>PJTQ01000097.1_pt1 | contig 152043 bp, 136 predicted proteins | sample 1512231 | NCBI WGS metagenome assembly PJTQ01 (sample SAMN08177688, study PRJNA422409) | Soil metagenome, whole genome shotgun sequencing project. | isolation source: Soil (3) enriched on wood chips | place: USA: Madison | collected 2015-01-15 | reverse complement strand
GTTGCCGAGCCCGGTCGCGATGTGCGTCTTCCCGACACCGGGTGGGCCGATGAGGAGCACGTTTGTGGCGGTGTCGATGTAGCGGCAGGTGCCGAGCTCGGCGAGCAGGGACCGGTCGATGCCGGAGGCGTGGTCGAGGTCGAAGTCGTCGAGGGTCGCGCCGGTGGGAAGGTTCGCGAACCGGAACCTGCCCGCGAGACGGCGGGCGTCGGTCGCGGTCACCTCGACGCGCAGCAGATGCTCGAGCGCATGAGTGAGGGTCCAACCCTCCGCGGTCGCCTGGTCGAGAACAGCGGGTAGGGCGTCGGCGGCATCGGCGAGCTTCAACTCGAGAAGGTGTCCGCGTAGCTGCTGATAGACCGCGGCCGCGGTCTTCGTCGCTGTGGCTGTGGTGGTCATCGGAGGGTGTTCCTGTTCTTCGCGGCCTGCTCGTAAGCGGCCAGGCTGATCACGGTCGACGGTGCGGTTACGGTGCCGGTGAGGACGGCCGCGGCGCGGAGCGCGGCGGGTCCGGGTGGGATGCGTTCCTTGCGGCGGTGCGGGCGGCCGGGAGGGGCAGAAGCCAACGCGATGGCTTCGAGGGCGGTGACGTGTCCGGTGTCGCGGATCGTGACCCCGAGTCCCGGCTCGGCGACCCGATGCCTTGCGACGACGGCGCCGGATGCGGTGGCGATGTCGATGGTGTCGGAGCCGAGCCGTTGCCGAACCTCGACCTTCGCCGCGGCCAGCTCGGGTGGGACGGAGTATCGGTTGCCGCGCCAGTCGATCAACGCCTGCCGAGTCGCGGTGCGCTCCTCGGTCACGATCACCGGAAACACTGCCGGCGGCAGCGGTCGGAGACGCTCCGCGGCGAACATCGCGGCCGCGGTGATCTTGCCTGTCTCGGTGCGCCGCGAACGGGCGTCTTGTCCGGCCGCGAACTCGTTGATGCTGGCCTGTGCCTGCTCGAGGGTGAGCTCGTCAGGCAGCGTCCGCCACCAGCGTTGCGCGGCGGTGTGGTTGTTCTTCTCGACCACGCCCTTCCGGTTCCCGCTGCGGGGCCGGCAGACGATCGCCTGAACGCCGTGGTGCTTCGCGAACGCGGCGAACATCGGGACCAGATCTCCGGTGCGGTGGTTCAACACGGTCGCCATCCGATCGAACCGCCAGACCCTTGTCAGCCCGCCCAGCAGCGCCAGCAGCGTCGTCATCGCCGCGAGCAGATGTGGGACGTCCATCGACGGCGACAGCACTGCGCGCCAGACCCCGGAGTGCGCGAGCGACCCAACCAGCAGATACGCGTTCTTGTGCGGGAACCCCCAATGCGCGGGCGGGTCGGGAAGCTCGAGCCAGTCGAACTGCGTCTCCTCCCCAGGCGGGTGCTCGATGACCGCGTTCGGCCGCTTCGTGACATGCGAACACGCGGTGCATGCCGGTCTGAGTAACCGGGTCCGGATCTGCCGCGTCAACGTCGGGTACGACCCCTCGTAGCCGAGCGGTCGCAGCTCATCGAGCAGCGTCTGCGCCCAGAGGTGCGGGTCCTCGGTCAGCCGCGCGGTCACGTAGTCGACGAACCCGTCGAACGGGTCCGGAGCCTGGACACGGACCCCGGGCTGCCGTTCGCCGGCCAAGTACGCGCGGATCGTCTTGCGGTCATGGTGGGTGTGGCGGGCGATCGCGCTGATCGTCCAACCCTGTTCTTTCAGAGCGTGGATCTCCACGCTGCTCCTCTCTGAGAGCATGAGGAACGGGCCTCCCTCGAAGGCTGGTGAGTGGTCAGAGACCACCAGCATCGAGGGAGGCCCGCCTCATGCGACGGAGCGACCCAGGGTGAGGAATTTCGGCGAGCAGAAGTGGGGAATTTCAGTGAGCGCCGTCAACGCGACTTGCTCCTAGCGCCTTCAGTAGTCGAGAGCGGACTCGAGCCTTGCGTTGCTCGTAGAAGCTCAGGAAGTCCACCAGTTCGAGCGGCAGCTCATCCAAGTCGTTCTCGTCGAAGTAGGTGGCACGCTTCTCCCCGTTGGGGAACGCCTTTGCTGCCCACACGGCGGGGAGAGCGTCCTGCTTCTCGATGTTCGCGGTTCCCGCAAGCAACTGGAGGTTCGGTAGCAGGTTGAACGCCGCGAGGAAGTCGTCGACCCTATCGGACGGCACACCCGCCGCCACGAGCTTCTTCCGCGTGAAGAGCGACTTGGGGAAGATGTGGTCCTCATGAAACTTCTTGCCGAGGTCCAGTCCTGGGTACAGCACGGACAGCACTGCGAAGGTGCGCTGGCCCGCGTACTTCAGATTGAGAAGTTCGTCGATCTCGGCCGCGTCGAAGGTAAGGCTCTTTCCGACGCGGGCCATCGCGGCCTCGACCTCAACGACAGGGAATCCGGATCCGCCGTTTGCGGCGAGGGTCTCCCGGAGTCTCGTCAGCGTGGTGTCGAGGCCGGATCCCCAGATGCCGCGCTTGATGAGCGAACGAGTGACCCAGCGCTGGAGTGCCAACCGGTCCGACGCGTCCGCTGACGAATCCAGGTAGGAGTCTCCCGCACCGCGCAGGTACAGGTAGTACGCGATAGGAATGATCACGCTGTTGGCGGTGAGGTTTCGCTCGTTGTAGCCGAACTGCTGCAGGAGGCTGGCAGCGCGAAGGAGGGCGCCCTCGATTCGTGGCCACTCCTCCTCGACTCTCGCCATGTTGGGTTGGGTGAAGTTCGCCACCTTGAATCGAACGTCGATGCCCGCGACGGTCAGCGCTGTCTTGAGAACAAGATCCTTCGAGAAGGAGAACTGTCGTCCCGCGTTGCTGTTCAGCTCGCTAACGAGTGATCGAACTTCTTCGCGGGCGTCGAGTTCCTGCCACTGGTTCGTCGCCATTGACAGCAGTAGATCCGAGTACGACAACGTCGTTCCGCCACTATTGATCCGCACGAATATCTCGAGCACCTTGTCGGGGTCCTGGTCGGTGACGAGGAAATAGTTCATGGGCTTGAGGACCCGGACAGCCTCGTAGAGGTCGTACAACCGCTGGAAAGCGTCCGCCGAGTTCGCGATGTGTCTTTCGGCGAGTTCCTTCATGATCGCCGGTCCCGAGTTCGCAAGGTCGAGAACTGCGCCAACTCGGAACCACTTACGCTCCTCCTCGCCGTGGCCGGTAGCCTCCTTCTCGGTGAGGAAGCGGAGATCGTACCGAAGTCCGAGCTCCTCATCGGCCGGATCCTCAGTCAGATTCAGGTAGAGCCGTTTGACGGGGAAAGCGTCAGGGCTGTTCCACCACGCGTACTTACGCTTCTCAGCGAAGCTCCCGTACAGAGCGATGTTGAGCGATGTCAGCCGCTGCTGGCCATCGAGTACCGCGATCGTCCCTGACCCGGAGGTGACAGTCGCTTTGCCCGCGTACGGATTGTCACGCTCGTGAAAGTGAGTGAGGAACTCATAGAAGGTGTATGACTGCGCCGTCTGGGGCTGCACATCCCACAGCAGGAAGGATCCCACCGGGTAACCTCGCATGAGGCTGTCGAACAGACGCACGATCTGATCTGTGCCCCAGACGAACTCTCGCTGGATGGCGGGCATGAGGTAATCGCGTTTGTGGATCGCAGTGAGCATCTCTTCGACGCTGCGCGGGGTCTGAAATGCCATTCGAAGGTTCCTTACGATGTTGCGACGAGCTGCATCAGCTCGGAGTAGTCAGAGACGACGTCATACGTGACGTTCTGGTTGGTCCTCGCGCTGAGTGCAGCGAAGAACTTGCGCGCACACTCGATCTTGGCGTTCTCGACGCCCTTGAGCTGAAGAGTCGAGAGCGACCCCTTCGTTTCGGCTACGAAGTAGACGTGCTTGATCTTCGTGTCGTCATCGCGGAATGCAATCGCCCAGTCGGGGTTGTAGTCGCCGACCGGCGTGGGGATGAAGAAGCCGCGTGGGAGCTTCGAGTAGACGACGACCTCGTCGCTGACGTCGAGCTTCTCGACGAACGAGCGCTCGACCTTGGAGTCGGTGACCACGTACTCGTAGACGCTCTTCTTCAGCTTGTCGCCGGCCTTGGACAGGTCCTGCGCAGTCTGGTTCTCCGTGAAGATCGACGAGTCGTAGCGGTTGTCGAGCGGGTCGTAACTGAGGTGTTCGACAATGGCAGTCGCCTTCTGCTCGTTGATGAGTCGGGCGGCCTCGGTGATGAACTGCTCGGGGTTCTGCTTGAACTTCGCAAACGTACCCGGGTGGATGCCGGTGAGTATCGACGCGCACGTGCGGCGGGTGAGCTGCGTCTTCTCCGCAATCTCTCCCAGAAGGTCGTACTTGACAGTTGATCCTGCCGACACGGTCGAATGCTCGATCTTCGTTTCGGAGACTTTGAAGCCTGTGCCGGCCTCCAGTTGTTCCACCTCGAGGCCGACGACTTGCTTTCCGCTCTCGACGAGATACTGCATGACGGTCACGTTGAGCGAGGTGTCGAGCACGCGAATGCAGTTGTCGATCAGCTCTTTGGAATCGAACTCGACCTGGTAGACGACCTTGTGGTTGATGCGTCCCCAGAGCTCCTGGAACTCGCGCTTGTTGAAGTTGGCTTCGTTGAGCGGAATCCTCTTTGGTTTGCGCCCGTCAGTCGGCTTCGGCACGTCGAGGTATAGGGCGTCCACAAGTGGCCACACGAAGTCAATGACAGGTTTGAGTACTTCCGAGGTCGGGGTCGCGAGGGTTCCGTCGGCGCGGGCATCCTTATATGCCTGCGTGACCAGGCCGGACTCGTCGATGTAGTCGTTCTTGATCAGGTGAAAGTAGAGAGCCTGCGCGACCGTCTTTTCGAGCGCGCTCGTTGAACCGTCGCCCAGCGTGATCGGCTTGCCCACGAAGTAGTCGACGCTTGCTTTGCGTGGCCGCGCCGACAGCGACTCGATGATCTCCTTCTGGAGAGCGGTCACGAAGTCCGTGTAGGACTCGTCGGTGACGACGGTCAGTTCGTTGATGTCGTGCACGGTGACGGGATTATCCATCCGCTCTCCGTGCTGATCCACGCAGAGCCGCAGACCACGGCCGATCTCCTGCCGCCGTGTGGTCGTGTTGTCGCTCTTCTTGAGCATGCCCATGACGAACACGTTCGGGTTGTCCCAACCCTCGCGCAGCGCGGAGTGCGACCAGATGAACCGGACGGGCTCCTCAAAGGAGAGCAGCCGTTCTTTGTCTTTCAGGATCAGGTCGTAGGCGTCGACGTCGTCCGATTGACCCGCGAAGTCGCCACGGGCTGCGATCTTGCCGTCGACGAACTGCTTGGACTTCTTGTCGATCGAGAAGTACCCCTCGTGGGTCGAGCGCACCGGGATCGCCTGGACATGTTCACGGTAGCGTTCAGCCGCTTCATCCATGTCGAGCTCACCGAGGTAGTCGGCGAGCACGGCTTCGTACTCTTCCTCGAACACCCGGGCGTACTCACCGAGGGTGTCCTCGCGCTCGTAGTCGCGGTACTTGGCTACCTCGTCGATGAAGAACAACGAGAGAGCCTTGATCCCCTGCGCGAACAGCTCGCGCTCTTTGCCCAGGTGGGCGCGGATGACCTCGCGAATCTGGATGCGCCGCTTCTGGTCTTCGGCTACGTCCTCGGTGACCTCACCGGCGCCGACGATGTCACCGTTGCTCAGCTCGATGATGTCGCGGGTGGCATCCACGTCGCGAATGAAGAGACCCCTGTACGCCTCAATACCGCCAGAGATGTCGTGCAGGTTCATTCCTTGGCTGAGGCGCTTCACTTGCCGCTTGATGCCCTGAGCGGTCTGCACCTCCAGCTCGACTCGTGCCTTCGGAAAGTCGGCGCCCTTGCCGACCTCGAGGCCGTCCACGTACAAGTACGCACTGCTGCCGGCCAGATGCTTGACGGTGATGCCGCGCACCGCGATCTTCTTCACCAACTTCTGGTTATAGGCATCGATGGCGTCGAGACGGTGCACTTTGGTGCGTTCGATCCTGTGCGTCGCGGAGTATCGCAGCGCAAACAGCGCGTTGAATGAGGTCAAGGCCTCTAGTGACTTCGAGGGCTTCTTCGCATCACCTTCGATCTTCTGCGGCTCATCGATGATCAAGATCGGCCGATTCGCGGCAATCACGTCGATGGGCCTGCGCGACTGAAATTCGTCAAGCACCTCGTAGATGCGTCGGGCATCCTTGCCGGTCGCGTTGAATGCCTGAACATTGATGATCATCACCTGCACGCCTGCGTCCGAAGAGAACCGCTCAAGTTCGTGTAAGCGGGAGGAGTTGTAGATGAACGAGCGCGGCTTGGTCCCGTAGTGCTGCTGGAAGTGTTCGGCGGTGATGTCGAAGGACTTCTTCACTCCCTCGCGAATTGCGATCGATGGTACAACGACGATGTACTTCGACCACCCGTAGCGCTTGTGCAGCTCGAGGATCGTCTTGATGTAAACGTAGGTCTTTCCGGTGCCCGTCTCCATCTCGACGTCGAGGTTGATCGGAGCTGCAGACTTCTTGACCGGATCCTTGAGGTCCTTCGATAGTTCCAGACCGCGTTTCTGCTGTAGCCGGTGCACGTTCGCCAGAAGTTGCGGTGGCGTCAGCGCGATCTCCGCGTTCCGCAGGCCAGCATCATCCAGTAGAGCCGGTCTCGCCGCCTTTCCTGGGTCGATTCTGTAGCTAACGCCGTCTGCGAACGGTTGCCCGGCGAACACATCGACTACTGCCCCGACGGCATCGGTCTGGTACTCCTGAACCTTGAACTGGAGCTTCATAGGGTCAGATGGTCCTTACGTCGGTCTCGGGTGACACCTCGCGGAAGATCTGCTGCGCGTTGATCCGCGCTGCGTCGCTGAAAAACCCAGCGTCGAGGAACACAGCTCGGAGCGGATGTCGGTTCGCGATCTCTCTCACCAGAGCATCAGTCACCTCGTCCGCGAAGCACGCCACGATCGCATCGTCGGCCACGGCGAGCACGCGACGACCAGCCACCTCGGTGGCCACAATCGGCTCGGAGAGGCTCAAGCCCCAATCGAGCAGAACTTGGAACAGTAGGTCTTCATCCGTACGACCCGGCTTGACGCTTCCGATGGTGTCGGCGAGCGCAGACTGCACTAGGTCGTCGGCGTTCGCGAGCGTATCTGCCATGTTGGTCGTGTCGACGTATAGCGACCGGAACCCCACGTCAACTCCTTCTCCCGTCAGACCCGAACCGTTTGCTACCAAATTGCCGGCGCAGCGCAGCCGCTCGCGCGCGATGTCGGCGATCGTTCGGTGGGTGGCAGCGGCCTCGGCGTTCGGCACCTCCTCCGGGAGCTGGATCAGGATGAACTGCCGGGGGTGCCCGTCGCGAGCGGAGGCCTGCATCACTGCTTGACCGGTCGTACCGGAGCCCGCGAAGAAGTCAAGAACGATCGTTGGCTCGCCGTCGATTGGCGAGTATGCAAGCAATCCCTCGATCAACTTTGACGGTTTTGGATAGTTGAACGGGGTGTCGCCCATCAACTCCTTGAACTCGGACGCCCCGAGCTGAGTGCTGCCGTAGTCCTGGTGGTTCAAGATGTTCCGGGGCACGACCTTGCCCGCATCCGTGAGGAACTTCTTGATTCGGGGCATGGCCGACTTCCCCTCGGCACCCCAGTACAGCCGCCCATCATCGATCAGCTCCTGCATGGCATCACGCGAGTACTTCCAGGACGCCGAGCGCGGTGGCCATACTTCCTCACCGTTCGGGTTTCGGATTGAGTAGTACAAGTTCGGGCGTTCAGCGGCTGTCTTATTCGATGTTGCGACTACAGAGTTCCAGCGCCCGCGAGGGTCGCCGTCCGGGTTCGTGTAGTACTTGTTGTGCTGATCGTTGCGCTCCAGCCGCTCGATCACGCCCGGCCGCTTGAGACGCGCGTACACAAGGATCGTCTCGTGGTCGTTGCTGAAGAACTGGGAGTCGTTCGATGGGCTCACCTTCTTCTGCCACACGAGCGCGTCGATGAAGTTGCTCGCACCAAACACCTCGTCGCACATCAGGCGAAGTGAAGCGACCTCACCGGAGTCGATGCTTATGAACATCAAGCCGTCTTCGGTAAGCAGGTTCCTCGCGAGCTTGAGCCGCGGGTACATCATGCTTAGCCAGTCAGAGTGGAAGCGACCGTTCGCTTCGGTGTTTGCGACGAGACGATCGCCCGCCTCCGACCTCTGGCCCGAGCGGGCGAGATAGCCGGCGCTCGACTCGGCGAAGTCGTCGTCATAAACGAAGTCGTTGCCGGTGTTGTACGGCGGGTCGATGTAGATCAGCTTTACCTTGCCGAGGTACGACTCCTGCAGAAGCTTCAAGGCTTCGAGGTTGTCACCCTCAATGAAGAGATTCTTCGTCGAGTCGAAGTCGACAGACTCCTCGCGCACTGGTCGAAGGGTCTTTGCGATCGGTGCGTTCGCAGCGAATGCGGCAGCGCGCTTGCCTGGCCAGTCGAGGTGGTAGCGCTCCTGGGGCCCCTCGACGACGTAGTCGGCCAGTTCCTGTCGCAGCAGATCGAAGTCGATCGCGCGGGACTGCTCGCCGTTGGGGCCGAGCGCTTCCGTGATGACTGTCGGGAAAAGGGCTGCGACCTTGTCGATATTGGCGCGGGTGAGGTCAGGGGATGTCATTCGGAGTCTTTCCATGGATTACCTCGTCTGATCCAGCTCGGCTTGTTTGGCTTTCAGCTCACGCCGCAGGTCTACCTTGCGATTGAGTTGAGGTTCCGACCGGAGCTTGCGCTCTAGGGTGCTGATCTCGCGCTCGATGTGGCGCACGGCATCCAGCCGCTCGCCGACGACGGCAAGACTTTCTCCGGGTCGAGTCGCGAGTGGGGTGAGGGGGCCGATGAGCGCTGAGTACAACCCCGTCATTGTGATTGCGGCTGGTAGCGGCGTGCGCGGTGTGTCACTCCGCATCCAGCCCGTCGAGAAGTAGGCGTTTGGCTTCGGCGTGGGGGAGCCGGTTGGCTTGTGTGCAGCCAGCATCCGCACCGCGCCGCCGTGGGCATCGTCGCGCCAGACTTCGAAGATCACCGGATTCGGTATCGCCTTGTCGATCGACGCAAGTACCTGGGCGCTGACGTCGTTTGCCTTGGCGTCCACCTGAATGACCTCGATCTCGGGCACTTCTAGCGATCCTGGGAGGTTGATGGTTTCCGCAGCGAGCTTGTAGGCCCAGCTGATGCGGCCCACCTCCGCGACGAACTTCTCACGCAGAGCGGCAGTCGAAGCGGTGCGTTCGTAGAAACGCTCCTTGGGTATGCGCGCACCAAAACGTGCACCAGCCGGCCACTGGTAGAGGATGTCGATCACGTGGCACCAGATGGGTCAACGACGGCGATGAACGCGATCAGCTCGAAGTCGTCGAGTCCCGCGATCTGCTGCGTGAGAGCAGTGGTGCGCCCACCGCTGAACAGGCTGTCGATGTCGCGTTCTTCGGTGACGTCGATCATCGAGTGGATGGCATCCGTGAGCAGCGCCGAGTACTTGCTCATGTCTGCACCCTCGCTGGTGGTCTCGTTGAAGGCGCGGGTGACGTCAGCCACGGGTTCATCGTGTGGGCGAGAGCCGGCACGGACGAGGTCGAGTAGCCGCTTCGCCTCGGTGTGGTCGGCGATGACGTCGCCTTCCTCATTGACGTAGACGAGGTAATGCGGGTGGAGCCTGTTGCCCCGATTCACTGCAGGGTCGGCGTTGACGTTTTTCAGGGCGAAGATCACGCCGGGTAGGAGTCCGATCGCTGGGTCTGCGGGAACGACGGCATGCAAGCCGCGTGGGGCCGTGGCGATGTCGCCGTACTCGTTCATGTAGGCGAGCAGGTCCATCCGGAAGTCGTTAAGGCCGAGATCCGTGATCGACACCCCCGCGCGAACATCCTCAAGTTCGATGTTCTCGTTCTGCAGTTTGCGGAGCTGCTCTTTGCGGAAGGCGGCATCCGAATCCTCAGGGTTGAGCACGTTGTCGTCGGCCGAGCCGGCGAGGTCGGCGATGACCATGCGGTTCTCGACGCGCTCCTTGAGGTTGATGTACTCGTCGAGCGAGATGTCGGGCCAGAAGTTGACGAGCTGGATGACCTCATTCGTCGACCCGATGCGGTCGATCCGCCCGAACCGCTGGATGATCCGCACGGGGTTCCAGTGGATGTCGTAGTTGATGAGGTAGTCGCAGTCCTGTAGGTTCTGGCCCTCGCTGATTACGTCGGTGCCGATCAGCACATCGATGTCGCGGGTCTCCGTGGGCATCGTGAGGTGCCGTTGCTTGGACCGCGGCGAGAACATCGACATGATCTGTTGGAAGTCGAAGCCTGTGCCGATCGTGGACTTGGCGCCTTGGCTACCGCCGGTGATCACGGCGCATTGCAGACCAGCCTGCCGGAGCACCGGTGCGAGCTCGCGGTAAAGATAGTTCGCGGTATCGGCGAAGGCGGAGAAGATCAGCACCTTGCGGTTATCGGGGTTGAGCGGACGCTCTGCCTTCTGCTCGACCAGGTGCCGCAGCTTGCGCAGCTTGAGGTCGTGATCGGGAGTCACTTCGCGCATCTCGTCCAGGAGTTCACGCAATGTCTCACGGTCGTTCCAGAGGTCACGCTGCCACGATTCGACGTCGATGTCGTCGATGTCGATGCGGATCTTCTCCCCGAACGATAGTGCCTCCACATTTGCGTCCTCCTCATCGTCGAGGTCGAAGTCAAGATCGTCCAGGTCGCGGATCTCCGGGAGAGAGCCCGCATGGTTGTCGAGACGCGTGAGCGTGCTATCGACGGCAGACTCGATCTTCGCCAGCGTCAAGCGGAACGCCTCGACCGAGCTCTCGAGACGCTTGAGGAGGTTGACGGTCATTAGCTTCTTCAGCCCCTCTTCGCGACCTTGCTGACCGAGGTTCGAGCGCGCGCTGCCAGTTGTGACGTTGTAGAGGTCCTCGTATTTGCTGAGACGGCTGGGGAACACGTAGGCGAGAGGCGTGTAAACGCCTAGCGTCAGCATTTGCAGCTGCTCGAAGATCTCGTTGAAGGAGGGGACGTCCACAAGGTCAGTAAGGGGTTCGCGGACGGATTCCGGCGGCAAGCGTCGCGGAAAGGCGCCGATCTCGCTCATGTCGTAGAACGCTTGGATGTGCTTGCGGGACCGTGCGATGGTGACCGCGTCGAGCAGCTCGAAGAAGTCGAAGTCCAGCATTTGCAAGATGCGGTCGGCAGTGCGATCTTCAGCCGGGAGCTTCGACCACTCGTTAAACACCGCCTGGGCGTCGCGGAACACCCTCTCGACGGACGTCGAGAGGGTTAGTTTGGCGGCGAGCGTGTCACTTTCACCCTCGTACGCCAGCTGCAGCTGATTCTTGAGGTCGTTGAACCGGTTGTTCACCGGCGTCGCCGAGAGCATCAGCACCTTGGTCTTCACGCCTTCTCGGATGACCTGCCGCATGAGGCGCTGGTAACGCGATTCCTTCTCTTCGGCGTAGTCGGCGTTGCGGAAGTTGTGCGACTCGTCGATGACGACGAGGTCGTAGTTGCCCCAGTTGATGCGATCGAGGCGGAGGCCGAGCGATTCGCCCCGTGTGCGGGAGAGGTCGGTGTGCGCGAGGACGTCGTAGTTGAATCGATCGCTCGCGAAGATGTTCGTCGTGAGGTTTGCGTTGTAGTTCGTCCAGTTCTCGGCGAGCTTCTTCGGCGCAAGAACCAGGACGGACTTGTTGCGGAGCTCGTAGTACTTGATCACAGCTAGCGCGGTAAATGTCTTACCAAGACCGACACTGTCGGCGAGGATGCAGCCGTTGTAGGTCTCGAGCTTGTTGATGATGCCGGTCGCCGCATCCCGCTGGAAGTTGTATAGGCTCTGCCAGACCTTGGTGTCCTGGTATCCCGTGCGGTCGTTCGGGAGCACATCCTCATTGATGTCGTCGAGGAAATCGGCGAAGAGATTATAGAGGATGAGGAAGTAGACGCGAGCCGGGGAATTCTCGGCGTACACGCTCGCGATGTGGTCGTAGACCGCTTGCGTGACATCGTTCAGCTGGCCGGGGCTAGCCCAGATCTGATCGAAGAGGTTGAGAAAGCTACTCGCCTCAGGGGTGCCTTCAAATTTCGTGACCATGTTGGAGACCGCGTTCCCGCGCTCGTACCCGAGGTCGGCAGTGGTGAACCCCTGCAGCGGCAGATAAGCGGCTGCGTCGTCGACTACGGCGAACTGCTGCATCTGATGGCCGCTGGCGTTCGATCTGAACGTGACCTTCTCGCGTACCCATGCGGCGCACTCGCGGGCGATCGCACGCTGCGTCAGCTTGTTACGGAGGCGGATCTCAAACTCCGACCCGTAGAGCGATGACTCTGCCTGCGGGATGAAGAACTCGCGACGATCCTTGCGCAGCTTGTCCGTAGCCTGACCGTTGCTGAATGACGGCGATGTGAAGATGAACTCAAGTTCCTCGATGTGCTCGAGTTCCTTCCGCAACGCCTCGAAGGCGAAGATCGAGAAGGTCGAAGCGGCGATGCGCACCTTCGAACCGCGGGTGATCACGGACTTCAGGTCGTCACCGAGAAGATCGGATACGTTGTCGATGATCCGCATGTTCTACGCAGCACCCCCGGCGCTGCTGCCGCCACTGCGGACCCAGGCATCGACCTCGCTCGCCTGGAACTTCCACAGACGTCCGACCTTGTGCGCTGGCATCTCCTTATCGGAGATCCAAGCGTAGATCGTGTCTTTGGTCACACCCAAGTACTCGGCGATGTCGTCGGCAGAGAGCCACGGCTCGGACATTCACGCCCCCATGCGGATTGAGCCGGATGTTTCCGGGTATGGCCGAGCATAGTGCGCCCGCTCCCTGTTCGGAGACAAAGGCGGACGCGCCGGCTCAGGCTGTGAGAGGTTCGATGTCGACGCGCTCGATCGTGCGGTCTCGGAGAGAGACGCTCCAATCCAGCGCCAGTTGGCGACGTCTTACCTCATCTATCCACATCTGCCATCGGCGGCGTTGACGGCGCCCGATCGATGTCCGACACTGGCCCAATACTGACCGTCGAGCTGGCAGAAGCGGAGATCGAGATGGGCAGCATCGCCGCATACGAAACAATGAAGGGCCGCCGCTACCGTGTGCGCTATCGGAAGCCAGATCGCACCGCGGCGGAGAAGCGCGGCTTCACGACGATGCGCGAGGCGAAGCTGTACCTCTCGATGGTTACGGTGTCGAAGTCGAAGGGCGAGTACATCGATCCCGTGGCGTCGCGGGTTCCTGTCCTGATGTTTGCCGACAGCTGGCTGCGGTCCAAGCAGCCGCCGATGTCGAAGCCCTCGTACTACGTGACGCTCGAGCGGGCGTGGAAGAACCACGTCGCTCCGGTCTGGGCTCACCGCGAGATCTCCTCGATCCGGCGCTCCGAAGTCCAGGATTGGGTGTCACATCTCGCGACGCAGAAGTCGCGCACCGTCGTTCTTCGCGCCCTGGGGGTCCTCGCCGGCATCCTCGATGTCGCCATCGATGACCGTCGCCTTACAAACAACCCGGCCCGCCATATCCGCAATCTCCCTCGAAGCGGGCCGGGCAAGCGCCGCGTCTACCTCTCTCATGACCAGGTGGCGACGCTGGCGGCGTGCTCGGCACATCCGACCATGGTCCTGACGCTGGCCTACACCGGCCTGCGCTGGGGCGAGGCGACGGGGCTGCGGGTGCGCAGCGTGAATCGGCTGCGTCGACGCTTCGTCATCGAGGAGAACGCGGTGATGATCGCCTACGAGATCCACGTCGGCACACCGAAGACGCACGAGAAGCGCTCGGTCCCCTACCCCGCGCGCCTCACTCCGATGATCGAGCAGGCCTGCGCCGGCAAAGGCCCGGAAGGGCTGCTCTTCGGCGATGGCGTCAACCACATGCGTAACTCGGGCGCGCAGGGATGGTTCGCGAATGCGGTGCGGCGCGCGCAGGCGTTCGATCCATCGATGCCGCGGCTGACGCCGCACGACCTCCGCCACACCGCCGCATCGCTCGCGATCAGCTCGGGCGCGAACGTGAAGGCCGTGCAACGGATGCTCGGTCACGCGTCGGCGGCGATGACGCTGGACACATACGCCGATCTGTTCGACGACGATCTGGATGCCGTCGCGACGCGACTGAACGACGCGATGCCGCTGGTGGCGCTGCCGACGGGTCCGCAGACTCGCTACGCCCGACCGCAGCAATCCTAGAAAGCAGATTGCTCAGTTCTTCGACAAGGCAGAAATCGTCCAAGATGCTCGATTTTGGCGCTCTTAGACGTCGCGCGCAGCCCGTTGCAGACGGTCGTTTTCGGCTCTCCGTAGTTTCAGAATGTGGGCAAAAAGTGGGCAAAACGAGTTTCTGCGTGGTCTGACCTCAGAACAAATCCCAGGTCAAAATCAAAAAAGGGCTGTGCCCCTGGAGGGACTCGAACCCCCAACCGTTTCCTTAGGACGGAACTGCTCTTCCATTGAGCTACAGAGGCTGGCCCGACGAGTCTACCTGCGAGGCGGCGAAGAACTCGGTCAGCGGCGACGGCGAACTCACGTCGCCTGCAGCGCCCGACCGACGGCGATGTCGGCGCGGATCACTACAGTGTGTCTCACTGGGACGACCTGGGTGCTCGCGCCGATGGAGCGAGCTATTCCGTCCCAGTCTGGGGAAAGGGAACGCGCATGACACATGCCTCGACACCGACGGGCGTGCTGCCGGCCGGGTGGTATCCGGATCAGGCCGACGCGGGGTACTACCGGTGGTGGGACGGACAGAACTGGACCGAGCACCGCCAGCGCGTCCAGCACGAACGACCAGCAGCGCCCCCGCAGCTCGTACCCCCGCCCGCTCCTCCGGCCGCGTCGTATCCGCTGCGGCCTACCGCGCCCCTGCCACCCCAGCCGGCCGGCGGCAACGCGTGGGCGATGCCGTCACTGATCCTCGGCATCATCGGCATCCTGATCATGCTCATGCCGTACGTCGGGCTCGCCCTCGGCATCCTCGCCGTCATCTTCGGCATCCTCGGGGTTCGTGCCTCCCGCACGCACGGCCACCGGAAGGGGCTCGCGATCGCGGGCATCGCGACGGGCGGAGTCACCGCACTCGTGGGGATCGTGATCGCGGTGACCTTCTCTGCGTACCTGACGGCTCCCGCGGCGCGCGACACGACAGCCGAGCCGCCCGCCGCTGTCGAGAGCCCGGCGGCCGAAGCACCGTCGACAGACGACACCGCGGATGCCCCCGGTGACGATGACGCCGCACAAGCCCCGGCCGACGCGATCGACCCAGCCCGGTTCGTCCGGCTCTCGGGCAACGATCTCGACGACATCGACAAAGACCTCGACGACATGATCGTCACGCTCGACGAGGCAGGCTTCTGGCGGCTGCTCACCAACTCGATCGAGTTGACCTTCAACCACTCCCAGTTGGCCGCTCGCGATGCCCCCGCCGAGATCGCCGAGCAGTGGAAGGCCGGTCTCGCGGCATTCGACGCGACGATCACCGAGATCGACGATGCGATCACCGACGAGCGCGACGACGACCTGCGGGCCCTCACCGACGACGCCCGCGGCGACGTGCAGTTCCTGCGCGACCTGCTCGGGGCGGTGGCGCAATGACGTGCGATCGCATGAGCTCCCGCTGTCCGTCTCAATGTCGGAGGCCCCTCGTACTGTCGGAGGTATGAAGTTCACGACGAGCCGGGAAGATCCGCAGGGCGACCTGTGGTCCGATCCCGAGTTCGTCGATGCATACATGGATGCCGTGTGCCGCGACTTCGAGGAACGTCAGGCCGCCGCGGGAGCCGAAGACGCGGTCGCGGAAGCCGAGGACGTCGGGCCGCCGGACGCGGTGTTCGATCCGCTCGAAGACGCGGTGTTCTTCGCGCGGCGGAGCCGGCAGTCCGCGGCGGAGCAGGACCGCCTGTTCCAGCAGGTTCTCGCCGACGCGGCGGCCGACCCGACCCCGTGGGTGGGTCCGGATCCGGCCGAAGACCCGACGTGGGAGCCGCCGCGTGGCATTACGCGCAAGCTCTTCCGTGAGCGTCGACGGCTGATCGCCATGCGCGCGGCGGCCGCCGATCTGGCCGTCCGCGTGCACCTCAGCGACCTGCAGGTGCGGGCTCGCGCGCACCGTGCGGACATGCTCGCGCGGCGCTGCCCGAACCTGTGGACCGCGTATCTGGCGGGTGATGTCGCCGAGCAGAACGCGACGTGCGCAGCGCAGCTGGCCGACGCGCTCCCCGCCCGCGCCAAGAAGGCGCACAAGAAGTTCGACAAGGCGCTGGCTGAGGCGGCGACGCGGCTCGTGCCCGGCAAGTTCCGTACCCGCGCGCACGCGACCTGGGAACGTGTCCACCCCGAGAACACCGCCGACCGCCACGCCCGCGCCCGGAAAGACCGCGAGGTCCGGGTGCGGCCGGAATCGAACGGCATGTCGGTGCTGACGGCGCTGCTGCCCGCGGTCGACGCGGCCGGAATCGACGAGCGCCTCGACCAGCACGCACGCCACCTGCGTTCCTTGCCCGACGAGGACCGCACCCTCGCGCAGCTGCGCGCCGACACGTTCATCGACCTGCTCGTCCGTGCCGGCTGCACCATTGCCGGATCCGGCGACGGCGATGCGTCCGCCAGCGCCGACGATGACGATGGGGTGGTGACACCCGAGACCGACGAAGCTGGCGCGACGACCGGCGAGACCGGTGATGATGGCGCGACGACCGGCACTGCCGACAGCACCGGCGCAGACGATACGACGACCGGCGCCGGCGACACGACGACCGGCACAGCTACCGGCGCCGGCGACACGACGACCGGCACAGCTACCGGCGCCGACGACGACGCGTGCGGCCCGGAGCGTCACCGCAGCGGCTGCGCCGGAGGCACCACCGCGGTCGTGCGCATCACGATCCCCGCGCTCACCCTGCTCGGCCACTCCGACGAGCTGGCCACGCTCGACGGGCACGGACCGATCGACCTGGACACGGCCCGCGAACTCGCCGGCGACGCCACGAGCTGGATCCGTGTGCTCACCCACCCGATCACCGGCACCGTGCTCGATGTGGAACGCCGCCCCTACCGGGTTTCAAAGGCCCTGCGACGATGGGCCGGCATCCGGTACCCCACCTGCGTGTTCCCCGGCTGCAGCCGCCCTTCTCCCCGCTGCGACATGGACCATCGCCGGCGCTGGGCCGACGGCGGGGCCACCACCGCCGAGAACATCGAGCCGTTGTGCGAGAGTCACCATTCCGTCAAAGACGAGTCCCTGTGGCGCCTCACCCGCCGCGGGACGACGGGCGACCTCACCTGGACCAGTCCCACCGGCATCCACACCGACGTCGACCCGCCACCCTTCTGACGGCCGCGTCATCCGGCGCACACTCTCCGCGCCTCGCACCCCGCACGGCCGCACGGCCGCACGGCCGCACCAACCAGCGCACACCCGCACACCCACCGCGCGCACGCGCGAGCGGGCCGTGTCGGACGCAGCGCTTCAACCTCCGTATCCCGTGTGAGTCCCGCACGAAGCTGTGTCACGAGTTGCGGTCTCCGTCGATTCTCGGAATCGTGGCCGACCCGCATCCACGGAAGCAGCCAGAACACGGAAGGAGAGCAGCCATGCTCACACTCACCGAGAACGCCACGACCGCGGTCAAGAACCTCGCCGCCCAGATCCCCGCCGACACCGGCGGCCTGCGCATCAGTGAAGCGGCCGCCCCCGAGACCGGCTACGCGCTCACCCTCGCGACGGCGCCCGAACCCGACGACACCGTCGTCGAGAACGAGGGCGCCCGCGTCTTCGTCGATCCCGTCGCGACCATCCAGCTCGACGACCGCGTGCTCGACGCCCGCGTCGCGGAGGACGGGTCGGTCGGATTCGCCCTCGCGCAGCGCCGCTGACGACACGCACCGCACGCGCGCCGCTCCCCCACGGCGCGCCGTCAGAGCCCCGGAGACGCGCACCGTCGCGCTCCGGGGCTCGTCCCTTTCCACACCTCGCCGCGCTCCGTCAACCCCATGGGCTGCCGGCATCCCGCTCTCTAGCGTGAAGAACCCCACGAGAGAGGTGATGACGATGACCAACAACCCCACCGTTCCCATTCCGCCCCCGCACGACGGCACCTTCGGCGACGGCACGTTCCACGGTGACACCGCGCGCGAAGCAGAGGCTGCCATCATCCGCGACGACGACGGCAACCCGGTGCTCGACCCCGACGTGAACGACGACTTCGTCGACAGCGCAGAGGCCGATCGCCTCGCCGCCGGCGCAGCCGAAGAGGACTGACCGCCGCGGGCGAGACCGCTCGCGCGCCTCACCGGAAGTCGCGCGAGCGGTGCGGCACCTCCACCCGCAGATCCTCGAAGCGGTCGGCGAGCAGGTTCGTCACGCCCTCCGGCGAGCGCTCCAGCAGCCCCCGCGCGATGAGCGCGGGGCTGTCGCGCAGCACCCGGCGATACCTGTTCCACACGCCGACCGAGCAGATCACGTTGACCAGACCGTGCTCGTCCTCGAGATTGAGGAACGTCACTCCCGATGCCGTCGCCGGCCGCTGCCGGTGCGTCACCAGTCCCGCGACCTCGACCCGGCGCCCCGTCTCGTGCGTGCGCAGGTCTCCCGCCGTGAGCACACCGCGCGCATCGAGCTGGGACCGGTAATGGGTGAGCGGATGGTCATCGGTCGACAAGCCCGTCGCCCACAGGTCCGCGGCGAGGATGTCGTAACTGGTCTGGTCGGGGAACAGCGGCGGCTGCACGGCGACGAGCGACCCCTCCAGGAACTCGATGCGGTCCTGCGCGGCATCTCCCGCCAGCCAGATCCCCTCCCGCCGCGTGATGCCGAGGCACTCGAACGCGCCCGCCGTGGCGAGCGCCTCGAGCTGCGCCGTCGTCGCCCCCGTCCGGCGGACGAGATCGCGCAGATCCTGGTACGGTCCGCGCGCGTCGCGCTCGGCGACGATCCTCTCGGCGAGGGCCGTGCCGATCCCGGTGATGGATGCCAGTCCGAGCCGCACCGCGAACGCCCCGTCGCGGCGATGGGCGGCGGACTCGTCCGGTGCGGCGGCGTCGAACGGGAGGACCGGCAGCTGGCGCCGGTGCGTGCAGGAGTCGAGGCCGGTGGGCGAGGCGTGGTCTCGATGCTGTGTCGAGATCACCGGCTCCAGACCGGCACCCGCCCCTGACAGGTGCAGGTCGGGACGCCGCACCGTCACGCCGTGCCGGCGCGCGTCGGCGACGAGCGACGCCGGCGAGTAGAACCCCATCGGCTGCGCGCGCAGCAGCGCCGCCACGAACGCCCCCGGATAGTGCAGCTTGAGCCACGACGACGCGTACACGAGCAGCGCGAACGACAGCGAGTGGCTCTCGGCGAACCCGAAGTTCGCGAACGCCTGGATCTTCGCGTAGATGTCGTCCGCGATCTCGCCCACGAGTCCGTTCTCCGCCATCCCCTCGTACAGCTTCCTGCGCAGCGAGTCGATCCGCTCGATGCCGCGCTTGGAGCCCATCGCGCGGCGCAGCAGATCGGCATCCTCCCCCGTCAGCCCGCCCACGGCCATGCCCATCTGCATGAGCTGCTCCTGGAACACCGGAATGCCCAGCGTCCGCTCCAGCACCGGCACCAGCTTCTCGTGGTCGTAGGTCACGTCTTCGCGCCCGAGCTTGCGCCGCACGTACGGGTGCACCGCCCCGCCCTGGATGGGACCGGGGCGGATGAGCGCGATCTCGATCGCGAGGTCGTAGAACTCGCGCGGCTGCAGCCGCGGCAGCAGACCCATCTGCGCGCGCGACTCGACCTGGAACACCCCGATCACATCGGCCCGGCACAGCATGTCGTAGACGGCGGGCTCCTCCCTCGGGATCGTCGACAGCTCCCACCGCTCCCCCGTGGCATCCCGGATCAGATCGAAGCAGTACTGCAGCGCCGCGAGCATCCCGAGACCGAGCAGGTCGAACTTGACCAGTCCCATCCACGCGGCGTCGTCCTTGTCCCACTGGATGACGGTGCGCTTCTCCATGCGCGCGTGCTCGATCGGCACGACCTCTCCGACGGGCCGGTCGGTCAGCACCATCCCTCCCGAATGGATGCCGAGGTGCCGCGGCGCCTTCATCAGCTCGGCGGCATACGCGAGCACCCGGTCGGGGATGTCGTGATCGGCCGCCTCGAACTGCCCGTCCCAGCGTTCGACCTGCTTCGACCACGCGTCCTGCTGCCCGGGCGAGTGCCCGAGCGCGCGCGCCATGTCGCGGACGGCGTTCTTCGGCCGGTACTGGATGACGTTGGCCACCTGCGCGGCCCGCTCCCGCCCGTACTCGGCGTACACCCACTGGATGATCTCCTCACGCCGACCCGAATCGAAGTCCACGTCGATGTCGGGCTCCTCGTCGCGCAGCGCCGACAGGAACCGCTCGAACGGCAGGTTGTAGGCGATCGCGTCGACGGCCGTGATGTCCAGCAGATAGCAGACGGCGCTGCTGGCCGCCGATCCCCGCCCCTGACACAGGATGCCGCGGCGCCTCGCCTCCTGCACGATGCCGTGGACGATCAGGAAGTAGCCGGGGAAGTCCTTCTGCTCGATCAGCGCCAGTTCGCCCTCGATGCGGGTGCGATCCTCCGCCCGCAGCTCGGGATACTTCGCCGGCACGGCCTCCCAGACCAGCTTCCGCAGCCACGAGATGGGCGTGTGCCCCTCGGGGACCTTCTGCTGCGGCAGCGCCGGCTTGACGCGGCGCAGCGGAAAGGCCAGTTCGTCGGCGAGCGTCACGGTGCGGGCGACCGCACCCGGATAGCGCCGGAACCGGCGGGTCATCTCGGCGCCCGACCGCAGGTGCGCGCTCGCGTGCGCGGGCAGCCACCCGTCCAGCTCGTCGAGGCCGCGCGTCGCCCGGACGGCGGCGACCGCCGCGGCCAGGTGCACCTTCTCGGGCACCGCGTAGTGCACGTTGTTGGTCGCCAGCAGCGGCAGCCCCCGCTCCCGGGCGAGCGCGGCGAGCGCGTCGTTGTCGCGGGAGTCGGACGGGTTGCCGTGGTCGATCAGCTCGACGTGGACGGCCTCCCGCCCGAACAGGGCCACGAGCCGGTCGAGCTCCGCCGCCGCAGCGCCGGGTCCGTGCGCGCCCAGGGCCCGGCGCACCGTCCCCTTGCGGCAGCCGGTGAGGATCGCCCAGTGCCCCTCGGCCTGCGCGGCGAGCTCGTCGAGGTCGTACCGCGGCCGGCCCTTCTCGCCGCCCGCGAGCTGCGCGTGCGTGATCGCGGCGGCGAGCCGGTGATAGCCCTCCTCGCCGCGGGCCAGGACGAGCAGATGCGCGCCGTCCGGGTCGGCCGCGCCGCCGCGCGCCGGCGCGCGGCCCGGTGCGAGAAGCGGCGACGCGGAGTCGCCGAGCGACAGCTCCGCCCCGAACACGGTCTTCAGCTGCAGCGGCTCGGCCGCCTCGGCGAACCGGACGATGCCGTAGAACCCGTCGTGATCGCAGATCGCGAGGGCGTGCAGACCGAGCCGCTCGGCCTCCTCGGCGAGCTCCGCGGGCGAGGAGGCCCCGTCGAGGAACGAGTACGACGAGTGCGCGTGCAGCTCGGCGTACGGCACCGCGGCGGCGGGCCGCACCGGCTCGGCCCGCATCGGGGCATCGATTCCCCCGCCGCCGCCTCGCGGCGGCCTCTCGGAAGCACGACCGCTGAGCAGCCGCTCCATCTCGGCCCAGGTCACCGAAGGGTTGTCGAAGCCCATCAGCGCACCGCCTCCGTCATAGCAGCGGCCTCAGTCATAGCAGCGGCCTCAGTCATAGCAGCCCTCCGCGTGCCAGACGCCCTCCTCGCACACGAGCAGCCACGCGGTCTGCCCGCTGTCGACGACCTGGAAGCGGTGCGCACGCCGGGCGCGCACGGCATCCCACCCCCGTTCGACGACCGGCCACGGCCCCGCCCACGTCTGGATGCGCCGGGAGCGCCCTCGCTCGACGAACACCGCGGGGTCGGCGGTGAGCTCGCCGCGCAGGTCGACGGCGATCATGTCGCCTTCACGGTCGGTCACGGCGACCGGCACCGGCGGGGCGAACACGGTGGCCGGCAGCGGATCGGGCAGGCTCCCCGGCCACGGCCGCTCGCGCGCCGGCACGGAGATCCCCCGGTCGCCCCAGGGCACGAGCACCTGACGCTCGGCGAGCCACCGGCCCCCGCCGATCTCGGGGACGACGACCCCGCGGTGCCCGAGCATCGCCTGCACGCGCGAGAGCGCATGGTGCACGCGCTCCTCGGGTCCCGAGCCGAACAGGCGTGCGACATGATGGGAGGCCGCGTCCACCGCCTCGGGCTCGACCCGCACCCGCGCGACCGCGCTGCGGAGGCCCGACGCCTCGGCGAGCTGCCAGCGCACCCGGTCGACGACGGCCGCCGCGTCGAACGTCCCCGGATGCAGCCACACGCGGGAGCTGCTCTCGCCGCGCTCGCCCGTCACGACGACGCGCAGCTCGGTGCACACGAGATCCACGGCGCCGAGCCCCGCGACGAACTCCTCGGCCGCCACGCGCATGCCGAAGGCCACCTGCTCGGCGAGCTCGAGCGGCGGCTCGAACGCGACCTCGCGGTGCAGCTCGAGCGGCGGCGTGCGCGGGGTCACCGGCCGCGCATCGCGCCCCGCGGCCAGCGCATGCAGGCGGGCGCCCCGCGGCCCGAGCCGCTCGACGAGGCGCTCGACCGGGAGGGCGGCGACCTGGCCCAGCGTCTGCACGCCGAGCCGCGCGAACAGGTCCACGGCCTCGTCGTCGAGCGCGGTCACCGGCAGCGGGGCGAGGAAGGCGGCCGACGCGCCGGGCGGGACGATCCGCACCGGCGCGTCCGGGTGCGCGCTGCGCGCGGCCTGCTCGGCCGTGAACGGCCCGTCGGCCACACCCGCACGCACGTCGCGGATGCCGGCCTCGGCGAACACCCCGGCCAGCACGGTCGCCGCCGCGGCCTCGCCGCCGTAATACCGCGCCGGCCCGCGCGCGTGCAGGGCGCACAGCCCCGGCTCGCGCAGCTGCACACCGGGAGCCAGCTCCTCCAGCCGGGCGATCAGCGGCGCGAACACGCGATGGTCGCGCGCGGGGTCGGCCTCGGCCACGACCAGCTGCGGGCAGCGCGCCTGCGCATCGCGCCGGCGCTGCCCGGGGCGCACGCCCTCGGCGCGCGCGGCCGCCGAGCACGCCGCGACGGCGCCCTTCGCGAACACGGCGATCGGCAGCGCCGCGTCGGGCGGCGCCTCCCCGTCGCGGGTGAGGGCGACCACCGGCCAGTCCGGCACCCAGACGATGAGGCTGCGCGTGGGCTCGAGGTCCATCAGCTCACCGCCCGCATCGGCGCCGGCTGCGCGGACGCGGACGCAGCGACGGCCGGACGCAGCGGCGCGAGGCCGCCGTCGGGGGCGGGCAGCAGCATCCGCCCTTTCCGGGGAACGGGGAACCGGCGACTCGAGACGGTCACCGTCAGCTCGCGTCCGGACAGGATCCCGTGCCCCTCGCCGAGTCCGGACCAGCGGGCGTCGGTCACATCGATCATCGCCTCGGTCTGCGGCCACGGCCCCTGGATCAGCAGCACGGCGCCCCGGTCCCGCAGCCGCGCCGCCAGCCGTGAGATCTCGCCGTCGCGCACCCGCTCCGGCGGGCGCACGGCCACCAGCGGCAGCACCTCGGCGACCGCCGACACCACCGCCAGCCAGCGCGGCCCCGGGTCGGGGATCAGCACGAGCCGTGACAGGTTGACGCCGGCCTTCTCGGCCGCCTCGGCGCCGAAGCCGGGCATGCCGATCGCCCCGCACCACGTGCCCGCCCGCGACGGCTGCGCCAGCAGCGCGAACAGCAGCGACATCGAGGTTCCCAGCGCATAGGAGGATCCCGGTCGCAGCCCCCGTCCGGGCAGCAGCTCGGCCAGCGCCGGATGGGTCGGCAGGACGGGCGCGTCCAGGCGACGCCCCTGCAGCTGCTCGAGCTGGGCGCGCAGACGCTGCACTTCCTGTGCAGCCGCATCACGCATGATCGACCTCACCTCGACAGGGTAGAACTTTTGTTCTACTGAATCAATCCGTGAGGTCGAAGATACGCTCGAGGTCCGACACTGCGTGCGCGGCGCCGCGCTGCGCCGACGGCGGGATGCCGGGGGCTCAGGCGGCGAGCGCCAGGTACGGCTCCCAGACCGGATCGGTGCGATCGGTGCCGCGGACGCGCCACTGCGAGCCGTGCGGCGGCAGCGGCGCCCAGCGCAGCTCCCACCCCATCTCCTGCGGCGTGCGGTCGCCCTTCTGGTTGTTGCAGCGCAGGCAGCACGCGACGAGGTTCTCCCACGAGTCGCCGCCGCCGCGCGAGCGGGGCTGGATGTGGTCGATCGTCGTGGCGGGCTTGGCGCAGTACGCGCAGCGGTGTCCGTCGCGGCGCAGCACACCGCGACGGGTGACCGGCACGCGGCGCCCGCCGGGGATCCGCACGTAGCGGGTCAGCAGGATCACCGCCGGACGGTCGTAGACCCCCGCCGTCCCCCAGATCGGGTTGTCGTCGACTCTCTCCACGACGGTGGCCTTGTCGTTCATGACGAGCACGAGCGCCCGTTTGAACGACACGACGGCCAGGGGCTCGTAGCCCGCGTTCAGCACCAGAGTGCGCATGCGTTTCCTCTCGAACGGCCGTGACGGCTTCAGCGGTGTTCGGTTGCGACGATGCGCGAGCAGAGGGGGTGCGGGCACGAAAAAGGCGCTGTCACACGGACAGCGCCTCGGTTCCACGACGAATGTCGCGGCCGTCGTGCACACGATGCCGAAGGACGTGACGTCCGAGCGCATTCACGGTTCGAATGCGTGGTGCGGCGTCCATCTGCTCTCCCTCGGCTCACGCGAGCGTCGGGTTCAGGGTAGTACAGCCGTCCGACAGCGCGGCGAAGACCCGATGAACGGATGCCGCGTGTCGCCCTCGGCCGGACAGGCTCAGCCGGCGTTGGCCTTCAGCCAGGACTCGGCGGTGACGTACCCGCCGCCGACCCGGATCTCCAGGTGCAGGTGGGTGCCGTTCGCGCGGCCGGAGTCGCCGACCTGGCCGATCAGCTGACCGGCCGAGACCGAGTCGCCGACCGAGACGCGGCGGGTGCCGTAGCTCATGTGCGCGTACAGCGAGGTCACGCTCTTGCCGCCGATGTTGTGGGCGATCTTGACGTAGACGCCCCAACCGGGGCCGCTCTCGCTCGAGGCGACGACGACGCCGTCTGCCACGGAGTAGATCCCCGCCCCGCGGCCCACCATGTAGTCGGTGCCCTTGTGCCCGGCGTACGGCGTGCCGAAGTTGTTGAACGAGGCCAGCGGGCGACGCACGATGCCCGATCCGGGCGCCACGAGCGGGACGGCGGTGCTGACGGAGGCGGAGGTGCCGCGCGCGAGGCGGGCCGCGAGGGCCTTCTTCGCGGCCTCCTCCTGCTTCTTCTTCTGGATCTCTTCGGGCGTGGTCGCCGAGTAGCTGCCCCGGTCGAGCGCCTCGGGCGTGGCCTCGGAGGCGACGACGAGCGACTGCGCGTTCTCGGCGGCGACCTGCTGCAGCGTGACGGCTTCGGCGGAGACACCGCGATCGGCGGCGACGAAGGCCGGGATCGCGACGGTGGCCACCAGTCCGGCCACGGCGGTGAGGGTCAGGAAGCTGCGGACGGGGTGCGGCTTGCCGCCCCGGGCGGCACGGCGGGCGACAGCGGTCTCGGGAGCGCTCCGGCGGGCGACGCTCTTCGCGGGCTTCGCGGCGGGTCGGCGCACCGTCAGGCGCCGCGCACGCGCGACCCCCGTGGGACTCGTCTCTTCGGTTTCGGGTGTATCCGTCAGCGACGAATCGTTCTCTTCAGCCAAGCTATCCTCCGGCGCCTCCGCACCCGGGGGCGCTGGCTCGTCGGTTACTCAGTGTCGGGCACATGATGTACGGGCTTCACCGTGCGGACGACGAGCCGTTGAGGCAATCCGGGCGGCGGTCCGTTGGCGGGCTTCTCGCCGATGGACTCTCCGAGGCTACCGGAAGGTAACGAATATGTCACGTAAGGGCGGCCGGAACGGGCCCGTTCCCTGCCGATGCCCTGGTGATGCTCAGGCGGCGACGCGGGCGTCGACGAGGAAGATGTGCGCCGCGACCTCGACCGGAAGCTCGAGCGCCTCGTCGTTCCCGTCCATCTGCACGAGCACGTAGCCCTCGCTGTAGCCGAAGCGTCCGGCGCCCCCGGGAACCACGCCCGCGCTGCGCAGCTGCTCGAGCAGCTCGGGGTCGACCTGGACCGGCTCGGCCAGCCGGCGCACGCTCCCCTGGATCGGCGCACCGGCGTCGTTGAGCGCGCGCACGAGACCGACCACACCGTCGTTGAAGGTGCGCGCCGGCACGTCACCGAGCTGTTCGAGGCCGGGGATCGGGTTGCCGTACGGCGACTCGGTCGGGTGCCCCAGCAGCTCGACGAGCCGCCGTTCGACCTGTTCGCTCATGACGTGCTCCCAGCGGCAGGCCTCTTCGTGCACGTACGCCCAGTCCAGTCCGATGACGTCGCTGAGCAGGCGCTCGGCCAGCCGGTGCTTGCGCATGACGTCCACGGCCTTCTGCCGCCCGGCATCCGTCAGCTCGAGGGTGCGGTCCTCCGAGACGACGACGAGTCCGTCGCGCTCCATGCGGCCGATCGTCTGCGACACCGTCGGGCCGGAGTGGCCGAGCCGCTCCGAGATGCGCGCGCGCAGCGGCACGATCGCCTCCTCCTCGAGCTCGAGGATCGTGCGCAGATACATCTCGGTGGTGTCGATCAGATCGGTCATGGCAGGCCTCTGAGGGGTCGAAGGGGTCGGCTCCCAGCCTATCGGCTTCGCCCCGACACACGGGCGGGATGCCGGGGTCTCCCCCTCTAGAATCGGCTCATGGCCCACGTGACACTGCCCACCGAACTCCTGCCCGCCGACGGACGATTCGGCTGCGGCCCGTCCAAGGTCCGTCCGGAGCAGGTCACGGCGCTCGCCGGAGCCGGCGCGGCGCTGCTGGGCACCTCGCACCGGCAGGCACCCGTGAAGAACCTCGTCGGCAGCGTGCGCGAAGGCCTGGCCGCCCTGCTGCGCGTGCCCGAGGGGTACGAGATCATCCTCGGCAACGGCGGCTCGACCGCGTTCTGGGACGCCGCGTCGTTCGGCCTCATCGAGCGCCGCGCGCAGAACCTCGTGTTCGGCGAGTTCGGCGGCAAGTTCGCCAAGGCCGCCGGCGCCCCCTGGCTCGAGGCCCCCGACGTGCGCACCGCCGCACCGGGATCGAGCATCGCCGCCGAGGCCGTCGACGGCGTCGACGTGTACGCCTGGCCGCACAACGAGACCTCGACCGGCGTCGCGACGGCCATCGCGCGCGTGCACGGCGACGACGGCGCGCTCACCGTCATCGACGCGACCAGCGCCGCCGGCGGCATCGACTTCTCGGTCGGCGAGAGCGACGTCTACTACTTCGCGCCGCAGAAGAACCTCGGCTCGGACGGCGGCCTGTGGTTCGCCGCGATGTCCCCCGCCGCGATCGAGCGCATCGCGCGCGTCGCCGCCTCGGACCGCTACATCCCCGACTTCCTCAGCCTGCAGCAGGCGGTCGACAACTCGCGCCTGAACCAGACACTGAACACCCCGGCCGTCGCGACGCTGCACCTGCTCGACTCGCAGCTGCAGTGGATCAACGGCAACGGCGGGCTGGCCTGGGCCGGCGCGCGCACGGCCGAGTCCTCGGGCGCGCTCTACGCGTGGGCCGAGCGGACCGCGTACGCGACGCCGTTCGTCGCCGACGCCGCCGACCGGTCCCCCGTCGTCGTCACGATCGACTTCGACGAATCCGTCGACGCCGCCGCCGTCGCCCAGACCCTGCGCGCCAACGGCATCGTCGACACGGAGCCGTATCGCAAGCTCGGCCGCAACCAGCTGCGCATCGCGACGTTCGTCTCGATCGACCCGGCCGACGTGCGCACGCTCATCGCCGCGATCGAGTACACGGTCGACGCGCTGCGGGGCTGACTCACTCCGCCAGCGGGGACGGCCGCGGGTCGACCACGGCCGCGACGATCGCCTCGATGGCGAACTCCGACGCCTGCGCGAGGTCGACGGCGGTCGGATCGAGCAGCCACTTCCCGGACGGCCAGCCCCGCCCGCAGATCGTCGTGCCCCGCGAACCCGATGCGGCGCAGATCGCCGAGGCGGTCGCCGCCGCCGAGCGGTCGGACGTCGCCGTCGCGGTCGTCGGGGATCGGATCGAACTGGTCGGCGAAGGCCGTTCCACCGCGACGCTCGAGCTCGTCGGCGGGCAGCGCGCGCTGCTGGAGGCCCTGGCGGCCACGGGCACGCCGCTGGTGGTGGTGCTGCTGGCCTCGAAGCCGCTCGTGCTGCCCGATGCGGTGCAGGCCGCGTCGCTCGTGTGGGTCGCGAATCCCGGCATGCAGGGCGGGCGGGCGATCGCCGAGCTGCTGCTCGGTCTGATCGAGCCGGCGGGACGCCTGCCGATCTCGTTCGCCCGGCACGCCGGCCAGCAGCCGACCTACTACAACCAGATCCGCGGCCAGCACGGCGACCGCTACGCCGACCTCACGCAGAGCCCGGCGCACGCGTTCGGCGAGGGACTGTCGTACACGACCGTCGCGTACGAGGACGTCGAGATCCTCACGCCCGTCGTGGGGGCCGGCGACCTCGTGCGTGCGCGGGTGACGCTGAGCAACACCGGCTCACGCCCGGCGCACGAGATCGTCCAGGTCTACGTGCGCGACAGCGTGACCTCGGTGAGCTGGGCCGACAAGGAGCTCAAGGCGTACCGCCACGTGGACCTCGCCCCCGGCGAGACGGCGACGGTCGAGGTGTCCGTCGCCGCGGCCGACTGCACGATCGTGGATGCCGGCGGCACCCGCATCGTGGAGCCCGGTGCGTTCGAGCTGCTCATCGGGCCGTCCTCGCGCGACGAGGTGCTGCAGCCGGTGGGCTTCGAGATCCGCTGACGCGCCCCGGTCAGTCGTCTGCGTCGTCGGAGTCCTCGTCGAGCTCGTCGATGTCGACGCCGTCGAGGTCCCCGGCGTGCAGCAGCGGCGAGCCGTCCGTGTCGAAGTCCGCCGCGTCGAGGTCGTCGAGATCCTCGAGATCGTCGCCGTTCTCGTCGTCGTCGTGATCGTCTTCGTCGTCGAGATCGTCGTCGTCGTGGTCACCCTCGTCGTGCTCGGCCGCGGCATCCTGAGCGGCCTGGTACTCGGCCAGACGCACAGCCCACGGCACCCATTCGGGGGCCAGCAGCGCACCGTCACCGGGCAGCAGCTCGACTTCGAGAACGGTCGGCTCGGCGTCGTCCACGACCGCGATGCTCACGGTCCAGAACCAGCCGGGGTATCCATCGAGCCGGTTCGCGAAGCGCAGCGAGACGACGCCGTCGTCCTCGAGCGTGTAGCCGGCGGGCGCGCCGATCGTGGCCTCGGGCGTGATCTCGCGCAGCGCGGCCAGCGCGAGGTCGTGGGCGTTCAGCAGGCGGGCGTCAGCCTGCTCAGGCGTCGAGCTCATCGGCCACCTTGCGCAGCACGGCCGCGACCTTCTTGGCGTGCCCCGCGCCGGGGTAGCGTCCGTGACGCAGATCGCCGCCGATGCCGTCGAGGAGCTTGACGAGATCCTCGACGATGACCGCCATGTCGTCGGCGGGCTTGCGGTTGCGCTTGGACAGGCTCACCGGGGCGTCGAGCACCCGCACGGCGAGGGCCTGCAGCCCGCGCCGGCCGTCGGCGACGCCGAAGTCGAGGCGGGTGCCGGGCTTGATCGACGTCAGCTCGTCCGGGAGCGCGGTGGCGTGCAGGAAGACGTCCTGGCCGTCATCGGTCGTGATGAAGCCGAACCCCTTCGCCTCGTCGTAGAACCTGACCTTGCCGGTGGGCATCTCAACCTCGCTCTGAGCCGAACACGCGCGCACGGGCGCGCTCGTAGTGGGACCGTCTCAGCCCCGCCCTCAAGACTACGGCACAGCGACGACCACAGCGACGACCCGCACGCGACGACCCAGTAGGCTGGGCGGAATGAGCACGCCAACCCCGGGTGAGGGCCTCCCCGTCCGCCGGATCGACCGGATCCTGGCGTTCATGTCGCTCGGACTGCTGGTCCTGTCGATCGCCTGCTTCTTCGCGATCATGATCGGATCGTCCAGCGGCGCCGACATGCAGAGCGGACTGTGGCCGAGCGTGGGAGCGATCGTCTGGATCGCGCCGCCGCTGGCCTTCATCCTGATGATGGCGGTGCTCATCATGACGTTCATCCGACGGGGACGGGCCAACCAGGGGCGCTGACGTGGCCGCCTCCGACGCCCGCGCGCTCGCGACTCGACTCGCGCAGTGGGACGACGATGCGCTGGCCCGCCTGCTGGCCGCGCGCGGCATCGCCGCGTCGGCGACCTGGGCCGATCACTTCGACGCGGCCGAGGCGCTGCTCGATCCTGCGCAGCTGACGCGCGCCCTCACCGCTCTCCGCGCCCCCGTGGTCGCCGCCCTCGACGTCGCCCTCGCCGACGGCGCCCCGGTGGCCCCGCCCGCCCGCGACGAACTGGCCGCCGTCGGACTCGTCGGCGACGACGGCATCCCGTACGGCGCGGTCGCCGACGCACGCGCCTCGCTGACCCCCGTCGAGACCGGCACCCCTCCCGCGCACCCGTCCGAGAGCGACGCCCAGGCCGCGGAGCGCGCGTTCGCGGCCGCCGCGGCGCTGGCCGACATCCTGCAGCTGACGGCGACCGCTCCCCTCACCCGCATCGGCACGGGCGCCCTCGGCGCGACCGACCGCCGCCGCCTCGTCGAGCTGGGCGCGGCGCCCACCCTCGCCGACGCCGACGAGCTCATCGCCATCGCGGAGCTGGCCGGCCTGATCGCGACCGTCGAGCGGCAGTGGCTCGTCACCGCCGACGGCATCGCGTGGCTCGGCGCACGCACGGTCGAGCGCTGGCACCGCGTCGCCCGCCGCCTGCGCACCGCGCTCCCGCCCGCGCTGCGCGATGCGCGCGGCGGCTGGATCCCCGTCGAGCAGTGGCCCGGCGCGCACCCGTTCGATCCGGCCTGGCCCGGCCGCGCCGCACGGCTGCGCACGCTCCTGACGCACTGGGCGCTCCTCGCGCCGGACGGCACGCCGCCGACCTGGGCGACCGGGCTGGCTGCGGGCGGGGATGCCGATGAGTCCGCCCTGCAGGAGCTGCTGCCGCACGAGGTGGACCGCGTCTTCCTGCAGAACGACCTCACCGCGATCGCGCCCGGACCGCTCGACCCGCGCCTGGACCGGCGACTGCGCTCGATGGCGCGCCGCGAGTCCCGCGCGCAGGCGTCCACCTACCGCTTCACCGCCGAGACGATCGGCGCCGCGCTCACCGGGGGCGAGACCGCCGCGTCGCTGCGCGAATTCCTCACGACCCTCTCGCTGACCGGGCTGCCGCAGCCGCTGGCATACGAGATCGAGCGCGGAGCCGCCGTGCACGGCAGCGTCCGGGTCGGACCCGACTGGGCAGGACGCACCCGCATCAGCGGCGAGGAGCAGTACGTCCAGGCGATCGCCGTCGACCAGGCGCTGCGGCCGCTGGGACTGATCGCCGACGGCGACGCCCTGATCACCCGCGCGAGCCCCGACACGGCGTTCTGGATGCTGGCCGACGCCCGGTATCCGGTCCTCGCGGTCGGAGCCGACGGCGAGCCCCGCGTCCTCGACCGGCAGCGCCTCGCCGGCCCGCCCCCGCCGGCCCCGTCGCCGACCCAGGTGTATGCCGTCCTGCTGGCCCGGCTGCGCTCGGCGCACAGCGAGAACGCCGACGCGGCGTGGCTCGAACGCGAGCTCGAGCAGGCGGTGCGCGCCCGCGCCGTCGTCACCCTCGTCGTGCGCCTGCCCGACGGCAGCGACCGCGAGGTGACGGTCGAAGCCGCCGGACTCGGCGGCGGGCGCCTGCGCGGTCGCGACCGCGCCGCCGACGTCGAACGGACCCTGCCCGTCTCGAGCATCGTCGCGGTCACGCGGGTCGACGCCGCGCCGTAGAGCGCCCGCCCCGTGCCCCGCCGGTAGACTCGTACGTTATGGCTGACGGCCCCCTCATCGTCCAGAGCGACCGCACGGTGCTCCTCGAAGTCGCGCATCCGGATGCGGAGAACGCACGACACGAGCTCGCGATCTTCGCCGAGCTCGAACGCGCGCCCGAGCACATCCACACCTATCGCGTCACGCGATTGGGTCTGTGGAACGCACGCGCGGCCGGTCACGACGCCGAGGACATGCTCGCCACGCTCGAGCGCTGGTCCCGCTTCCCCGTGCCGCCGTCGGTGTCGATCGACATCCGCGAGACGGTCAGCCGGTACGGACGTCTCGTGATCGAGCGGGACGACGACGGCGTGCTCATCCTCCGCTCCACGGACGAGGCCGTGCTGGCGGAGGTCGCTCGGAACAAGCGCATCCAGCCGCTGCTGCTGTCGCACCCGGCGCCGGACCGCTTCGTCGTCGACGCGTGGGCGCGCGGCCAGATCAAGCAGGAGCTGCTCAAGATCGGCTGGCCCGCCGAGGACCACGCCGGCTTCACCCCCGGCACGCCGCACGAGATCGCGCTGCACGAGGACGGCTGGAGTCTGCGCCCCTACCAGCGCAAGGCCGTCGACATCTTCACCGAGGGCGGCTCGGGCGTCGTGGTCCTCCCGTGCGGAGCGGGCAAGACCCTCGTGGGCGCGGCGGCGATGGCCGACACCAAGACGACGACGCTCATCCTCGTCACGAACACCGTGAGCGCCCGGCAGTGGCGCGACGAGCTGCTCAAGCGCACGTCGCTCACGCCCGAGGAGATCGGCGAGTACTCCGGCCAGACCAAGGAGATCAAGCCCGTCACGATCGCGACCTACCAGATCCTCACCGCCAAGCGGAAGGGCGAGTACGCGCACCTCGCGCTGCTCGACGCGCTCGACTGGGGCCTCATCGTCTACGACGAGGTGCACCTGCTCCCGGCTCCCGTCTTCAAGCTCACCGCCGACCTGCAGGCGCGGCGGCGCCTGGGCCTGACCGCGACGCTCGTGCGCGAGGACGGCCGCGAGGGCGACGTGTTCAGCCTCATCGGCCCCAAGCGGTTCGATGCCCCCTGGAAGGAGATCGAGTCGCAGGGCTTCATCTCCCCCGCCGTCTGCTACGAGGTCCGCATCGACCTGCCGCCCTCGGACCGCCTCGAATACGCCGCGGCCGCCGACGACGAGCGCTACCGGCTCGCCGCCACCGCACACGCCAAGATCCGCGTCGTGCGCGACCTCGTCGCCAAGCACGCCGGCGAGCAGATCCTCGTCATCGGCCAGTACCTCGATCAGATCGACGTGCTCGCCGAGGCGCTGGATGCGCCCAAGATCACCGGGGCGACCCCCGTGGACGAGCGCGAAGTGCTCTTCGCCGCGTTCCGCGAGGCCCGCATCCCGGTGCTCGTCGTCTCGAAGGTCGCGAACTTCTCGATCGACCTGCCCGACGCCTCGGTCGCCATCCAGGTGTCGGGGTCGTTCGGGTCGCGGCAGGAAGAGGCGCAGCGCCTCGGGCGGCTGCTGCGCCCGAAGAGCACGGCGCAGACGGCGAGCTTCTACACGCTCATCGCCCGCGACACGGTGGATCAGGACTTCGCCCAGAACCGCCAGCGCTTCCTCGCCGAGCAGGGCTACAGCTACACGATCCTTGACGCCGAAGGGATCAATGCCGCGTAGCGGCCGCGCTCATTCCCGTGTGACCGCGCCGGTCAGCACGAGCGTGCGGCCGATCCTCCCGCGCCGGTAGACGAGTTCGACGACGACGGCGAAGCCCGCCAGCAGCAGCACCGAGAACGCGAGGCTCTCCCAGCCGGGCGCGCTCGCGTTGACGTCCGAAAGCCCGGCGAGGGCGAGCAGGAACGCGAACAGGTTGTTGACGATGTGCAGCGCGATCGCCGCCTCGAGTCCGCCCGTGCGCCACGTGAGCCAGCCCGCGACGACGGCGAACAGCCCGACGGCGACCTGGCCGAGCGGGTCGTAGAGATGGCCGAACACGAACAGCGGCACCGGCAGCAGGATCGCGAAGGCAGGATGCCGCAGCCACCGCCCGACCGCCTGCTGCAGGTAGCCGCGGAAGACGTACTCCTCGGCAGCGGCCTGGAAGGGCACGAGCAGCAGCAGGAGCACCAGCATCGACCACAGCTGCGGGTTGTCCTGCGGCGCGAGGACCCCGTCGAGCTCTCCCTCCTCGCCCGGCAGCAGCAGCGAGAGCGCGGAGGCGGCCACCGTGACGCCGAGGGCGATGCCGAGGCACACCAGCATCCATCGCCAGCGCAGCCGCCCCGCCACCGACGAGATCAGCCCGATGCGCTTGCCGTTGACGATGAGCGAGGCCAGCAGGTAGGCGGGCAGCAGGAGTGCGATCGTGCCCAGCACGAGGACCATCAGCAGCGGATCGCTCAGGTCGAACGTGACGCCCTCGCCGAGGGCCAGGATGCCGGCCGCCGCCTCGGGGACGACGAGGGCGATCGCGATGAGCGCGACCACGACGATGCCGAGCATCGCGGCCCAGAACGCCGCCCCCAGCAGCCCGACCAGCAGCGGCGTCGCCCAGCCGCGGCGCTGCCGGGCGAACACGAGCCGGTGGAAGGGGAGCCCCGTCGCCGCGTCGGCCGGGAGCGGACGCGGTGCCGGAAGCGGTGCCGGTGCCGGTGTCGGGACGGGTGCGGACGGCGCGCCGGGTGCAGGCTCGACGGGGAAGCTCATGCCTCCATCTTCGCCGATGCGCTACGGTCGGCCGGCCGCCGGACCGGCGAAGCGGGCGATCCGTTCGGCGACGGCGCCCGGCTGCTCGTCCACGAGGTAGTGCCCCGCCCCGGGCACGACCTCGATGCGCACGTCCGCCGCGTAGCGCTCGACGCCCGCGAGCGCGTCGAGCGGGATGATCGGATCCTCCTCGCCGAGCAGGACCAGCGTCGGCATCCCCGGCATCCGCTTCCGGTAGCGGCCGAGCACGATGCGCAGGAACGCGGGGACGATCAGCTGCCGGTACTTGCGCGACCCGGCGCGGGCCTGCGCGGGATCGCGCAGTTCGGCGAGGTAGGCGGCGACGTCCGCCTCGGGCACGCCGCCGGCGCTGCTCGCGAACGCCGTGAACAGCCAGCGGGGCAGCCGCTGCCGTCCCCGGCTGAGCAGCCGCGCGCCGAGCCCCGGCATCGCGAGCGCGTACTGGAACCACAGGTACTTCATCGACCCGAGCATCGACCAGGTCGGGCGCAGATACAGCGGCGGCACCGACAGCACCACCAGATGCGAGACCCGTTCGGGATGCGCCACCGCGAGCGCGAGCGCCACCAGCGCGCCGACATCGTGCCCCACGACCACGGCCCGCTCGATCCCGAGGGCATCCAGCAGCGCGACGGCGTCGGCGGTCAGCACGTCCAGCCGGTACGACCCGTCCGGAGCGTCGGTGCCGCCGGAGCCGCGCAGGTCTGCGGCGACGACGCGCGCGGCGGGCGCGAGCTGCGGCATCACGCGGGCCCACTCCCGAGACGTCTGCGGGAATCCGTGCAGCAGGAGCACCGCGGGGCCCGTCCCGCTCCCCGCGATGCGGACATCGAGTCCCGGCAGCGCGATCGTCCGTTCCGACACGCCCGCGTCCTCCCTGCGCTGGTTCATGGCGAGAGAATACTACGTTTATAGTATGAAATCCACGACCCGGAGCCGCGCACTCGACGCCGCGATCGCGCTGGTCGGCGCGCAGGGCATCCGCGCCCTCACCCATGCCCGTGTGGACGAACGCGCCGGGCTGCCGCGCGGGTCGACGTCCAACTGGTTCCGCACGCGCGAGGCGCTCGTCGCCGGCGTCATCACCGCGATCGCCGAGGCCGAACGCGCCGATCTCGGCGGGGCGGGCGCCGCACCCGGCGACGAGGCCGGACTGATCGATGCCCTGTGCGCGATGATCGCCGCCGAGACCGGTCCGTACGCCGCGCGATCGCGTGCCCGCTACGCCCTGTTCCTGGAAGCGGCGTCAGAACCGGCTCTGCTGGAGCCGCTCCTGGCGCAGCGGCGGATCTTCGCGCAGTGGATGCGGGACCTGCTCTCCCGCATCGGCGCGGCCGACGCCGACGATGCCGCCCGCGCCGCCATGGCGGGACTGGAAGGCCTGGTCCTGCATCGCCTGACGGTCGATCCGGCCGCCGGGATCCGCCCCGTCGTCACGCGGATCGTGCGCGGCGCGCTCGCAGACTGACCGGGATTTCCAGCGAACAGATGGATTCCGGTGCCAGGATGGGCCTATGACCGCACCGCGCATCCTCGTCGTGGACGACGAACCGAACATCCGGGACCTGCTGGTCACGAGCCTCCGCTTCGCCGGCTACCAGGTACGCGCCGTCGCCAACGGCGCCCAGACGATCTCCGCCGTGCTGGAGGAGGAACCCGACCTCATCATCCTGGACGTCATGCTCCCGGATATGAACGGGTTCAGCGTCACCAAGCGCCTCCGGGGGGCCGGCTACACCGCGCCGATCCTCTTCCTGACGGCCAAGGACGAGACCGAGGACAAGATCGAGGGGCTCAACGCCGGGGGCGACGACTACGTCACCAAGCCCTTCAGCCTCGACGAGATCGTCGCCCGCCTGCAGGCGATCCTGCGTCGCACGATGCAGACCGATGAGGAGTCGAGCATCAAGGCCGGGGAGCTGACGATGGACCAGGACACGCACGACGTCCTCGTCGGCGACGTGTCGATCGACCTGTCCCCCACCGAGTTCAAGCTGCTGCGCTACCTCATGCTCAATCCCAACCGGGTGCTCAGCAAGGCGCAGATCCTCGACCACGTGTGGGAGTACGACTTCAACGGCGATGCCGGCATCGTCGAGAGCTACATCTCCTACCTGCGCCGCAAGATCGACCCGCACTCCTCCGAGCCCCTCATCCAGACCAAGCGGGGCTTCGGCTACATGCTCAAGGCCGGCAAGTCGTCCTAGAGCCCGGGAGGCGCCCCCTGGCCGCGCACGCCAAGAGGAACGACCGCGTCACCGCGTGGTGGCGCGGCATCAGTCTGCGCGCCAAGGTGACCGGCGTCACCGTCGCGCTCCTGGCGGTCGGACTGTTCGCGGCCGGCATCGGCACGATGGTCTTCCTGCGCACCGCCCAGATCACGGCGATCGACGAGCAGCTGCGCTCGATCGTCTCGACCGATCTGACCAGCACGCTCATGACGGTCGACGTCGAGGACGGCGTGCCGACCTTCCGTGTCGATGCCGCCGCGGCGCCGACGCCGTACTTCGTGGCCGTGTACGCACCCGAGGGCGACCTGCTCGCGACCGCGGGCGGCAGCGGCGGGCTCCCGCCGGAGTTCCCGCCGTCCTTCCCCCTGCAGAAGACGATCATCGAGGGCACCGCCCCGTTCGAGCTCGCGTCGGTCGACGGCAGCCGCGCCTTCCACGCGAGCGTCGACGTGCTGCAGCTGCCCGGGGTGCGCGAGAGCCAGACGCAGCTGGTCGCGATCCCGCTGTCGAGCGTGAACCAGACGGTCGCGAACTTCATCGGGATCTACACGATCCTGGCGCTGCTGACCATCATCGGCGGCGCGCTGCTGACCCGCTGGCTGGTCACCCTCACCTTCCGCGGGCTCGGGCAGGTCGAGGACACCGCCATGTCGATCGCCGCCGGCGACTTCCGCCAGCGCATGACCGACATCGCCCCGGGCACCGAGGTGGGCCGCCTCAAGACCGCGATCAACGCGATGCTCGACCGCATCGACCGTGCCCTCGGCCAGCGCGATGCGACCGTCCAGCAGATGCGGCGCTTCATCGGCGACGCGAGCCACGAGCTGCGCACGCCGCTGGTGACCGTGCGCGGCTACGCCGAGCTGTACCGGATGGGCGCGATCGCCGACACGGAGCAGACGGCGCAGGCGATGGAGCGGATCGAGAAGGAGGCGATCCGCATGGGCGCCCTCGTCGAGGACCTGCTCGCCCTCGCCCGCCTCGACGAGCGCCGCGACCTCGTCATCCAGCCGATCGATCTGCGTCCGATCGCCCGCGACGCCGTCCTCGACATGCGCGCGACCGCCCCCGATCGCGCCGTGGCCCTCGTCGAGGTCGACGGCGGGACGGTCTCCCGGCCCTCGAGCGATTCCTCGCCCCCGACCGAGCCGATCGCGGCACGTCGCCGCGCCCCCGGCGGCGGGGGCCTGGCCGGCGCGACGCTGTCGCTGCTGCGGCGCCGGCCGCGGTCGACGCCCGAGAAGCTGCCGCCCGGTGTCGCACTGACCCAGCCGATCACGACGCCGCCCGCACCGCCTCTCCCGGCCCCCCGCCTCGAGCCGATCGTGCTCGGCGACGAGAACCGCATCCGCCAGGTCGTCGCGAACCTCCTCGGCAACGCCCGCCGCTACACCCCGGCGGGATCTCCGATCGACGTCGCCGTCGGCGTCGACCGCGCCTACGGCATGGGCTGGATCGCCGTCGTCGATCACGGCGAGGGCGTCCCCGAGCAGATCCGCGAGAAGATCTTCCAGCGGTTCTGGCGCGCCGATTCGTCACGCACGCGCGAGACCGGCGGCTCCGGCCTCGGGCTGTCGATCGTCGCCTCCATCGTCGACGCGCTGCACGGGTCGATCGACGTGACCGAGACCCCCGGTGGCGGCGCGACGTTCCGGATCGCGTTCCCGCTGGCCGAGGCGCGCGACGCTGCGGAGCATCTGCTGATCGAGACCCAGCCGCTGCAGCGACTGCACCTGGAGGAGTGAACTCCTCCTCCCCAGCACGGCGATCCGCCGATCCCTCCACGGATGCCGGTGCCGCGCCCTCGCGGGGGCCCGTCGGCCTCTAGCGTGGCGGGACCACCACCGGAAGGAGCACTCATGGCCGTCTTCAGCGTCGACAGCGATCAAGTACTGCACGCCACCGCCGCCATCCGCGCGACGGGCGAGCGGGTGCAGGCCGAGACCACTTCGATGCTCGGGCAGCTCACGCAGCTGCAGGGCTCGTGGACCGGCACGGCCTCGATCGCGTTCCAGGCCGTCATCGAGCGCTGGCGGTCCGCACAGCGCGAGGTCGACGCCGCGCTGGCCGACATCAGCACGGCGCTCGCGTCGGCGGGGCAGCAGTACGCGCAGACCGAGCAGTCCGCGGCGAGCCTGTTCCGCTGAGACGCAGAACGGCCCCTCCCGAGGGAGGGGCCGTTCTGGTGGAACGAGTGGTCCTGGATCAGAAGTCCATGCCACCGGTCGGGTCGGCCGGCATGGCCGGAGCCTTCTCGGGCTTGTCGGCCACGACGACCTCGGTCGTGAGGAACAGGCCCGCGATCGACGCGGCGTTCTGCAGCGCCGAGCGGGTGACCTTGGCCGGGTCGATGATGCCCGCGGCGAACATGTCGACGTACTCGCCGGTCGCGGCGTTCAGACCGTGACCGACCTGGAGGCCGGCGACCTTGTTCGAGACGACGCCCGGCTCGAGACCCGCGTTGAGCGCGATCTGACGCAGCGGAGCCTCGATGGCGACCTTGACGATGTTCGCACCGGTCGCCTCGTCGCCGACGAGCTCGAGGTTCGCGAACGCCTTCTGACCGGCCTGGATGAGCGCGACGCCACCACCGGGGACGATGCCCTCCTCGACAGCCGCCTTCGCGTTGCGGACGGCGTCCTCGATGCGGTGCTTGCGCTCCTTGAGCTCGACCTCGGTGGCCGCGCCCGCCTTGATGACGGCGACGCCGCCGGCGAGCTTGGCGAGGCGCTCCTGGAGCTTCTCGCGGTCGTAGTCGCTGTCGGTGTTCTCGATCTCGCGGCGGATCTGGGTCACGCGACCCTCGATCTGCGCGGCGTCACCGGCACCCTCGACGATGGTGGTCTCGTCCTTGGTGATGATGACCTTGCGCGCACGGCCGAGCAGGTCGGTCGTGGCGTTCTCGAGCTTGAGGCCGACCTCTTCGGTGATGACCTGGCCGCCCGTGAGGATCGCGATGTCCTGCAGCTGCGCCTTGCGACGGTCGCCGAAGCCGGGAGCCTTGACGGCCACCGACTTGAAGATGCCGCGGATCTTGTTCAGCACCAGGGTCGCCAGGGCCTCGCCCTCGACGTCCTCGGCGATGATGAGGAGCTCCTTGCCCTCCTGGATCACCTTGTCGACGATCGGGAGCAGGTCCTTGATGTTCGAGATCTTCTGGTTGGCGATCAGGATGTAGGGGTCCTCGAAGACCGCCTCCTGACGCTCCGGGTCGGTCACGAAGTAGGGGTTGATGTAGCCCTTGTCGAAGCGCATGCCCTCGGTGAGCTCGAGCTCGGTGCCGAAGGTCTGCGACTCCTCGACGGTGACGACACCCTCCTTGCCGACCTTGTCGATGGCCTCGGCGATGAGCTCGCCGATCTCCGGGTCAGCGGCCGAGATCGATGCGGTCGCGGCGATCTCCTCCTTGGTCTCGACCTCCTTGGCGCCGGCGAGCAGCTCGTCGGACAGCGCCTTGACGGCCTTCTCGATGCCCTTCTTCAGCGCGATGGGGTCGGCGCCGGCCGCGACGTTGCGCAGGCCCTCGCGCACGAGCGCCTGAGCGAGAACGGTGGCGGTGGTGGTGCCGTCGCCCGCGACGTCGTCGGTCTTCTTCGCGACCTCCTTGACCAGCTCTGCGCCGATCTTCTCGTAGGGGTCGTCGAGCTCGATCTCCTTGGCGATCGAGACACCGTCGTTCGTGATCGTGGGGGCGCCCCACTTCTTCTCGAGCACGACGTTGCGGCCGCGCGGGCCCAGGGTCACCTTGACGGCGTCGGCCAGGATGTTCAGACCGCGCTCGAGGCCACGACGGGCCTCCTCGTCGAAAGCGATGATCTTTGCCATAAGTGTGTCGTCCTTTTTGGATGTGACGTTCAGGTCTTTAGCACTCGGGTCAAGTGAGTGCTAACCCATTCTGGCACTCGGGCATGGCGAGTGCAAGCCGCGCGGGCGGCGGACGGTCGTGCACGGGCCGCGCGGCGGCGCGTCGCCTCACCCCGAGGTCGTCGCGGCGCCCGCGGCGGTCAGGTCGAGACCGACCACGACCGCCAGCTGCCGCACGTCGCTCTCGTCCACGTCCTCGGTCGCGGGGTCGTCCACCGGCTGGTAGACCGGGTCGAGCACGATCTCGGTCGCGCCGACCACCGCGGCCAGTCCGCGCGCGGCGCCCTCGTCCTCGGCCGTCGCGAAGTACACCGTGGTCGCCGCGAAGTCGTTGCTGCCGGCCTCGCCGTCCAGCACGTCCTCGGGCGCCCAGCCCGCGGCGATGACGACGTCCCGCACCCGGGCGGCGAGACCGCGCTCGGGCGTGGCGTTGAGCACGAGCACGGCGAACGACGTGTCGACGACGGGCTCGACCTCGGGCGCCGACGTCGCACCGGGTGACGTCGCCGGCGCCAGCGAGATGCGCCCCGTCGCGACGAGCGTGCCGAAGATGCCGACGGCGATCAGGACCACGGCGGCGACGGCGGACCACAGCAGCACGACGCTCCCGCGCATGCGCGGCTGTTCGGCGCGATGCGCGCCGATGCGCTGCAGGTCCGCGGGAAGGTCGTCGAAGCGGTCCTTCGGAGCGGGCGTTCTCGGCACCAGAGAATGCTACCCGGCCGAAGCTGTGCCCACGCTCGAACCCGTGGCGGCGGGCGCATGCACGGCCGAACGCTGCGCACGCGCGCGCTCCCGCCCGTCGCGCAGGCGGCGCAGACGGTGCACGAGCAGGGGGTCGTAGGCCACGGCATCCGTCGTCTCGATCAGACGCCCCAGCAGCTGGTAGTAGCGGGCGGGCGTGAGCGCCAGCTCGGCGCGCACGGCTTCTTCCTTCGCCGCGGTGTGCCGCTGCCAGCGCGCCTCGAAGTCCAGCAGCGCGCGGTCACGGTCGGAGAGGGGCACGTCTCCACGGTAGCCGCGCGCCTCACCGCGGACGCGCTGCCACTCCGTGTCCGGCCGACCCGGAACATCGCGGGCGCCGGTCGGGTTGAATAGGAAGGAAGCACGGCGCCGACGATGACGGGCCGGGACAGATCGTGACGGGCCGGGACAGATCGTGACGGGCCGGGACAGATCGTGACGGGATGGGACAGATCGTGACGGGATGGGACAGATGGTGACGTATCGCGTGGACAAGACCGACGAGCAGTGGCGTGACGAGCTGACGCCCGCACAGTACGCGGTGCTGCGCGAGGCGGGCACCGAGCGTCCGTGGACCGGTGAGCTGCTCGACGAGCAGCGGGCCGGCCTGTACACCTGCGCCGCGTGCGGAGCGGAGCTGTTCCAGAGCGGGACGAAGTTCGATTCGCACTGCGGCTGGCCGAGCTTCTACGAGTCCATCCGCCCCGAGGCGGTCGAGCTGCTCGAAGACGTCTCGCACGGCATGGTGCGCACCGAAGTGCGCTGCGCGAACTGCGGGTCGCATCTGGGTCACGTCTTCCCCGACGGGTTCGGCACGCCCACCGGAGACCGCTACTGCATGAACTCGCTCTCGCTCGCCTTCGCCCCGCAGCAGGACTGATGTCCGGAGCGCTGGAGGCGGTGCGCACGCGCCGCTCGTGGTCGAAGGTGACCGACGAGGCGCCCACCCATGCCGAGCTGCTCACGCTCGTGTCGGCCGCCGGACGCGTCGCCGACCACTCGTCGCTGCGCCCCTGGCGGCTGATCGAGCTGCGCGGCGCCGACCGTGAGCGGCTCGGCAAGGCGATCGCCAAGAGCGAGGGCGACAAGAAGCCCTCGGGCAAGCCGCTGCGCGCGCCCCTGCTGATCGGCGTCGTCGCCAGCTATCGCAAGAGCAAGGTGCCGCGCTGGGAGCAGGAGGCCGTCGCCGCGGGCGTCGCCCACATGCTGAGCCTGCTGCTGGACGACGCCGGCTGGGGCGTCTTCTGGCGCACCGGCTCGTACACCCGCAGCAAGGCGGTCGCCAAGGCGCACGGGCTGAAGAAGAACGAGGAGCTGCTGGGCTGGCTCTACGTCGGCGGCAAGCCGCCGCGCGCCCGGATCGGCCGCCGCAAGGCCGTCGACGCCCGCGCGCACCTGAGCCGCATGCCGGGCAAGACGAAGTACCGCGACGACGCGACGACACGGGATGCCGGGACCCCCGGTGACGGGGACGCGGCTCAGGCCTGAGCCGCTCCGGTCCCGCGCCGGCGCCACGGCGCCGCCGCGACGACGACGGAGGCGAGTGCCACCAGCACCGTCGTGCTCTCGGCGAGCAGACCGGGGCTGGCCGGGGCCGGCCAGATCGCGTCGATGGCGAGCGAGGTGACGAGCTGACCGGTGACCGCACCGAGTCCCAGCAGCAGGACGCCCAGATGCACCACGAGGGCTGCGGACAGGATGATGTACAGCATCCCGAGTAGGCCGCCGAGGTAGAGCCACGCATCGGCGGGCAGCGGACGGGGCACGCCGTTGACACCGGCCGAGACCGCCGCCGCGACGAGGAGGATCGCCGTCCCGCCGATGAAGTTCACGAGCGTCGCCGTCAGCGGCGTGCCCACCCGCTGACGCAGCCGTCCGTTCGTGGCCTGCTGCCACGCGATGCCGGCACCGGTCAGGAACGGCAGCACCAGCATCCACAGCGGCACGTCGGCGAGCGCGCCGCCGCGGGTCAAGGTGAGGGCGACGGCGGCCAGGGCGAGCGCTCCCCCGGCGATGCGCGGCATGGTGACGGCGACGACGCCGCCCGGACCGTAGCCGATGCGATCGAGGATGAGTCCGTGCACCGTCTGGCCCGCGACGACGCCGACCGTGAACAGCGAGACGCCGATGACCCCGACCGCGAGCCCCTGGGTGGCCACCGTGAGGGCGCCGGCGGCGCCGCCGACCAGCATCCACCAGGGAATCGCGCGTCCCCGGATGCCGGCGACGAGCCGTCCGAACCCGCGCCGGCCTGAGGGCAGGACGGCCGAGACGATGACCAGGAGCACGAGCCCGGAGCCGAACGAGATCGCCGCGGCGGCGAGGCCGTCGTCCAGGCGCACGCCGAGCTGGCCGTTGATGCGCGCCTGCACGGCCGTCATGATGCCGACGAAGACCGCGCCGGTCAGCGCGACCGCGGCGGGGAGACGAGCCGGTGTCGTCACAGATCCGTACTGGCGTCGTTCGCGAGCTTGGTGCGCCACTCCTGCTGCACCGCGCGCGCCGACGACGCGCCGTCCAGCCCGCCGTCGTGCACCCACACCGAGTGCGCCTTGAGGGCGCTGAGGACGGCGGCGCGGACGATGAAGTAGAGCAGGACGAGGCTGAGCGCGAGACTCACGAGGTATATGGGGAGGTCCATCCCCCCATCCTCCCCCGCCGCGGGACGGAGAAAGTCCACGGGACGGATTCTGGTGCCGGCTACAGGACTTGAACCTGCAACCCCCGTATTACAAGTACGGTGCGCTACCAATTGCGCCAAGCCGGCAGAGCATCCAGTGTATCGGCGCGGCCCGGCCCGGACGTTACGGCGTCGCGGACGGCGACGGCGATGCCGTCGGAGTCGGCGCAGGCGTCTCGGTCTGCGTCTTGTAGAACACGTCGCTCGCACTCGTGAGGACGAACTGCGAGAACTCGGCGGCGTCGTCGAGCGCACCCAGGTACGGCTGGCCGTTCACCAGGATCATCGGCGTGCCCGTGAGGGCGAGGCCATCGGTCCCGGGGATGCCGGCGACGGCGCGCTCCGTGGCGGACTTGGCCCACACCAGGAACGAGCCCTCTTCGACACAGCTGCGCACCTGCTTGGGCTGGTCGACGCCGACCGCCTGCGCGATGTCGGCGAGCTCGGTGTCGGAGAAGCCGTCCGAGTCCACGTCGGGCTGGCGCGTCAGCAGGTCGTTGTTGAAGCGGAAGAACGTCTCGGGCGAGTAGGTCGCCACGCACGCGGCGGCTCCGGCGGCGCGCAGCGAGTACTTCGTGCCGTTCGACTTGGCCGTCAGCATCGAGACGGGGTGATAGCTCAGCGTCGCCGCGCCCTCGTTGACCCACGTGGTCAGCTGCTGCACGTTCGCGATCTGCCACTCGCGCGCCCCCGGCGACAGGTAGTCGACGTAGACGTTGATCGCCACGGCGGGCTGCGCCGCGGGCGTCGGCTCGTCCGTCGCCTCCACGGAGCCCTCGGGCTCGGGGGTCGCCGCCGGAGTGGCGGCATCGGCATCCCCCAGCGACAGCTGGGCCCCGGTGGTCCCGGTCACCGCAGCGATGGAGAAGCCGTCGTCGGTGATGTTCGCCGGGGAGAGCTGGGGCTTGGCGGCCGTCGACGCGACCGTCCACACGACCAGCACGGCGACGGCGGCCACGGCCGCGACGGCGCCCAGAGTCAGTCCGGACCGGCGCAGCAGACGTGCGCGGGACTGCCGGGCCTGCACCTGCTGCGCCTTCTCGCGCACCGCCTCGCGGCGGTCGCTGGAAAGCGGCGCGTTCTGCGAATCGTCGCTGGACATGAAACCTCTTGCTCAAGCGTGGGCCGGGAGGTGAATGCACCTGGCGGCGACGTCGCCCGGGCATGGCGACCCCAACGATGCTAGCCAGACAGGCTGGGAAAAGCCCAGACGCGCGCTCGCCCGCACCTTCGCGCGCGTGCCATACTGGACACGCGCCCGATGGCGGGCGTGCGGGCAAGCCCCCGCTCATTCCATCACTACGGATCGTCCGGCACGTACCTGCCGGTGAAGGAGAAAAACATGGCGTCCGTCACGTTCGACAACGCAACCCGCCTGTACCCCGGGGGCACGCGCCCCGCTGTGGACAAGCTCAACCTCGAGGTCGCCGACGGCGAGTTCCTCGTCCTCGTCGGCCCGTCCGGCTGTGGCAAGTCCACGTCGCTGCGCATGCTGGCCGGCCTCGAAGAGGTCAACTCCGGCCGCATCCTCATCGGCGACCGCGACGTCACCGACGTCCCGCCGAAGGACCGCGACATCGCGATGGTCTTCCAGAACTACGCGCTGTACCCGCACATGACCGTCGCCGAGAACATGGGCTTCGCCCTGAAGATCGCCGGCGTCGGCAAGGAAGAGCGCGCCCAGCGCGTGCTCGAGGCCGCCAAGCTCCTCGACCTCGAGGAGTACCTGACCCGCAAGCCGAAGGCCCTCTCGGGCGGTCAGCGTCAGCGCGTCGCGATGGGCCGCGCCATCGTCCGTCAGCCGCAGGTGTTCCTCATGGACGAGCCGCTGTCGAACCTCGACGCCAAGCTCCGCGTCCAGACGCGTACCCAGATCGCGTCGCTGCAGCGTCGCCTCGGCGTCACCACCGTCTACGTCACGCACGACCAGACCGAGGCGCTCACGATGGGTGACCGCATCGCCGTGCTCAAGGACGGCCTGCTCCAGCAGGTCGGCTCGCCGCGCGACCTGTACGAGAAGCCGAACAACGTGTTCGTCGCCGGCTTCATCGGCTCGCCCGCCATGAACCTGTTCCCGACCGACCTCGTCGAGGGCGGCGTCCGGTTCGGTTCCGAGGTCGTCCCGCTCGACCGCGACACCGTCGGCCGCGCGCACGGCAGCCAGGTCACCGTCGGTGTCCGCCCCGAGGACATCGAGGTCGGGCCCGCGGACGGCAAGGGCCTCAGCGTGGTCGTCGACCTCGTCGAAGAGCTCGGCGCCGACGGCTACCTCTACGGTCACACCGAGATCGAGGGCAAGCGTGCCGACATCGTGGCCCGCGTCGACGGACGCAACCACCCCAACGCCGGCGAGACCGTGACCCTCGCGGCCAAGCCCGGCCACGTGCACGCCTTCGACCTCGAGTCGGGCGACCGCCTCAACGACAAGGCGATCGCTTCGGCCTGATCGAGAATTCCATACCGCTGCGGCGCGGGCGGGTCGACTGACCCCCCGCGCCGTTGCGTGTTCCCGGCATCCGAACGGAAGTGACAGGAGAGCGGCAGTGGTGGATTCCCTGACGATCACGGCGAGCAGCGTCGACGCGGGCCTGCTCGCCCTGCCCTGGTCGACGCCGCTGGGCGAATGGGGCAGTGACACGATCGTCTCGCTGCCCAAGGGGATCTCCCGCCACCTCGTGCGCTTCGCGAATCTGTCCGGCCGTGTCGTCGCCGTCAAGGAGACCACGGCCGAGATGGCCCGTCGCGAGTACGAGATGCTGGGCTCGCTCGCCCGCCTCGACGTTCCCTGCGTCAGCCGGGTCGCCGCGATCTCGGGCCGCTCGACGCCGGACGGCGAGTCGCTGCCGGCCGCCCTCGTGACCGCCCACCTGCGCTTCTCGCTCCCCTACCGCGCCCTGTTCACGCAGGTGCTGCGCCCCGACACCGCGGGCCGGCTCGTCGATGCACTCGCGGTGCTCCTCGTGCGCCTGCACACCGTCGGCTTCTTCTGGGGCGATGTGTCGCTGTCCAACACCCTCTTCCGGCGGGATGCGGGTGCGTTCGCCGCCTATCTCGTCGACGCCGAAACGGGCGAGCTCCACGAGAGCGGGCTCACGCGTGGCCAGCGCGAGCACGATCTCGACGTCGCGCGCACCAACATCGCCGGGGAGATCATGGACCTCGAAGCCGGCGGACGGCTGGAGGGCGGCGTCGACGCGGTCGCGATCGCGGACGGCATCGTCTCGTCGTACCACTCGCTGTGGGCGGCCCTCACCGACACCGAGGTGTTCGCGGCGAACGAGGCGTGGCGCATCACCGAGCGCGTGCACCGGCTCAACGAGATCGGCTTCGACATCGGCGAGATGGCGATGCAGACGACGGCAGACGGCACGAAGCTGCTGATCCAGCCCAAGGTCGTCGACGCGGGGCACCATCAACGGCGACTGCTGCGGCTGACCGGGCTCGACGTGCAGGAGAACCAGGCGCGCCGCCTGCTCAACGACATGGACGAGTTCCGCGCCCGCGTCTCACGCCTGGGCTCGGACGAGGAGATGGTCGCCCACGAGTGGCTCACCCGCGTGTTCGAGCCGGTCGTCAAGGCGATCCCGTGGGATCTGCGCGCCAAGCTCGAACCCGCCGAGGTGTTCCACCAGGTGCTCGAGCACCGCTGGTACCAGTCGCAGGCGCAGGGCCGGTCCGTCCCGATCGCCGAGGCGCTGTCGAGCTACGTCGACACCGTGCTGCGCCATCGCCGCGACGAGGCGACCGTCATGGGGCCGCCCACCGAGACGATGGCGCTGCCGGTCATCGAGTCCGACGAGGACGCCGAGACCGACACCGGCTCGATCGACTGGCGCGACCTCGTGTGATCCGCGTCAGTACCCGACGGTGAAACGCTCGCGCACGTGCTTCGGGTTCTCGATCTCGTCGACGAACGCGACACCGAGGTCGGGACCCGAGATGTACGAGTCGCCGTTCGCGTCGGTGACGAGCACATCGCCCCCGATGCGGTAACTGCCGGTGCGCTCGCCCGCGTTCCAGGCGCCGAAGCCGCCGGCGGGGTGGACGAAGAACCAGTCCTTGCCGCTCGTGTCGGCCCGCAGGTCGGCGAGGACGTCGATGGCTTCGAAGGCCTCGGCCTTGTACTCCTCGGGGAAGCCGGCGTCGATCAGGCGCGGGCCGTCGGGGGCGACGAGGCTGCCGCCGGCGCCGCCGACGACGCCGAGGCGGGTGGTCTCGGGCAGGGCGGCGAACAGCTCGGCCGTCGCGGGGCGCACCTTGCCGGCCATGTCACCGCGCGGGGAGAGCGCCTGGATCACGACGTCCACTTCGCCGAGCCGGTCGAGCAGGCCGGGCACATCGAGGATCGTGCCCTCGAGGTACGCGACGCCGTCGACGCGCTCGGCGGGGAGCCGGCGGGCGACGGACACCACCTGGTGTCCGCGCGATGCGGCTTCACGGACGATGTGCGAGCCGGCGTAGCCGGTGCCTCCGATGACGGCGATGCGTGCCATGGTGTTCCTTTCGTGGGGGTGACACGGAGAACAGCGTCGACCCCCGCGGAATCATTCCCGTGACGACGCCGCCGCGCGCAGCGTCGCGACCTGGTAGAGCGCGACGGATGCCGCGATCCCCGCGTTGAGCGACTCGGTCGCCGACGAGATCGGGATCGACACGATCTGGTCGCACGTCTCGGTCACCAATCGCGACAGGCCCTTGCCCTCGCTGCCGACGACGATGACGACGGGGCGGTCGGCCAGCTCGAGCGCCGGCAGCGACACCTCTCCCCCGCCGTCCAGGCCCAGCACGAACACGCCCTGCTTCTTGAACTCCTTGAGCGTGGTGGTCAGGTTCGGCGCGAGAGCGACGGGGATGCGGGCGGCCGCACCGGCGCTCGTCTTCCACGCCGCGGAGTTCACGCTCGCCGAGCGACGCTGCGGGAGGATGATCCCCTGCCCGCCGAAGGCGGCCGTCGAGCGGATGATCGCACCGAGGTTCCGGGGGTCGGTGACCCCGTCGAGCGCCACCAGCAGCGGAAGCGCACCGGTCTCGACGATCTCCTCGAGCAGGTCCTGCGGGTGCGCGTACTCGTACGGCGGCACCTTGAGCGCGACGCCCTGGTGGACGCCGTCGAACCCGGCCATCCGATCCAGCTCGGGGCGCGTGACCTCGAGCACCGGGATGTCGCGGTTCTTGGCGATCGCCAGCATCTCCTTGACGCGGTCGTCCATCTCGACGCGCTGGGCGATGTAGAACGCGGTCGCGGGGATCTTGGCCCGCAGCGCCTCGAGCACCGAGTTGCGCCCGGTGACCGTCTCGGTGTCGTCGCTCGTCTTCGACTTTCCGCCGCCCCGGCCGCCGGACTTCTGCCCCGGCTTGCCCTTGCCGCCGGCGGCGGCGTAGCGCTCCTGGGCGGCCTTGCGCTTGCCGGCGACGTGCCAGGCGCGATCCTCGGCCTTGGGGGTGGGCCCGCGACCTTCGAGGGAGCGCTTGTTCTTGCCCCCGGTGCCCTTGGTGGGGCCCTTCTTCTTGCCCCTGCCTGCGGAGGGGTTGCCCGGCTTAGCCATTGTTCAAACTCCAATACGTCCCGTCGGGACCGTCTTCGAGGGCGATGCCGGCCGCCGCGATCGCGTCGCGGATGCGGTCGGCTGCCGCCCAGTCTCTGTTCGCACGCGCCTGCGCGCGCTGGTCGATCATGGTGCGCACGAGCGCGTCGAGAGCGGATGCGGCGGCTTCCGAGCCGTCGCGGCGCCACTGCGCGTCGGTGGGGTCGATTCCCAGCATCCCTGCCATGGCGTGCACCTGTCGCGCCGCCGCACGGGCGGCTGCCGCGTCGCCCGCGTCGAGCGCGGCGTTGCCGGCACGCACCGCGTCGTGCAGGACGCCCAGGGCCTGGGGCACCCCGAGGTCGTCGTCGAGTGCGGCGGCGAAGGCGGTCGGGATCGCCGCGGCGGCATCCTCTGCGATGGGGTCCGCAGCGGCGTCGGCGATGCGCCCGGCGCGCTCGAGGAAGGTGCGGATGCGCTCGAGTGCCGCCGCGGCCTCGGCGAACGAGGCCGCCGTCAGGTCGAGGCTCGAGCGGTAATGCGCGGCGGCGAGCGCGTAGCGCACGACGAGCGGGTCGTGGTCGCGCAGGACGTTCTCGGCGAGGAGGAAGTTGCCCAGCGACTTCGACATCTTCTGGTCTCCGACGGTGACGAGTCCGTTGTGCACCCAGTGGCGCGCGAAGCCGTCCCCGGCCGCGGCGGACTGGGCCAGCTCGTTCTCGTGGTGAGGGAAGCGCAGATCCAGCCCCCCGCCGTGGATGTCGAATTCGGGTCCGAGATACCGGCGGCTCATCGCCGAGCACTCGATGTGCCACCCGGGCCGGCCGCGGCCCCACGGAGAGTCCCAGGCGGCGTCGGCGGGCTCGTCCGCCTTGGCGCCCTTCCACAGGGCGAAGTCGTGCGGGTCGCGCTTGCCGCGAGGGTCGGCGTCGGCGGCGGGCTCCATCGCGTCGACGCCCTGACGGGTCAGCTCGCCGTAGGCCGGCCACGAGCGCACGTCGAAGTACACGTCGCCGGCCGCGGCGTATGCGTGGCCGCGCTCGATGAGCAGGGCGATGAGGTCGATCATCTGCGGAATGGATGCGGTCGCCCGCGGCTCGTACGTCGGCGGACGGATGCCGACGGCGGCATACGCCCGCGTGAACGCGAGCTCCATCCGGTACGCCAGCGCCCACCAGGGCTCATCGGCGGCGGCGTTCGCGAGCACCTTGTCGTCGATGTCGGTGACGTTGCGCACGAGCGTGACGCGGCCGAACCGGTGCTCGAGCCAGCGACGCAGCAGATCGAAGCTCAGGGCGGCACGGACGTGGCCGATGTGAGGTCCGGACTGCACGGTCGGACCGCACACGTACATCGTGACGTTTCCGGGGTCGGCGGGCGCGAAGTCGCGCAGGGCCTGCGCCTTGCTGTCATAGAGCCGAACCGTCACCGCACCAGCCTACCGGCGCATGCCCGCGTCTCCGCTGAGCGCGTCCGGCGCCGGCACCCGGTAGAACTGTAGAGTGCTCCATGTCCTGGCCGTCCTCGCCGCGGCCGTCCTGTTCGGCACGACCGGCACGTCGCAGGCACTGGGACCCGAGACCACGACGCCCCTCGCGGTCGGCACGATGCGCCTCGCCGTCGGCGGTGCCGCCCTCGCAGCCGTCTCGGCCCTGCTCGCGCGACGCCACGCCCGCACGCGCACCAGCCCGGCCCCGCGCTGGGCCGCCCGCGCCGGGGGCCTCATGGCGGCCACGGCCGTGGCACTCGTCGTCTACCAGCCGCTGTTCTTCCTCGGCACGGCGCGCAACGGCGTCGCCGTCGGCACCGTCGTGGCGCTGGGGTCGGCCCCCGTGCTCGCCGGGATCGCCGAGGGCCTGCTCACCCGGCGCCGGCCGTCGGCGGCCTGGATGTCCGCGACCGCGCTCGCGACGATCGGCGTCATACTGCTGGGCTTCGGCGGCTCCTCCGGCGCCGTCGGCGGCACGGATGCGGTCGGCCTGCTGGGCTCGATCGGCGCGGGTGCCTCGTTCGCCGTGATCGCCGTCGCGCAGCGGCGCCTGCTCGACGGCGGGTGGGATCCGTTCACCGTCGTCGGAGCGATGGGCGCCGGATCGGCGGCGCTCTCGTTCGCCGTCCTGCCGTTCGTGGACCTGTCCTGGCTGGCGGACCCGCGCGGAATCGCGATGACGCTGTGGCTCGGCCTCGCGACCATCGCGACCGCCTACGCCCTGTTCACCTGGGGACTCGGCGGACTGACCGCCGCGACCGCCGCGACGTTGACGCTCGGAGAGCCGCTGACGGCCAGCATCCTCGGCCTGACCGTCCTCGGCGAACAGCTGTCCGCGGCCGCGGTCGTGGGTCTGGTGATCCTCGCCGCCGGTCTCGTCCTGCTGGCGTGGGGCTCGCGGCGCCCCCGCGACCCGGCGCCGTTCGCGGTCGAGGGCTGACGGCGCCGTCGGCAGCGCACCCCCTCACGCGGGCACGACGAGGGCGACGGCGAACGCCGCGACGCCGTCGCCGGTACCGGTGAACCCGAGTCCGTCGGTCGTCGTCGCCGACACCGCCACCGGCGCGCCGAGCGCCGCCGACAGCACCGCCTCGGCCTCGCCCCGGCGCGCGGCGAATCGGGGGCGACGCGCCTGCACCTGCACCGACACGTTGCCGATCGCGAAGCCGGCTTCGGCCAGCAGCGCGCGCGTGCGGACCAGGAACGCCTCGGCGTGCGCGCCGGCGTACTCCGGGTGGTCGGTGCCGAAGTGCGTGCCGATGTCGCCGAGTCCCGCCGCCGCCAGCAGCGCGTCGACGATCGCGTGGGCCACGGCATCGCCGTCGGAGTGGCCGTGCAGCCCCTGCTCGCCGGGCCATTCCAGCCCCGCGAGCCACAGTCCGCCGTCGCCGCCGAAGGCGTGCACATCCGTGCCGACGCCGACACGCGGCAGCGCGGGGCGCGGGTCGAGCGCCGCGACCACGGGCGGGATCGGCGCGACCAGGCCGCGGGCGCGGTCCAGATCGGCGGGCGTCGTGATCTTGAACGAGAGCTCGTCGCCGGCCGCGGTGAACACCGGGAAGCCCGCCGCCTGCACGAGTGCGGCATCGTCGGTGTGCTCGGCCGCAGCGAGGCGGTACGCCGTCTCGAGCACATCGCGGCGGAATCCCTGCGGCGTCTGTGCGGCGGCGAGCCCGTCCCGGTCGACGCCGGTCAGCACCGTCGCGCCCTCGACCCGCTTGATCGTGTCGACGACCGGCAGCACGGGCACGACGGCATCCTGCCCGCTGTCGACGGCCGCGACGACGCGCGTGAACACGGATGCCGGTGTGAGCGCACGGGCGGCATCGTGCACGAGCACGACCTCGACGTCGGGCCAGACCGCCGCCAGCCCCGCCGCGACCGACGCCTGCCGTGTCGCCCCGCCGGGGACGACGCTCACGAGATCGCGGCGATCGCCGGCCGCCTCGACGGCATCGGTCCGCGCGTCGCCGACGCGGTCGGCGGGCGCCACGACGATCACCTGCGCGACGGGGCCGTCGCACACCCCGCGCAGGGCGTGCCGGAGCATCGTGTGCGCGTCGAGGCCGACGAACGCCTTGGGCGCGCCGGCGCCGAGCCGCTGTCCCGATCCGGCCGCCACGACGATCACGGCGACGCGGGGAACGGGGACGATGCTCATGCCCTCGAGCGTAGCGAGCGCACCGAGGTCAGCTGGCGAGGACCTCGTCGAGGACGCCGGAGGCGTGCTCCTCGTCGGCCTTGAGCGCGAGCGCGATCTCGGAAACGAGGATCTGACGCGCCTTCGCGAGCATGCGCTTCTCCCCCGCGGACAGACCGCGGTCCTGGTCGCGGCGCCACAGGTCGCGGACGACCTCGCTGACCTTGATGACGTCGCCGGAGGCGAGCTTCTCGAGGTTGGCCTTGTACCGGCGGGACCAGTTGGTCGGCTCCTCGGTGAACGGCGCGCGCAGCACGTCGAACACCTTCTCGAGGCCGTCCTTGCCGATCACATCGCGAACACCCACGAGGTCGACGTTGTCCGCCGGGACTTCGATGATCAGATCGCCCTGCGTCACGTTGAGCTTCAGATATTTCTTCGTCTCGCCCTTGATGACGCGATCCTTGACCTCGATGATCGTCGCGGCGCCGTGGTGCGGATAGACGACGGTCTCGCCAACCTCAAAAAGCATGCAGTTATGTCCTTTCGGCAACCTCCAGAATACCACAGGCCCTATGCGCTAAGGTTCTCCGCCGCAGGGTTCGCGGCGGCGGGAAGCGCGTCACCCGAGACATAGAATGGATGCCGATGCCGTCATCGTCTGCGCCTGGAGGAATTGTGAAGTCCCGTCTCATCGCGTCCGTTGCCCTGGGCGCCGCTGTCCTTCTGGGTGCGACCGGCTGCAGCATGGTCTCGCCGCAGGCGACCACGATCCCCTACTCTCCGTCCGACGGGGTCAACGTCCCCGACTCGGGTCCGATCATCGTGCGCAACGCGATGATCTTCGCCGACGACGCGGGCACCGCCGGCAACCTCGTCGCCGCGCTCGTCAACGACACCGACCAGGCCGAGTCGCTGGTCATCGGCATCGACGGCGATGCGCAGACGGTGCGCGTGCCCGCACGCACGACCATCAGCCTCGGCGTGGACGCCGACCCACTGTTCATCCCGGGCCTGGGCGTCAAGCCGGGCAACAACGTCTCGGTCTCGTTCCAGTCCGGCGACGCCACCGGCGCGCGACTGGCGATCCCGGTCCTGGACGGCACGCTCCCCTACTACACGGAGTTCGTCCCTGCCCCCTGAGCCGTCGGCGTTCCTGAGCCGTTCAGCCCTCGAAGCGGTACCCGAGCCCGCGCACCGTCAGCAGCATGACCGGCTCGCTCGGGTGCCGTTCGATCCGTGAGCGGATCCGCTTGATGTGCACGTCGAGCGTCTTCGTGTCGCCGAAGTAGTCGCTGCCCCACACGCGGTCGATCAGCTGACCCCGCGTGAGGACGCGCCCCGCGTTGCGCATGAGCACCTCGAGCAGCTCGAACTCCTTGAGCGGCATCGCGATCTCGTCGCCGTCGACCGACACCGTGTGCCGGTCGATGTCGAGGGACACGCGGCCGCCCTGGATGATCCGGTCGTCGATGTCGGGCTCCTGCATGTCGGCGCGGCGCAGCACGGCGCGCATGCGCGCCAGCAGCTCGCGCGAGGAGTACGGCTTGGTGACGTAGTCGTCGGCGCCGAGCTCGAGACCGACGACGATGTCCACCTCGGAGTCCTTGGCGGTGAGCATGATGACGGGGACCTTCGAGGTCATGCGGATGACCCGGCACACCTCGGTGCCCGGCATCCCGGGCAGCATGAGGTCGAGCAGCACGATGTCCGCGCCGCGCGCAGCGAACGCGTCGACGGCGACCTGCCCGTCCTCCGCGATCTCGACCTCGAAGCCTTCGCGGCGGAGCAGGTAGGCGAGGGGGTCGGCGAGATCCGGCTCGTCCTCGACGATCAGGACGCGGGTCATTGCTGCTCTCTTTCTGCGACCGGCCGCGCCGGCTTCGCCTTCTTCTTGCGCTTCTTCTTCTGCTTCGTGCCGTCGGCGGGTCCGGCCACGGCGGGGAGCCGGATCGTGAAGGTCGATCCGCGGCCCGGGCGCGACCACACCTCGACCTCGCCGCCGTGCCGCTGCACGGCGTGCTTGACGATGGACAGCCCGAGCCCCGTACCGCCCGTGCGCCGCGACCGCGCCTGATCGGCCCGGTAGAAGCGCTCGAAGATCCGCTGCTGGTCTGCTTCATGGATGCCGATGCCGTGATCGGTCACGGCGATCTCGACCATCTGCTCGACGGACTTCACCCCCACGCCCACCTGGGCGCCGGGCGGCGAGTAGGCGACGGCGTTGGCGACGAGATTGCCCACCGCCTCGGTCAGGATCTGGACGTCGCCGCGCACGTACAGTCCGCGGGCGCCCCCGCGCAGGACGGCGATGCCGGCGGACTCGGCCGCGACGGCCTGCGACTCGATGGCCGTGGCGACCACCTCGTCGATGGAGACGTCGCGCAGCTGGGTGAGGTCCTCCGCCGACTGCAGGCGCGAGAGGTTCATGATGCGCGCGGTGAGCTGCCCGAGACGGGCGGCCTCGGCGGTCAGCCGCGACGCGAAGTGGCGCACCTGATCCGGATCGTCCGATGCGGACTCGATCGCCTCGGCCAGCAGCGTCACGGCCCCCACCGGCGTCTTCAGCTCGTGGCTCGTGTTGGCCACGAAGTCGCGGCGCATCTGCTCGAGCTGTTCGCGCTCGGTGATGTCGCGGATGACGACGAGGGTCAGGCGCGGCGTGATCACGGTCGCGCGCGCCGACACGAGGCGCGGCTCGACGCCGCGGCGCAGGCGCAGCGTCTCGGTCACCGGCATCCCGCTCGATCGTGCGCCGCGCACGAGCAGGCGCAGCTCGTCGCCGGACAGCGTGGTCCCCTCGGCGAGGGAGAACACCTCGGCCGGGGTCGATGCTGCGACCACCCGCAGCGAGGAGTCGACGACGACGGCCGCGTCGTCCATGCCCTGCAGCACGCTGCGCGTGCCGTCCGGGATCTCGACCGAGGTGACGTGGCGCGCGCGGTCGCGCGAGCGCAGCGCGAACACGACGAGCGCGGCCACCGAGCCGCCGATGACAGCGCCCACGGCGAGCGCCAGAAGCGCCAGCGGCGTCGAATCCATGCCCCCCAGCGTAGGGTGGTCGGACACCCCGCGACGGCCGTCGAGCGCCCTCTCGGCCCGAACGCGGACGAGTGTTCACCGAGGCGGCACCGTCCGTTAACCTTCGCGGGAGATGATCGCGGAGGTCGTGGGCGTGCCGCGCCCCGAGAGACCATCCCCGCGCGGGGAGAAGGAGAAGGTGCCCAGATGCGCGAAGTGTTCCACCAGTCGCTCGAGGACGTCCAGTCGCGGCTCGTCGAGATCGCCGACCTCGTGACGGTCGCGATCGACAAGGCGACGCGGGCGTTCGGCACGAGTGACGTCGCGCTGGCAGAGGAGGTCATCGAGGCCGACCAGGTCATCGACGACAAGGCCATCGCGCTCGACGAGCTCGCGATCGAGATCCTCGCCCGGCAGCAGCCCGTCGCGCGCGACCTGCGCATCGTGGTGGCCGCCCTCCGGGTGAGCGCATCGCTGGAGCGCATGGGCGACATCGCCGAGCACATCGCGCAGCTGACCCGCATGCGCTTCCCCGAGCGCGCGATCCCCAAGGGCCTGAAGAACGCGTTCACGAAGATGGGCGAGCTCGATGTGGAGGTGGCCCGGACGCTGTCCGACCTGCTGCGCAGCGAGGACCTGCGTCTCGTGGACACCCTGCGCACGCTCGAGGAGCGTCTCGACGATCTGCACCTGTCGGTGTTCGAGAAGGTGCTCAGCGAGGCCTGGCACGGCGAGATCGGCGCCACCGTCGACGCGACGCTCGCGTCGCGCTACCACGAGCGCTTCGCCGACCACGCGGTCTCGGTGGCCAAGAAGGTCGCCTACCTCGCCACCGGCGACTGGACTCCCACGACCGACACGATCAACGTGATCGCCGAGGGCGCACAGGACTGACCGTCGCCCGCTGATGCGAAGAGGGGATGCCGGCCGGCATCCCCTCTTCGCATGGTCGGTCAGGTCACTGCTTGCCCTGGTTGGCGACCGCCGCGGCGCCGGCGGCGGCGGCCTCGGGGTCGAGGTACTCTCCGGGGCCGAGGGGCAGGAGGTCCTCGCCCAGCCGGTAGACCAGCGGGATGCCGGTGGGGATGTTCAGCTCGGCGATGTCCTCGTCGCTGATGCCGTCGAGGTGCTTGACCAGACCGCGCAGCGAGTTGCCGTGCGCGGCGACCAGGACGGTCTTGCCGGCCTTCAGGTCGGGCACGATCGCACCCTCCCAGTACGGCAGCAGGCGGTCGATGACGAGCTTGAGCGACTCGGTGCGCGGCACGTCGCCGTCGATCCCGGCGTAGCGCGGGTCGCCGGCCTGGCTGTACTCGGCGTCGTCGGCGAGGTCCGGCGGGGGCACGTCGAACGAGCGGCGCCAGAGCATGAACTGCTCCTCGCCGAATTCGTCGAGCGTCTGCGCCTTGTCCTTGCCCTGCAGCGCGCCGTAGTGGCGCTCGTTGAGGCGCCAGGAGCGGGCGACCGGGATCCAGAGGCGATCGGCGTGGTCCAGTGCGATGTCCGCGGTCTGGATCGCACGGGACAGCAGCGAGGTGTGGACGACGTCGGGCAGCAGCCCGGACTCCTTCAGGAGCTCGCCGCCGCGCTGGGCCTCGGCCTTGCCCTGATCGGTGAGGCGGACATCCACCCACCCGGTGAACTGGTTCGACTTGTTCCACTCGCTCTGCCCGTGGCGGAGGAGGATCAGCGTGTAGGGCGCGGTCATGTCCGCCATCCTACTCGCGGGCCCGGTGGGATCATGGAGGTATGACGCGGGCAGCGAGCGGCCGGGCGATCGGGCAGATCACCCGCGGCACGACGGGAACCAACCGGCTCCGCCGCGTCGACCGCTGGATCGCCCGTCATCCCGCCCTGCGCCGCACCGCCGATCCGCTCGTGGTCGACCTCGGCTACGGGGCGAGCGGCGTGACCGCGTTCGAGCTCGAGGCGCGGCTGCGGCGCGCACGTCCGGACGTCGACGTGCTCGGGCTCGAGATCGACCCCGCCCGCGTCGCGCGTGCCCGCGACCAACTGGCGGACGTGCGCGCAGGACGCACGCCGTTCGCCGCCGACGCGCGCGTCGCCTTCGCCCGCGGCGGGTTCGAGGTCCCGGTCCCGTCCGGTCGCGCCCCCGCCGTCATCCGCGCGTTCAACGTGCTGCGCCAGTACGACGAGGGCGATGTCGCGGGCGCCTGGGCGCGCATGTGCGCGCGGCTGGCGCCCGACGGCATCGTCGTCGAAGGGACGTGCGATGAGCTGGGGCGCATCTGCACCTGGGTCGAGATCGGGTCGGATGCCGTCCCCCGCACCCTGACCGTCTCCCTCCGGCTCGCGCAGCTCGAGTCCCCCGCGATCGCGGCGGAGCGCCTGCCGAAGGCGCTCATCCACCGCAACGTGAGCGGTGAGCCGGTGCACGCCTTCCTCGCGGCGCTCGACGCCGAGTGGACGCGCGCGGTCGCCGCCTCGGCGTTCGGCCCCGTGCAGCGCTGGCGCACCGCGCTCGCGGCGATGTCGGCGGCCGGCTGGGAGCTGGGCGGCGCGGCGCGGTGGCGGCTGGGCGAGGTCACCGTGCCGTGGCGGGTCGTCGCGCCGACGTGATGAGCGCACGCCCGACGGCGCGCACCCGTCTCAGCGGCGGCGGCCCAGTCTCGGCATGCGCGGGATGGATGCCGTGCGCCCGGCGTCGGGCGGGACGACGAGCTCCTGGGCGGCGGCGACCTCGCCCGACGCCGTCGCCACCGTCAGCGGCGCGTCGACGGGCGTCGTGCGCTTGACGATCGCGAGCGCGATCGGACCCTCCTCGAAGTGGCGGGCGACCGACGTGACCGCGCCGACCTGCTCGCCGGCGGCCAGGACGGCGGCGCCCGGCTCGGGCAGTTCGGCGTCGGAGCCGTCGAGCTGCAGCGCGACCAGACGCCGGGGCGGGTGACCGAGGTTGTGCACCTTGGCCACCGTCTCCTGCCCGCGGTAGCAGCCCTTGCTCAGGTGGACGGCGGTGCGCAGCCAGTCGACCTCGTGCGGCAGCGTGCGCCCGTCCGCTTCGGCCGACATCCGCGGACGCCAGGCGGCCACCCGCAGCGCCTCGGCGGCCAGCGCACCGGCGAGTGCCTGGGCGCCGGAGACGGCGGTGGCGGCGAGCGCCTGCTCGTCGGCGACCGTGACGATCGCCTCGGCCCAATCGCGGTCGGCGCCGGGGTGCGGCTCGACGGGCGCGTAGCCCCAGCCGCCGGCGGCGACGCCGGGCCAGGGATCGTGCCAGACGGCCGCGGCGGACAGCGCGGCCACGGCATCACGGGTCCCGCCGATCACGCGGTATCTGTCGGAGACGTCCTGCGGGTCCACGCGCAGACGGAACCGCATGCGGGTCAGCCAGGCGAGCAGACCCGCCGCGCCGGCGCGGTCGACGATCAGCCACGTCGTGGTGCCGTCGTCGACGAGGGAGGCCGCGTGCTCGACGTGGCCCTGCGGATCCAGGACGAGCAGTTCGGTGCTCTCTCCCGACGCGAGCGAGGTCAGCGCCTGCGAGGTGAGCGAGTCGAGCCAGCTCAGCCGGTCCTCGCCCGTGACGGTCAGCACAGCGCGGTCGCCCAGGGGCGCGAGCGCCGCCCCGACGACGAGGTCCCGCTGTTCGCGCGCGGGACTGCCCACGTGCACGAGCACGCCGTCGACCACGACGGCACCGGGCACCGCGGCGAAGGGGTTCATCGGTCCACCCGCGCCAGGCGCGCCGAGGCGTGCGCGGCGAGGCCGCCGCCGAGGGCGGCGACATCCCAGGCCCACAGCAGGTGGCCCTCGACGTAGCCGTACATGCGCGATGCCGCCGTGTAGGCCTTGGCGCCGGCGGGGCGCACGATCGCGTCGCTCGCCAGGTCGATGCGCGGGCCCTTCACCTCGCCGAGATAGAGCTCGCTGATGCCGTCCGAGTGCACGAGGGCGACCTCGAGCGCGAACCCGCCGTCCGCGGTGCGCAGCGCTTCGACGTCGTCGACGGTACGCGCTACCGCGCGCGGCGACGCGGGCGGCAGCAGCGCCGGCCCCGGGTCCTCGTCCGTGGCCGGACGCGAAAGACGCCAGTAGCCGGTCTCCGCCACGAGGGGCGTGCGCGCGCCGTCGTCGCCGAGCAGCCACGCGCTCGCGGCGTAGTCGACGTGACCGCCGCCGTCGTGGCGGAAGCTCACCCGGTGCGCGAACTCGCCCGAGAACGGGCGGTCACCGGCGTGGTAGTCGATGACCCCGGTGCCCTCCCAGACGCCCAGCAGCCACGACAGCGGGGCCAGGTCCGCCGGGAGATCGGCCGGAAGGTCGATCACGACGTCAGCGCTGGCCGCGGTAGAGGTTCTTGATCACGACGCCGGACACGAACGCGATCGCGAGCGTGGCGAGTCCGAGCAGCCCGACGAAGAAGAGTTCGAGTGCGACGAGGTCCATGCCACCACTCTAGCCGCGGCACGCCCGCCGCGGGCTCAGACGGCGAACAGCGCCGCCAGTCCCAGGCCGATCCCGACCAGGCCCATCACGAGCAGGGCGCCCAGGACGCTCGCCGCGACGCGCTGGATGAACCCCTGCGACCGCCCGTACCAGAGCTGGATCGCGAAGGCCAGCAGGACGCAGCCCCCCAGCCCCACCGGCATCCACGCGGCACGGGCGTCGGGCGCGGCGGCGAGGCCGATGACGACGGCGACGACCGCCGCGGCGATCCAGACGATCACGACGCCGACGGTCATGTTGCGCGGGGCGAGCTCGGGCGCGGACATGACTCCATTGTGGACCACGCGTGCCCGGATGCGCGGCGGGGCGAGCATGACCGTGCGTTTAGGATGGGGCACACAGTCCGGGCGTCCGCACCGGGAGGGATCCGCATTTGGTTCAGCTGCTCGTCTTGAGTTCCGCCCCGGGGGGCGCAGCGCCGTTGCCCGCGCTCGAACTCCTGAGTCACCGCGTGCGCCAGATCCTCGCCGAACCGGCCCAGCTGGTCAGCGCCCCCGCCGCCGACGTCATCCTCATCGACGCCCGTGCCGACCTCGTCGGCGCGAAGTCGCTGTGCAAGATCCTCACCACGACCGGTCTGGAAGCCCCGCTCGTGCTGATCGTCACCGAGGGCGGGCTGACGGCGGTGTCGACCGACTGGGGCATCGACGACGTCATCCTGTACACCGCCGGGCCCGCCGAGGTCGATGCGCGCATCCGCCTGGCGATCGGGCGCATGAACACCGAGCCGACCTCGACGCGCGTGCAGACCTCCGGCATCTCGATCGACGAGGCCTCGTACTCGGCCAAGGTGCACGGCAAGCCTCTGGATCTGACCTACAAGGAGTTCCAGCTGCTGCACTTCTTCGCGACGCATCCGTCGCGGGTGTTCACCCGCGAGCAGCTGCTGAGCGAGGTCTGGGGCTACGACTACTTCGGCGGCACCCGCACCGTCGACGTGCACGTGCGGCGCCTGCGCGCCAAGCTCGGCGACCTCGAACAGCTGATCGGCACGGTGCGCAACGTCGGCTACCGGTTCAACGTGTACGAGGACGAGCCGGCCCCCGCCCCGCGCGTCCGTTCCGACGCCGAAACCGGTTAACGTTCCGGTCACCTCGCCCTGACATGATGAAGGGATGATCGACACCGAGGTGACCGACTCTGGACTGGGCGATGCGGACGACGACGACTTCGACGACGTGGTCGAGGTCCCCGACGCCGAGCTTCCCGAGCGCCGCTATCACGACCGCGAGCTCAGCTGGCTCGCCTTCAACCAGCGCGTGCTGGAGCTCGCCGAGGATCCCGCCGTTCCGGCGCTGGAGCGCGCGAACTTCCTCGCGATCTTCGCGAGCAACCTCGACGAGTTCTTCATGGTGCGCGTCGCGGGGCTCAAGCGCCGCATCGTGACGGGGCTGGCCGTGCCGACCAACGTCGGACGCTCACCGCAGGAGGTGCTCACCGACATCTCGGGCGAAGCGCACGCGCTGCAGCTGCGGCACGCGGCCGCCTGGACCGACCTGGTCAAGCCCGATCTCGCGGAGGCGGGGATCGAGGTGGTGCGCTGGGACGATCTCGACGAGACGGAGCGCACCGGGCTGTACGACTACTTCCAGGCGCAGGTGTTCCCCGTCCTCATGCCGCTCGCGGTGGATCCGGCCCATCCGTTCCCGTACATCTCCGGGCTGTCGCTGAACCTCGCGATCCGCATCCGCAACGCGAAGACCGGCCGGCAGGAGTTCGCCCGCCTCAAGGTGCCGCCGATGCTCCCGCGGCTGGTCGCGCTGCCGACCACCCCGGGGCACGCCCGCTACCTCCCCCTGGAGGACCTGATCTCGGAGAACCTGGGCGATCTGTTCCCCGGTATGGAGATCCTCGAGCACCACACGTTCCGCCTCACCCGCAACGAGGACGTCGTGATCGAGGAGGACGAGACCGAGAATCTCATCCAGGCGCTCGAGGCAGAATTGCTGCGCCGCCGCTTCGGCCCGCCCATCCGCCTCGAGATCACCGAGGACATGGACGACGTCACCCTCGATCTGCTGCTCAGCGAGCTCGACATCACCGAGCAGGAGGTGTACCGGCTTCCCGCCCCCCTCGATCTGCGCGGCCTGTTCGCACTGGCCGGCATCGACCGACCCGAACTGCACTATCCGCCGCACGTGCCCACGACCGCGACGGCGTTCCTGCCCGCCGAGCAGAACGGACGCGCCGACATCTTCGCCGCCATCCGGCACGGCGACGTGCTCGTGCACCACCCCTACGAGTCGTTCACCACGAGCGTCGTCGCCTTCCTCAAGCAGGCCGCCCGCGACCCGCACGTGCTCGCCATCAAGCAGACGCTGTACCGCACCTCGGGCGACAGCCCGATCGTCGAGGCCCTCATCGACGCCGCCGAGAACGGCAAGCAGGTGCTCGCGCTCGTCGAGGTGAAGGCGCGCTTCGACGAGGCCGCGAACATCGTCTGGGCGCGCAAGCTCGAGAAGGCCGGCGTCCACGTCGTCTACGGGCTGGTCGGGCTCAAGACCCACTGCAAGCTGCTGCATGTCATCCGGGAGGAAGACGGCGTGCTGCGCAGCTACAGTCACATCGGCACCGGCAACTACAACCCGAAGACCAGCCGGCTCTACGAGGACTTCGGCCTGTTCACGACGGACGAGCAGGTCGGCCGCGATCTCACCCGTCTGTTCAACGAGCTGAGCGGCTACGCGATCGAGAAGAAGTTCAAGCGCCTGCTCGTCGCTCCCCTGCATCTGCGCAAGGGCCTGCTGCGCCTGATCGACAAGGAGCGCCGCAACGCGCTCGAGGGCCGACCGGCGCACATCCGGATCAAGGTCAACTCGATGGTCGACGAGCAGATCATCGACTCCCTGTATCGAGCCAGCCAAGCTGGGGTGCGCGTGGACATCTGGGTGCGCGGCATCTGCTCGCTGCGCACCGACCTGCCGGGGGTCAGCGACAACATCACGGTGCGATCGATCCTGGGCCGCTACCTCGAGCACTCCCGCATCTTCGCCTTCGCCGGGGGCGGGGACCCGCAGGTGTTCATCGGCAGCGCCGATATGATGCACCGCAACCTCGATCGCCGGGTCGAGGCGCTGGTCCGGGTCGTGGCGCCCGCACACGTGAAGGAGCTGGTCGACCTGTTCGACGCGGCGATGGCCGACACCACCAGTTCGTGGCACCTCGGCGCCGAGGGCCTCTGGACCCGCCACAGCACCGACGCCGAAGGCGCACCGCTCATCGACCTTCAGGAGAAGCTCATGACCCAGATCCAGCGCCGCCGGCGGGCGCGGGCGGTGCGATGACCGAGACCGCGGTCTACGCGGCCGGAGGCGTCGTGTGGCGCGTCGTCGAGGGCAAGCTCAGAGTCCTCGTCATCCACCGCACCGCCTACGCGGACGTCACGCTGCCCAAGGGCAAGGTCGACCCGGGCGAGTCGCTCGTCGAGACCGCGGCCCGCGAGATCTTCGAGGAGACGGGCATCCGCGTGCGCCTCGGCATCCCGGTCGGCATTTCGCGCTATCGCATGCCGAAGGGCCGGGAGAAGATCGTCCACTACTGGTCCGCCGAGGCGACGGATGCCGCGATCCGCGCGTCCGCGTTCGTCCCCAACAAGGAGATCGCGGCGCTGGAGTGGGTGAGCCCACGCCGGGCGCTGAAGCACCTGAGCTATCCGGTCGACGTCGAGATCCTGGAGAACTTCCTCGCGTTCGTCGACGACGGCGTGCTCGCGACGTTCCCGCTCGTCGTGCTCCGGCACGCGAAGGCGACGCCGCGGGAGCAGTGGGACGGTGCCGACGCCGCACGCCCGCTCACCGCGCGCGGTGCCAGACAGGCCCAGGCCCTCGTCGCACCGCTGCGCACCTTCGGGGTGCGCAAGCTGGTCTCCAGCGACGCCGTCCGCTGCGTGACGACCGTCGCACCGCTGGCCGCCGCGCTGGGCAAGCCGATCGAGCGCACTCCCCTGATCGGACAGGACGCGTGGGAGGAGGGCACCTCCGATGCCCGCGCCGTCGTCGGCAAGCGCGTGCGCGCCCGCAAGCCCGCGGTGCTGTGCTCGCACGGCCCGGTGCTCCCCGACATCCTCACCGAGCTCGCCCTGGCGACCGGGACGCTGCGCGGCTCGTACCTCGGCAGCGCATCCGCACTCGAGGTGGCATCGTTCTCGGTCGTGCACCTGTCGGCGAGCAACCCCGGGTCGGGGATCGTGGCGATCGAGACGCACGAGTCCAAGATCTGACCGCACCCGCGGGTCCCGAGTCGTTCACCTGTCGTTCACCGAGACAGCGCACTCTCGTAAGAGTCGATGTCTACCGTCGGGACGAGCCCTGCACCGGGGCCCACCCCTGACACCAGAAGGAACAACACGTGAAGCTCAACCGCATCGCCCGCCTGGGCGCTGTCGCAGCAGTCGCCGCTCTCTCGCTCACCGCGTGTGCGGCCAACGAGCCTTCGGGCACCCCCAGCAGCGACCCCGCCACCGACCCGGGCACCCCCGCACTGTCGGGCACCCTCAACGCCACCGGCGCGTCGTCGCAGAGCAACGCCCAGCAGGCGTGGTCCGCCGCGTTCCAGAACGCCCACACGGGCGTCACCATCAACTACCAGCCCACCGGCTCGGGCCAGGGCCGCACGAACTTCATCGCGGGCAGCAGCCAGTTCATCGGCTCGGACCGTGCGTTCAACGACGACGAGATCGCCGCCGGCGGCTTCGGCGCCTGCGTGACCGACGACATCGTGGAGATCCCGGTCTACATCTCGCCGGTCGCCGTCGTGTTCAACCTCGAGGGCGTCGACACGCTGAACCTCACCCCCGCGACCATCGCGGACATCTTCAACGAGCAGATCGACAAGTGGAACGACCCGGCCATCGCCGCGGACAACCCCGGCATCGAGCTGCCCGACCTCGCCATCACCCCGGTCTTCCGCGGTGACGCGTCGGGCACCACCGGGACCTTCACGGCGTACCTCGCCGCGGTCGCCGGCGACGCCTGGCCGCACGAGGACGGCGACGAGTGGCCCGTCTCGGTCACCCGCTCCGAGTCGGCGCAGCAGACGGCGGGCGTCGAGGCCGCCGTGACCGGCGGCAACGGCACCATCGGCTACATGGACGCCTCGCGTGCCGGCAGCCTGGGCTCGGTCGCCGTCAAGGTCGGCGACGAGTTCGTGTCGTTCTCGGCCGAGGCCGCCGCGCAGCTCGTGGGCGCGTCGCCGCTGGCCGACCGCCCCGGCGCGGGCGACCTCGTCTTCGAGGTCGACCCGGCCGCCGCCCCCGCCGGCGCCTACCCGATCGCCCTCGTGAGCTACCTCATCGCCTGCGAGCAGTACGAGGACGCCGCGACGGCCGACGTCGTGCGCGAGTACCTCTCGTACATCGCCAGCGCGGAGGGCCAGAACGCCGCGGCCGAGGCTGCCGGATCCGCCCCCATCTCGGAGGACGTCCGCACCAAGGTCAACGCCGCGATCGCCCTCATCGGCGCCGCGGAGTGACACCCCGGCGGGCGCTCCCCCACCCGGGGGCGCCCGCCACCCACACCCTCACCCCTCAGAACCCGACGAGGACCCGATGACCAGCACCGCTCCACCGGTCACCACCCACGCCCCCCGCCCCCAGCCCAAGAAGCGACCGGGCGACATCCTCTTCTCCGGCACCGCGCTCGGCGCCGGCGTCATCATCCTCCTCGTCCTCGCGGCGGTCACGTTCTTCCTGATCATCGAGAGCATTCCGGCGTTCACCGCCGACCCCGACACGACGCAGTTCCTGGGCGGCACCCCGTTCCTCGAGTACGTGTGGCCGCTCGTGTTCGGCACCGTGTGGGCCTCGATCATCGCGCTGGTCATCGCCGCGCCGCTGAGCATCGGCATCGCGCTGTTCATCTCGCACTACGCGCCGCGCCGCATCGCATCGCTGCTGGGCTACATCATCGATCTGCTCGCCGCGATCCCCTCGGTCGTCTACGGCCTGTGGGGCGCGCTCGTCTTCTCGCGCCTGCTGCAGCCGTTCTACGTCTGGCTCAATGAGCACTTCGGCTGGATCCCGTTCTTCGCCGGCGTCGTCTCCCCCACCGGACGCACGATCCTCACCGCCTCGCTCGTGCTCGCGGTCATGGTGCTGCCCATCATGACCGCGATCTGCCGCGAGGTCTTCCTCCAGACGCCGAAGCTGCACGAGGAGGCCGCCCTGGCCCTCGGCGCGACCCGCTGGGAGATGATCCGCATGGCGGTGTTCCCGTTCGGGCGCGGCGGCATGGTCTCGGCCGCGATGCTGGCCCTCGGCCGCGCGCTCGGCGAGACGATGGCCGTCACGATGGTGCTCTCGGCCACCGGCGCCGTCACCTTCCAGGTCCTCACGTCGAACAACCCGACGCCGATCCCCGCGAACATCGCGCTCAACTTCGGCGAGGCCTACAACACGGGCATCAACGTCCTCATCGCCACGGGCCTCATCCTCTTCATCGTGACCTTCGTGGTCAACGCCGTCGCGCGCTGGATCGTCAATCGCCGCGCCGAGTTCTCGGGAGCGAACTGATGACCGCCACGATCGAGCGCACCGCCGTGCCCGCGTCCGCCAGCTCCCTCACCGCGGGCCAGCTGCCCCGCTGGATGCCGTGGGTCCTGCTGGTCGCCGGACTCGGCCTCTCGGTGGCCGTCTTCGCCGTCGTCAACCTCGGCGCGGAGGTCCGCGACTTCAACATCGCGGCTGCCGTCTTCTTCGGACTGCTGGCCTTCGGCATCGTGCTGGTGGCGCTGTCGGCGGTCGTCGAGACGCGTCGCCGGGCGGTCGACCGCCTCGCCACCATCCTCGTGAGCCTCGCCTTCACCCTCGCGCTGCTCCCGCTGATCTCGCTGCTGTTCACGGTCGTCGTCGACGGCATCGCCCGCTTCGACGGCACGTTCTTCACGTGGTCGATGCGCAGCGTCGTCGGCGAAGGCGGCGGCGCCCTGCACGCGATCTGGGGCACCCTCCTCGTGACGCTCGCGGCGACCCTGATCTCGGTGCCGATCGGCCTGATGACCTCCATCTACCTCGTCGAGTACGGCCGCGGCCGCGTCGCGAAGGCCATCACCTTCTTCGTCGACGTCATGACCGGCATCCCGTCGATCGTGGCCGGCCTGTTCATCGTCGCGCTGTTCGCGATCCTGTTCGGCCCGGGACTGAACATGGGCTTCATGGGCTCGCTCGCCCTGGCCGTGCTCATGATCCCCGTCGTGGTCCGCTCGAGCGAGGAGATGCTGCGCCTGGTGCCCAACGAGCTGCGCGAGGCGGCCTATGCACTGGGCGTGCCGAAGTGGCTCACGATCGCGAAGGTCGTCCTGCCGACGGCGATCGCCGGCATCACCACCGGCATCATGCTGGCCATCGCCCGCGTCATCGGCGAGACCGCGCCGCTGCTGCTGACGGCCGGGTTCACCAACTCGATGAACATGAACCTCTTCGAGCAGCCGATGATGACGCTGCCCGTGTTCGTGTTCGACCAGTTCCAGAACCCGGGCCTGAACATCCAATCCGCGCTCGAGCGAGCGTGGGCCGGCGCCCTCACCCTCATCCTCATCGTCATGGCCCTCAACCTCATCGCGCGTCTGGTCGCGAAGCGGTTCGCCCCCAAGTTCGGCCGCTGAACCGGCATCCACCCGAGAGAGAACACCGTGTCCAAGAGCATCGAAGTCAACGACCTCAACGTCTACTACGGCGACTTCCTCGCCGTCGAGGGCGTGGCCCTCGAGATCCAGCCCCGCAGCGTGACGGCGTTCATCGGTCCGTCCGGCTGCGGCAAGTCCACCTTCCTGCGCACGCTCAACCGCATGCACGAGGTGATCCCCGGCGCCCGCGTCGAAGGCGAGGTCCTGCTCGACGGCGAGGACCTGTACGGGCCCGGCGTCGATCCCGTGCTGGTGCGCCGTCAGATCGGCATGGTCTTCCAGCGCCCCAACCCGTTCCCCACCATGTCGATCCGCGAGAACGTGCTGGCCGGCGTCAAGCTCAACAACAAGCGGATGTCGAAGTCCGACGCCGACGGCCTCGTCGAGCAGTCGCTGCGCGGCGCGAACCTGTGGAACGAGGTCAAGGACCGGCTCGACAAGCCCGGCTCGGGGCTGTCCGGCGGTCAGCAGCAGCGACTGTGCATCGCGCGCGCGATCGCGGTCTCGCCCGACGTCCTCCTCATGGACGAGCCCTGCTCCGCCCTCGATCCGATCTCCACCTTCGCGATCGAAGAGCTCATTCAGGAGCTCAAGAAGGAGTACACGATCGTGATCGTGACACACAACATGCAGCAGGCCTCGCGCGTGTCCGACAAGACGGCCTTCTTCAACATCGCCGGCACCGGCAAGCCGGGCAAGCTCATCGAGTACGACGAGACGGGCACGATCTTCACGACCCCGTCCGTCCAGGCCACGGAGGACTACGTCTCCGGTCGCTTCGGGTGACGGCCCGCGGCCTCCGCGTCAGTCGCGGGGGCTGAGCAGGTACGCATTCATGGATGCCGTCAGCTCCGCGTCCTGCGGCAGATCACGGTCGTCGATGGCGCGGACGGGGGCGGCGAGGCGCACGCTCGAGACGAGCCACGCGCCGTCCGCGGCGGCGAGCGCAGCGACGGGGATGTCGGCGTAGGTCGTCTCGAACCCCTGCGCGCCGAGGTGCTCGAACAGACTCAGCTGGGTCGTGCCGTGCAGGATGCCGCCGGTCGGCGCCGGCGTGACGAACGTGTCGCCGCGGCGCAGGATGAGCGAGGCGGTCGGCGCCTCGAGCACGTACCCGTCGCCGGAGACGAAGATCGCGTCGTCGGCACCGCGCCGCTTCGCCTCGCGCAGGGCCGCCATGTTGACGGCATAGGACAGCGTCTTCGCGCCCAGCAGCAGCCACGGCGCGCGCGCGGGCAGGTCGCGGGTGTAGCCGCGATCGAGGGTGACCACGCGGATGCCGTCGACGCGCACCCCGCGGAAGTCCGCCGCCGCGGCGGCGGTCACCCACGCGGTCGGGGCGGGACCGTGCTCGACGCCGCGGCTCAGGATGAGCTTGATGACCGCCTCGCCGGGTCCGCACGCCGCCGCCGCGCGGTCCACCGCCGCGCGCCATTGTCGCCGGTGCGGCACGGGCAGGTCGCACACGGCCGCCGAGTGCGCGAGCCGGTCGAGGTGGGCCGCGACCTCCTGGGGGTGGCCGTCGACGACGCCGATCGACTCGAAGATGCCGTCGCCGCGCTGCGTGCTCAGCTCGCCGACCGTGAGCGCGGGCGCAGAGGGGTCGATCTCGGTGAACGTGTCGGCGAAGTCGGTACGGGCGACGTCGGACTCCAACGGGTCGATCATGAGGGCGAAGCGCGCGGCCATGCTGCGAGCTTAGGGCGCGTCCGGGTCGTGTCGCCGTTCGGCTCGCAGGAGCTCAACGACGGAGGGGGCGCGACACGCGGGCGACACGCCCGGGATCGCGAGATTCTCCTGCGAGATGCACAGGGGAATGCCGGTGGCGCCGGCTCCGTTAGACTCTTACGGCCGGGCCGCAGTAACCCCGGGCTCCATCTTCTGCCGCTGCGAGCGGCCTCGCGCCGAGAGGCGTTCTGCGGCCCGGCACTACTCTGCTCGGCGCGGCGCCGGGTTCAGGTCAGCGCGTCGCGTCGCCACAGCCCCGCGCACGCCGCGAGGTCTTCGGCATAGCCGGCGAGCCGCAGCGCACGCCGCGTGAGCGCCGTCGCCCGCTCGGGCTCCGTGACGTCGTAGTCGTCGGCGAGATCCGTCGCGCCGGCGGCCTCGACTCGGCAGAAGGATGCCGCGCGCTCCAGCGCGACGGCGAAGTCGCCGCGGAAGGCGCCGCGGAGGATGGCGTCGATGAGCGTGACCATCTCCGCGGGCCCGGCCGGGGTCGGCGCGCCCGCGACGACGTCATCGGCGGAGGCGAGTGCGGTGCGCCCGCGCTCGTAGTGCAGCGCCGTCGTACGGGCGTCGTCGTGGATCATCAGCTGCAGCAGGTACAGCCGCCACAGCGCACCCGGCAGGGTCCGCGCCGGCGAGCGCGACCACAGCTCGGCGATCGTGTCGATGCCGTGCTCCTGGGTGAAGCCGATCAGCCGGGAGACCACGGCATCCGTCGGGTCGGCCCGGGCGCGCGACAGCACGGCCGTCGCCGTCACATGGGCCACGCGCGAGACCTCGGCGGGATCCTCCGCGGCGAAGGCACGATCGAACAGGGCGGTGGGTCGGCGCACCGGCTTGTGGAACTCCCGGTGGTCGTCGCGCATGCCTCCAGGCTACTCGCCCTCGATCCCGACGATCTGATCGGGGTCGATGGTCAGCAGGGGCTCCCCCATCGGCTCCCCCGACGACGACCCGCCCTGCGGTTCGATGCTCACGCGAACGATCTCACCGTCGGCCCAGCGCGCCGGCAGCAGCACCGTCGCCACGCTCGCCTCAGGGACGAAGGTCACGACGCCTGCCGGCGCCTCGTCCACGTACCAGACGGCGAACTCCTGGTCCGGCGCGAGGTCGGGCAGTCCGCGCGCGACGAGGACCGCCTGATCGAGTTCGTCGGACCAGTGCACCATCGCCTCGGGACCGCCGAGGCTGTCGGCGGCAGCGGTGCGCGCGTCCGGAGCTGCTTCGATCGCGGCCAGCGCGGCTTCGCCGGGCGACAGCGCGAAGTGGTTCGAGATCGACCCGGCGACCCAGCCGAGCAGGACCAGCACGACGGCGGCGCCGACGACGCCGACGATGCCGCGGATCCACGTGCGTCGCTGGATCGTCTGGACCGCGTCCGTGGACGGCGCGGGTGCTGCCTCATCGCTCATTGCGTCTCCGGTGCCTCGATTCGGATGCTCTCAGCATGCCGTATGCGGGGCTCGACATCATGAGTTCGCCCGATCTCGCATCGCGCGAGATCGCCAGTTGTCAGCGCGCCGCTCGAGCGTGACGATGGCATGGCAGTTACGACAGCGCACGTCGCACTTCTCGATCTCCGCGGTGAGACGCGCAATGCTGTAGCCGTCCTTCACCATTCGCATCCCGTCGGGACGCGCGCGCTTTCTGTTGAACTCGCTCAGTGGCTTAGACTGCCGACAGGCGCCGCACGTCTTGCTCTGCGGCGCGCGCCCCCGTAGCTCAGAGGCAGAGCAACCGGCTTTTAACCGGTGGGTCGAGATATCGTAATTCTCCGGGGGCACATCCCCGTTCTACCGTGCGCCTCGGACACCGACGGCGCTCAGTTGGGCAGTGTCGGGACGATCGCGGTCATCAGCTGGTCGATGAAGACGAACATCCAGCCGAAGATGACGACGAAGCCCAGCACGGTCGCGATGATCCACACCCACAGCGGCACGAGGTGTCCTTTGCCGGCGTCGCGCCGCAGAACGACGGTGCGGCCGATGACGTAGACGCCGATCGAGATGACGAGCGCGAAGAAGGCGAAGCCCCAGTGGAACGGACGCGGGATCCCGCGCCGCTTCAGCTCGCGCCAGTCAAGCCACGAGAACAGCACGGACGCGCCGATCCCGACGTAGCCGACCAGCGACACCAGCAGGATGCTGGCCATGAACCGGCCGATGCCGCTCACGTCCGACGTCGCGCCCGACGACATGCGCGCCATCGTCTGGATGTAGCCTTCCCAGTCGATCAGGAAGATCGTCAGGAACGGCAGCGTGCCGGCGGCGATCGCGAGCCAGATCCAGACGGTGTCGGTCTTGACGCCCGCCGGAGCGGCGCTCGCGCCCGGGACGGGCGGCGCCGAGGGATACGCGGGGGCGGCCGGGTACGACGCAGCAGAGGCCGGGGCGGCGGGGCCGTCGGCCCAGGCGGAGCCGTTCCACCAGCGCGAGCGCGAGGGGTCGGCGGGGTCGGGATACCATCCGGCGGGGGTGCTCATCGTGGGCTCTCCTTCGGTTCGGCTCCGGCGTGTGCGCAGCACGGCACCGCGAGATCTCCTCCATTCTCGATGGTTCGCTCCCCGGGCGCTACGCAGAGGTCTTGGCCCACCGCGAGCGCTCCGCCACAGTCGATGCATGGCACAGGCAGCGACGCAGCCACGGGAGACGTGGAACGGCAGGGCCGCGTTCATCATCGCCGCGATCTCGTCCGCGATCGGGCTCGGAAACATCTGGCGGTTCCCGGGAGTCGCCTACGAGAACGGTGGCGGTGCGTTCCTGCTCCCCTACCTGATCGCCTTCCTCACGGCCGGTCTGCCGATCCTGTTCTTCGACTACGCGATCGGACACCGGTACCGCGCCTCGCCACCGCTCGCCTTCCGGCGCATCGACAAGCGGTTCGAGCCACTGGGCTGGTGGCAGGTCGGGATCTGCTACCTGATCAGCATCTACTACGCCGTCGTGATCGCCTGGGCACTCGGGTACGCGGTGCACGCCGTCACCCTCGCGTGGGGCGACGACGCCGTCGGCTTCTTCCTCAACGAGCACCTGCGCATCGCCACCGACGTCGGCTTCACCTTCGAGTTCGCTCCCGCCGTGCTCATCCCGCTGCTCGTCGTCTGGGCCCTCGTGATCGTCGTGCTCGCCCTCGGCATCCGGCGCGGACTCGACCGCGCGAACAAGATCACCCTGCCGCTGCTGGTCGTGACCTTCACGGCGATCGTCGTGTACGCGCTCTTCCTTCCCGGCGCGGTCGACGGGCTCAACGAGTTCTTCACTCCGAGCTGGGCCGCCCTCGCCGACCCCACCGTCTGGATCGCGGCCTACGGCCACATCTTCTTCTCCTTCTCGATCGCGTTCGGCATCATGCTGACCTACTCGTCGTATCTGCGCCGCAAGAGCGACCTGACCGGCTCGGGCCTGGTCGTCGCGTTCTCGAACACGAGCTTCGAACTGCTCGCCGGAATCGGCGTGTTCGCCACGCTCGGGTTCCTCGCCAACGCGCAGAGCGTCGCGATCGCCGAGCTCGAGAACATCAAAGGCGTGGGTCTCGCGTTCATGACCTACCCGACGCTGCTGTCCGAGATGCCGGGTGGTTCGATCGTCGGCGTACTGTTCTTCGTGTGCCTCGTCCTGGCCGGGTTCACCTCGCTGCTGTCGATCCTGCAGGTGCAGTCGGCCGCGCTGCAGGACAAGACCGGCTGGTCGCCGACGCGCGCGGGCCTGGTGATGGGGTTCGGCACGGCGATCCCGTCGGTCCTCCTGTTCTCGACCACGAACGGCCTGAACACGCTCGATGTCGTCGATGCGTTCGTCAACAACATCGGCGTGGTGCTCTCGGCCGTCCTCACCCTCGTGCTCGTGGCCCTCGTCGCCCGCCAGGCGCCGACGCTCGGGAAGCACCTCAGCGCCGTGTCATCGCTTCCGGTGGGACGCACCTGGCGGGTCATGGTGACCGTGGTCACCCCGGTGATCCTCGCCGTGATCCTCGGGACCGGCGCGTACGACTACATCGTGAACGGCTACGGCGGCGGGGACTACCCGGCGTGGTTCCTCGGCGTCGCCGGCTGGGGTCTGCTCGGCTTGCTGCTGATCGTCAGCGTCGCGGTGAGCTTCGGCGCCTACCGGCGCCCGGACCTCACGGGCGGTGACGGCGGCGGCAGCGACGGCGATCTCGAGGACACCGACACCCTCGCGATCGAGGTGCAGCGAGACAAGGCGCGCCTGCTGCAGGCACGCACCGGAAGGAACGCCTCATGACGCCGCTCGCGATCGTGTTCGTCGTGCTGTCGACCGGGCTGCTGTGGGGCGGCCTGGCGTGGAGCCTGCTGCGCCTGCGCCGGCATCCCGACATCCCGGACGACGACGTTCCGCCGTCGACGTGATCTCGGCCGGCTGATCAGTCGGCCGACCCGACCAGCTCGGCACCCGCGTGGGCGAGCTCGGCCAGGGCCGCGTCGGACGTCTCCGGCGCGACGCCGGCGACGAGATCGGTGAGGATGCGGACGTGCCGGCCGTGGGCGATCGCGTCCAGCGCCGAGGCGCGCACGCAGTAGTCGGTCGCGACGCCGGCGACATCGACGTCGACGACGCCGCGCGCGGTGAGCAGGTCGGCGACCGTCTGCCCGTCGTCGGTGGCGCCCTCGAACAGGGAGTACGCCGGCCTGCCCTGCCCCTTCTTGACGTGATGGGTCACGGTGCTCGTGTCCAGACCCGGGTCGTACTCGGCCCCGGGGGTGCCCGCGACGCAGTGCACGGGCCAGGTGTCGACGTAGTCGGGCTCGCCGGTCGCGAAATGCCCGCCGTTGTCGCCGTCGGCGTCGTGCCAGTCGCGCGAGGCGACGATGACCGCGTACTCGGCCGCGTGGGCGGCGAGATACGCGGTGACGCCCTCGGCGACGGCGTCGCCGCCGTCCACACCGAGCGCGCCGCCCTCGGTGAAGTCGTTCTGGACATCGACGATGAACAGCGCTCTGGTCATGCCTCGAGACTACGCCGGTACTCCGTCCGGGTCATCGTCTCGACCGGCGCGGAGGCGGCTCCATCGGCATCGGCGCGCGGATCGGCGCGCGCGAGACGCGAGGGCCACCAGATCGCGCGGCCGATGTCGTACGACAGCGCGGGGACGAGCAGCGAGCGGACCAGGAAGGTGTCCAACAGCACGCCGAACGCGACGATGAACGCGAGCTGTGCGAGGAACAGGATCGGGATGACGCCGAGCGCGGCGAACGTCGCGGCGAGGACGAGGCCCGCCGAAGTGATGACGCCGCCGGTCGCGACCAGCCCGCGCAGGACGCCGGGGCGGGTGCCATGGCGCAGAGACTCCTCGCGCACCCGGGACATCAGGAAGATGTTGTAGTCGATGCCGAGAGCGACGAGGAACACGAATCCGTACAGCGGCACAGCCGGGTCGGCGCCCGGGAAGTCGAAGACGTGGGTGAAGACCAGCGCACTGACCCCCAGCGCCGCGGCGAACGAGACGACGACGCTGAGGATCAGCAGGAGCGGGGCGAGGACCGCGCGCAGCAGGAGCATGAGGATCAGCAGCACGACCACGAGGATCACCGGGATGATCACGGTGCGGTCCCGGATCGAGGTGTCGTTGGTGTCGACGTCGATGGCGGTCGATCCTCCGACGAGCGCCACGTCCTCCCCCAGGCCCGCCGCGAGATCCGCCCGCAGCGCGCGCACGGTGTCCTCCGCGGCGAGCGAGTCGGCTTCGTCGGCGAGCGTCCCGACGAGCATGACGTCGCCGCCGGAGCGGGTCGGCGCCGGGGCGGCCGATCCGGGCGGGCCGGGCGCCGTGAAGACGGGCTCGCCGCCGCTCAGCTCGACCGTCGCCTGCCCCGTCGGCGAGTCGGCGCTGACGATGGCGATCGAGTCGATGCCGCCGGCATCCCGCAGCACCTGGATGCCGTCGACGAGCCGCTCCTCGGGAACGATGACGTACAGCGGGCTGCCCGACCCGGCCGCGAAGTGGGTGGCGAGCACGTCCTGCCCGTCGCGGGCCTCGGATGCGCCGAGGACGAGGTCGCTCGCGGCGACCCCATCGGCCTTCAGCTGCGGCAGCCCGGCGGCCATCACGAGCAGGACGAGCGTGCTGACGATCCACACCGGCCGCGCCCGTCGGGCCACGAGGCGCGCCGTGCGCGCCCAGAGCCCACGACCGGGCTGCGTCAGGTCGTCCGGGAGGGCGATCGCGCCCGCTTTCGGCGGGAACGGCCAGAACGCGACCCGTCCGACGAGGGCGAGGAGCGCGGGCAGGAACGTGAGCGCCGACAGCATCGAGAAGGCGATGCCGATCGAGGCGATGGGACCGAGCGCACGGTTGCTGGCGAGGTCGCTCAGCAGCAGACACAGCAGGCCCGCGATGACCGTGCCGCCCGACGCGAGGATCGGCTCGACAGCGCCCCGCCACGCCTGCACCGCGGCATCCCACCGATGCCGGCCCGAGCCGATCGCCTCGCGGAAGCGCGCGACGTACAGCAGCGCGTAATCGGTCGCCGCCCCGATCACGAGGATGAACAGGATCCCCTGCACCTGGCCGTTGAGCACGACGATCCCGGCCTTGGCGAGCCACCACACGACCAGGAGCGCGACGCACAGCGCGAACAGGGAGGTCATGAGCACCAGCACCGGCAGCAGCGGCGAGCGGTAGACGACCACGAGGATGAGGAACACGGCGGACAGCGCGACGATCAGCAGCAGCCCGTCGATGCCCAGGAACCCCGCGACCAGGTCGGCGGTGAACCCGGCGGGGCCGGTCACCCACGCGTCCAGCCCGGCGGGAAGCTCCTCCTGGAGCAGCGCGCGGACCTCCTCGACCGTCTGGCGCACCTCGCCGTCGGAGTCGATCGGCACGAAGATCTGTACCGCGGCACCGTCCTCGGACGCGATCGCCGGCGACACGTCGCCGACCGCGTCGAGTGCGCCGATGCGAGCGGCGACGTCCTGCACCGCGGTGAGCTGCTCGGCGGCGAACGCACCGTCCGCGGTCACGACGACCACGGCGGGAATCGTATCCCCGCCGGTGAACTCGGCCAGTCGCGCCTGGACCTGCGTCGACTCGGCCGACTCGGGCAGGAACGTGGACTGATCGTTGACGGCGACCTGATCGACCTTGCCGAAGTACGGTCCGCCGACGGCGCCGCCGACGATCCAGATGAGCGCGAGCAGAATCGGGATGCCGATGCGCAGCGCGCGTGGGTCGGTCGCGGCCGGGGTCGTCACCTCAGTGAGCCTATCGGGCCGTCGGCGGGCGATCAGCCGCGCGCGAAGAGCGCGATCCATGAACCGATGAGCGCGAGGACGCCGACACCCAGCATCCCGAGCGTGAGGGAGGCGAACGGGCGCAGCGCGGGTGAGCGCGGGGTGAGGCGCATCCGGCCGCGGGTGCCGTGCCGATACCAGATCGAGGCGCGGTCGGCCTCGCCGAGCTCGGCCGCGTCGAGGTCGGATGCGCGTGCACGGTCGGCCTGCCCGTCGTCGCCGTACCAGCGCACGATCGTGCCCTCTTCCTCGCGGTCGACGATCGCGTCGGCCGGCAGCCAGGTGCCGTCGACGGCCCACACGATCACCGTGACCACGGCCAGGACCAGGGCGGCACCCAAGCCCACCCAGACGAGGATCTCGAGCACGGCGTCGAGGGTGTTGCGCACAGCGAGCTCCCTCGAAGAAGCGGTTCCAGAGCCACCTAAGGGAATCGAACCCTTGACCTATTCATTACGAGTGAATCGCTCTGCCGTCTGAGCTAAGGTGGCGCGCCTCGCTCGCGCGATGCACAAGCAACGATCTTACAGGGTCCGCGAGGGCGCCGCGAACTGCACGCCGCGCGACGGGTGTCGGCGTGTTACAGACGATTGGCGATGCCGCGCGGCGCTCACGTACCTTCGTTCCGGCACCGCGACGAGGCGAACGCGGTCCTCCGACCACGTTCGGCGCTGACGCGCCCGCGGTGCCCCGACCCCACAAGGAGCACCCCATGTCCACGAAGTTCCTCCGCGCGGCCGCTCTGGCCGTCCCCCTCGCCCTGCTGCTGAGCGCCTGCGCCTCCGGTACGAACCCGGGCACGGGTGAGACGAGCGCTGCGCCGGCACCGGCCGAGACCGTGCGCATCGGCACCGTCGGCGCCGGCGACCCGTACTGGAAGACGTTCACGGACGCGGCCGCCGCCGAGGGCATCGACGTCGAGATCGTCGACTTCACCGAGTACCCGCAGCCCAACCCGGCACTGTCCGCCGGCGAGATCGACCTCAACCAGTTCCAGCACATCATCTACCTCGCCACGTACAACGAGGCGGCCGGGGATGACCTGCAGCCCATCGGCTCGACCGCGATCTACCCCCTGGGGCTGTACTCGACCCAGTACGCGTCGGTCGCCGACATCCCCGCCGGGTCGACCGTCGCGGTGCCCGACGACGACAGCAACCAGGCCCGTGGCCTGCTGATCCTGCAGTCGGCCGGTCTGATCACCCTCTCGGACGGCGGCTCGATCTTCTCGACGCTCGACCAGGTCGACGAAGCCAACTCGAAGGTCAAGGTGATCGCCCTCGATGCCGCGGTCACCGCGACCTCGCTCCCCGATGTCGCTGCGGCGATCATCAACAACGACTTCGTCGAGGATGCCGGCCTCACCCCGGGCGACGCGATCGCGCAGGACGACCCGAGCGACCCCAAGGCGCTCCCGTACGTCAACATCTTCGCCTCGCGCGCCGCCGACGCCGACAACCCGACCTTCCTGAAGCTCGTCGAGATCTACCACAGCACGCAGGCGGTCCTCGACGGCGTCCTCGCCGCCTCGGGCGGCACGGCCGAGATCGTCAAGATCCCCGCCGCCGACCTCGTCGCCTCCCTCGACGAGGTGCAGGGAGACATCCGCGCGAACTGACGGCATGATGTGTGTGCGGCCCGCCGACGTGCGGGCCGCACACACGTCTGTCCCGACAGGAGTCCCCATGACCCTCATCAGACTCAGCGACGTCACCAAGTCCTTTCCCGCCCCGGCGAAGAGCGATCCGCCCGTCGTCGCGGTCGACGGCGTCAGCCTGAGCATCGCCCCCGGCGAGGTGTGCGGCATCATCGGCTACTCCGGAGCGGGCAAGAGCACCGTCCTGCGGCTGCTCAACGGCCTGGAGTCGCCCACCGCGGGATCCGTCGAGATCGACGGCCGCGACATCACGCGGCTCAGCGAGCGCGAACTGCGCGCGCTCCGCGGCGACATCGGCATGATCTTCCAGCAGTTCAACCTCTTCGACTCCCGCACCGTGGCGGGCAACGTCGCCTACCCGCTGGAGATCGCGGGGCGCGGCAAGGCCGAGATCCGGGAGCGCGTCGCCGAGCTGCTGAGCTTCGTCGGCCTCTCCGACAAAGCCAGGAACTATCCCGAGCAGCTCTCCGGCGGCCAGAAGCAGCGCGTCGGCATCGCCCGTGCCCTGGCCACCACTCCCCGCATCCTGCTCGCCGACGAGGCCACGAGCGCGCTCGACCCCGACACGACGCAGGAGGTCCTCGCGCTGCTCAAGCGCGTCAACCGCGAGCTCGGCATCACGATCGTCGTCATCACCCATGAGATGGAGGTGGTCCGCGAGATCGCCGACCGCGTCATCGTCATGGAGCGCGGCCGCATCGTCGAGGACGGCTCGGTCTTCGACATCCTGTCGCGACCGCAGAGCGAGGCGACCCGGCGGTTCGTCGCGAGCATCATCGAGGACGTCCCGACCGGCGACAAGTGGCGGGCGCTGCGCGAGCGCCACCCGGGGCGCATCGTCACCTTCACGATCCGCGAGGGGACCGTCGCACAGGCCGAGGTCTTCTCGGCGTTCGCGCGCCACGGCGTGCGATTCGAGCTGATCCACGGCGGCATCAACGACATCCGCGGGCGGATCTTCGGGCATCTGACGCTCGCTCTCACCGGCGAGCCGGACGCCATCCAGCAGGCGATCGACGCGGCATCCGAATTCGCGTCCTTCGTCGAGGAGGCCGCCCGTGGATAGGCTCAACGACCTCCTCCCGGAACTGCTCCAGGCCACGATCGACACCCTGTACATCACGACGTTCGCGCTGATCTGCGGCGGCATCGTCGGGCTCGTCCTCGGACTCGCGCTCTACGCGACCCGCGAGGGCAGCCTGTTCCCGAACAGGGTCGTCTTCGGCGTGCTGAACGTCGTGGTCAACACCTTCCGGCCGATCCCGTTCATCATCCTGCTGACCGCCGTCCAGCCGCTGGCGCGCGCTGTCGGCCTTCCCGGCATCGGGATCGAGTTCGCCATCTTCGCCGTGTCGATCGCGTCGCTGTTCGCCATCAGCCGCATCGTCGAGCAGAACCTCCTCACGGTGCGCCCCGGCGTCATCGAGGCGGCGCGCGCCGCCGGCGCGAGCAGGTCCCGCATCCTGTTCCGGCTCGTCCCCCGCGAGGCGCTCGGCCCCCTCGTGCTGGGCTACACCTTCATCGTCGTGGCACTCGTGGACATGACGGCGATGGCCGGCGCCATCGGCGCGGGCGGTCTCGGCCAGTTCGCGATCGTCTACGGCTTCCGGCAGTTCAACCCGTGGGTGACCTGGGCGGCCGTCCTGGTGATCATCGTGATCGTGCAGGCGGTGCAGTTCTTCGGCAACTGGCTGGCGCGGCGCATCCTGCGACGCTGAACGGATGCCGGGACCACCGGCATCCGTTCATCGGCAGCGCAGTCCGTCGGCGGGGACGATCCCGTCGATCAGGTAAGACACGACGGCGTCGTCGACGCACGCGCTCCCCTTGTTGAACCCCGTGTGACCCTCGCCCTCGCGGGTGATCAGGATGCCGGAGTCGAGCTGGCCGGCCAGCGACACCGACCACGCGTACGGCGTGGCGGGGTCGTTGGTGGTCCCGATCACGACGAGGGGGGCAGCGCCCGCGGCGGCGATCGGCTCGCGCACGCCCGTGGGTGCGGCGGGCCACGACGCGCACGTGTCGACGCCGAACCAGTACGGCGCGATCGTCGGCGCCTCCGCGGCGACGAGCGCCTCGGCGGCCTCCTCCTGCTCGGCGGTGCTGTCGTCCGGGTAGTCCATGCAGTTGTAGGCCGTGAACGCCTCGGTCTGGTTGCCGGCATACCCGTCGGGGCCGCGGTCGTAATAGAAGTCGGCGAGCCGGAACGCCGTCTTCGGATCCCCCTGGAGCGCGCCGGCCAGCGCGGAGGTCAGGACCGGCCAGTTGCCCCGCGAGTACAGCGCGGCGATGATCGCGGTCAGGAGCGAGTCGGCCCCCAGCATCCGGCCGTCGGCGTTCGGCAGCGGGCGCCGATCGACCGAGGCCAGCAGGGTGCCCAGGTCGGTCATCGCGTCGTCGACGGTTCCCCGGAACGGGCAGGTCTCCCGGATCAGGCAGTCGGCCATGTAGGCGCGCAGCGCCGACTCGAACCCCAGCGCCTGCGTCGTGCCGACCTCGAGGCCCGACACGGAGGGATCGATCGCACCGTCGAGCACGAGCCGGCCGACCCGCTCGGGGAACAGCTTCGCGTAGGTCGCCCCCAGGAACGTGCCGTATGAGAACCCCAGATAGGTCAACTGCTCATCGCCGAGCACCGCGCGCAGCAGATCCAGGTCGCGCGCGGCGTTCTCGGTCGTGATGAACGGCAGGATGCCGTCGCTGCCCGCATCGCACGCCGCGACGAACGCCTCGCTCGCCGCCGTCAGCTCGGCCTCCCACGCTTCGCTGCCGCGCGGGTTGCGGGGCACGTCGAACAGATGCGCGTCCATCTCCGCGGCGTCGAAGCAGCGGACGGCGGTGGAGCGTCCGACCCCGCGCGGATCGAAGCCGACGACGTCGTAGTGCGCGGCGAGCGTCGTGCCGACGACGGGGACCGCCACGTCGGCGACGAGGTCGTACCCGCTCGCGCCGGGTCCGCCGGGATTGATCAGCAGCGACGCGGGCGACGCGCCGTCGTCACCGACCCGGACGATGAGGGCGAGGCCGATCTCCCCGGCATCCGGATCCGCCCAGTCCAGCGGCGCGGTCACCGTGGCGCAGTAGTAGCTCCCCTCCGCCGTGTCGTTGCACGGATCCCACGCGATCTGCTGCCCGTAGTACGGCAGCAGCCGGGCGGGCACGCCCTCGGTCGCAGGGGTGCGCTCGGGCGCGGGCAGCCGTCCACAGCCCGTGAGGGCGACAGCGGCGACGACGAGGCCGGCCAGGACGGCCACGAGGCGTCGGGTCTTCGTCACGGAGTCCTTCCTGTGGCGACGGTGATGAGCATGCTCTCCAGAGCCAGCGCCGGGGCAGCATTGCCCTGCAGGTTCGTGCGGGTGAGGGCGATCTGGTCGAGGACCGTCAGGGTGCGCTGCGCGGTCCAGGCGCCTGCCAGCGCGCCGAGGTCGTCGCGGAGCTCGATGTTGATGAGTCCGTCACCGCGGCCGAACTGCAGCATGAGCGTGTCGCGGTACATCGACTCGAGGTCCGTGAGCACGCGGTCGATGCCGTCGCGCAGGCTGCGCGTCGCACGGCGCTTCTGGTCCTCCTGAAGGGCGTTGACCTGCCCGCGCACGGCGGGCGGGACGGCGGCACCCGGGGCGATCCCGAGCGTGCGCAGCAGCGCTTCGCGCTCGGCCTCGTCGCGCTCGGCGGTCAGCGCCTTGGCGTCGTCGGTGGCCAGCTGCACGATGCGCGCGGCGACCTCGACCGCGTCGCCGACGCCGCGCACGCCCAGGACGCCGCGCAGCGTCTCGTCGCGGCGCTGTCGCGACGCCTCGTCGGTGGCCAGACGCTGAGCCATGCCGATGTGCCGCTGCGCCAGCCGCGCGGACTGCTCGGCGATTGCGGGATCGGCGCCGGTGCGCGCCGCGATGAGCCGCGCGACGTCGGCGATCTCGGGCTCGCGCAGCCGCAGCGTGCGCACGCGCGAGCGGATGGTCGGCAGCAGGTCGGCGTCGCTCGGCGCGCACAGCACCCAGACGGTGCGCTCGGGCGGCTCTTCGAGTGCCTTCAGCAGGACGTTGCTCGTGCGTTCGACCATGCGGTCGGCGTCCTCCATCACGATGACGCGGTAGCGGCCGAGCGACGGTGAGAAGTACGAGCGCTCGACGAGTGCACGAGCATCTTTGATCGAGATGATGACGCCCTCGGTGCGCAATGCGGTCAGGTCGGGGTGCGTGCCGGCGAGCACCTGGCGCATGGCCGCCTCGTCGCCGGGCTCGGCGATGAGCGCCGCCGCGAACGCGTAGGCGAGGGTGGAGCGTCCCGAGCCGGGCGGGCCCGTGATCAGCCACGCGTGCGACATCTGCGCGGGATCGGATGCCGCGGCCCGCAGCTGCGCGACCGCGTCGTCCTGCCCCCAGACCTCGGCCCACGGCAGCGCATGGACGGTGGGGGCGGAGGTCATGGCGTCCAGCCTACGACGTGCCCGCGACGCCCGGCTTCCCGTCCCGGCGCCGGTACCGGGTCAGGCCAGCGTGACGCTCACCCGGGCGCGGACAGCGGCGGCGAGCTCCGCGACGGGGAGCGTCGCGTCGAGCACGACGAAGCGCGCCGGCTCGGCGGCGGCGAGCTCCAGATACGCCGCACGCACGCGCTCGTGGAACTCGGCCTTCTCGGCCTCGAGCCGGTCGAACGGCTTGTCGTCGGCGTCGAGCCGGGCGCGAGCCGCAGCCGGATCGAGGTCGAGCAGCACCGTGAGATCCGGGAGCGCGCCACCGGTCGCCCACAGCGACAGGTCGCGGACCTCGCGCGCATCGAGCACGCGCCCGGCACCCTGATAGGCCACCGACGAGTCCAGATAGCGGTCCTGGATCACCACCTCGCCGCGCTCCAGCGCCGGCCGCACGTGAGAGGCGACGTGATGCGCGCGATCGGCCGCATACAGCAGCGCCTCGGCGCGCGGCGCGATGTCGCCGCGATGGTGCAGGACGATGTCGCGGATGAGCACCCCGACCTCGGTGCCGCCCGGCTCGCGCGTGCGCACGACGGTGCGCCCCCGCGCCTGCAGCCACTCCTCCAGGAGCGCGGCCTGCGTGGTCTTGCCCGACCCGTCGCCGCCCTCGAAGGTGATCCAGAGCCCGGCGGCGGTCACTTCTTCTTCGCCGTCGTCTTGCGCGCCGGCGCCTTCCGCGCCGTCGTGCGCTTGGGCGCGGGACCCTTGGCGCGCTTGTCGGCGAGCATCTGCACGGCGATCTCGAAGGTGATGTCGTCGGGCGTCTGCCCGCGCGGGATCGTGACGTTCGTCGTGCCGTCGGTCACATACGCGCCGAACCGGCCGTCCTTGATCCGGATCGGCTTGCCGCTGACGGGGTCGGCTTCGAACTCCTTGAGGGCGCTGGATGCCGCGCGGTTGCCGTACTTGGGCTGCGCGTAGATCTCGAGCGCCTGCTCGAGCGTGATGTCGAAGATGAGCTCCTCGCTGCCGATCGAACGGGAGTCGGTCCCCTTCTTGATGTACGGACCGTAGGGGCCGTTCTGCGCCGTGATGGGATCGCCCGACTCGGGATCGGTGCCGACCGTGCGCGGCAGCGCGAACAGCTTGACCGCCGTCTCCAGATCGATCGTGTCGGGCGACATGGACTTGAACAGCGACGCGCGCCGCGGCTTGGGCGCGGCGTCCTTCTTCGCCCCGCGCTTCTTCGGCGCCTCGTCGACGGGCTGATCGGATGCCGGCAGCACCTCTTCGAGATACGGCCCGAAGCGGCCGTCCTTGACGACGATGTCGCGCCCCGTCTCGGGGTGCTGTCCGAGCACGCGGTCGCCGGCGACGGGCGCGTCGATCAGCTCGCGCGCCTTCTCAGCGGTCAGCTCGTCGGGGGCGAGGTCCTCGGGGACGTTGATGCGACGCGGCGTCTCGTCCTCGGCGGCGCCGGCCGATTTCGGCACCTCCAGGTACGGACCGTACTTGCCGAAGCGCAGCACCGCGACGTCGCCGATGGGCGTCGAGTTGATCTCGCGAGCGTCGATCTCGCCGAGGTTGTCGACGATGTTGCGCAGACCGGCGTGTCCGTCCGAGCCGAAGTAGAACTGGCGCAGCCAGGCGGCGCGGTCCTGCTCGCCGCGCGCGATCGCATCGAGGTCGTCCTCGAGCGCGGCCGTGAAATCGTAGTCGACGAGCTCGGTGAAGTGCTGCTCGAGCAGCCGCACGATGCTGAACGCGAGCCAGCTGGGCACGAGCGCCTGGCCGCGTTTGCTGACGTAGCCGCGGGCGAGGATCACGTCGATGATGCTCGCGAACGTCGAGGGACGGCCGATGCCCTTCTCCTCGAGCGCCTTCACGAGCGACGCCTCGGTGTAGCGCGGCTTCGGGCTGGTCGCGTGACCCTTGGGCTCGACCTCGCTCAGCGTCAGCACGTCCCCGACAGCCAGGGCGGGCAGCGACTGGTCGTCGGCCTTGTCGGCGTCGCCGCGCTTCTCGTCGCGGCCCTCTTCGTACGCTTCGAGGAAGCCCTTGAAGGTGTAGACGGTGCCGGAGGCCGTGAAGGTCGCGGTGGTCCCCGCGGCATCCGCGTCGAGAGTCACCGTCGTCGTCTCGTACTTCGCGTCGGACATCTGGCTGGCGATCGTCCGCTTCCAGATGAGGTCGTACAGACGAAGCTCGTCGCGGTCGAGGCCCGACGACACCGACGACGGCGTGCGGAAGTCCTCGCCCGAGGGGCGGATCGCCTCGTGCGCCTCCTGCGCGTTCTTGCTGTTGTTGCGGTAGCTGCGCGGATTGGCCGGCACGGCGCGGTCGCCGTAGAGGGCGACGGCCTGCGCACGCGCGGCGGTGACGGCCTGAGCCGACAGCGCCGTCGAGTCGGTGCGCATGTACGTGATGTACCCCTTCTCGTACAGGCGCTGGGCGACGCCCATGGCGTGCTTGGCGCTCATCGAGAGCTTCCGGCCGGCCTCCTGCTGCAACGTGGAGGTCGTGAAGGGGGGCTTGGGGCTGCGGGTGCCGGGCTTGGCCTCGACCGAGACGACGGTGCCCTGCCCGGCGGATTCGAGCGCGGCGGCGATCTCTCGGGCGCGCATCTCGGTGAGCACGACGACGGCCTTCTTCAGCTGACCGGCGTCGTCGAAGTCGGTGCCGCGGGCCAGCGGCGCGCCGTCGAGGCGTGCCAGGCGCGTCGCGAACGCGTCGTCGGCGCCCCGGGCGGCGCGTGCCTCGACGTCCCAGTAGGACGCGGACACGAAGGCCATGCGCTCGCGTTCGCGGTCCACGACCAGGCGGGTCGCGGCGGACTGCACGCGGCCGGCGCTCGTGCCCTGGCCGACCTTGCGGCGGGTGACGTCCGAGACGTCCCAGCCGTACAGGCGGTCGAGGATGCGGCGGGTCTCCTGCGCGTCGACGAGGGCGAGGTCGAGCTCGCGGGTGTTGTGGACGGCCGCCTGGATGGCGTCCTTGGTGATCTCGTGGAAGACCATGCGCTTGACGGGCACCTTGGGCTTGAGCGCCTCGAGCAGGTGCCACGCGATGGCCTCGCCTTCGCGGTCCTCATCGGTGGCGAGCAGGAGCTCGTCGGCGGTCTTGAGGGCGCGTTTGAGCTCGGCGACGGTCTTCTTGCCGCGATCGCTCTCCACGTAGAGAGGCGTGAAGTCGTTCTCGATGTCGATCGAGTACTTGCCGACCGAGGTCTTCTTCAATTCCGCGGGAATGTCCTTCTTGTCGGCGAGATCACGGATGTGACCCACCGAGCTGAGGACCTCGTACCCGTCTCCCAGGTATCCCTGGATCGACTTCATCTTCGTCGGAGACTCGACGATGACGAGCTTCTTGCCCTGTGCCACTGGCGTCCCTTCTTCGATGCACACCCTACACACCGGCAGAGCATGAGGACGCTGAGAGCCGGTCAGCCCGGCGGGCCGGCGCGCGCCCGGGCCCGTGCGAGGAAGACCCCGATGGATGCCGTGACCTCCACCGTCGCGGTGTGCTCGTCGAGCTCGCAGCGGGCCAGGGTCGCCTCGACGGTCGCGGCGAGCACAGCGGCGTGTTCGCACGGGACACCGGGCAGGGCACCGGCGGCCGCGTCCGCGGCCGCGAGGGCGGCCGCATCAGCCGCGCCGGACAGCTGCGCGGAGCGCACGGCGGCGACCCCGGCGGCACCGTAGCCGAGTGCGAGGGTCGCGGTCACCGCGAGCACCCCGACGGCCAGCGACGTGCCGGTCATGCTCCCCCTCCTGTCCGTCGGGCCTCACCGGCCGTCGGCGAGCGCGCACGATCGCGCGCGCAGCGCCGGCAGCGGCAGCGCGGCGTCGGCAGTGAGCCGGACGCAGATGAGATCGCCGTCGGCGCGGACCGTGACCGACACCGGCCCGGCGACGCCGGCGGCGACGGCGCGCACGCGCGCGTCGGACTCGCCGCGCGCCGCAAGACGCGCCGCCTGCGCGGCGGCCTGTTCGAGACGCACCTGGCGGCCGGTCGCGCCGAGCGCGGAGATGCAGAGGACGAGGACGAGCACGACGGCGGGGAGGACGACGGCGAACTCCGCCGTCACCGATCCCCGCTCGTCGCCGCTCATGCCACCGTCAGGGCCCGTCGTACGAGATCGGTGAGGATCCCGCGGACCTCGTCGCTGCGCATGATGATCACGAGCAGGCCGGCGAAGGCCACAGCGGCCATTGTGGCGATCGCGTATTCCGCGGTCGCCGCGCCGGTGTCGTCGCCGAACAGCGCCGCCGCCCGGTAGGAGGTCAGCGGCGGGAGGTGGTGGTCGGTCATGGAGTTCTCCTTTCAACGGCGGGCACGGTTCGGATGCGGGCACGGTCAGATCTCGGGCACGGTCAGATATCCCACGGCGTCGTGCCGAGGACGGACAGCAGCATCGGCCCCACGCCCAGCAGCAGGAAGGCCGGCAGAGTGCACACGCCCAGCGGCAGCAGCAGGCTGCTCGACAGCCGCGCCGCGCGGAGCCGGCCGTCGGTGCGCGCCCGATGCCGCTGGGCGGCCGCGTCGGCGCGCAGCAGCTCGACCGCCGGCGCGCCGGCCGCCTGGGAGAGGGCGAGGATCGCCCGGGTGGCCGGCAGCGCCTCGCCGCCACCGGCATCCCGGATCACCTCGAGGGCGCGGGGAACGGAGACGCCGCCGGACAGCGCGATCGCGACGACCTCGCTCTGGAGCCCCGGAATCTCGTCGTCGGGGCGCGCCCGGTCCACCAGGGCGGCCGTCCAGCGATGCGCGACCAGCATGAGCAGACTCCCCGCGACGAGGCAGGCCAGCCCGATCGGGTGGGTGAGGGCTCCCACCGGGTCGAACCCGAGCGCGGCGCCCAGTCCGACGGCGACCAGGGGCAGCCACGCCACCAGGCGCGCCGTCGTCCGCGGTTCGGCGAGCGCGACGCGCACGTCGTCGCGCGTCTCCTCCGCCTCGCGCAGGGCGTCGGCCCACGCGCGCAGACTGGGAGCGAGGGGCGCGCCGACGACGGTCGCGACCCGCCAGGCGACGGCAACCTCGCGCCAGGGGCCCGCGCGCGCGGCGAGTGCCTCGTGGACGTCGGTTCCGGCGTCGACCGCCGCGCGCACGTCGGCGGCGACGTCGTCGCCGCCCTCGGCCAGATGCGTCCAGGCGCGGGCGGGCGTCAGCCCCGCGTGCAGGAGCACCGCGAGCCGCTGCACGGTCTCCGGCACGGCGACGCCCGAGTCGGCCGTTCCCGCGCTCCTCACGACGCCACCTCCGCGATCTCGAGCCTGCCGTCGACGACGACGGGTCGGGCCAGCCCCGCGATGCGACGGATGCCGTCGGCGCGACGCTCCACGTGCACGATGGCACCGATCGCGCTGGCGACCTGGCGCGCGACGGCGTGGTCGTCCATGCCGGCGAGGGCTCCGAGCGCCTCGAGCCGCGCCGGCACATCGGCCAGGCCGCTCGCGTGCACCGTGCCGGCGCCGCCGTCGTGGCCCGTGTTGAGGGCGGTGAGCAGCTCACGCACCTCTTCGCCGCGGCACTCCCCCACGATCAGCCGGTCCGGCCGCATGCGCAGCGCCTCGCGCACGAGACGGCTCAGCGGCACCCCGCCGGCACCCTCGAGATTCGCCTGCCGGGACTCGAGTCGCACGTGATGCGGATGGGCGATGCGCAGCTCGGCGACGTCTTCGATCGTGACGATGCGCTCCGTCGCAGGCACCAGCCCGAGCAGGCCGGCCAGCAGCGTCGTCTTGCCGGCGCCGGTCGCACCCGTCACGAGGATGTTCGTCCGCTCTGCCACGAGCCGCGCGAGTCGCGCGCCGGTGGCAGCGTCGAACATGCCGCGGCGACCGAGGTCGTCGAGGCTCGGCTCGTCGGCGGAGGGCAGCCGGATCGAGATCGTCGCGCCCGCGCAGGCCACCGGCGGCAGCACGGCATGCACACGGATCCCGTGCTCCCAGCGCACGTCGGCGCAGGGCGTCGCGTCGTCGAGGTGCCGCCCGCCGATTCCGATGAGCGCGACGGCGAGCGCGCGGACCTCGGCCTCGCCTGCGGCCCACTCGGCGATGCGTTCGGCGCCGGCGCCGCGGTCGACGAACAGCCCGTGCGCGCCGTTGACGAACACGTCGGTGACAGCGGGATCGGCGAGGTGACGCGCCAGCGGCGCGATCGCCGGATGGTCGGGCAGCACGCGGATGCGGCGCACCGGCTCCCGCGGGGGCGCTGCTCGGGGTCCGGGGCGTGAGTCCGCCGACGCCACGGCGCACGCGGCCGAGACCCCGGATGCGAGGGCGAACCCCGCAGCGGACCGCGGTTGGGCGACGAACGGCTCGGGCATGCCCCGACGTTAGGACCGCGGCATCCCCCGCGTGGGGCGCAACGGGCGATCGGTGGACAGATCCGCGATCTGCGCGCTGGGGAGGAGGCTCGGGGCCACCGGGGACGAGAAAGGGCGGCATCCCATGGGGGGAAAGGGACGCCGCCCCCCGCGGTACCCGGATACGGGGGGGGTGCTCGGGTGCCGCGAATGCCAGAATCGATGTTCGGCCGCGACCGAGCATACGCAAGGAACTCCTGTGCGCCAACCTCCGACGCGCGCGGGGCGGCGATATATCGGATGGCGCTCTCCCCCACTTCCGGAGGTAGTGTCCGCAGCGCGGAGTGAATAGATTGTGCGGCAACGTGGCGGCACGCGTGTCGCCGGACCCGCACCGCCATCAAGCCGCAAGGGAGCGCGCATGAGCAGCCAGATCGACCACCTGCTGAACGAGACCCGCCGGTTCGCTCCCCCGGAGGCGTTCGCGGCGAACGCCATCGCCACCGCCGACCTGTACGCACAGGCGACCGCCGATCGCGACGCCTTCTGGGCCGAGCAGGCCCGCGCCCTGCACTGGCACACGCCGTTCACCGAAGTGCTCGACTGGTCCAACCCGCCGTTCGCGAAGTGGTTCGCCGACGGCGCGCTCAACGTCGCGTACAACTGCCTCGATCGTCACGTCGAGGCCGGCAACGGCGACCGCGTCGCCCTGCTGTGGGAGGGTGAGCCCGGCGACGAGCGTCGCGTCACCTACGCCGAGCTGACCGACGAGGTCAAGCGCGTCGCGAACGTGCTGACCGGTCTCGGTGTCGAAGCCGGCGACCGTGTCGCGATCTACCTGCCGATGATCCCCGAGGCGGTCGCCTCGATGCTCGCGGTCGCCCGGCTGGGCGCGATCCACTCGGTCGTCTTCGGCGGCTTCTCGGCCGACAGCCTGCGCTCGCGCATCGACGATGCCGGCGCGAAGGTCGTCATCACCGCGGACGGCGGCTACCGCAAGGGCAAGGTCTCCGCCCTCAAGCCCGCCGTCGACCAGGCCCTCGCCGACCGGGGCACGGGACCGCAGGAGACCGTCGAGCACGTGCTCGTCGTCCGGCGCGGCGGGAACGAAGTCGACTGGATCGAGGGGCGGGACCTGTGGTGGCACGACGTCGTGCCTGCCGCCTCCGCCGACCATGCGGCGCAGCCGTTCCCCGCCGAGAACCCGCTGTTCATCCTGTACACGTCGGGGACGACGGGCAAGCCGAAGGGCATTCTGCACACGTCAGGGGGCTACCTCACGCAGGCCGCGTTCACGAACAGGGTCGTGCACGACCTGCACCCCGAATCCGATGTCTTCTGGTGCACGGCCGACATCGGCTGGGTGACCGGGCACTCCTACGTGACCTACGGGCCGCTCGCCAACGGCGCGACCCAGGTGCTGTACGAGGGCACCCCCGACGCGCCGCACCCCGGCCGCTGGTGGGAGATCGTGGAGAAGTACGGCGTGACCGTGCTGTACACGGCGCCGACCGCCATCCGCTCCTTCATGAAGCTCGGCCGGGCGATCCCGAAGAAGTTCGACCTGTCATCGCTGCGGCTGCTGGGATCGGTGGGCGAGCCCATCAATCCCGAGGCGTGGATGTGGTATCGCAAGATCATCGGCGGCAAGACCGCGCCGATCGTCGACACCTGGTGGCAGACCGAGACCGGCGCGATCATGGTCTCCGCCCTGCCGGGCGTCACCGAGACCAAGCCGGGCAGCGCCCAGGTCCCGCTCCCGGGCATCGGCATCGACGTCGTCGATGAGGACGGCGCCCACGTCGGCAACGGCAACGGCGGCCTGCTCGTGATCACCGAGCCGTGGCCGGCGATGCTGCGCGGCATCTGGGGCGACCCGGAGCGCTTCGTCGAGACGTACTGGGACAAATTCTCGGCGCAGGGCTTCTACTTCGCCGGCGACGGCGCCCGCCTCGACGAGGACGGCGACGTATGGTTCCTGGGCCGGGTCGACGACGTCATGAACGTGTCGGGGCACCGGCTGTCGACGACCGAGATAGAGTCGGCGCTCGTCGGTCACGAGGCGGTCGCCGAGGCGGCCGTCGTCGGCGCCAGCGACGAGACCACGGGCCAGGCTGTGGTCGCGTTCGTGATCATCAAGGAGAGCTACCTCGCTGCCCACGACCCGGCCGGTCTCGCCACGCAGCTGCGCAGTTGGGTCGGCGAGCAGATCGGTGCGATCGCTCGTCCCCGCGACGTCTACATCGTGGGCGAGCTGCCCAAGACCCGCTCGGGCAAGATCATGCGACGGCTGCTGCGCGACGTCGCCGAGGGCCGTGAAGTGGGAGACACCACCACGCTCGCCGATACCGCGGTCATGAGCATCATCTCCGCACAGGTCAAGTAGCGGCGGTCCCGAACACCTCGTGCCGCTGATCGCGGCGCGGGGGGTCACCGTGCGGGTACGCTCAGCGCCCTCATCCGCTCGCGCACCGTGCGAAACACGGCGGGGTCGAACGGGAAGTCCCCGCCGTCCTCACCCACCAGCCGCATAACCTCGTCGCCGAGCGTGATGGAGAAGTTCACGATCATCCGAGCCTCGGTGGCGTGATCGGCGTCCGCCAGGCGAGCCGATGCCGGATGTGCATCGAGCCAGTTCTCGATCACGTCCTGCAGTCCGGCGCGACTCGTCCCGGCCGCCCACGACACCGTCGTCGTCGTGCCCGGCTCCCGGGCGAAAAGCGCGAACCGCTTGCGCAGGAGTTCGTCACCACCCTGCCCTCGGACGGTCTCCATCACGATCCGCGAGGCGGCGATCACGAGGTCGTCTCGGTGCGCGCTCAAAATGCGCTCGGTGAGCACAGGGTCGTAGACCAGGGCGGATCCGAAGATCGCATGCTCGAGCGAGGGGAAGTAGTTGAAGAACGTGCTGCGCGACACCATCGCCGCTTCGCAGATGCGGTCGACCGTCACGGCGTGAACGCCTTCCTCATAGGCGATCCCGACCGCGGCCTCCTCCATGGCCCGACGCGCGACGCGCATCTTCTTCTCGCGGAGCCCTTCCGTCATCGCCGTCCCTCCTCTCCCTTCATCCCACCCTAGGTCAATCTCCCTGGGTTGCGTAAAAGTTTGGACTGAGTCCATACTTAGCCATGAACCATCAGAAGGGATCGCCATGCCTCACACCGTCGCACGACGACGTCGGAATCTGCTCTCCCCGCTACGCACCGCAGGTGTGCTATCCGTAGCCACCGGCCTTGTCTTGGTGGGGCTGCCCGCGATCGCCAGCGCCGCGGAGTCCGAAGCAGGCCACATAATCATCACGACGACTCTCTCCGACAGGACGGCATCCGCTCCGCTCGGCGGCGCGACGGTGACCGTGCTCTCCACCGGCGAGCTCGACCAGGTCATCGCCACCGGCACCACCTCGGCAGACGGAACCGTGTCGGTGCGCATACCCGCGACGGACACCAGCTTCATCGCCGAGGCATCCTGGCCCGGTGCTGTCGGCGACCTCCTCGAACCCGCGGTGAGGAGGGAGTTCAACCCCACGCTGGGAGATGCCGTCACCCTCCCGCTGGAGGGCTCCTTCGGTGAGATCAGCGGCGCGGTGACCGCGACGTCGGATGCCTCCCCTCTCGCCGACCTCTCGGGCGCGAGCGTCACCATCCTCAGTGGCGGCACGGCAGTGCAACGCGTCGCCGTCGCCGCAGACGGCACATTCCGATCAGGCTCATTGCCGACGACATCCACCGACGATTACAGCATCCGCTTCGAGCCGGCCACGGGATTCACGCTCGCGGATGCGCAGCCGTCGGACAATCCCGCCTTCGCGCTTCCCCGAGGCGAAGAGAGTCCCAGCCTCGTCCATGTGGGCCGCTCCTTCGCGCTCATCTCGGATACCGCGGCACCGACCCCCTCACCCACACCCACAGACACCCCGACACCGACACCCACCCCCACAGACACCCCGACACCGACACCCACCCCCACAGACACCCCGACACCGACACCCACCCCCACCACCGACCCGGTACAGCAGGCCTACATCGCGGTCTTCCAGCGCCCGGACGATGTCGGCCTCACCGGCGCTTTCAGCGGCATCTCGGAGCCCGAGCTTGCCGACCTGCTCGCGGCCGCGGCGGGCACACCGAATGTCACATTCCCTCTCCTCAACGGCTCGGGACAGGCGCTCGGCCTCGCGGAGCGGCCGTCTACGAACGAGGCGGCCGCCGCATCCCAGCTGCTGTCGCCGGTGGTCTCCAGCCTGCCGGGCGTGACTGTGAACGAGATCTCGCTCACCGCGTTCGATCTCGAAGGGGCTCTGCGCGCTGTCCAGGATCAGCGCGTCCCGCTGCTCGACCAGCAGCTTTCCTCTCAGGTCACGGATGTGCAGAAACGCAACTCCCGCGTGGTCACGCTCAACGCGGCCATCACGGCCCTGAACGCATACGTCGCCGGGCCGACTGATGAGTCACTGGCCACTGCGATCGCGGCCGCACGCCCGGCCGTGGAGTCGCACGTTCTCCTTTCGGCGACGTCGGACTCCACCGAGGTGAGAACGGCCGCTGCCGACCTCGTCGCAACGCTGCGCATCGAACTCGACGCCGTCACGAACACTCAGCAGATGGATGTGCTGCGACTGGCCGGCTTGACCGACAAGCGCAGTGAAGCGTTCGACCTGATGTCCTCATTCCTGACGAAGATGCAGGGTTCGCGGTCGTCGATCATCGGCAACATGCGATCGACCCCGGTATCGCTCGGCACTGTCCAGTGGGACAGCGCCGCCATCACCGGCAGCTTCAACCTCACCGGCGTCACGGACGGGGAGCACCACCTCATCCTCAGCTTCGACGACATCGGCCTCACCGTCGTTGCCGCGGTGACCGTGCAGCGCAATGAACTCGCCGCGACCGGAGGCGAGTTGAGCCCGGCGCTCTGGGTCGGGGCAGCACTGCTCGTGCTCGGAGCGGGCGCACTGATCGGCTCATCGCTCCGGACGCGACGCCGGGCGCGCGTCTGATGAGGTGACACGGACGGAGGCCGATCGTCCGCGAGACTTGTCGCGGTCTCCTCACCGGACCGGGCATCGGCACTCTCGTCGCCGCGCAGATCGTCATGTCTTGGTCCCACGCCGGGCGATGCCGCGACGAGGCCGGGCTCGCTCGCTTGGGCGGGGTTGCACCACCGCAAGCCACCACGGGTCAGTGCCGGGTCCTCACGCGCGTGAGGGTTCAACCTGATCGAGTCTTCGAGCTCAAGCACTCGTCGTGTGATGCGAAAGTCCGGATGAGCGATGATGTGCGGGAACTCCCCGCCCTCGCCCGCGCCCGCGCGAACATCTCCCCGCAGGCTGGCGGATCCTCGCCCGCGCCGGGATGCCGAGGGGCCGATGTCGGTGTCGATCTTCGCCCCGACGACCTCGAAGCCATACTCGCCGCGAGCGCGCGGCGGTCCTCTTCCTGACGCTGGACACCAAACTCGTCGTCCTCGAGATCATCCCTGATCCGTCGATAGATCATGACCTTCGTCATTCTCGACGACGGACCCTCACTCAAACGCCTCACTGGCCGACGACGAGAATGACGACGTCGCCCCTCTCTGCTCAACCCCAACGAACCGATCGCTGACGCATACGTTGACAACAACCGGTCAGGCCGTCGTCGCCTTCGTCATCGTCATCGTCATCGTCAAGCAGAGCTACCTCGACGCGCACTCCCCCGAGGGACTCGCCGGCACGCTGCGTGGGTGGGTGGACGAGCAGATCGGGCCGATCGCACGCCCCCGCGACGTGTACATCGTCGGCGAGCTGCCCAAGACGCGCTCCGGCAAGATCATGCGGCGCCTGCTCCGCGACGTGGCCGAAGGACGCGAGGTCGGCGACACGACGACGCTCGCTGACACGATGGTCATGAGCGTGATCAGCGCACAGGTCAAGTGAGCGCGAAGACGACCTCGACCTCGACGGGGCTGTCCAGCGGAAGGACCGGGACGCCGACGGCGGAGCGCGCGTGGCGCCCGGCCTCGCCGAAGATCTCGCCGAGCACCTCGCTCGCGCCGTTGATCACACCGGGCTGACCGGTGAACTCGGGCACCGAGGCGACGAAGCCGACGACCTTCACGACGCGCGCGAGACGCTCGAGGCCGCCCGCCGCGGCGGCCGCGGCCGCGATCGCGTTGAGGGCGCACTGACGCGCGTACGCCTTCGCGTCGTCGGCGGAGACGCTGCCGCCGACCTTGCCGGTCGCCGGCAGCGCGCCGCCGGTCATGGGCAGCTGGCCGGAGGTGTAGACGAGGTCGCCGTGCACGGTTGCGGGGATGTAGGCCGCCACAGGCGGGACGACCGCCGGCAGCTCGATGCCGAGCTCGGCCAGACGCGCGGTGAGGTCCATCAGCTCTCCTCGAACTGGCGAGCAGCCTGCGCCGCGGCATCCAGTCCCGCATTCGCGGCGCCGCCGCCGGAGGGACGCTTGAAGTAGGCGACCAGTCCGCCCTCGGGTCCGGGGACCACCTGCACGAGCTCCCAGCCCTGCTTGCCCCAGTTGTTGAGGATCGCGGCCGTGTTGTGGATCAGCAACGGCGTGGTCATGTACTCCCACGTGGTCATTCGGCACTCCCTGATTCGACGCGGTGACTCGGGCGCGAATGCTCGCGGCATGCCGGGCGCACGAAGGGTTCGCCCAGCTATCTCCCTTACGATCACCCTATGCCCCACGTGAAACGGACAGCCAGCGGCGTGCTCGGAGGCCTGCTCGGCCTCGTTGCTCTCAGCGCCGTGGCAGGCGTGCTCATCACGGCCACGGTGACGCCCGCGATCGCGGCGACCAGCTATGCCGCGTCGAGCTCGATCAAGTTGTTCAACGACATGCCCGGCTATCTCACGATCGAGAAGCTCATGCTTCCGACGGAGGTGTACGCGAAGGACAGCGACGGCGACGACTACCTGCTGGCGCGGTTCTACGACCAGAACCGCATCCCCGTCACCTTCGACGAGGTGAACCCCGTCATGTACGACGCGATCATCTCCAGCGAGGACAAGAACTTCTACTCGCACGGGGGCATCGACCTCGTGGGCACCGTCAGCGCGCTCATCGGCAACGCCCGTACCGGCTCGAACCGCGGCGGTTCCTCGATCACCCAGCAGTACGTCAAGAACGTGCTGCAGCAGAACTGCGAGTCCGAGGCCGCCGATGCCGAGGAGGTCAAGGACTGCTTCGAGGATTCGACCGTCTCGAAGGGGAGCGAGGGGTACCAGCGCAAGCTGCAGGAGATGCGCTACGCGATCCAGCTCGAGAAGCAGTACGCGAAGAACGACATCCTCATCGGCTACCTCAACATCGCCCACTTCGGCGGGTCGGTCTACGGCATCGGCGCCGCGGCCCAGTACTACTTCAACACCACCCCCCAGAAGCTCACCATCGCGCAGGCCGCGACGATCGCGGGCATGGTGCAGGCACCGAACACCTACCGGATCGACAAGCCCGGCGGCACCTACACCGACAAGGACGGCATCGCCCAGAACACCGCCGAGAGCGGCTACGAGAAGACGCTCATCCGCCGCAACTACGTGCTCGGCCGTCTGCTCGCCGACGGGAAGATCACCCAGGCCGAGCACGACGAGGCCAGGGCATCGGCGATCGAGCCCGACATCACGCCGCGGGACCAGGGCTGCAAGCTGGCCGAGGGTGCGGAGTTCTTCTGCGAGTACGTCGTCTCGATCATCCGCACCGACACCGCCTTCGGCGAGGGCCGCGACGACCGCAACGCCGCGCTGCGCCGCGGCGGTCTGAAGATCTACACGACCCTCGACGCCGATCTGCAGGCTGCTGCGAACAAGGCGATCTCGGTGGTCCCGGCGACGGTGTCCTACATGGATCTCGGCGCCTCCGGCATCCAGCTCGAGGTCGGCACCGGTCGCGTGCTGTCGATGGTGCAGAACCGGCCCTACAGCCCGGAGGGCGCCGAAGAGGGCACGACGGCCCTCAACTACAACGTGCGCAAGATCAACGGCGGCGGCGGACACTCCGCCGGTTCGACGTACAAGATCTTCAGCCTCATCAACTGGCTCGAACAGGGACGCTCGGTCAACGAGTACCTCAACGGACGCGTCGGCACCAAGAAGGTGCTGACGTGCGACGGCGCGACGCAGGAGGTCAAGACCGGCAACGGCCGCGACGACATCGGCAACTTCGAGGGCAGCCGCGGCTACAACGGCTCGATCCTCAACTTCACGAAGGACTCGCTCAACTCCGGGTTCTTCGCGATGGCCGAGCAGCTGAGCGTGTGCAGCACGAACCGCGTCGCCATGAAGCTCGGCGTCGCGTACGGAGACGGCACCGCGCTGGACAAGGAGAACCTCCCCTACGACGTGCTCGGCTCGAAGGACGTCGCCCCGATCGACATGGCCGCCGCATACGCCGCCGTGGCCGCCAAGGGGATCCTGTGCACCCCGAAGGCCATCGACCGGGTCGTCGACCAGGACGGCGTGGAGCAACCGCTGCCCGACACGAAGTGCGAGCGCGTCATGAGCGAGGCGGTCGCCGCGACGACCGCCTACACGCTCGAGGCCGTCATGAGCGGCACGGGCGTCGGCGCCCGCACGTTCGACGGCACGCCGGTCTTCGGCAAGACGGGTATCCACCAGTACGAGCACACCTGGATGGACGGTTCGAGCACCGAGGTCTCCACCGTCGTCTGGGTCGGCAACGTCGAGGGCTTCGTCAAGCTCAACCGCCACAGCGCGAGCGGCTACAGCCTCGCCCGCATCCGCAACTCGATCTGGCCGAACATGCAGCGCGCCGCCAACGCGAAGTACGGCGGCACGAAGTTCCCGACGCCGGATAAGGATCTCACCAAGCGCGTCTACGTCGACCTCCCCAGCGTCATCGGGCAGTCGATCGACCAGGCGACCAGGACGCTCGAAGACGCCGGTTTCAACGTCGTCGTCGGCGACGCGATCGACGGGACCGAGTCGGCCGGCACGATCATCGCGCAGAACCCGGGCGCCGGTCGCACCTACGGCGGCGCGACGGTCACGATCAGCCCGAGCAACGGCGAGGGCGTCGTGGTGCCCGGCGTCGGCGGAACCCCCGACGACGCCGCAGCCCAGCTGCGCGCCGCCGGCTTCGGCCGCGTCGACCTGCAGTGCGCCGAGACCGAGGGCGCACCGGCGCAGGGCGTGGTCACCGGGACGAATCCGTCCGCGGGCACCGTCGTGAACCGCAGCACCTCGATCACCGTGCAGTACCAGGCCGAAGACTGCCGCGGCGGTCGCGGCGGCCGTCCGTGACGCAGGCTCCGCGCGCCGCCCTCACCGCCCTCGCGGCGGTGGGGGCGGTCGGCGTCGGCGCGGCGGTCTGGGGCATCGGCATCGAGCGGTACCTGTTCACCGTGCGCCGGCACACGCTGCGCGTGCTGCCGGCCGGGGCGCCGTCGTTGACGGTGCTGCACCTGTCCGATCCGCACATGGCCCCGTGGCAGCGACGCAAGCAGCGCTGGATCGCCGATCTCGCCGAGAGCGTCCAGCCCGACCTCGTGATCAACACCGGCGACAATCTCGGCCACGCCGAGGGTCTGAGTGGCATTCGCACGGCCTTCGCTCCCCTGCGCGGCGTCCCCGGGCTCTTCGTGCACGGATCGAACGACGTGGTCGAGCCGAGCGGGCGCAACCCGCTCAAGTACTTTCTGGGCCCCTCGGGCCACAGCCGCCGTGCGGGTCGGCTCGACACCGACGCGATGGACGCCTACTTCGTCGACGACCTCGGCTGGACCGACCTGAACAACCGTGCCGGCACGATCGAGATCGCCGGCCTGCGCCTCGACGGCTTCGGTGTCGACGACGCGCACCGCGACTGGGACGACCTCGACGCCGCCGCAGGGGCCCTGCGTGCGCTCCCGCCCGGTTCCCCCGCGCTGACGCTGGGCGTGACCCACGCCCCGTACCGGCGCGTCCTGGACAGGTTCACCGATCTCGGCGCCGACGCCCTGTTCGCCGGACACACGCACGGCGGCCAGGTGCGGATCCCGTTCTCACCGCGCGCGCTCGTCGCCAACTGCGACATCCCGCTCGATCAGGCGCGCGGACTGAGCACCTGGAGCCACGGTGGTCGCGGCATCCCGCTCAATGTCAGTGCGGGTCTCGGGCACTCGATCTACGCGCCCGTGCGATTCGGATGCCGGCCCGAGGCGTCCGTGCTCATCCTCGCCGCGCGCGCTTGACCCGATTCGGCATCGAGCGCGGATCGGGGTAGACTCGGAGGGTTGCCACGGGGTGTGGCGCAGCTTGGTAGCGCGCTTCGTTCGGGACGAAGAGGCCGCAGGTTCAAATCCTGTCACCCCGACCACAGAGAGGCCCCGCACAGGCGGGGCCTCTCTCCGTCAGTGTGACTCAGCCCGACTCAGTCCGACGAGAGGGAATCTCCCGATGACCATCCCCCGCCTGGTCGCGTTCGACCTCGATGACACGCTCGCGCCGTCCAAGAGCGCGATCGATCCGCGCATCGGGGAACTGCTCATCGCGCTCGCCGAGCGGGTGCAGGTGGCGATCATCTCGGGCGGGCAGCTGCAGCAGTTCCGTACCCAGGTCGTCGACCGCCTTCCCGCTGCGGATGCCGGGGCACTGGCCAGCATCCATCTCATGCCGACGTGCGGGACGCAGTACTACCGGCTCACGCCGGACGGCGTGAGCACCGTCTACGCCCACTCCCTCACCGCCGACGAGAAGCAGCGCGCGATGGCCGCCGTCGAGGAGGAAGCGCGCCGGCTCGGCTACTGGGAGAGCCGGACGTGGGGTGACATCCTCGAGGACCGCGGGTCGCAGATCACGTTCTCGGCGCTCGGTCAGTCCGCGCCGCTCGACGCGAAGAGCGCGTGGGACCCGACCGGCGCCAAGAAGAACGCGCTGCGCGAAGCGGTGGCTGCGCGCATCCCCGACCTCGAGGTCCGCTCGGGCGGCTCGACGTCGGTGGACATCACGCACCGCGGGATCGACAAGGCCTACGGCATGCGCCAGCTCGCCGAGGAATCCGGCATCCCGCTGGAGGACATGCTGTTCGTCGGCGACCGCCTCGACGAGCACGGCAACGACTACCCCGTTCTCGCGATGGGTGTCACCTGCCATGCCGTGACCGGCTGGCAGGACACCGCCGCCTTCCTCGAGACGCTGATCCCGACGCTGCCCGCGCGCTGACCGCTGCCGCGGGGCTCAGGCCTTCGCGCGCACGGGGGCGCGACGAGCGGCGGGTGCCGCGGGTGCCGCGACGGGAACCAGACGCTGCAGCTGCGTCACGTGGCGCGGCTCCAGCTCGTCCAGCGACGACACACCCAGCAGCGTCATGGTGCGCTCGATCTCGTTGCGCAGAATCGCGATCGTACGGTCGACGCCCGCACGACCGCCGGCCATGAGTCCGTAGAGGTAGGCGCGCCCGATGAGCGTGAACTTGGCGCCGAGGGCGACCGAGGCGACGATGTCAGCGCCGTTCATGATGCCCGTGTCGATCATGACAGTGGCATCCTTGCCCACCTCACGCACGACCTGCGGCAGCAGGTGGAACGGAATGGGCGCGCGATCGAGCTGACGCCCACCGTGGTTGGACAGCACGATGCCGTCGACGCCGAGGTCGACGAGGCGCTTCGAGTCGGCGACGTTCTGGACGCCCTTGACCACGATCTTGCCCGGCCACAGCGACCGGATGACCTCGAGGTCCTCGTAGCCGATCGTCGGGTCCATCGCGGCGTTGAGGAGCTCCCCGACCGTCCCGCCGGTCGTCGTCAGCGACGCGAACTCGAGGCTCGGGGTGGTGAGGAAGTCGAACCACCACCAGGGCCGCGGGATCGCGTTGACGATCGTGCCGACGGTCAACTGGGGCGGGATCGAGAAGCCGTTGCGCTTGTCGCGGAGGCGTGCGCCGGCGACGGGCGTGTCGACGGTGAACATCAGCGTGTCGAAGCCGGCCTCGGCGGCACGCGTGACCAGTCCGTACGAGATCTCCCGCTCGCGCATCACATAGAGCTGGAACCAGTTGCGGCCGTGCGGGTTCGCGGCGCGCACGTTCTCGATCGAAGTCGTCCCCAGCGTCGAGAGCGTGAACGGGATGCCGGCGGCCCCGGCCGCACCGGCTCCGGCGACTTCGCCCTCGGTCTGCATGAGGCGCGTGAAACCGGTGGGAGCGATCCCGAAGGGAAGGGCGGACGAGCCGCCGAGGATCTGCACGGAGGTGTCGACGTGCTCAGCGGGACGGAGGATGTCCGGGTGGAACTCGATGTCCTCGAAGGCCTGGCGCGCGCGGGCGAGCGACAGCTCACCCTCGGCGGCCCCGTCGGTGTAGTCGAACGCGGCCTTCGGTGTGCGGCGCTTCGCGATGGCGCGCAGATCGCCGACGGTCAGCGCACTGGCGAGGCGACGCTTCTTGCCGTTGAGCTCGGGCTTCTTGAACTGCATGAGCTCGAGCAGCTCGGCGGGACGGGGCAGCTGGCGCTGGACCACGGGCGGTGTCCTTCCTGACGGGGCGATGGGTGTGAGTGCGGGAGTCGAAGCGGCGGCAGGCGTGGCCGGTGTCAGCCGGCCAGGCCCGTCGTGGCGTAGTAGCCGGTGATGTGGTCGCGGACGAGGCGGCGCGCGCCGTCGACGTCTCCGGCGGCGATCGCGTCGACGATCGCGCGGTGCTCGTGCTGCAGGTGCGCCGCGGTGGCGGGCCAGTCATCCAGGTGTGCGGCGCCGGAGCGCACGTAGCCCTCGATGGACGTGCGCAGACCGCCCATCGTCGCGGCGACGATCTGGTTGCCGGTCGCTTCGGCCAGGCGCAGGTGGAACTGCGCATCGAGGGCGAGGAACTCATCGGTCGTGAGGTCCTCGTCCGACAGCGCGGCCAGAGCCGTGCGCACCTCGGTGAGGTCGACATCGTGGCCGGCGGCGAGTTCGCCCGCGGCCCAGGTCTCGAGGACCAGGCGGGTCTGGACGACGTCGGCGATCGGGAACGCCTGCGCGGCGACCTGCAGGCGCAGCAGCTGCGCGAGGCCGCCCTGCGGGGTCGCGATGATGATCGCGCCCGAGGTCGGACCGGAGCCCGTGCCGGTGCGGATGAGCCCCATGACCTCGAGGACGCGCAGCGCCTCGCGGACGCTGGAACGGCCGACGCCGAGCGTCGATGCGAGTTCGCGTTCGGGCTGGAGGCGATCGCCGGGGCCGAGGGTGCCGTCGAGGAGGTCGTGCTCGATCTTCTCGAGCACGACACGCCACGCGCGGGCGGGCGGAGCTTCGGTCATCGGCATCCCTTCTGATGTCAGACCACATTACTCCCGCATGGTCTGACCTCGCAAACGCGCCGAGGTCGTATCTCTGCCGCCGAGGTCGTATCTCTGCCGCCGAGGTCGTATCTCTCGCGCCGAGGTCGTATCTCCCGCGTCGAGGTCGGCGCCCTAGACTCTGTGAGTGGCCAAACTGTACTTCCGCTACGGCGCGATGAATTCCGGGAAGTCCACGGCACTGCTGCAGGCCGCCTACAACTATGAAGAGCGCGGCCAGCGCGTCCTGCTCGCCAAGCCTGAGATCGACACCAAGGGTGCCGACCAGATCTCCAGCCGCCTCGGCGTCGATCGCACGGTTGACTTCCTCATCGGCGCCGAGGACGACGTCCGCTGCCTCTTCAACGTACAACGCGAACGCATGCGCGAACGAGTCGAGGATGCGCTGATCCCAGAATCGTCGGATACCGGCGCGCGCCCCGATATCGCGTGTCTGCTCATCGACGAAGCGCAGTTCCTCACGCCGACGCAGGTCGATGATCTGTTGCGGATCGTCGTGCAGGATCGCATCCCGGTGCTTGCCTACGGAATCCGCACCGATTTTCAGACGCGGGCCTTTCCGGGATCCGAGCGACTGCTCGAGCTTGCGCACAGTCTCGAAGAGCTCAAGACCATCTGCCGCTGTGGCCGCAAGGCATTGTTCAACGCACGACTCGTCGGCGGGCGGTTCGTGTTCGACGGCGACCAGGTGGCAATCGACGAGATGAGTGCCGAGCGCGTCACATACGAGTCGATGTGCGCGGAGTGCTATCTGCGCGAGTCCGGCGGCCGCCTGCGCTGACGCCGCACACTCGACGCGAGAGATACGACCTCGACGAGAGAGATACGACCTCGACGCGAGAGATACGACCTCGGGATCAGCGGCCGCCGATGCGGCCACCGCCCCCACCGCCACCGGAGAACCCGCCCCCGGAGGACCCGCCGGAGCTGGACCAGCCGCTCGAGGACGAACTCCACGACGACGATCCCGACCCGCTCGCGCGCGACACCGGTGTCGCCGTGAGGCGTCCGACCGCACTCGAGGCGTTGGCCAGCGCGCGCGTCGTCAGGGCGTCGAGCATCGGACCGCGCACCACGACCTCCTCGGCCTGAAGCTGCGCACGGATGACCTTCGACCACTCCCTTTCGAGTCCCCACAGCACCGCGTACGGCAAGAGCTTCTCGTAGAGGTTGACCACGGTGCCCGGCGTCGTGTCGCCGAACGGCCGCGTGCCCGAGGAGACGAGGCCGGCTGTCTGCGGACTCTGCGCCGCCTTGAGACGTTCCTCTTCGGCGAGCTCGAGATACGCGCGGATCCCCTCCAGCTCGCGCACGTGCATCCCGCCGGCGACCGTGAGGACGGTGTCGGGCAGACGGATCGCCCACGTGCCCATCGCGCTGAGGAAGCACGCGACCGTCGCGAACAGCAGCAGCGCCCGGCCGCCCGTGCCCACGCCCTCTCCGAACCGCTCGGCGCCGTAGATCAGCACGGCGCCCACGCCGAGCAGTCCCAGGCGCATCATCGTGCGCACGCCGTCGACCCATCCGGGGCGCTGCGCGCGGTAGCCCCGCTGGATCGTGAAGTCGTCGATGCGGCGCACGTATGTCACGGCGCGCTTGGGCGGATCCTTGCTGAACTCGTCGAGGCGCACTCGCGCTCCGGGCTCGGCCTTGCGCCCGAACAGCATCTGCACGACGCGCAGATCATCGTGGTCGAGCCCCTCGGTCGTGATCAGGACCAGCTCGAAGTCGCTCGGATCGTTGCGATCGCGTCTGCCGTGGATCTCGATCCGGTCGCGCACCGCGAGGTCGGTGACGTGCGCGGCGAGCGCGCGCTCGGGCACGTCGAGCACGCCGGCCGAGAGCGTCAGCGACTCGTCCTCCGGCGTGTACTGCACGATGACGGGTCCGGGTGCGGGATTGCGCCGCAGCCGGCTGCGAAGCAGCAGCAGCACAGGAATCGCCAGTGCGGCCAGCGCGACGCCGAGCACCGGGAGGATCAGCTGCCGCCACGGGTACGGCGGCTCGGGCGGCGGACTCGCCGCCGCGAACGTTCCGGGCGCGAACCCGATCGCCACCGTCACGTTCTCATCCGGCCCGATCGGCGACGCGTGCGCGGTGAGCGCCACGGCGCCCGCCGCCGAAGCCCCGTGCCACGACGCCCATGAGGCCGCATCGTACGGCCAGTCCACCCCGGACGCGGGCCCGGCGATCTCGCACCGCTGCGTGGAGCCTTCCGGTCCCTCGTAGCAGAATGCACGATCATCGAGCAGCCCCGCGGCGACCGAACCGATCACGTGGACGGTGAGATCGACGCGCGCGAACGGCTGCGCGTGATCGGTGCCGACGGTGTCCCAGTAGAACTCCTCGGCAGCCGTGTCGGGATAGGCGATCACGACATCGCTCATCTCATAGGTGAACGTGTAGGACTGCTCGCCGTGCACGTAGGAGTCGTCCCCCGTGAGCACGTAGATCCAGTCCGCATCCTCCTCGGTCCACCACGGGATGTCGGCACCGTCGGTACCGGTCACATCGATGACGCGCGGCCGGAGGTCGATGCCCGACTGGGTCTTCGGGATCACACGCACCAGCCCTCGGTTCTGATCGAACGCCGGGAAGCGCGCGACCAGCGTCTCGACGACGTACAGCTGCGCCGTGCGGTCCGCGGCACGGCTCAGGTAGTAGTCGCCCGTGAAGGAGTCGAACGTGAAGTCCTCGGTGTCGGCGTGCGCCGCACCCGCCGGCACGACGGCGAGCGCCAGCACGAGGGCGAAGGCGAAGGCCAGGAGCCCCGGCATCCCGAGCCGATGTGGACGGGGAGGAGCCGGAAGTCGCCGCATGCCCTCCAGGCTAGACGTTGATCCCCAGGGTCTCCGCCGTCGCACCGACCGAGGCCGCCGCGGCCGCCGCGTCGGTGTTCAGCGTGGTGCCGTAGCTCGGGATGAGGTCGCGCAGCGTCGGCTCCCACTCGGCGAAGCGATCGCCGAAGCAGTTCTTGAGCAGGCCGAGCATGATGGATGCCGCGGTCGAAGCGCCCGGGGAGGCCCCGAGCAGGCCCGCGATGGTGCCGTCGGCCGAGGTGACGACCTCGGTGCCGAACTGCAGCACGCCGCCCTTGTCGGGGTCCTTCTTCATGACCTGCGCGCGCTGACCGGCCTGGATGAGCTCCCAGTCCTCGTCGCGTGCCGTCGGCACGAAGGTGCGCAGCGAGTCGACCTTCTTCCTGTGGTTCTTCAGCAGCTCGCCGACGAGGTAGGTGATGAGGCTCGGGTTGTCGATGGCGACCTTGATCATGGGCCAGAGGTTGCCCGGACGCACCTGCGCGACGATGTCGGTGATGCGCCCCTTCTTGAGGAACTTGGGGCTGAACGTCGCGAACGGACCGAACAGCAGCGACGCCTCGCCGTCGACGACGCGGGTGTCCAGGTGCGGCACGGACATCGGCGGCGCGCCGACCGACGCCTGCGAGTACACCTTCGCCCGGTGCTGCGCCACGATCTCGGGGTTGGTCGTCTTGAGGAACTGGCCGCCGATCGGGAACACGCCGTAGCCCCCGATCTCCGGGATGCCGGAGCGCTGCAGCAGCTTGATCGCCCAGCCGCCTGCGCCGACGAAGACGAAGCGTGCGTTCAGGGCGCCCGGCGTGCGACCGATGACGTTGCGGTACGAGACCTTCCACGTGCCGTCGTTCTGTCGGGTGAGATTGCGCACCTCGCGGTTGGTGACGACCTCGACCCCCTGGCGCTCCAGGTGTGCGAACAGCTGCCGCGTCATCGCGCCGAAGTCGACGTCCGTGCCGGCGGGGACGCGCGTCGCCGCGAACGGCTCGCCCTTGCGGCGCTGCTGCATGAGCAGCGGCGCCCACTGGTGGATGACGCGCGAGTCCTCGGAGAACTCGATGCCGGCGAACAGCGGCTGCTTCTTGAGCTCCTCGTAGCGCCTGCGGAGGTAGGCGACATCGTCCTCACCGCGCACGAAGGTCATGTGCGGGGTCGCGTTGATGAACGTCGAGGGCGCATCGAGGATGCCGCGCTCCACGAGCGCGGACCACAGCTGCCGGCTCTGCTGGAACTGCTCGTTGATCGCGATCGCCTTGGCCGGATCGACGGCGCCGTCGGGGCCGGCGGGCATGTAGTTCAGCTCGCACAGCGCGGCGTGGCCGGTGCCGGCGTTGTTCCACGCGTTGGAGGACTCCTGCGCGACGTCTGACAGGCGCTCGCACACGACGATCTTCCAGTCGGGCTGGAGCTCTTTGAGCAGGGTTCCCAGGGTGGCACTCATGATGCCACCGCCGATCAGGACGACGTCGACGGGTTCACTCACAATGGACCAGTCTAGGCCGCGCCGTGGGGCGATTCCGCCGGTGGTCGCTCCGGCATCCGTCAAGGAACGGCGTTCTTGCCGCCGCGGCAAGCCTCAGGCGGGAACGCCGAGGCGCGCGGCGACCAGCTCGGCGATCTGCACGGCGTTGAGCGCGGCGCCCTTGCGCAGGTTGTCGTTGCTGACGAACAGCACGAGTCCCTTGCCCTCGGGCGCGGACTGGTCGGCGCGGATGCGGCCGACGAAGCTCGCGTCCTTGCCGGCGGCGTGCAGCGGCGTGGGCACGTCCGCGAGCGCGACACCCGGGGCGCCGGTGAGCACCTCGCGGGCGCGGTCGGGAGTGATGTCGCGGGCGAACTCGGCGTGGATCGCGAGCGAGTGGCCGGTGAACACGGGCACGCGCACGCAGGTTCCGGCCACGCGCAGGTCCGGCAGCTCGAGGATCTTGCGACTCTCGTTGCGGAGCTTCTTCTCCTCGTCGGTCTCCTCCTGGCCGTCGTCGACGATGCTGCCGGCGAGCGGGATGACATCGAACGCGATCGGGGCGACGTACTTCTCGGGCGCGGGGAACTCGACCGCGCTGCCGTCGTGCACGAGGCGCAGCGTGTCGCCCTGCGCGAGGACGGCCTCGACCTGGCCGAGCAGCTCCTGCGCCCCCGCCAGGCCCGATCCGGACACGGCCTGGTAGGTGGTCACGATGAGGCGCTCGAGGCCGGCCTCGGCCGCGAGGGGCTTCAGCACGGGCATCGCGGCCATCGTGGTGCAGTTCGGGTTCGCGATGATGCCCTTGGGCAGGTTCTCGATCGCGTGCGGGTTGACCTCGCTGACCACGAGCGGGACCTCGGGGTCCATGCGCCAGGCGCTGGAGTTGTCGATGACGACGGCGCCGGCCGCGGCGAAGCGCGGCGCGTGGGCGCGCGAGCCGGTGGCGCCGGCCGAGAACAGCGCGATGTCGATGCCGGCCGGGTCGGCGGTCGCGACGTCCTCGATGACGATGTCGTGACCGGCGAAGCTGAGGGTCGTGCCCGCCGAGCGGGCCGTCGCGAACAGCCGCAGCTGCCCGATCGGGAAGCCGCGCTCCACGAGGATCTCGCGCATGACCGTCCCCACCTGGCCGGTGGCGCCCACGATGGCGACGGAGAGTCCGGAGTCAGAGATACGGGTCATGGCTGTCATCCTTGCGGCGGTGCGGGTGTGTGCCCGAATGGGCGTTCCCGTGATTCTACCGGCCGCGCCCGCGGCATCCGGCCCGCATGACCGGCGGGAGCCGGCCGCCGCGCTCGCCCACGGGACGCTGACGCGCGGGGCCCTCCCCGTCCTCCGCTGGACGGAGGAGAATCGGGCGGCGGAGGACGGAGGCCGGGCAGGTCATCCTCCCCTCGCCGATCCCCCTCCGCGCAGCGGAGGTACGGGACGGTGCGCGCCCGCGCAGCGGAGGTACGGGACGGTGCGCGCCCGCGCAGCGGAGGTACGGGCCGGCGCGCGGCACGGCCGAGCTCCTGACACGGCGAGGCCGCATCGACGGGATGCCGGTGGGCCGGCGTCAGCGACCGGTGCCGGCGTAGATGACGGCTTCGGTGTCGCCGTCGAGACCGTACGCGGTGTGCACGACCCGCGCCGCCTCGGCGAGGTCGTCACCGCGCACGACGACGGAGATGCGGATCTCGGACGTCGAGATCATCTCGATGTTCACCCCCGCCGTCGACAGCGCCTCGAACAGCGTCGCCGACACGCCCGAGTGGGCGCGCATGCCGGCGCCGACGACCGACAGCTTGCCGATCTGGTCGTCGTGCACGAGGCTCTCGAACCCGATGTCCTGCTGCGCGCCGGCGAGGGCGCGCAGCGCCGTCGAGGCCTCGGCCTTCGGCAGCGTGAACGAGATATCGGTGCGGCCGGTGGCGGCCGCCGACACGTTCTGGACGATCATGTCGACGTTGGCGCCGCTCTTGGCGACGATCGTGAAGATCTCCGCGGCCTTGCCGGGGACGTCCGGCACGCCGATGACGGTGATCTTGGCCTGGCTGAGGTCGGTGGCGACACCGGCGACGATCGGCTCTTCCATCTCTTCTCCCTCTGCGCCCTCGGGCACCGTCATGCCGGGGCCGAGCACGTATGTGCCGACTCCCGAGCTGAAGGTCGAGCGGGCGTGGATCATGACGCCGTGCCGGCGTGCGTACTCGACGGCGCGGATGTACAGGACTTTGGCGCCGTTGGCGGCGAGCTCGAGCATCTCCTCGGCCCCGACAGTGGTGAGCTTGCGGGCCTTCGGCACGACGCGCGGGTCGGCGGTGAAGACGCCGTCGACGTCGCTGTAGATCTCGCAGACATCGGCTTCGAGCGCGGCAGCGAGGGCGACGGCGGTCGTGTCGGAACCGCCGCGGCCGAGCGTCGTGATGTCGCGGGTGTCGCGGTTGAACCCCTGGAAGCCGGCGACGATCACGATCGCCCCCTCATCGAGGGCCTCGCGCAGGCGGATCGGGGTGACGTCGACGATGCGCGCCGAGCCGTGGTCGGCGGTGGTGATCATGCCGGCCTGACTGCCGGTGAACGAACGCGCCTCGAAGCCCATCGAGTGGATCGCCATCGCCAGCAGGGCCATCGAGATCCGCTCGCCGCTGGACAGCAGCATGTCCAGCTCGCGGGGCGCCGGGATCGGGGCGACCTGGTTCGCGAGGTCGAGCAGCTCGTCGGTCGTGTCGCCCATCGCGCTGACGGCGACGACGACATCGTGGCCGGCGCGCCGCGCGTCGACGATGCGCTTGGCGACGCGCTTGATGCTCTCGGCGTCGGCGACCGACGACCCGCCGTACTTCTGGACGATCAGCGCCACGGTGGAAACTCCCGGGTGGTGGCCGGCCGGCGATCCGGCCGACGGGCGGGCGGATGCCGCGCCCCAACGCTTCATTCTAGAGAGGCGCCGTATGCCGTCGAGGCCATGTGACGGTGGCGGGGCGCGCCGACGCACGCCCCGCCACCTGCGTCGGACTCAGGCGTCGACGTCTCCGCGCCATGCTCCGGTCTCGGTGCTTCGCTCCTCGATGAAGCTCTTGAAGTTGCGCAGATCCTTCTTGACGGCGTGGGCATCGGCGCCGAAGAGTGCACCCACGTTCTCGGCCAGGCCCTCCGGCTGCCACTCGATCTGCACCGTCACGCGCGTGTGAGCGTCGTCGAGCCGATGGAAGGTGACCACACCGGCGTGCTCGGTCTCACCGGCGATGCTCTTCCAGGCGACGCGCTCGTCGGGATGCTGCTCGGTGATCTCGGTGTCGAAGGTCCGTTCGGCGCCGCCGACTCTGACGGTCCAGCGCAGGTGGGTGTCATCGAGCTGCGTGAGGGACTCGACCTCGTCGAGGAAGCGCGGGAACGTCTCGAACTGCGTCCACTGGTTGTACGCGGTGCTCAACGGCACGTCCACGTCGATGGCTTCGGTGATGCTGCTCATGGGTCGTCTCCTTCGTGTCGGTCCGTGCCTGGCGGTACGCGCATCACAGATCTTCCGGGGCGAGGTCCCCCTGTCCGTCTTCGCCGAGGGCGGCGGCGACGGGGTCGTCGCCCTGCGTCTCGGGCTGCCGCTCCTCCGACGGCAGGTCGGCGGCAGGGATGTCGTCGCCGCCGGTGTCGGTCTCCATCGAGCCGTCGCCGGCCCGCGTGCCGACTCCGGGGATGTCGTTCTGCGACGACACGTTGGCGATCTCGGCGCGGTCGGTCTCGTCGATGCGCGCGGCGTCGACGGCGCCGCTGTCGGCTCCGGCGCCGCCGGCCGGGATGGGTGCGGCCGTACCGGCGTCGTCGGCGGGCTCGGAAGTCGAGGGGCTCATGGCGTCTCCTGTTCAGTGGTCGTCGGTACAGCAGACCCCGCCCGTGCGCGGAAAGCACGGGGGTTGACAGCGCGCGCTTCAGAGCGCAGGCGGAATGTCGGCTGCAGCACGACGCCGCAGCCGGCCGCCGGTGGCAGCGAACCAGCATCCCGCGATGACGAGCGGGAAGCCCAGCAGCAGGCCGGCGCTGAGCTCCTCGCCGAGGATGATGATCCCGAGGATGATCGCGACGATCGGATTGACGTAGGTGAACAGCGGCGCGCGGACCGGGCCGACCTCGCCGATCAGCGCGAAGAACCCGATGAACGCGACGGCCGTGCACAGGATGCCGAGGGCGACGAGTGAGACGGTCGCGCGCACCGTCGGGATCTCGTGCTGGGTCAGCAGGGCCGGCGGCAGGTACGCGATGCCGACGGCCAGCAGCGCCAGGGTGATGGTGCCCAGGGACGGGACGCCTTTGAGCTTGGTGGCGATGATGAACGGGGCGATCGCGTACAGCAGCGCCACCAGCATCACCTCCCCCACCGCGATCAGGGTCGCCGGGTCGTCGCCGACGGCCAGCCCGGGTCCCGAGACGATGACGGCGACGCCGGCGAAGCCGACGAGCAGCCCGATGGCGCGCGTCGGCGAGAGCACGGATCGGTCGCCGCGGGTGAGGGCGATGAGCGCTGCGAACAGCGGCACGGTGGCCACGAGCAGCCCGGTCGTCCCCGACGGGAGCGTCTGCTCAGCATGGCTGAGCAGGAAGAACGGACCGGCCATCTCGATCGCCCCGAACGCGAGGACCCACGGCCAGTACGTGAGCGCCGGTCGCAGGGCACGCCGGTGCAGTGCGATCGGCAGCAGAACGGCGGCGCCCAGGAGCGTGCGTCCCGCGACGACGGCGGCGGGCGAATACGACTCGACGGCCTCCTTGATGAACAGGTACGGGACACCCCACAGCAGCGCCATCGCGCCGTAGAGCATCCAGCCGCGCGTCGTGACGGTGGACGTCGGGTTCATCAGATGCTGCGTCGCCCCTCGAACGCCCGGCCGAGCGTCACCTCGTCGGCGTATTCGAGGTCACCGCCGACGGGCAGGCCCGACGCCAGTCGTGTGACGCGGATCTCGAGAGTGTGCAGCAGACGGCTGAGGTAGGTCGATGTCGCCTCACCCTCGAGGTTCGGGTTGGTGGCGAGGATGACCTCCTGCACCGTTCCGTCGGCGAGGCGCTGCATGAGCTGGGCGATGCGCAGGTCGTCGGGGCCGATGCCCCCGATGGGGCTGATGGCGCCGCCGAGCACGTGGTACAGGCCGCGGAACTCGCGGGTGCGCTCGATCGCCGAGACATCCTTGGCGTCTTCGACCACGCAGATGAGCGTGTCGTCGCGGCGCGGATCTCGGCAGACGGCGCAGCGCTCCTGCTCCGAGACGTTGCCGCAGATCTCGCAGAAGCGGACCCGCTCGCGCAGCTCGCCGAGCAGCTGCGACAGCCGCGAGACGTCGAAGGTCGGGGTCTGCAGGATGTGGAACGTGATGCGCTGCGCCGACTTCGGGCCGATGCCGGGGAGGCGCCCGAACTCGTCGATCAGGTCCTGGACGATGCCGTCGTACATGGCTAGTTGAACCTCGTCGGCGGGGTGTAGGGCTCTTCACGGACGAACGTGGCTCCGAGCATCTGGCGGACGACCGCCTCGCCGACGCGCTCCACGTTCGACGCGCGCGGGGCGCGCGCCGCGGGTGCGACGCGGTGCGCATTCGCGGGACGCTCGACCGCGACCGGTGCGCGGGGCGGGACCGGCGCGTCGGCGTCGACCGGGGGCGGGATGTCGTCGGGATCGTCGTCGCGGCCGACCGGGGGCTCCGGTGCCGCGATGACGTCGCCCTCGCGCTGGGCGGTGAGCGTGCGCACGGGCGCGGATGCCGCGTCCTCGGGCTCATCGTCCACCGCGAGGCCGAGCGCCCCACCCGTCGCGCCCGTCGCGCCCGCGAGCGAAGGAGCGGCCGGGGCGTACGGGTCGTCGGGCGGATAGTCGTCGGCGGGCGGTTCATCGTCGAAGGGCGCGGCGTCACGGGGCGCGGCGTCACGGGGCGCGGCCTCACGGGGCGCGGCGTCACGGGGCGCGGCGTCGCGCACCGATGAGTCCGGGGCCGCCGGTGTGGAGGGGACATCGGCCGGAATGGAAGCGACGGCCCACTCCGTGACGGGAGAGGTCAACGAGGCACTGCGCGCGGGAGGAAGCCCGACGGGCGGTCCCGCTGCCGCGCCCGCAGGGCCACTCGCGCCAGGGCCACTCGCACCGGGCCCACCCGCACCAGGGCCACCCGCACCAGGACCACCCGCACCAGGACCACCCGCACCAGGACCACCGGCATCCGGCCCGGCGGGTCCTCCGGACGGCGGCGAGGGATCGGCGTCGTGGCGGGCGACGTACTTCACCCGCACGCCGAGGACGGACTGGATCGCGCCGCGCAGGTCCTCGCTCGGCCCCTTGCCCGCGGTGAGCTTCTTGAACGCGGTGACGTCGGCCTGACTCTGGAAGGCGAGAGTGAGGACGTCGCCCTCGGCGTAGGCCGCCGGGCGCGCGGCGCTCGCGATCATCCAGGAGGTGCGGCTGACCGGCTCGAGGCGGCGCAGGATCTCGACCCACGCGTCGCGCACCTGTTCGAACGAGATCGGTCCGGTCGGGACGGGTGCCGGCGGAGCCTCGACGCGTGGCGGCGACGACGGCGTCGCCGCAGCGGGCGAGGCCGCCGGTGCCGGCACGGAGACAGCTGCCTGCCCCGCGGCCGACACGGAGGAGGCGGCCGCGGTCGGGCCGGTCGCCGTCGCCGCGACTGCGGCATCGCCGGCGGCGAGGACCCGGGCCACCATCAGCTCGAGCTGCAGGCGCGGCGACGTCGCCCCGCTCATGTCGTCGAGAGTGCCGACGACGAGGTCGGCGATGCGCGAGAGGCGATCGGTGCCGAAGCCCGTCGCCTGCCGCCCCATGCGCTCGAGCTCGTCGGCGGGGATGCCGCGCAGCACCGCCGCGGCGCCGTCGCCGGTCGCGGCGACGATGATGAGGTCGCGGAGCCGCTCGAGCAGATCGTCGACGAAACGGCGCGGGTCCTGCCCGGTCTGCACGACGCGGTCGACGGCAGCGAAGGCGGCGCCGGCGTCGCGCGCGCCGAAGGCGTCGACGACCTCGTCGAGGAGCTCGGCATGGGTGTAGCCGAGCAGCGCGACCGACCGTTCGTAGGTCACCACGCCGTTCTCGGATCCGGCGATGAGCTGATCCAGCAGCGACAGGGTGTCGCGCGGCGAGCCGCCCCCGGCGCGGACGACGAGGTTCAGCACACCCGGCTCGACCTGGACCTGCTCCTGCGCGCACAGCTGCTCGACGTACTCGAGCATCGCCGCCGGGGCGACGAGCCGGAAGGGGTAGTGGTGCGTGCGCGAACGGATCGTGCCGATGACCTTCTCGGGCTCGGTGGTCGCGAAGATGAACTTGACGTGCGCGGGCGGCTCCTCGACGAGCTTGAGCAGCGCGTTGAATCCCTGCGCCGTCACCATGTGGGCCTCGTCGAGGATGAAGATCTTGAACCGGTCGCGGGCCGGAGCGAAGATCGCGCGCTCACGCAGGTCGCGGGCGTCGTCGACGCCGTTGTGGCTGGCCGCGTCGATCTCGACGACGTCGAGCGATCCGCCGCCGCCGCGACTGAGCTCGACGCAGCTGTCGCACGTGCCGCACGGGGTGTCGGTGGGCCCGGCCGCGCAGTTGAGGCAGCGCGCGAGGATGCGCGCCGAGGTCGTCTTGCCGCAGCCGCGCGGTCCCGAGAACAGGTAGGCGTGTCCGACGCGGTCGCCGCGCAGTGCGGTCATGAGCGGGTCGGTGACCTGCGACTGACCGATCATCTCGCCGAACGTCTCGGGGCGGTAGCGGCGGTACAGGGCGGTGGTCACCCTGACAGACTACGGCGAACGCCGGACACCGCGGGCCCGTGATGTCCCGACCTCGACGACCGCACCGCAGACGGCAGCGGCCGGGTCCGCCTCGACGTCAGGAATCGACGCCGAGGTCGCCGTGCTCGCTGACGATCGGGAACGTGTCGCTCATCACCGGGATGCTCGTCGTCGCCGTCGAGACCGGCACCGACGCCGACAGCATGGTGCCGTCCTCGCGCAGGTTGTCGCCGATGTCGCGCAGCGTCGGACGCCCCGCGATGACCGGGCCCTGATCAGCCAGCGGCACCGAGACCGTCGCACCGCCCGCCACGACGTGCGGCTCGCCACGCACCGAGAACTCCACCGGATCGCCCTCACCGGCCTCGACCGTGAGCGCGTCGACCGTGATCGTCACCTTCAGCGCGGTGCCGCGCCAGCCCAGCCGGAACGTGAGCGACGGCCAGTCCGCCGGCAGCCGCGGATCGAACGTCAGGTCGCCCCAGTGATCGCGCATGCCGCCGAAGCCGCTCACCAGCGCCGTCCACACCCCGCCCGCCGAGGCGACGTGCACGCCGTCGGCCGCGTTGTGGTGCAGGTCGCCGAGGTCGACGAAGATCGACTCCCGGAAGTACTCCAGGGCGAGCTCCTGGTAGCCCACCTCGGCCGCGAGGATCGCCTGGACGACCGCCGACAGCGTCGAGTCCCCCGTCGTCAGGGCGTCGTAGTACTCGAAGTCGGCGAGCTTCTCCTCGGGCGTGAAGTGGTTGCCCTGCAGGAAGAGGGCCAGCACGACGTCGGCCTGCTTGAGCACTTGGTACCGGTAGATCACCAGGGGGTGGAAGTGCAGCAGCAGCGGGCGCCGCTCGGGCGGCGTGTTCTCGAGATCCCACACCTCCTTCTCCAGGAAGACGGCATCCTGCGGATGGATGCCGAGCGCCTCGCTGTACGGGATGTGCATCGCCTCGGCGGCGCGATCCCATGTCTCCGGCTCGGCGGGGTCCAGCCCGAGCCGATCGACCATCGCCCTGTACGCGTTCGGGGCGTCCTCGGCCAGCTCTCGCACGACGCGCGAGGCGAATCGCAGGTTGTAGCGCGCCATGACGTTCGTGAACAGGTTGTCGTTGACGACCGTCGTGTACTCGTCCGGACCGGTGACGCCGTGGATGTGGAACGTCTCGGCGTGGCCCTCCTCGTTGAAGCGCCAGAAGCCGAGCGTCGACCACATCCGCGCCGTCTCGACGGCGATGTCCACGCCCTCGCGGTGCAGGAAGTCGAGGTCGCCGCTCGCCCGCACGTACTTGCCGAGCGCGAAGCTGACATCGGCGTTGATGTGGAACTGCGCCGTGCCGGCCGCGTAGTACGCCGACGCCTCCTCGCCGTTGATCGTGCGCCATGGGAACAGGGCACCCGCCTCGTTGAGCTGCGCGGCGCGCTTGCGGGCCGCGGGCAGCATGAGGTAGCGCATCCGCAGCGCGTTGCGCGCCCACAGGGGCGTCGTGTAGACGAGGAACGGAAGGACGTAGACCTCGGTGTCCCAGAAGTAGTGGCCGCTGTACCCCGACCCGGTCACGCCCTTGGCCGGCACGCCGAGCGAGTCGGCGCGCGCCGCGGCCTGCGCGAGCTGGAACAGGCACCACCGCGTGGCCTGCTGCAGATCGTCGTGCCCGCCGATCTCGACGTCCGAGCGCTCCCAGAATCCTGCCATCCACTCCGCCTGCCGGTCGAGGTGGTGCTGCATGCCCCCGGCACGCATGCGGTCCAGCGCGCGCCGGCCGCGATCGACGAGCTCACGGGCGGGCACGCCTCGCGACGTGTGGTAGCTCACGAACTTCGTCACGGTCACCGGCACGCCGGCCTTGGCCTGCACGCGGACGACGTTCTTGGCGATGTCGGGTTCGACGAGCGTGCGCGTCGTGTACTCGTTGTCGGTCTCGATCTCGTGGTCGGCGACGACGGCGATCGTCATGCCCGACGAGGCGACCTTGTACGACAGCGCCGAGCGCAGCTCGTCCTGCCAGTACTCCTGGGGCTGCAGCACGCGCTCCTTGAACCCCTGCGCCTTGCGCGGGTCGAAGCCCGCCGCCGCCTGCTTGCCCAGGTTGGGGCGGCCCCCGTAGACGTCCTCGCCGTCCTGGCGGTTGATGAGCTGGCAGCTGATGGTGACGGGGGCATCCGCGTTGAGGACGGTCACGGTCACGCGCATGAGCGCCGCGTGGCGCTCCTCGAACGACACCATCCGGTCGAAGTCGATGACGACGTCCTTGCCGCTGGGCGTCGTCCAGCGCACGTGACGGGTGAGCACGCCGGTGCGCATGTCGAGCACGCGCTCGTACTCGCGCACGTCCGACACGTCCAGCGACAGCGGCTCGTCGTCGATGTAGACCCGCATGACCTTCGCGTCCGGGGCGTTGATGATCGTCTGACCGACCTCGGCGAAGCCGAACGCCTGCTCGGCGTGGTGGATCGGGAAGATCTCATGGAAGCCGTTGATGAACGTCCCGTGCTCGTGTGCGTGACGGCCTTCGGGATGGTTTCCGCGCAGGCCGAGGTAGCCGTTGCCGATCGCGAACAGCGTCTCGGTGACACCGACGTCCTCCAGCGAGAACGAGGTCTCCACGAGTCGCCACGGGTCGACGGGGAAGCGGTCGCGATCGAGCATGAGCGCCTTTCGGAGGAGGTCAGGAGGCGGTGTGCATCAGGAGACGAAGACGGACAGGTCCTCGACGACGACGTCGGCGCCGCTGGAGAGGAGGAGCTCGGCGCCCACGCCGCGGTCCACGCCGACGACCAGGCCGTAGCCGGCGGCCGCCGCGGACTGGACGCCCGAGTGGGCGTCTTCGACGGCGGCGCTGCGGGCGGGTTCGACCCCCAGCATCCGCGCCGCCACGGCGAACATGTCCGGCGCGGGCTTGGACGGCAGGTGGTCGCGCTCGGCGACGCGTCCGTCCATGAGCACCGGGAACAGGTCGCGGATGCCCGCAGCCGCAAGGACCGCCTCGGCGTTCTTCGAGCTCGAGACGACGCCGATCGGGATGCCGGCGGCCCGCAGCCGCTGGACGAGCGCGAGCGATCCCGGGTAGGCGGCGATCCCCTCCGTGCGCAGGACGCGCGAGAAGACCTCGTTCTTGCGGTTGCCGATCCCGCACACCGTGTCGACGTCGATCGGATCGGACGGGTCGCCCCACGGGATCTCGACGTCGCGCGAGCGCAGCAGGCTCGCCACGCCGTCGTAGCGCCGCTTGCCGTCGAGGTGGAGGAAGTAGTCGCGCTCGGTATAGGCCGGCTCGATGCCCCACGCCGCGAACAGCTCGGCGAACATCGTCTGCCAGGCGTGCATGTGCACTTCGGCGGTGGGCGTGAGCACTCCGTCGAGGTCGAACAGGACCCCGTCGTACGAGGTCAGATCGGGCAGCGTGTCCGCGGTCATCGTCCCAGCGTAACGGCGCGTCGTTAACGGCGGGTGTCGATCTCCGTCGCGACCTGGAGGGTCTGCCGCGCGATCTCCAGCTCTTCGTTCGTCGGCACCACGAGGACGGTCACCGGTGAGTCGTCGGTGGAGATGACGCGGATGCCGCGGCCCCGCTCTTCGTTGCGCGCGCGGTCGAGCCGGACGCCGGCGAACGCGAGGGTCTCGAGGGCGGCGGCGCGCACGTTGGCCGAGTTCTCGCCGACGCCGGCGGTGAAGCAGATGACGTCCGCGCCGCCGAGCTGCGCGAGGTAGGCGCCGAGGTAGGCGCGGAGGCGGTGGATGTAGACGTCGAACGCGAGGGCCGCGTCCTCGTCGCCCGCGAGGCGGCGCTCGTCGATGTCGCGCATGTCCGATGCGCCGGCGAGCCCCAGCATCCCACTCTTCTTGTTCAGGAAGGCGTCCAGCTGCGCCGGCGACATCCCCTCCTTCTGCGAGAGGATCAGCAGCACGGAGGGATCGAGGTCGCCGGAGCGGGTGCCCATCACGAGACCTTCGAGGGGTGTCAGTCCCATCGACGTGTCGACCGAGCGGCCGCCGTCGATCGCCGTCATCGAGGCGCCGTTGCCCAGGTGCAGGACGATCTGCCTCAGCTCGGCGAGCGGCCTGCCCAGGAAGCGCGCGGCGGACGCGGCGACGAACTTGTGGCTCGTGCCGTGGAAGCCGTACTTGCGGATGCGGTGGCGCTCGGCCGTCGCCTTGTCGATCGCGTACGTGTACGAGGCCGGCGGCATCGTCTGGTGGAACGCGGTGTCGAAGACGGCGACGTGCGGCACGTCCGGGAAGTCGGCGCGCGCAGCCTTGATACCCTGCAGCGCGCCGGGGTTGTGCAGCGGAGCGAGCACCGACAGCTCGTCGATGTTGATCTCCACCAGCGGGGTGATCAGCGTCGGCTCGAAGAACCGTGCCCCGCCCTGCACGACACGGTGGCCCACGGCGATCGGCGCGTGCTCGTCGAGGGACGGTCCGTGCGCGGCGAACGCGTCGAGCATGACCGAGAAGCCGAACGTGTGGTCCGGGATCGGCACCTCGCGCGTGTACTCCAGGTCGAGCGCGGTGACGGCGGGCTGTCCGGCCGCGGCGGCCGGCAGCAGCACCGTGTGGGTCGCGACGCCGAGGTCCTGCCCGATGCGCTCGACGAGGCCGGTGGCGAGCGGACGCTCGGACTCGACGTCGACCAGCTGGTACTTGAACGAGCTCGATCCGCTGTTGATGACGAGGACGGCGGTCATGCGGATGCTCCTGCCCGCGCGGGACCCTCGCCCTGCGCCTGGATCGCGGTGATCGCGATCGTGTTGACGATGTCCTCGACCAGCGCACCGCGGGACAGATCGTTGATCGGCTTGTTGAGTCCCTGCAGGACCGGGCCCATCGCGACCGCGCCCGCGGAGCGCTGCACGGCCTTGTAGGTGTTGTTGCCGGTGTTCAGATCGGGGAAGACGAACACGGTCGCCCGGCCCGCGACGGCCGAGCCCGGCATCTTGGCCTGCGCGACGGCGGCGTCGGCGGCCGCGTCGTACTGGATGGGGCCCTCGACGAGCAGCTCGGGCGCCCGTTCGCGCACGAACGCCGTGGCCTGGCGCACCTTGTCGACGTCGGCGCCGGACCCTGACTCCCCCGTCGAGTACGACAGCATCGCCACGCGTGGCGCGATGCCGAACTGCGTCGCTGTGGCCGCCGACGAGACCGCGATGTCGGCGAGCTGCTCGGCGGTCGGGTCGGGGATGACGGCGCAGTCGCCGTAGACGAGCACGCGGTCGGCGAGCGCCATGAGGAACACGCTCGAGACGACCGACACGTCCGGGCGCGTCTTGATGATCTCGAACGCGGGCCGGATCGTGTGCGCCGTCGTGTGGGCGGCGCCCGAGACCATGCCGTCGGCCAGCCCCAGATGCACCATGAGCGTGCCGAAGTACGACACGTCGGTGACGGTGTCGGCCGCCTGCGCGAAGGTGACCCCCTTGTGGGCGCGCAGACTCTCGTACTCGCGGGCGAAGCGCTCCACGTGCACGGCGTCGAAGGGGCTCAGCACCTGCGCGCCGGAGATGTCCACGCCCAGCTCGAGCGCGCGGCCCCGCACCTCGACCTCTTCGCCGAGGATCGTGATGTCGGCCACGCCGCGCGCGAGCACGGTCGCCGCGGCGCGCAGCACGCGGTCGTCCCCGCCCTCGGGCAGCACGATGCGCTTGCGCTCGGCGCGGGCGCGTTCGACGAGCTGGTACTGGAACATGAGCGGCGTGACGACCTCGGAGCGCGCCAGCCCGATCAGGTCGATGAGCTCGTCGGTGTCGACGTGCTGCTCGAACAGCGCCAGCGCCGTGTCGTAGCGGCGCTGCGAATCGGCCGCGAGGCGCCCGCGCGTGGTCATGATGCGCCGCGCGGTCTCGTACGTGCCGAGGTCGGTCGCCAGGATCGGGAGGTTCGAGCCCAGGCCGTCGATGAGTCGCGTGACGTGCTCGGGCAGCGGGAACGGCCCGTTCAGCGCGATCGCCGACAGCGACGGGAAGGTGGCGGACTGATGGGCCAGCAGCGCGCCCAGCAGGACGTCGGTGCGGTCGGCGGCGATCGTGACGATCGCGCTCTCTTCGAGCCGCGGCAGGACGTTGTTCAGCCCCATCCCGGCGACCACGACGTGCAGCACCTCGCGCGCCAGCAGCTCCTCGTCGCCCTTGACGAGCGCGGCGTCGAGCGAACGCTGGATGTCGCGCACCGACGGGGCGACGAGGTAGACGTCCTCGGGCACCGCCCAGATGCCGATCCGGGGGCCACCGGCATCCCGCCCGCCCGCGACGGCGGACTCGACCTCGGTGACGATCCCGGGCAGATGCGCGGGGTCGGCGCGGTTGACCACGACGGCGAACAGCCCGGCGCGCTCGTGCGCGATCTCGTTCAGCGCGAGCGTCGTCAGATGGCCCATCTGCGCGGGCGATCTGCCCGCCGTCTCGCTGAGGACGTCGCCCTCGATGTGCTGCCCGGACAGCACCAGCAGTACGGGAGCGCCGAGATTGGCCGCGATGCGGGCGTTGTAGCCGAGCTCGGCGGGGCTGCCGACGTCGGTGTAGTCGCTGCCGACGATGACGACGGCGTCGCACTGCGCCTCGACGGCCTTGTAGCGCTCGACGATCGTGCCGAGCGCGGCCTCGGGATCGGCGCGCACCTCGTCGTAGGTGGCGCCGATGCACTCGTCGTAGCCGAGGTCGACGCCGTCGTGGTCCAGGAGCATCTCGAGGACGTAGTCGCGCTCATGCGTCGAGCGCGCGATCGCGCGGAACACCCCGACGCGCGGGGTCGCGTGACTTAGTGCGTCGAGCACGCCGAGCGCGATCGTCGACTTCCCGGAATGACCCTCGGCGGACGTGATGTAGATGCTCTGTGCCACCCGTCCAGCCTAGGTGCGCACCGATGCGCCGACCAGGCTCCCCGCCGGGGAAAAGCGGGGGATGCCAGTGGGTGATCGGGGGTGACGGGACCGGGCGGGAGACGCCCGGAAAAGTAAGACTCTCCGCGAACCCGGCAGAGCCCGGTTACCCTTGCTACGTTTCCGTCCTGGGGGAGTTGGCCGAGGTGCCGCCTCGCGGAGAGCTGCCACAAGTCTACCGGACGCACAGCCGCGCCGACCGCCGCCCGGGTTAGCATCGAACGCAGGCGCGACGACGCGCCCATCCGATCCACACGCGAGGGGTCCGCATGCCCGACGAGAGCCACATCCCGCCGCGACCTCCCCTGCCCCCGCCGCCGGCGGCCGCGGCGTCGATGACCGCCGAGACGTTCGCCCGCACGACCGACGCCATCGTCACGAGCGTGACGCGGGTCATCGACGGCAAGCCCGATGCGGTGCGCGCCGCGCTGGTGTGCATGCTCGCCGAAGGACACCTGCTCATCGAGGACGTGCCCGGCGTCGGCAAGACGATGCTCGCGCGGGCCCTTGCCGCGTCGGTCGAGGCGACCGTGCGTCGCATCCAGTTCACGCCGGACCTGCTGCCCGGCGACGTGACCGGCGTGAGCGTGTTCAATCCGGTCGACCGCGAGTTCGAGTTCAAACCCGGCGCGATCTTCGCGCACATCGTCATCGCCGACGAGATCAACCGGTCCTCGCCGAAGACGCAGTCGGCCCTGCTCGAGGCGATGGAGGAGCAGCAGGTCACCGTCGACGGCCACAGCCACCGGCTCCCCGACCCGTTCCTCGTCGTCGCGACCCAGAACCCCCTCGAGATGGAGGGCACGTACGCCCTGCCCGAGGCGCAGCGCGACCGGTTCATGATGCGGATCTCGATGGGCTACCCCGACGCCGAGAACGAGGCGCTCATGCTGCGTCAACGCGACGCGCTCAATCCGCTCGACGCCGTCACCCCGGTGGCCTCGTCGGCCCGCGTGCGCGATCTCATCTCGTGGGCGCGCAGCGTCCACGTCTCCCCCGCGGTCGAGGAGTACGCGGTCTCGCTGGCGCGCGCGACGCGCCAGCACCCCGACCTGCGCCTGGGTGCGAGCCCGCGCGCGACGCTGCAGCTCGTGCGCGCGGCGAAGGTGTGGGCGGCCCTCGACGGACGCGAGTTCGTCATCCCCGACGACGTCGCCCTGCTGCTCGAACCCGTGTTCGCGCACCGCCTCATCGCCTCGCGCGGCACGAGCGCCCTGCGCGGCCGCAGCGGCGCCGACACCATCGCCACGATCCTGCAGAGCATCGCCGCCTCGGTGCGCGTGCCGCTGGCCACCCGATAGCGCGGCGACGCGGAGCACGGGATGCACGGGAGCGCGAGATGAAGGTGTGGCCGCTGACGCCGCGGGGCACAGGTGCCGTGATCCTCGGCATCGCGTCCTTCGTCCTCGCCCACACCTTCGGCGTCGGCGCCCTGCTGTACTTCAGCGTCCTGCTGCTGGCCGTCGTCGCCGTCAGCATCGCCGCCCTGTATCTGGTGCGCCGCACCGAGCAGGTGACCCGCTCGTTCCTGCCCGATACGGCCGCCGCAGGCGGTGAGGTCGACGTGCGCGCCCGCGTGTCGGTGCGCTCCCCGCTGCCCACGACGCAGGGGCGCTGGAAGGATCGGCTGCCGACGGGAATCACCGGCGACGCGACGGGCACGTTCCCCGCCATGGCCTCGGGCCTGGCGGCCGGAGCGCGCGTCGTCGACCTCGCGTATCGCGTGCGCACCGAACGGCGCGGTGTGCGCAGCATCGGCCCCCTCGAGGTCACCTCGACCGATCCGTTCGGCTTCGCACGGCGCCGCCACCTCATCGGCGGCGCGGTTGCGCTGACCGTGGCTCCCGCCGTCGTCGAGCTGGGCGCGCTCAGCGAACTGCCCGGAGCCGCCGGCGGGAGCATGCACTCCACGACGAACGAGCTCGGGCAGGGCGCGGACAACCTCATCCCCCGCGTCTACGTGCCGGGCGATTCGATGCGCCGCATCCATTGGCGCGCGTCGGCGCACCGGGACGAGCTGATGGTGCGTCAGGAGGAGCAGGAGTCCACTCCCGAGGCGATCGTCGTCCTCGACCGCAGCGTGCATCGCTGGTCGCCCGACGCGTTCCGCGCGCCGGGGCTCGACCCCGCATTCGAGACGGCGGTGAGCGCCTGCGCGTCCGCGATCGCCAAGCTCGTGCACGAGGGCTACACGGTGACGGCGATCGATGCCGACGGCACCGAGCTGGTCGAGCGCATCGATGCGGGCGACGCCTTCGCCGTCGAGGCGATGACGGTCTCGTTCGCGACCCTCACGGCGCGCCGCGATGCCGGCGCGGACGACCTGGTGCGCCTGTTCGCCGGGACGAGCACGGGACCGCTCGTGCTCATCACGGGTGCCTTCGTGTGGGAGGACGCCGTCGCCCTCGCGCCGCTCCCCCACCACAGCACGCTGCCGCTCCTGCTCGCCGTCGGCGCGGAGCAGGACGCCCTGGGCCGTGCGGCCCAGCACGGCTGGCACACGGCATCCGTCCGTCCCGACGACGATCTCGCCGACGCGTGGGCCGACGTCAACGATCGGGGGCAGTCCCGTGTCGCCACCTGAGTCGATTCTCGCGGCGCCGGACGCGGCGCGGGGCTCCGCGACATCGGCGCCCTTCACATCTCCGGTGCGGACATCGACGCCCCCGGCCTCGGCCATGCGGCGCGGAGAGCTGGCGCTCACGATCGGCCTGTTCGTCGCGATCGTCGCTGCCGTCGCGCCGCTGCTGCGCGTCGTCCAGATGGGCACGTGGTTCTGGCTCGTCCTGCTCATCTCGGCGGGGCTGCTCGCCGTCGGGTTCGTCGCGCGGCGCCTGCGCGCGCCGGCGGTCGCCGTGACGCTGCTCGAGGTGGCCGTGTGGGTGGGCGCCGTGACGGCGCTGTTCTTCCCCGGCGCGGCCGTGCTGTGGGTGATTCCCTCGCCCGAGGTGCTCGAAGAGATCCCGCTGATGATCCAGATCACCTCCAACGAGATCCTGCTCGGCGTCGCTCCGCTCGAGGCGGCACGACCGCTGACGTTCATCATCGTGGCGTCGATGGGGGTGCTCACGATCGCGCTGGACCACGTCGTGATGACGGCACGGATGCCGTTGCTGGCGACCGTCGCGCTGATCGCGGTGTGGCTCATCCCGTCGCTGGCGGTGCCCAGCGGGGTCAACGTGCTCGCGTTCGGGTTCCTGTCCGCCGCGATGCTGTACGTCATCCGTGCCGAGACGCGCACGCGCGAGGACCCCCGGCCGGACCGGCGCAAGGGCGGGATCACGGCCGTCGCCGCCGCGATCGGCGTCGCCGCGATCGTCGCGGCCGTCGTGGGCGCGCCGTCGCTGCCGGCTCCGGTCGTGACCGCCGGCGGCGCCGGCACGGGAACGACGATCGACCCGACCCTCAACCTCGGGCAGGATCTGCGCCGCCCGCAGGAGACGACCGTCCTGTACCTGCGCAGCGATGCGCCGCGACTGCCGTACCTGCGCGCGACGACGCTCTCGCTGTTCGACGGGCAGGAGTGGAGACCCGACCGCGTCCGCTCGGTGCCCCTGGACGGCGACGCGTTCGGACCGGTCATCGCCGACGCCGACATCCGGGTCACCGAGTACCGCACGACCGTCGACATCGTCGACCTCGCCTCGGCGTGGCTGCCGGTCTCCTTCCCCGCCGTCGCCGTCGACGGGCTCGACGGGCTGTGGCGGGTGATGCCGTACAACCGCACCGTGAACTCGCCGCAGAACAGTGCGCAGGGTCAGCTCTACGAGATCGTGACGCACGTGCCGCGGCCGACGGCCGAGCAGATCCGCGCGACGAGCGCGGCGACGACCGGCATGCGTCTCGAGACGGTGGAGGTGCCCGAGAGCACGCCGGCGATCGTGTCCGAACTGGCGAACGAGGTGACCGAGGGCGCGTCGACCGACTACGACAAGCTGATCGCTCTGCAGTCCTGGTTCCGCGGCGCGTCCTTCACCTACTCGCTGCAGGCTCCCGTGGCGGAGGGGTTCGACGGGACCGGCGTGGAGGCGATCGCGGAGTTCCTCGACGTGCGCGAGGGCTACTGCGTGCACTACGCCGCCGCGTTCGCGCTCATGGCGCGCACTCTGGACATGCCCTCGCGCATCGTGGTCGGCTTCCTGCCCGGTGACTACACGGGCGAATCCATCGACGGCGAGCCCGTCGCCGAGGTGACGACCAGTCAGCTGCACGCCTGGCCGGAGGTGCACTTCGCCGGCATCGGCTGGGTGGGCTTCGAGCCGACGAAGAGCCTCGGCACCGAGACGAGATTCCTGCCGGCGGCCTCGACGCCGTCCGGCGAGGACGAGCCGAACGTGAACACCCCGGCACCGACGACATCGCCGAGCGTGTCGCCTACGGCGGGTCCGAACGGCCCCGAGATGGATCGTGACGACGCAGCGGCCTCGCCCCTGGCACCGCGGCTCGTGGATCTGCGGCCCTATCTGGCCACGGTCGGATCGCTGCTGGTCCTCGCGGCGGTGCCGTTCGTCGTGCGGCGCGTGCGGATGCTCGTGCTGCAGCGCCGGGCGCGGAGCGGCAACGTCGCCTCGGCCTGGCGCATCGTGCAGGACGCGGCGATCGACCTCGGCATCGCCGTGCCGGGAGCCGAGTCGCCCCGCGCGTTCGGGGCGCGGCTGATCGCCCAGCACGCGGCACCGGCCGACTCCGTGCACCGGCTGGTGTCGGCGATCGAGCGTGTCTCGTACGCCCCGGATGCCCGGGGCGCGGCAGCACGAAAGGCAACAGGGGCGAGCACGACACCCGAGCAGGATGCCGTGGCGCTGCACGCCGCGCTGCTCGCTGCGGCGCCGCAGCGGTCGAGGACGCTCGCGCGCCTGTTCCCGCGGTCGCTCGTGATCCGCCCCGGCTCGGCGTTCGCCGACCGGCGCCCGGGCGCCGACACCCTCGCCGCCGCACCCGCCTGACCTGCTCGTGCGCGGCCGGCCGGCCCGGCGTCCGTCGTGCGCTCCCCCAGCAGGTAGACTGTCCGTCGGCCTGCTTGCGGGCCGAGGAGGATTCGCCTAGTGGCCTATGGCGCACGCTTGGAAAGCGTGTTGAGTGAAAGCTCTCAGGGGTTCGAATCCCCTATCCTCCGCCAAAAATCCTGAGCCTGTGCTCGTGATCGGTGTCGGCCTGCGGCAACCGGCCTACGATCGGAACGTGACCGATTCCACGCTCGTCCTCGTCGCCAATGCGGGCGACGGCACCCTCAGCACGTTCCGCCTCGCCGACGGCGCTCTCGCGCGCCTCGCCGTCACCGACGGACTGACCGGCTGCTCGACCTTCGCCGTCGACGCGCGCCGCGACCTCGTCTACGCGGCGGTCAAGCCCGCTGTCGCGGGCGGGGATGCCGGCATCCTGACGCTCTCGCTCGATCGCACGACCGGGGCGCTCACCGCCCGCGGGCGGCTGGATCTGCCCGGCGGTGGGATGAACTACCTCGCCCTGACGCGTGACGGCACGGGCCTGCTCGGCGCCTCGTACGGCGGCGGGTACGGCATCAGCTGCACGATCACCGACGGCGTCGTCGGCGCCCCCGTCTCCCGCGTCGAGTTCGCGCGCCTGCACTCCGTGCTGCCCAGTGCCGACGGACGGTTCGCGTACTTCGTCTCGCTCGGCGACGACCTCGTGGCGCAGTATGCCCTCGGCGACGACCTCGCGCTGACACCGCTCACGCCCGAGACGGTGGCGGCGCCCGTCGGCAGCGGCCCGCGTCACCTCGTGCTGAACGCGGCGCAGGATGCCGTCTACGTCCTGACCGAGTTCTCCGGCGAGGTGCTGCACTACGCGCGCGACACCGCCTCGGGCGCGCTCGAGCTGCGCGAGAAGGTCGCCGCGCACGACACGACGAAGGGCCTCGGCCACAGCGTCATCGACGCCGACCCGCTCGCGCACCACTACATCTGGGGCGCGGACCTCCATCTGGCCGGCGACGTGCTGTGGTGCTCCGAGCGCACCGAGAGCACCCTGGGCGCGGTGCCCGTCGCCGCCGACGGGCACCTGGCGCCCGCCGAGCGCTTCACCGTGACCGAGCCGCAGCCGCGCGGCTTCGCCCTGAGCCCCGACGGCGCGTTCCTCGTCGCGGCCGGGGAGAAGTCCACGACCGTGTCGCTGTACACGGTCGCCGGCGACCGGCTCGAGCTGCGGCAGCAGGCCGAGACCGGCCGCGGCGCGAACTGGGTCCGCTTCGTCACCGCGGACTGACCGGCCGCCGCACCCCGGCACCGGCCGGTCGCGCGGCGGGCGTCACCAGGCGTAGGCCTCCGGCGCCGCACCGCCCGGTCCCGGCCAGATGCGGTCCAACTCGGTGAGCGCACCGGCATCCAGGTCGATGTCGAGGGCCGAGATCGCGCTCGTGAGGTGCTGCAGGCGGCGAGGACCGACGACCGGCGCCGTGACGACGGGCTGGTGCAGCAGCCACGCGATCCCGAGAGCGGCCGGATCCCAGCCGCGCTCGTCGGCGAAGGCCTCGTACCGCTCGATCTGCGCGCGGCGCGCGCCCAGCCGCGCCGGGTCGCTGCGGGAGGTGTCTTTCTTGCGCAGCACGCCTGCGAGCTCCCCGCCCGCCAGCGGCGACCACGGCAGCAGCCCCATCCCGTAGGCGGACGCCGCCGGACCGACCTCGAGCTCCACGGAGCGGTTGGCGAGACTGTAGACGGACTGTTCCGTGACGATCGGCGCCTTCCCCGTCACGGCGGCGATCTCGCGGTACCGGGCGATGTGCCAGCCGGCGAAATTCGATGAGCCGAGGTAGACGATCTTGCCCTGTTCGCGCAGGCGCGTGAAGGCGTCGAGGACCTCGTCGACGGGCACGTCCCGGTCGATGTGGTGCATCTGATAGAGGTCGATCCGGTCGGTCTGCAGGCGCCGCAGCGAGGCCTCGACCGCACGGCGGATGCGCAGCGACGACAGGCCGCGGTCGTTCGGGCCGGACCCCATGGGCTCGTACACCTTGGTCGCGAGCACGACCTGATCGCGCGTGCCGCGCGCGGCGAGCCAGCGCCCGACGAGCTCCTCGCTCTGCCCGGGATGGTCGCCCCACGGCGCCCCGCCGTAGCAGTCGGCCGTGTCGATGAAGTTCACGCCCTGCGCGAGGGCGACGTCGAGGATCTCGAACGACTCGTCCTCGCCGATCACCGGGCCCATGTTCATCGTGCCGAGCGCGATGCGGCTCACCTTCGCCCCCGCGCTGCCGAGCCGGGTGTACTTCATCTGATGTTCCTCTCTCTGTGGATGCCGGTGCTGCCCGCTCCCACGGCGAGTCGTGCGTGGTCGGGTTCGGTGCGCACGACGGCCCAGCCGAACGGCGCCAGGTGCACGCCGCGGACGGGGTCGCCGGTGACGGCATCCGTACCGGCGATGTCCACCTCGGCGTGATGCGCGCCGTGGTTGATGACGGTGAGGTACTCGCCGCGTCTGCTCGCCGTGACGTGATCGGGCGCGTCGATGAGCGGCGCGATGCCGAGCTCTTCCGCGAGTCCGCGCAGTACGGCGAGCGCCGTCGCGTCGTCGGCGAACGTCGCCAGGTACCAGCCCTGCCCGTCGCCGTACGCGTGGCGCGTGAGAGCGGGCTCGCCGGCGAGACGCCCGTCGGTGAACCGTCCGACGACGTCGGCACCGCGCACCGCGAGCGTCTCGGCCGCGACGCCGCCGCGCAGCGTGCCGAACCGGCTGTCCGCGACCACGGCATCCCCCTCGGCGAGTGCGCCGAACTCCTGCACCTGGATCCCGAGCACGTCGCGCAGCGCCACGGTGAACCCGCCGGCGCGGAAGGCGCAGTCCGCGTCGACGACGTCCGTGAAGGCGGTTGCCAGCAGTCGGCCGCCGCGGGCGACGAAGCCGCGGAGGGCGGCGGTGGTCGCGTCGTCGACGAGGTAGAGGCTCGGGGCGACGACGAGGTCGTACCCGGACAGATCCTCGTCGCCGCGGACGAGGTCGACCGCGAGGCGGAGGCGGGTCGCCGCGGTGTGCCAGCGCCGCACATGCGCCTCGTAGTCGATGACGGCCGGCAGATCCGGGCTCTCCAGCGCCCACCGGCTGTCCCATTGGAAGACGAGCGCGATCCGTGCTCCGCTCGGCCCGGCGGGCAGGGCGGGAAGCGCGTGCAGCGCCGCTCCGAGCTGCACGACTTCGCGCCACACGCGCGTGTCGGTGCCGGCGTGCGGGAGCATCGCGGAGTGGAACTTCTCGGCACCGCGTCGCGTCTGCCGCCATTGGAAGAACAGGATGCCGTCGGCACCGCGTGCGACGGACTGCATCGACAGCGCCGCCATCTGCCCGGGCGCCTTCGGAACGTTGGCCGGCCGCGAGTTCACCGCCTCGGTGGCCTGCTCCATGACCATCCACGGCACTCCGGGCTTGAGGGAGCGCATGAGGTCGTGCGTGAACGCCGCCTCGAGGTAGCCGTCGGGATCGGCCGGGTCGGGGTACGTGTCGTCCGAGATGAGGTCGAGCTCGCCGGCCCAGGTCCAGTAGTCGCCTGCGGGGAACGCGCCCATGAAGTTGGTGGTGATCGGCTGGGTCGCGCCGGCCCGCCGCAGGATGTCGCGCTCCGTCGTGCACAGCTCGAGGAATGCATCGGAGGTGAACCGGCGGAAGTCGAGTTCCGCCGCCGGGTTGTGGATGTAGGGGGCGTGCCGAGGCAGGGGCACCTGTGCGAAGGAGCCGTACACCTGCGACCAGAAGGCCGTGCCCCACACCTGGTTGAGCCGGTCGATGGTCGCGTACTTCTTCTCGAGCCAGATGCGGAACGCGGTCTGCGCGCTGTCGGAGTAGTCATAGCGCACGTGACAGCCCAGCTCGTTGTTGACGTGCCACATCCGCACAGCGGGGTGGGACGCGTAGCGTCCGGCGAGCTCGCCGACGAGCGCCGCCGCCAGGCGCCGGTACTCCGGCGAGGTGATCGCCTGATGCTGGCGGCTGCCGGGTCCGTAGCGCACGCCCCTCTCGTCGCGCGCGAGCATCTCGGGGTACGACTCGACGGCCCACGGCGGCGGGGAGGCGGTCGCCGTGGCCAGGTCCACGCCGATGTCCGCCTCGTGGAGCAGGTCGAGCACCTCGTCGAGCCATGCCCAGTCGAACTCCCCCTCGCGGGGCTGGATGCGCGCCCAGGAGAAGACGCCGACCGTCACGAGGTTGACGCCGGCCTCGCGCATCCGCTCGACGTCCTCGCGCCACACCTCCGGAGCCCACTGCTCCGGGTTGTAGTCGCCGCCGTAGTACATGGTTCTTCTCTCCAGGTGTCGTGTGGGTGGGGCGCGCCGGGTGGCGCGGTGCTCCGCTCCGCCGTCGCGGGGCGCGGTCGGGTCAGGGCGTGCGGGTCGACTGCCGTTGGACCAGCTCGGGCTGGAATCGCACCGAGCTGTGGGCACCGTCCGGCTCGGCGAGCGCGGCCAGCAGCAGCTCGCCGGCGCGCTGCCCCATCTCGAAGCTCGGCTGGCTGACCGAGGTGAGCGGCACGATCGCGGCGGCGGCGAAGTCGATGTCGTCGTAGCCGACGATCGCGATGTCCTCCGGCACCGAGATGCCGTGATGGATGAGGCTCTGCAGGATGCCGAGCGCGACCTCGTCGTTGGCGCCGAAGACGGCGTCTGGCCGGTCGAGCGGATCGAGACCCGCGATGCGGTCCCCGATCTCGCGGCCGAGCCGCACGCTCAGCGTCTCCGTCTCGATGAGACTGAACCGGGCGCCCGCGCGCGCGACGGCGCTCTGCGCGCCCGCGTGGCGGTCGCGCATCTGGGCGACGCGGAACGGCCCGCCCACGAACACGACATGTCGGGCGCCGCCGGCGAGCAGGTGCTCGGCGGCGAGGATGCCGCCGCGCACGTCGTCGAACGACACCGACAGGCGCGCGCCCGTCGGGTCGATCCGGTCGACGAGCACGATGGGGACGCCACGCTTGTCGAATCGCTCCAGGCCGGACAGATCGTCGCTGACCGGCGCGAGCAGGACGCCGTCGAGGCGCTGCCGATCGAACAGGTCGAGGTAGCGCTGCTCCCGGGTGAGCAGGTCGTAGCTGTTGCCGACGATCACGGCATACCCGGCCCGCTCGGCGACGTCCTCGGCGCCGATGACGGCGCCCGAGAAGAACGGGTTCGTGATGTTGATGACCGCCATGCCGATCGCGTCGCTGCGGCCGGCCCGCAACTGACGGGCGGCGACGTTCGGCACGTACCCGAGCTCCGCGATCGCCCGCTGCACGCGCGCGGCGGACTTCTGCGAGACGAGCTCGGGCCGGTTGAGCGCGTTGGAAACGGTCGCCACCGAGACGCCGGCGTGCGCCGCGACCTCCCGGATGCTCACGTCAGCCACGGCGCCCCCCGACACGCTGGAGGCTCTCGAGCAGCCGGATGCGGTTGTCGATCTTCTCCGGCGCCGGCCCGTGGACGATCGACACTGCCCAGTCACCGTCGGTGGTGAGCTGAAGCGCGGAGCCCCCGGCATCCCGCAGCCGGCCGCCGTGCACGATCAGTGCGACTCCGCCCGCGCGCTCCGCGCCGTCGACGTGCTGCCACGCGCCGGCGAGGGAGTGCCAGCCCAGCGCCTCGCGCTCGAACGTCGCGACGTGATGGCCGTGACTGAAGACGTCGAGGCGGCCGGGCGCGCGGGACTCGAGCATGAGGTACCCGGCGACGAGCCGCCACGGATCGCCGGTGGACACATGGACGTCGCGGAAGGCGCCGACCTCGCCCACGGCATCGGCGGTGCCGAGGCGGACGATCTCGTAGTCGGCGACATCGACCGTGAGGCCGCTCCACGCGGTTCTCATGCCGCCGCCCGATCATGCGGCGCGGCGGCGCACAGCGCGGCGGCCGTCGCGCGCAGCCAGGTGCGATGCTGCGGCGCATCGTACGACTCGACGCCGTGACCGAGGGCGTCGTACACGACAGCGCCACGGCCGGGCGCTGCCGGTCGCCACCAGACGAGCGGGTGGAGCCGGCCGTCCTCGGTATGCCGGGCGAGCACGTGCGGGCCGGCGGCGAGCTCGAGGTGCGTGTAGCGCTCGTCGTACAGCACGAAGTCGTCGTCGAACGGCACGGCCGCCGCGGGCAGATCGGTGGCGGGCGTGACCTGGACGAGGGCGTGTCCGATCTGCGGATGCATCGTGACACCGGGCACCCACCGGCCGCCGAGGAGCACGCGCCAGCGCTCGTCGTCGCGGAACGCGAGCGATGACGAGTGCAGTGCCAGGATCGGCCGCCCCGCGGTGTGGTGCGCCAGCAGCGCGTCGACGGGGACCGTCGCGTCGGGTGCGGGCGCGGCGAGGTCGCCGCTGACATTGAGGATGAGCAGGTCGGCGCCGGCCCAGGCCGCGACATCGTCGGTCGTCGTCATCCGCACCTCCCCCACAGGGCCCACGATATCCGCGATCGCGGCGGAGGTTCCGGCCAGACCGTGCCACGGGTCGGCGTGTCCGCCCACGCCGGTCACGACGACGAGCGAGGGGCGGATCGCCGGCGGGTCAGTCATCGATCCACGTCCGCCGGTCGGGGCGCAGGCGATCGAGCTCGTCCCACAGTTCGTCCGGGATCGGCGTGTCCAGCAGCCCGAGCGTATCGTGCAGCTGCGCGGGCGAGACCATGCCGCACACTGTGGAGTGGATGCGGGGATCCCGCGTCGACGTCTGCAGCGCGGCGGCGATCAGCGGCACGCCGTGGCGGGCGCACGCCGCTCCCATCGCGTCGATGGCTTCAAGCACCTCCGCCGGAGCCGTCCGATAGTGATACCGGTCGCTCACGCGCGGCCAGGCGCTCAGGATCCCTCCGCCGTAGACGGCGGCGTTGATGACGCCGAGGCCCGCCTCCGCGGCGGTCGAGATGAGGTCGTCGGCGGACTGATCGACGAGGGTGAACCGGTTGTGCGTGATGATCGCGTCGAAGATCCCCGTGTCGACGAAGCGACGCAGCAGTCTCGTCGGTCCCCCGGAGATCCCGATGTGGTCGGCGTATCCCTCATCGCGCAGCGCGACCAGGGTCGCGACGGGGCCGTCCGCGGCCATCGCCTCGGCGAAGGTGATGTGCTCGGGGTCGTGCAGGAACAGCAGCGGCACGCGGGCCATGCCGAGGCGCTCGAGGCTCTCGTCGAGCGACCGGCGCATCCGGTCGGGGTCGAACGAATCGGTCTCGGGGTCGCGGTCCAGCTTGGTCTGCACGAGGAGGTCGTCCCGCGCATCGGCGCCGGCGAGGGCACGGCCGATACGTCGCTCGCTCTCGCCGTCGCCGTAGTTGTTCGACGTGTCGATGAGGTTGAGCGGCGATGAGATCGCTGCGTGCACCGTGGCGACGGCGTCCTCTTCGGGGACGACCAGGCCGTGCACGGGCGAGGACACCCCCCAGGCCGCGGTCCCGACGCACACCGGTGAGACGCGCAGTGCGGTGCGGCCGAGGGTCCGCCGCCGCGCGGCCGTTTCGGTCGAGGTCATTCGAACGAGTCACCCCCGCGGAGGCGGTCGACGAGGACCGCGATGATGAGGATTCCCGCGACAATGAGGTCGAGGTAGTCCGGGTCGAAGAAGTTGATGTTGAGGATGTTGGTGATCCCGGCGACGACGAGCAGGCCGAACAGACCGCCGATCGGGTTGCCGACACCGCCGCGCGTGATCGAGTATCCGCCGATCATAAGCGCAGCGTAGATCTGGAACTCCAGCCCCGTGCCCAGCAGGTTCGATGCGGAGCCCAGCTGACCGACGTAGAGGATGCCGCCGACGGCGGCGCCCACGCTGCTGGCGACGAGCGCGAGCACGCGCACCCTCGCGACCGAGATGCCCGCACGCGCCGCGGCGCGCGGATCGCCGCCGACGGCCTGGATCTTGCGCCCGCCACGGGTCTTGGACACGAATCCCGCCGCGATGAAGGTGAGTCCGATGCCGATCAGCAGGAGGGTGGGCACCCCGAGGACCGCGCCCTGCGTGACGTCGTAGAGCGGCTCGATGAGGGTCGACGGCGGAGCGCTGACGACGATCACCTGGCACAGCCCCCGCAGCAGCGTGAGCATGCCGAGCGTCACGGCGAGCGGCTCCGCACCGAACCGGACGATCACCAGCGCGTTGACCAGGCCGACGACGGCGCCCACGACGACGGTGATGCCGGCGACGAGCCAGGGGTTGAGTCCGGCGGCGACGAGCTGGTTGAAGATGACCGCGCCGAAGCCGACCATCGAGCCGATGGACAGGTCGACGACGCCGGCGAGCAGGGCGAACGAGGCCATCACCGCGACGATGAGCGGGATCGCGACGCTGACCCCGACGATCTGGATGTTGGACGGGGAGAGGAAGTTCGGGCCGGCCCAGAGGAGGCCGATGACGATCGTCGCCGCGAGCGTGACGCCGATGCTGCCCACCGGGCCCTTGAGCGATTCCAGGATGCGGCTGCGCGTCGATGACGGGCCGTCCTGGAACACGGATGCGGTCGCGGCGGTCATCGGGCGCTCCTCTTCATTCGGTATCCGTCGATGCCGACGGCGATCACGAGCAGCGCTCCCTGGAAGACCATCGCCCACGCGGGCGCGAGGCCGAAGAACGCGATCGAGGTGGGGATGGTGGCGAGGAACCCGACGCTCAGAAGGAGCACGAGCAGGTTCCCCTTGCCGCCGGAAAGGCTGACGCCGGCGAGGATGACGGCGGCGATCACGATCAGCTGGAACCCCGCGCCGGCGTTGGGCGTGAAGCTCGGGTTGACCGTGCTGAAGAGGACGCCGGCGAGGCCTGCGACGGCGCCGGCGCCGATGAAGATCGACAGGCGGGTGCGGCGCAGCGGGATGCCGCGGGCCTTGGCCGCCTGCGCGTTCCCGCCCACTGCGATGAGGCGCCGCCCCCATCGCGTGCAGGCCAGCGCCAGGCCGGCGAGCACGATGATCGCGATCATCGGCCAGAAGATGTTGGGCAGGCCGAGGAAGCGCCCCAGCCCGAACTGACGCAGCTCACTGCCGGACGGGATCTGCGCGGACTTGAAGACGAGCAGCATGAGCGCGAGCCCGCCGAAGCCGGTGGCGAGCGTCACGATGATCGGGTTCAGCTTGCCGAACACGACGATGAGTCCGTTGAGTGCGCCCCATGCCGCGCCGGTGACGATCCCGACGGCGATCGCGACGATCGTCGGCGCGCCCGCGGTCACCGCGGTGACGGTGGTGAACGCACTCAGCACGAGGCTCACCGGCAGGCTGAGGTCGAGCAGCCCGCCGCTGATCACGATGAGGGACTGCGCCACAGCGAGGATGCCGGTGATCGAGGCGGTGAAGGTCACCGCGAGCAGCGTCTGCGAGGACAGGAAGTCCGGGCGGACGAGCGTGGTCACCACGATGAGCAGCGCCCACACACCGGCGATGGTGAGGGCGTCGCGAGCCGCGGTGCCCGCCGGAGCGTCGGGGCGGCGCGCGCTCCGACGCTCCGGCGGGGTCGCCGGTTCGGTCGACGGGAGGAGTGAGGTTGTCATGATCTCTCTGTGATGTCGCGGTCGACCGGGGCGGTGGTCAGTTCTGGCAGAACAGGTCGTACAGGGTGGTCCCCTGGTCGGCGTCGGCCAGCGCGGTCACGCGCGCGTCGATGCCGGGGATGCCCGCGGCCTGCTCCTGGCTGACGGCGCAGGGGGTCACGCTGACGGCGGCGTCCTGGCCCGAGTCCTTGACCGCGGGCGGGTTGCCGGCCGCGATCTGGTCGGCGATCTCGAACGCGAACGCCGGGTACCCCTCGAGGAAGTACATGACGCTGCCGACGAGGTTCGGGTCGACGTTGGCGCCCGTGATCAGACCGCCGTCCTGACCCCAGCCCATGATCGAGCCGTCGCGGCCGAGCTGCGTGGCCGCCTGCAGCGCGCCGACGACGGCCTGGTCGTTGAGGCCGACGACGAGGATGTTCTCGGCATTGGGGTGCGCTGCGAGAACGCCGGGTGCGTTCGCGAGCGAGGTCGTGAGGTTGCCGTCGGCCTCGTACGAGACGTAGGCGCTCTCGGGGATGTCGGGACACACCGTCTTGACGGCTTCGCGCGCATTGCCCGTGCGCCACTCGTTGATCTGACCGGCAGAGGTGCCCTCCGCCGAGATCACGAGGTCGACGTCGCAGTTCCACTTCTCCTGGGCGAGCTCGCCCAGGCGCGTCCCGCCCTGGGTGCCGGCGGCCGCGTTGTCGACCCCGACGAAGTACCAGCCCTCCTGCGCGATGTCGAACGTGATGACCGGGATGCCGGCATCCCGGTACTTCTTGGCGATGACGGGGTTCGCGGACGGCTGCCCGTTGAACATCATCACGACGTCCACACCCTGCTGGATGAACAGGTCGGCGTTCTTGGTGGCGGTCGCCTCGCTGTTGTCGTTGCTCAGCTCGACGAATCCCCACCCGCGCTGCGCGGCCAGGCTCGCGGCGACGTCTCCCTGCAGCTCCTGCCAGTCGGCGTCGGGCTGACCGCCGACGGCGAAGCCGACGGTGAACGTGTCGTCGTCGGCGCCCGGACCGGCGGGCGCATCGCCCACGGTGCTGCAGCCCGTGAGCGCGAGCGTCGCCGCCGCGACGGTCAGCAGGCCTGCGCGCAGGCGGTTGGCGGTGGTGTTCATTGCTGTTCTCCTTCGAACGGTGGGGTGCTGCGGATGGAAAGGGTCAGTGCACGACGCGGGAGGTGTCCTCGGGTGTCTCGACCTCGGCGGGGATCGCGCCGGTGATCAAGCCGACGATCGTCTCGGGCGTCACGTCGGCGACATTGCGCGTGGCGATCGAGCGGCCCAGGCGCATGACGGTGAACCGGTCGGCGACCGTCACGAGCTGCTGCATGTTGTGGCTCACGAGGATGACGCTCACGCCGTGGTCGCGCAGGCGCTTGATCAGATCGAGCACCTGCTGCGACTCACGCACGCCGAGTGCGGCGGTCGGCTCGTCGAGGATGACGATGCGTCGGCCCCAGAGCAGGGCGCGCGCGATGGCGAGGCACTGGCGCTGACCGCCCGACATGCCCTTGACCGAGACGTTCACCGACTGGATGCCGACCTGCAGCTCCTGGAGCACCTTGCGCGCCTCGGCCCGCATCGCCCGGTCGTCGACGACATCCAGGAACCGCAGGAGGGGGTTCTTCGAGAGCACTTCGCGGCCGAGGTAGACGTTCTGCACAGCGGACATCGTGTCGACGAGGGCGAGATCCTGGTAGACGGTCTCGATGCCTGCCTGCAGCGCGTCGGACGGGCCTCGGAACGACACCGCCTGCCCCTCGACCTCGATCGAGCCGCCGTCGGGGATGACCGCCCCCGACAGGATCTTCAGGAGGGTCGACTTGCCGGCGCCGTTGTCGCCGACCAGGCCCATGACCTCGCCGCGACGCAGCGTCAGCGACGCGTCGGCGAGCGCGACGACCGCGCCGTAGCGTCGCGTGATGTTCTTCGCCTGCAGGGCGATCTCAGAATCCGCGCCGGGTGCGACCTGGCTCATAACCCACTCCATTGTCTGGTTTAAACGTTTTAGATGAAACGTTTAAGATCTAAGCACACGGGCACGGGATCGCACAACAGTCGATTCGGAGGGGGACGTCTCGCCGTACGCTGGACTCTCGTGAGCCCCCGCATCGCCCTCGCCGTGACCGACGTGTACGCCGACGAGGACCCCGATCGCGACACACCGCTGCTGCTCGACGCGCTGCGCGCGCGGGGCGCCGTTGCCGAGGCGGTCGTCTGGCACGATCCCGCCGTGCGTCCGGCCGACTACGACCTCCTCGCGATCCGCTCGACGTGGGACTATCCCGAACGTCCCGCCGAGTTCGACGCCTGGCTGACGCAGGCGGCCGCGGCCACACGCGTCGTGAACACGGCGGCGACCGTGCGCTGGAACCTCGACAAGGCGTACCTCCGCGCGCTGGCCACCGCCGGCATCGGCACCGTCCCGACCGCGTACTCCCGCACCGGCGCCGATGCGCGGACGGCCCTCGCCGCGCACGCGGGCGGCCGCGCGGTCATCAAACCCTCCTTCTCGGCCGGCGCCCGAGACACGGGACTGTTCGAGGCGACCGATCCGCGCGCGCTCGCCCTCGCCGAGCGGATCGTGCGCGGTGGCGGCACCGCGATGGTTCAGCCCGAGGTTCCGGAGCTGAGCGCAGGCGCCGAGCGGGCGCTGTACGTGATCGACGGCCACCACACGCACACGATCGCGAAGGGCGCGCTGCTCGACGTCGGCGGCGGCTTCCGCGGCGGCCACTACCGGGAGAACCCGGTGCCGGTCGAGGCCACCGCTGCCGAGCGCCGGTTCGCCGAGGATGTCCTGCGCGCCGTGGTCGAGGTGACCGGCGAGCCGCTGCCCCTGTACGCGCGCATCGATGTCGTCGACTCCGCGGCCTACGGCCTCGTCCTGCTCGAGGCCGAGCTCATCGAGCCCGCGCTGAACCTGCACGTCGCTCCGCACGCGGTCGGCGCCGTGGCCGACGCGCTCCTGCGCGCGGCGCGCTGAGCGCGGCGCGGTTCCCCGTCAGCCCTGCAGAGACTCCGGCGGCAGCGCCAGCGGCAGCTCACGCGTCTCATCCCACGTCTCCGTCCAGCCGAGCAGGTCGAACAGACCGTCGAGCACCATCGCGGTGAAGCCCCACACCAGGTGCTCCCCCGCCGCGTGCCGCACGCGGAACCCGGGACCGCGCCACTCCTGGCCCCCGTGGCGGATGATCGTCACACCGCGATTGGCCGGATCGAGCAGGTCGGCGACAGGCGCCCGGAACACGTCCGCGGACTCCGCCTCGTCGACGACGCCGACGGGAGAGGGATGCCGCCACCACCCGAGCACCGGCGTCACCAGATGCTCCGATCGGGCCAGCGGCAGCGCTTCGAGCGTGCCGAGCACATCGACGCCGGCCGGATCGAGTCCGGTCTCCTCCCGCGCCTCGCGCAGCGCGGTCGCAACCGGCCCGCCGTCGTCAGGGTCCATCCGCCCGCCCGGGAACGCGACCTGACCGGGATGCGCCCGCAGGGTCGTCGCGCGGGCGAGCAGCAGCACGTCGAGGTCGCGCGAGACGGTGTGCGCCTGCGCGTCGCGGTCGCTGGGGTGCGCATCGAGCACCCCGAAGAGGATGAGCACGGCGGCCGGGCGCGCGCCCGGCGTCGCCGACATGCCGCGCAGGACGTCGAACCCACGCTCCCCCGCCGCCGCGGCCTCGACGAGCGCGGCCAGCTGCGCCCGGGCGTCGGGCGACACGGCATCCACGGGCATGGACTCAGGCTACGCGGAATCGGGGATGGGCGGCTCGACGCATCCCCCCTGTCGCGGCGTCCGCGTGAGCGCGATAATCAGCAGTGACCGATCCGACCCGGCCAGCCGACCCGAGGGAGGCTCCATGGAACTCGACATCGCCGCACTCGACGAAGCCGCGGCCGAGGACTCGTTCTCCGGGACGGTCGCCGTCCACGTCGACGGTGAGGCCGTCTTCAGCCGGTGCTATGGCATGGCGCATCGCGCCCACGGCATCCCGAACACGATCGACACGCGCTTCGGCCTGGCCAGCGGCAGCAAGATGTTCACGGCGCTCGCGATCCTGCGTCTCGTCGAGGACGGCGCGCTGACCCTCGACCGCCCCGTGCGGGAGATCCTCGGCGCCGATCTGCCGCTGATCGACGACGCCGTCACCGTCGAACACCTCCTCGCGCACACGTCGGGCATCGGCGACTACCTCGACGAAGAGGGCGACTGGGAACCGGACGACTTCTTCCTCACCGTTCCCGTCCACACGCTGACCACGGCCGAGGCGTTCCTGCCGATGATGGACGGGTTCCCGCAGGCCTTCCCCCCCGGCGAACGCTTCGCCTACTGCAACGGCGGGTACATGGTGCTCGGGATCGTCCTGGAGCGGCTGACCGGCGAGGCCTATCCCGACCTCGTCGATCGGCTCGTGCTGCGGCCGGCCGGTCTGGCCCACACCGGCTTTCCGCGGCTGGACGAGTTGCCGGGCGACGTGGCGGCCGGCTACCTGTTCGACACCGGCGACCGCATGAACACCCTGTATCTGCCGGTGCGCGGCAACGGCGACGGCGGTGCGATCCTGTCGGCGGGCGAGATCCACCGGATCTGGAACGCGTTCTTCGACGATGCGATCGTCAGCGCCGCCACCCGCGAACTCATGATCGCGCCGCGCACGTTCGTCGAGGAGGAGGACCTGCGGTTCGGGCTCGGCATGTGGCTGCACAAGTCGAACAGCGCAACGATCCTCGAGGGCTACGACTCGGGCGTCTCCGTCCAATCGGCGCACCTGCCCGAGACGCGGACCACGGTGAGCGTGCTCGGCAACACCTCCGAGGGGGCGTGGCCCGTCATCGGCGTGATCGCCGCCGCCGTCAGCGCGATCGAGGGGTGAGGCGGGCGGAGGGCCTGTGCGGCGGGCGTTTCGGGCGCGCGTTTCGGGTGCGCGTCGCCGGGCGCGCGCTTCCTCCTCCCCAGGCGTGCGATCCGCCGCTTTGTCCACGGATGCCCCTTCGCGCCGCCACGGGCACCTCGCGGCTTCCTACCCTCGTGGTCATGGCATCCACGCGTCCTCCCGCCCCTCGCCCCCAGTTGCGTCTGCGATTCACTTGGGAGGGGGTGTCCCCGAGCGTTGAGCGCCTCATCGCGTTCAACGGGTCGCTGCCGCTCGCCGAGGTCGCGCGGGTCGCTGCGCTCGCGACCAACTTGACCGGTCCGACGCCTCATGTGTTCACCGACGAGGACCCCGCCGACGTGGCGATCCTCGAAGCCATCGCTCAGCGCGACGACGTCCGATGGCCGTCCGAGCTGTCCCGGTGGCCCGACGAACGGCGGACGCCGCGTCGCTGGGGTGATGCCTGGACAATGATCGATCTGCGCGATCCGACGGTCATCAGCGAGGAGTCGACATCCGTCCGCAGTGCGTTCTCGGGGCAGTCGACGCTCTTCTTGCATCTTCCCGCAGCCGGGGACTGCTGCATACGCATCGATGCCGTCGGCGAGGAGACAGCGGAACCCGGTTCCCCGGCGATCCGTGTGATCGGCGGCCTCGGCATCATTCTCCTGGCCGAAGGCGAGACGATCGAGGACTACGCGCGGCTCGTGGAAGCGGCGGCAGAGCCCGAGCGCCCGGACCACGTTTCGGCGCTGAAGGTGCTCGACTCCCGGGTCGGACCGTGGGCGGACTTCGCCTCCCAGCGCTTCGACCCGGCCGGGTGGCAGCAGCGGATCGATGCCCCCGAACCACGGTTCGAGAGCGGGTGGCCGCCAAGAAGGAGGACGCTGCTCGAGTCGCTCACCGCATCCTTCCCCGCCTCGAATGCCGCAGGGCTGCGCGCGCACATCGGGCGGACGGGCGTAATGCTCCCCGGGGTCGTCACTCGCGCCGAGGTCGCCGCGTTCGTCGCGCCGATGCGCTGGCCCGTGGCGGAGGTCGCCGACGACGGAGTGCGACTGGATGGGTGGCAGCTTCCCGCCGACTTCGTCGCGGAGTGGGCAGGTGCGCTCGGCGTCGAGCCGGAAGCGATGCCGGATCTCGTCACCGCCGCATTCCGACTCAACCTCATCCGGCGCTTCCGGGGATGCGTCATGACGAAGAACGCAGCTCGCGACGCCTTGGCAGACCCCATGGCGATGTGGATGCTCCTCGCGGAGGCCTTCGCCTCCCGTCTCCGCGGCGACACAGCAGGGACGATGCTCACACTCGCTCTCGCCGACGGGAGCATCGACGATGCCGACCTCGTGGCCGCCCGGATGGTCACCGGCCTCGCCATCGCTCATCACCGTCCATATGAGCGATGGGATCGGCCGCTGCGGCTCCCACCCACTGAGTCCGAGGCTGTGCGCCGCGAGGTCGCGCCGGCGGTGCGTCTGTATTCCGCCGTCGGGCTCGAAGCCACGCCGGACCAAGGCTGGCGGGCCTCGCGCACGCTGCGGGAGTTCGCCCGTGCCGTGCTGCACGTCACCGGCTACTGATGCGTTCCGGCGCAACGGCATCGCCTCCTCCACAGGTCGAGATTCAGCGGATCCTTTCACAATCCTTCGTATTTTACTCTTAGGGTGGTCGCCGTTTGAGAGACTCCTGATATGAACATTATTTCGGACGTGCAACAGCGGATCACCCGCCTCGCTGCGCGCGCCGAACTGAATGTGGATGCCGGCACGCTGCCGTCTGCAGCCCGCCACCTGTCCGATCCCCTCGCCCTCGAGGTGGTCCGCGACCTCGCTGCGATCATCAACGACATGCGGCGCGTGCAGGCGGTCGTGGCCGGCGTGATCGCCGAACGCTCCCGCCGCGAGCACGGTCAGACCGGGCTCGCGGCGACCCAGGGCCATGCCACCCCCGCGTCGCTGATCCAATCCATCACCGGCGGCACCCGGGATGACGCGCATCGCCAGGTGCGAGTGGGTGCATCCCTCCTCGAGGCAGAAGACGACCTCGCCGGCCGCGGCCCGGGTGGCGGCGACGGCGCGCCCGGCGGTGGAGGCGGGCCGGACGGTGCGGGCTCGGCCGGTGGTGCGGGCTCGGCCGGTGACATTGAACCGGCATGCGAGGCGGCCCCCGTGGTGTGGCACGCGTCGCTGGGCGCCGCGCTGCTCGCGCAGCAGATCACGGCCGAACAGCACGACGCGATCCGGCGCGGGCTGGGCGAGCCGCCGATCGCGCCCGGCCTCGACACGACCGCCCCGGTCGCAGTCGGCTCTGGGACGATCGACCCGGTCGGGGTCGACACCGGCACGACCGCGGACGATCGGATCGAAGCGGTGACGACCGCGTGGTCGCTGGCTGCCGAGTCGCTGGCCGCGGAGGCCGCGACGATGACCACGGAAGACCTGCTGAAGGCGGCGCGGACGATGCGAGACATGCTCGACCCCGTCGGCGCCGAGGAGCGCTTCGCACGACGTTTCGAGAAGCGGTCCTTTCGGACATGGACCGACTCCGACGGTCAGCATCACGGCCACATCGTGTTCGACGATGAGATGGCGCTCTGGGTCGAGTCACTCAAGGCGGCCGCGCTGCGGCCGCGGCGCGGCGGGCCGCGGTTCGTCTCCGCCGAAGAGCGCACGCAAGCCGAGACCCTCGTCTCCGACCCGCGCACGAACGAGCAGCTTCAGTACGACCTCATGATCGACCTCCTCCGGGCCGGCGCGGCCGCCAACGCGAAGGACGTGTTCGGCACGCGGCAGCCGGGAGTGCGACTGGTCGTCATCTCCGCAGAAGAGCCGGGATCCGCAAAAGGGTCGGGATCCGCGGAGGAACCGGGATCCGCGGAAGGGCCGAGATCCGCGGAAGATCCCCGGTCGCACGATCCGCTCGGACGGATCCTCGCGACCGGCCACGCTGAGGACGGCGGTACCGCTGTGCCCGGTTCGGTGGTCGATCAGTCGATGTGCGCGAACGGTACGCGGCGAGTTCACCTCGACGGCAGCGGCAACCCACTCGACCTGGGGCGCTCGACGCGCCTGTACTCGGCCCAGCAGAAGCTCGCGATCTCCCTGCGCGACGGCGGCTGCATGGCGCGCGAGTGCGGCGCTCCCGCTTCCTACTGCGAAGTGCACCACATCGACCCGTACTCCGAGGGTGGCCGCACCGACATCGACCGCGGGATCCTGCTGTGCCGTTTCCACCACATGACGCTGCACAACCATGGCGCCCGCATCACACGCGCCGGGAAGGGCGCGTTCGTCTGGCACCCGCACGGCGCTGACAGCGAACCGCATGTCCTGACCACGAAGGCGCGATGGAAATGGGCCTGGGATCCGCCTGTCCCGCCGACGCGTGCGACGTGGCGAGAGGGCCCGCGGCCCGTACCCCTCTGAGCGCCCGCGACCGCCCGGCCCCGGGCGGAAGGCGTCACCCGGGTGGTCCTTGGACCCGAGTGGAGCTGTGATCACTGCGAACCTGTGACCCCGGCGAACCTGTGACCCCGGCGACCGTGTGCCTCGTGCGAACGCTCAGCGCAGGAACTGGGCGGGGTCGAACTCGTCGATCGGGATGATCCGCACACGCGGCAGGCGCGCGTCGAACGCCTCGACGTCGAACTCGAGATCGAAGAACTGCACACCCGGAATCGCCGCGAATGCAGAGTTGCGGAACTCCTCGAACGCCAGCACGCCGACCCGGCGCGGCGCCTCGACGAGCGCAGCGAGGTCTTCTACGAAGTCACCGTCGTGGCTGACCAGGATGACGTCGTCCTCGTGGCCGGCGAGCGCCCGCAGCGTGCGCTGGATCGCGATGTCGACGACCTTCTGGTCGGCGTCGCCCGACAGCGGCACGGGCTGATACCCGAGCGCAAGGAGAGCCTGGACGAACGCCATCGGCAGATTCGTCGACGCGTTGAGGAAGAACAGGCCCCGCGTCTGCTGGTTCCAGGTCTCAGCGACGAACGCGAGAATGCGGTCCCAACGCGGCCGTTCCTCGGGCTGAGGCCGTCGTCCCAGGATCGAGCTCCCGAGGGTCGCGTCGATATTCTCCCCGTCGACGAGCACCCAGGTCTTGCGCTCCGCGTCGGACACGGCATCCCCCTTCACACGCGGCAGCCGCGCATCGCCTCATCTTATGGCGCGCCGATCTCGCGGATCTGCGCGGCGCAGCCGGCTTCAGCGACACCATTTCCCGCACCGGTGAGCAGACATCGCCGAAGTCAGGGTAGACTGTTGAGGAGTTTGACTCGTGGACACAGCGCCGCGTCCTGCACGTCAGACCACTCGGCCTCTCAGAGCGCAGTCCCTGCCTCGGCCCCGACGCCATCTCTGCGTCATTTCAGAATCGAACAACACATCACCCTCGCTCCTCTCACCTCACCTCCTGGCTCGCTGCTCTGGCGCCGCTCGGGTGACGACATCCACGTCGCCACGCGCGCCGGAGAGTTCGCCGGATTCATCGTCGACGCCGACTCCCGGTTCGAGCTCTACAACCATCACGCCGAGCCGGCCGGTGTGCACCGCACCCGCGCCGCAGCACAGGCCGCGCTCGCAACGGGCTCGACCCGCCCCTCACCCCCGGCGCGCGTCGATGCGCACGCGCCCCGGCACACAGCTTCGCGGCGGCGCTTTCGCCGCGAATCCCAGGATCACGTGCGTGGTCCCAGACAAAAAAGGAATGACGTCATGGCCACAGGCATCGTCAAATGGTTCAACTCGGACAAGGGCTACGGCTTCATCGCTCCGGACGACGGCTCCGCCGACGTGTTCGCGCACTTCAGCGCGATCGCCGGCTCGGGTCACCGCAACCTCGAAGAGAACCAGCGCGTCGAGTTCGACACCGAAGCAGGCCAGAAGGGCCCGCAGGCGACGAACATCCGCGCGCTCTGAGCCGCGCCGTCGCGGGGAGGGCCATGGTCCTCCCCGCGACGCTTCGCACCCGCCAGAGACCGTGGCCGCTCTCGGGCCGGCATCCGGCCTCGGCCCGCGCGCTTGACCCGCGCGCTCTGTCAGCACGGACGCACTCTCGACGCGCCTCGCTCGACGCTCCGTCGATTCGACGTGCCCCCGCCTCAGAGCACCTGCGCTCGACGCGCCTCAGTACGCTTGACGCGCCTCTGTGCTCGACGCACCTGCGCTCGACGCGACTCAGTGCGCTTGACGCGCCTCTGTGCTCGACGCACCGCGGCTCGCCGGGACCCAGTGCGCTTGGCGCTCCTCTGTGCTCGACGCACCGCAGTACTAGATACGCCTCTGTGCTCGACGCACCTCAGGACTCGACGCACCACAGAACTCGACGCGCCTCTGCGCTCGACCCGCCCCAGCGCTCGACGCGCCTCAGTTCAGAGCGCGAGTGCTCTCGGGGATGACGCCGTCCGCGTACAGGCTCTTCGCGACGTCCTGGAACGCCGTCAGCGCGACGCGCTGCGTCGTCGGGCCGTAGGAGATGCGTGCGACGCCCAGCGCCTCGTACTCCGCCGCGCTGAGCGCGCCGGGCAAGCCGATGACACTTACCTTGCGCTCCCCGATCCCCTCGACGAGCCGGCGTGTGACGTCCGCATTCAGCACGCCGGGCACGAACACCACGTCGGCACCGGCATCCAGGAACGCCCTCCCTCGCGCGATCGCATCGGCGATCGATTCCTCGACCGGCCGGTCCCCCGCGCGCACGAACGCGTCGGTGCGGGCGTTGAGCGCGAGCGGCACGCCCTCGGCCTCGGCGGCCGCGACGATGGCCGCGACCCGCGCGACCGACTCATCGAACGGCAGCAGTCGGTCTTCGACGTTCGCGCCGACGATGCCCACACCGATGGCACGACGGATCGTGTCGGCCGGGTCCTCATAGCCGTTGTCGAGATCCGCACTGACGGGCACGTCGCCGGCAGCGGCGACGATGCGGCCCACGAAGTCGAGGGTGATCTCGAGCGGAATGGCGCCGTCGGCGTAGCCGAAGGTCGCCGCGATCGAGTGTCCGGCCGTCGCGATCGCCCTCGTCTCGGGCAGCGCCAGCACGGCCTTCGCCGAGACGACGTCCCACACGTTCACCACCCGGAGGATCTCGGGGGCGGCGTGGAGGTCTCGGAGGGTGCGGGCACGGTCGGCTGCAGTGGTCATGTGTCTACGGTGCCACGACGCGCGGAGCGAAGCGAGTGGGTTGACATGGCGTGCACGCATCGACCTGCATCGCTCTGACCGGCCCACTCGACCGCGGCGAGCCGGCCACGATCGCACCCGTCACGGTCGCACCCGTCACGATCACCGATCGCGGTCGCACCCGTCACGATCACCGGTCACGGTCGCACCCGTCGCGATCACCGGTCACGATCACGCCGCACGCGTGACACGCCGGTCACGCGGCGCAACGATCCCCCACCCGGCACGCGACGACCCTACGATGCAGGCATGACTCTGTTTCCCTCCCTTCCCGCGTCCGTGACAAGCCGCACGGTGACAGTGGCCGACGGCGTCGACCTGCGCATCCTGCGCGCCGGCAGCGGGACGCCGCTCCTGCTGATCCCGGGCTGGAGCTTCTCCGCCGAGGTCTTCGTCCACCAACTGACCGAGCTCTCCGCCGACTACGACGTCATCGCGATCGACCCGCGCGGTCACGGCCAGTCCTCCAAGCCGCTCACCGGCAACAACTATCCGCAGCGCGGGCGCGACCTCGCCGCACTCGTCGACGCGCTCGGGCTCGACCAGTTCGTGCTGGCAGGCTGGTCGTTCGGCGTGCTCGACGCCCTGTCGTATCTACAGCAGGCCGGTCACGACAAGGTGAGCAGACTAATCCTGATCGATGAGCCGCCCCGCGTGCCGTTCGACCCGAGCGATCCCTCGGAATGGGGCGAGGCGGGTCTGAGCCACGACGGGCTGCCCGCGTACGTGCTGTTCCTGTCCACCGCTCGGGACGACTTCCTGGCATACATCGTGACCGACGCGCTGGGGCTGGATGCCGGTGACCCCGCCGCCGAAAAGCTCATCGCCGACGGCGCCCAGACGCCGGAGCACATCGCCATCATCACGGGCGTCGAGGGTCTGTCGTCGGACTACTCCGCGACCGCGATCGAGTATGCCGCGACAGGCAAGCCGATCCTGTTCTTCGCCAAAGAGGCCTGGGCGGACGCCGCACGCGCGTGGGTGTCGGCGCACCTGCCGGACGCGGAGTTCGCGACCATCCCGGTCCACGCGGGCTTCCTCACCGAGCCCGCCGCGTTCAACGCGCGAGTGCGGGAGTTCATCGGGTAGGTCAACGCGCTACCGGCCGGCGCACGCTACCGCAGCGCGCGCCGAGCGAAGCGCCGGACGTCCTCGATCGCCGGTCGGGGCTCATCCTCGAGCCACACGCCCCAGAACCCGAACGCGCGCAGCGTGTCGCGCACCGGGGCGGTGAGGTCGCGGTACCACCGTGAGTCGAGCGGCGCCCCGTCCTCGGTCACCCAGCCGAGGTCGTACAGGACCGCGAGCACGTGCTCCTCCCCCTCGGCGTCGGTGCTGACGCTGCCGTCCGCGAGGGCGAGCACGAGCAACGTCGACGCGAGCCGGTGATGCTCGCTCATCCGCTGGCGCAACAGCATGTGGGCGATCTGATCGGCGAGCGCGCCGGCATCCTGAGCGATCGCACGCACCTTCGCGGGCGCCACGAGAGCGCCCTTCAGCTTGCGCACCAGACGGAGCGCCTCCGCGCTCTCGCGCAGCACCCGCACCGGGATCGCGTTCTGCTCGCGGTTCGCCTGCCCCCACAACGCGCCGGACCAGCCGAGTTCGACCATCGCGGCGCGGACCGTGGCCGGCGGCATCCAACCGGCGCTCGTCAGCGGCATCCCGTCCCCGACGCGCGCCAGCAGCCACGCGAACGGCCGGATGAGCGCGGCGGGGTCGTCGATCTCGACCGGATCCAGCAGGTTGGCGCCGGAGAGGTGCCGGCGCAGATCCACCCGCAGCGGCACGGGGAGCTCTTCCGCGAGACGGACGATCGGGGAGGCCGCGTCGATGCCGCGCGAGGGATCGATGAGACCCGACATGTCGCCGGCAGGGTCGCGCCCCTCGGCGAGAAGCGTCAGCTCGGCGCGCGCGGCGTCGAGCCCGGCGTCGGCGGGATCGAACGATGCCCACGGCCCGGCTGTCGCCCGCACCCACTCCGACACGCGATCGTGATCGGGGTGATGCACGTCGGCGAGGACGTCGAGCATGTCCTCGTATCCACGGATGCCGCCGGAATCCTCGAACGGCCCCCGCCTCTCGCCGCGGACGAGCGTGACGCGGGGCTCGCCGCTGTGCGCAGGGGCGCGCTCGATCAGGTCGATCCGATGCATCCAGCAATCACCGAAGTCGTACTCGTACCAGAGCGGGCCGTCGAACTGCATCGCCGCCGCGATCGTGGTGTCGGCTTCGTCCTCGTCGCCGGGTTCGCCGGATTCGAGGAGGCTCCACTGGTCCATCCAGGTGCGTGGACGACGGCCGATGCGCGGGATGCCGGTGGGGACGAGTCCCGGATCCTCCTCGGTGAACTGGTGCAGGTGGGTGTTCTGCCAGCCGAACGCGATCTGCAGCACGACGTGGAGCTGCGCCAGAGTCAGGGTCTCGTCGACATCGACGGTGCGCCAGATCTCAGGCTCACTGCCGACGAGAGCGATGCGCAGACGCAGGATGCGACGAGTGCGAGCAGGCATGGAATCACGCTACGGGATGCCGCGGGCGCACCGCGCAGACTCGGGGGCGCGGCTGCGATCTCGACGCGACAGATACGACTTCGACGACAGAGATACGACCTCGGCGACAGAGATACGACCTCGACGCGCGAGATACGACCTCGACGCGCGAGATACGACCTCGGCGGGGGTCAGCGGCGGCGGGCGGTCAGCCGCGCGCGGCGCTCGAGGAAGAGGTTGACCGCACCGAAGACGAGGACGAGCAGGGCGGCGACGAGCGGGAGGACCATCGAGGCGCGCGGCGACGTCGTGTCGGCGATCCAGCCGGTCGTCGCCGAGGCGAGCGCCTGCGCGAGCGTCAGCGCCGAGCCGAGCATCGTCAGCGTCGTGGCGGTGCGTCCCTCGGGGGCGCGATCGCCGGCGAGGCTGAACAGCGTCACCAGCGTCGGGCCGACGCCCAACCCCATCACCAGGAGCGCGACCGTCACGGCTGTGAAGTCGTCCGCCTGTGCGTAGCCGGCGGCGGCGAGGGCGAGAACCGCGGCGAACAGGATCCACCGCCGGCGCTGCGCGAATCGCGCCGGCAGCAGCACGACGCCCAGCGCGAGCACGGCGGAGCCGATGCCCATGAGGCCGTACAGCAGGCCGGCCTCCGATCCGTCGCCGCGTTCGTTCGCGAACGCGGTCAGCGAGGTCAGCGTCGCGCCGAAGAACATGCCGACCGCGAACGTCGCGGCCACGAGGACGAGCACCGGAGCGCGCAGCAGCGCGCGGAAGGGGGCACGCTCGCCGTCGTGCTTCGCGCCACCGGTCGCGATGCGACTGGTCGGGTGCAGCGCGAACGCCGTGACGAAGGCGAAGCTCAGCATCGCCGCGATCGCGATCGGCGCCCACGGCGCGATGAGCGCCGCGAAGATGCCCACCAGGAACGGACCGATCACGAACGCCGTCTCGTCGGCGGCCGATTCGTACGACATGATCTGCGACATCGTCTTGGGCTGGCGCACGAGCGGCAGCCGCTCGCGGATGATGACCATGAGTCGGCTGCGCGACATCGCCGCCGCCTGCGGTGCGCTCAGACCGATGAACGCGGCCGTCGCCAGGATCACGCCGCCCGGTGCACCACCCAACACGACGAACGGGAAGGCGGCCAGCAGCACGCCGTTGACGATGCCGACCGGCAGCAGCACTCGGCGCTGCCCGAACCGGTCGACGGCGTCGCCGATGATCGGTCCGGCGATGACGACCCCGACGCCGACGGCGGCGGAGGTGAGCCCGCCCAGGCTCACCGATCCGGTGACGGACACGACGAAGGTCAGGACGCCGACGACCATCATGGCGAACGGGAGACGCGCGAGGAACGCGATGGGCCAGTAGACCCATCCGGTGTGCGCGATCAGCGAGCGATCGTCGGGGGATGTCATCGGGGAGCACCTCGGGTCGGGTTGCGGACGTGCCGCCTTGCCTTCCAGCAGGTAGATGCACCGGGCGTGCCCCGCAGGTCGCGAACGCACCGTCCCCCAGACTATCGAACCGACATGCGCGAAGCCTGGACCGGGCCCTTTACCGACGGGATGCCGGGAGGTCAAGGGGGTGTCGTGCACGCGCCGCGGCGAGGAGGGTGGCGGAAACCGCGCCGCCCGGCTGAGTCACGCGGCTGAGTCGCACTGATGGGCTGCACGGCTGACCCGCACGGCGCCGATCCGAAGGAACAGTCATGACCTTCTTCCCCAGCGAGTTTCCTCCCGCTCCGGGCGAAATGCCGCCCGGTCCGGACACGCCGGCGCCGCCCGGCGATCCGGGCGCACCCCCGGAGCCGCCCGCGCCACACCCGGTCGAGCCGACCCCGGCATACCCCGACGAACCGTTCGCCCCGCACCCCGAGGAGCCGACGCCCCTCCCGGACGGCCCCATCTGACCTTCCCGCGCCTGACCCTTTCCACGCCTGAACTTCCCGCGCCTGATCTTCCCGCGTGCCCCCGCGCCCCACCTTCCCGCGCGCCCCCGCGCCCCACCTTCCCGCGCGCCCCCGCGCCCCACCTTCCCGCGCGCCCCCGCGCCCCACCTTCCC
>PJTQ01000091.1_pt1 | contig 159135 bp, 133 predicted proteins | sample 1512231 | NCBI WGS metagenome assembly PJTQ01 (sample SAMN08177688, study PRJNA422409) | Soil metagenome, whole genome shotgun sequencing project. | isolation source: Soil (3) enriched on wood chips | place: USA: Madison | collected 2015-01-15 | reverse complement strand
GTAGTTCAGTCGGTTAGAATACCGGCCTGTCACGCCGGGGGTCGCGGGTTCGAGTCCCGTCCGCTGCGCCATATTCCACTTCCAGGGCCCACTGAACACCCGGAAGTAACAAAGAAAGCGACCCTAGGGTCGCTTTTTTTGTGCCTGCATTTTGTACCCCTACCTGCACGCGTTTGCCGCAGCTTCAGCCACGACGTTCCTCCTCCCGCAATGTCAGCACCTCATACCCACCCTCAGTCACCGCCACGGTGTGCTCCCACTGCGCCGACAAGCTGTGGTCCCGGGTGATCACCGTCCAGCCATCCTTCAACTCGCGCGTGCCGCGGCCACCCTGGTTGATCATCGGCTCGATGGTAAACACCATCCCCGGTTTCAGCTTCATGCCCATGCCGCGCTGGCCAATGTGCAGCACCTCTGGCCCTTCATGCATCTGCTGGCCAATACCGTGGCCGCAATACTCGCGCACCACGCTGTAACCCGCCGCCTCGGCATGGGCCTGCACGGCATGGCCGATATCACCCAGCGTTGCCCCAGGCCGCACCTGCTCGATGCCTTTCCACAACGCGTCATAGGTGGTGTCGACCAGGCGCCGGGCTTCTTCGCTGATCTTGCCGATGCAATACATCTTCGACGAATCGGCAATGTAGCCGCCCTGTTCCAGCGTGATGTCGACGTTGATGATCGAGCCTTCCTTGAGCACCTCATCGACCTTGGGGATGCCGTGGCAGACCACGTGGTCCACCGACGTATTGAGCGAGTAAGGGAAACCGTACTGGCCTTTGCTTGCTGGCCGTGCCTTGAGCGTATCGACGATGAACGCCTCGGCGCGATCGTTGATCTGCATCGTGGTCACGCCGGGGCGGATGAAGCTGTCGAGTTCGGTGAACACCTGGGCCAGTAGCTGGCCGGCGCGGCGCATCAGGTCGAGTTGGGCGGGGGTCTTGAGGATCACCTGGGACATGGGGGGAGGGCAGTTGCTCATGCTGGAAATTGCCCCAGCATAGCGCTTGGAAGCGTGAGGTTGCCACCGCATGGTGCGCAAGGTACGCCGCAGCACTGTCTTTGTGGGAGCGGCCTTGTGTCGCGAAAGGGCTGCAAAGCAGCCCCGGCAATACAGGGATAAAAGCTGAAATTCGGGGGCCGCCTTGCGGCCCTTTCGCGACACAAGGCCGCTCCCACAAAAAGCCGTTCCGTGCACCTGGCCCACTATTTGCTGAAGCCTCCTCACAGGGCTATCAACGTCGACAGCCCGCAAAACCTCACGACAAAGGCGCCGTGTTGCCCCGCTTGCATCAGCATGCCGGGGCAGCCGGCGCCTTTTTGCGTTTTCCACAGGAGCCCGCCCATGGCCAACAGCGAAGTACGCAGCGTCTGCCCCTACTGCGGCGTGGGCTGCGGCATCGTCATGAGCGTTGCCGATGGCAAGGTCGGCAAGATCAGCGGCGACAAGCTGCACCCGAGCAACTTTGGCCGCCTATGCACCAAAGGCCTCACCGCACACCTGCCACTGAGTGCCAGCGGGCGCATGGCCGACGCCTATGTGCGCCAGCAACGCAGCCAGCCGCCAGTGCGCACCAGCATGGACCAGGCCATCGCTGCCACCGCCGAGCGTCTGCGCAGCATCATTGACCAGCACGGCCCGGATGCCGTGGCGCTCTACGTGTCCGGGCAAATGTCGCTGGAGGCCCAGTATCTGGCCAACAAGTTGGCCAAGGGCTTTATCCGTACGCGCCACATCGAGTCCAACTCGCGCCTGTGCATGGCCAGCGCCAGCAGTGGCTACAAGCTGTCGCTTGGCGCCGATGGCCCACCTGGCAGTTACCAGGACTTCGAGCACGCCGACGTATTTCTGGTGATCGGCGCCAACATGGCCGACTGCCACCCGATCCTGTTCCTGCGCCTGCTTGATCGGGTCAAGGCCGGTGCGAAGTTGATCGTCGTCGACCCACGGTGCAGCGCCACGGCCGACAAGGCCGACTTGTTCCTGCAGGTGCGCCCCGGCAGCGACATGGCCTTGCTCAACGGCCTTTTGCACCTGCTGCATCGCAATGGCCGCACCCACCCCGACTTCATCGCCCGCCACACCGACGGTTGGGACGAACTGCCGGCCTTCCTCGACGACTACCCCCCCGAGCGCGTCGCCGCCATCACCGGGCTGGCCGAGGCCGATATCATCAAGGCCGCCGAATGGATCGGCAGCGCCAACAACTGGATGAGCTGCTGGACCATGGGCTTGAACCAGAGCATTCACGGTACCTGGCACAGCAACGCCATCTGTAACCTGCATTTGGCCACGGGTGCCATCTGCCGCCCCGGTAGCGGCCCGTTCTCGCTGACCGGCCAGCCCAATGCCATGGGCGGCCGCGACATGGGCTACATGGGCCCCGGCTTGCCAGGCCAGCGCTCAGCGTTGGTGGACGACGACCGCGCGTTCGTCGAACGACAGTGGCAACTGCCACCCGGCAGCCTGCGCAGCGAGGGTGGCGAGGGTACGGTGGCGCTGTTCGGGCAGATGAAAACCGGTGAAGTGAAAGCCTGCTGGGTCATCTGCAGCAATCCGGTAGCCAGTGTCGCCAACCGCCAGCAAGTGATCGACGGCCTGCGCAAGGCCGAACTGGTCATTACCCAGGACGCCTTCCTCGACACCGAAACCAACCGCTACGCCGACATCCTGCTGCCGGCCGCGCTGTGGGCCGAAGGTGAGGGTGTGATGATCAACAGCGAGCGCAACCTGACCCTGATGCCACGCGCTGTCGAGCCCCCCGGGCAAAGCTTGCCGGACTGGCAGATCATTGCCCGCGTGGCGTGTGCCATGGGCTATGCCGAAGCCTTCGACTACCCCAATGCCGAAGCGGTGTATGAGGAAATACGCCGCTTCCACAACCCCTCAACCGGTTACGATCTGCGCGGTATCGGCTATGCCGAATTGCGGACACAGCCGCGCCAGTGGCCTTGTGCACCGGGCAGCGAGCAGCATCGTAGCCCGCTGCGCTACCTCAACGACGGCAGCAGCCAGGCGCTCCTGCTCGATGCCCGGGGTAGGCGGCCGGCACTGGCCTTTCCCACCGCCAGCGGCAAGGCGCGCTTCTTTGCGCGGCCGTGGTTACCGGCAGCGGAAGTGCCGGACGATGACTACCCCATGGTGCTTAACACTGGCCGTGTGCAGCACCAATGGCACACGTTGACCAAGACCGGCAAGGTGCCGGCACTGAACAAGCTGGAGCCCGGCCCCTACCTCGAGATTCACCCTGAGGATGCCGCCCGGCTGGGTGTCGCTGAAAAGGACCAGGTGGCCGTTCGCTCGCGCCGGGGACATGCCGTGTTGCCGGCGCGCATCAGTGACCGGGTCATGCCGGGCAACTGCTTTGCGCCGTTTCACTGGAATGACCTGATCGGCGAGCAATTGGCGATCAATGCCGCGACCTGCGATGCGGTCGACCCGCTGTCGCTGCAGCCTGCCTTCAAACACTGCGCCGTAGCCCTGGAGCGGGTCGCAGGCGAGCGCATCGACGCCGTTGATCTGAACACTGCCACTGTAGAGCCTGTCCGCATGCCGACCGCCACCCTGTCCCGTCTGCTTGGCCTGCACACCCTGCCGGCTCCGGTGCTGGCCGAAGAAGAGCGTCATTACCTGCAAGGTTTCCTGCTGGGCCTGGACCAGGCCCGCGCCGAGGGCGTACCCCGCCTGCCGGCCAGTGCGCCGCTGGCTGCCAGCCGTCGTTTGTTTGTCGACGGTTTGCTGGCCGGGCTGTTCGCCCAGCCTGCAACTGCGCCCATCGCGGCACAGGCCGCGCCATGGCATCAGGTGCTGTGGGCCTCGCAGACCGGCAATGGTGAGCAACTGGCCGAACGCTGTGCCGCGCGCCTGCGCGATGCTGGTCTGAGCGTGCAACTCAGCTGCCTGGAGGCGGTCAGCCCAAGCCAGCTGCAGGGGGTTGCCAGTGTGGTGTTGATCGCCAGCACCTTTGGCGATGGCGACGCGCCCGACAGCGGCGCGGCATTCTGGCAGGCCTTGCAGGGCGAGGAGGGCGCCCACTGCGCCGGGCTGCCCTATGCCGTACTGGCCTTGGGCGACTCCAGTTACGACCAGTTCTGCGGTTTTGGCCGCAAGCTCGACCAGCGCCTGGCCGAGCTGGGAGGGCAGCGCCTGCTGCAACGGGTGGACTGCGAGCCAGACTTCGACGAAGCCTTTGCCAGTTGGCTCGAAGCGTTATTACCTGCACTGGGCACTGCCGCGGCGCCACCTCCGGCGAGTGAACCTGCACCCGTATCGGCCTTCAGCAAGCAGCAACCCTGGATGGCCACGGTACTGGAAAACCGTCTGCTCAATGGCCCCGGCGCCAGCAAGGAAACCCGCCAGCTGGTCTTCGACCTGAGCGGCAGCGGCTTCAGTTACGCTGCCGGCGATGCCCTGGGCGTATGGCCGCGCAACTGCTCGGCCCTGGTAGAAGAGCTGCTGACGCTGATGCAGCTCGATGGCCAGGCGATGGTCGAGCTTAAAGGTCATTGCGCCATGCCATTGGCCGAAGCCCTGCAAGCACATCTGGAAATTGCCAAGGTCACTGCGCAACAACTGCAGGCATTTGCCAGCAATGCGCCTGACCTGCAGCGGTTGCTGCAGCCTGAATGCAAGGCCGAGCTGCAAGATTGGCTGTGGGGCCGGCAGTTGGTCGATGTGCTGCGCGCCTTCCCCCAGCAGTTGCCGCTGGCCAGCTGGCTGGAACTGCTCAAGCCATTGCAGCCGCGGCTCTATTCGATCAGCTCCAGCCCGCTGGCGCACCCAGGCCAGGTGCATCTGACGGTGTCGACGGTGCGTTATGGCGAACGTAAAGGCGTGTGCTCAAGCTTCCTTGCCGACCGTGCGCAAGTGCAGAAAGTGGCGATCTTCCCGCAGGTGTCGAAGCACTTCCGCTTGCCCGAGGACGACAGCGTGCCGGTGATCATGGTGGGCCCTGGTACTGGCATTGCACCGTTCCGTGCGTTCCTCGAGGAGCGAGAGGCACGGGGGGCAAAAGGTGACAACTGGCTGTTCTTCGGTGAGCAGTACGCAGCGACCGACTTCTATTACCAGGAGCAGTTGCAGGCCTGGCAGGCGGCGGGGCACCTGCGGCTGGACACGGCGTTCTCGCGGGACCAGGTCGAGAAGATCTATGTGCAGCAGCGCATGCTTGAGCAGGGTGCGCTGTTGTGGCAGTGGCTGGAGGCGGGGGCGTATTTCTATGTGTGTGGCGATGCTCAGCGTATGGCCAGGGATGTGGATGCGGCGTTGCGGGTAATCGTCGCCGAGCATGGCCGGATGGATGCGGCGGCGGCGGCGGCTTATGTCGAAGGCTTGAGCAAGGCCAGGCGTTATCGGCGCGATGTGTACTGACGTGCTCCAAGATGGGGTGTTGTGCACCTTGAATGTGCATTGGCTGGGCGGGACCAGCGCAAGTGTAGGAGCGGGTTTACCCGCGAAGAGGCCGACACAGGCAACCCAGGCAACCCACGCAACCCGATTGGCACGCTCCCTGCTTAACCTTGGATACAACAAAGCCCACTGATCAACGGCGATCAACCGGGCCCCCTACCGTGATGAATACAGGCAAAGGCGCCTGGAGCTTCGGCTCCAGGCGCTTTTTTTTTGATCGAGGATCGGCTTATGAAGGCAACAGCGAGCAGCGGGCAACGAGAGCGACTGGTCATCGTCGGCAACGGCATGGTCGGCCACCATTGCGTCGAACAACTGGTCAGTCGCGGCGCCCTGCAGCGCTTCGAGGTGCGGGTATTCGGCGAAGAGCGCCAACGCGCGTATGATCGCGTGCACCTGTCCGAATACTTCGGCGGCAGCTGTGCCGAAACCCTGGCCCTGTGTGAGCACGATTTCTACGACGCCAATGGCGTGCACCTGCACCTGGGTGAGGCCGTGCTGGAGATCGACCGTGAGCGCCGCGAAGTCGTTACTGCCGAAGGTCGCTATGGCTACGACCAACTGGTGCTGGCCACCGGCTCCTATCCCTTCGTACCGCCGATCGAAGGCTCCAGCGGCAATGCCCGCCTGGTCTACCGCACCCTGGACGACCTCGATGGCATTCGTGCTGCTGCAGCCGGTGCCCGCCGAGGGGTGGTGGTCGGCGGTGGCCTGCTTGGCCTGGAAGCGGCCAACGCCCTCAAGTCGCTGGGGCTGGAAGCCCACGTGGTGGAATTCGCCCCACGGCTGATGCCGGTGCAGCTGGATGGCGAGGGCGGTGCCGCGTTGAAGGCGCAGATCGAAGCGCTGGGTGTGGGGGTGCACCTGTCGCGCGCCACCCAGTCGGTCAGTGCCGGTGAAACCTACCGCTACCGCATGAACTTCGACGGCGGTGAGCACCTGGAAACCGACCTGATCGTGTTCTCCGCCGGTATCCGCCCACAGGATGCACTGGGCCGGGGCTGCGGCCTGGACATCGCCGCGCGCGGTGGCGTGGTCATCGATAACCACTGCCGCAGCAGCGACCCACGCATCTTCGCCATCGGCGAGTGCGCCTCGTGGAACGGCAGCGTGTTCGGCCTGGTCGCCCCGGGCTACAGCATGGCGCGCAACCTGGCTGGGCTGCTGATGGGCGAGGCGGCGGTGGCGTTCACCGGCGCCGACATGTCGACCAAGCTCAAGCTGCTGGGGGTGGATGTCGGTTCGATCGGCGACGCCCACGGTGCCACGCCGGGCGCACGCAGCTATCGCTTCATCGATGAAGCCAACAGCGCTTACCGCCGTTTGGTGGTGGATGCCAGCGGCAAGCACGTGCTCGGCGCGGTGCTGGTCGGCGACAACAGCTATTACGACACCCTGTTGCAGTACGCCCAGAACGGCATCGCCCTGCCGGCCGACCCGGCAGCGCTGATCCTGCCGCAAGGCGGTGGTGCGCCGGCCCTGGGCGCCGATGCGCTGCCCGACAGCGCGACCATCTGCTCCTGCCACAACGTCAGCAAGGGGGCGGTGTGCGCCGCGATCGACAGTGGCTGTAGCGACTTGGCTGCGGTCAAGGGCTGCACCAAGGCCGCGACCGGCTGCGGCGGTTGCGCGGCCCTGCTCAAGCAAGTCTTCGAGCACGAACTGACGGCCCGCGGCGTGGCGGTGGACAAGAGCCTGTGCGAGCACTTTGCCTACACCCGGCAGGAGCTGTACGGGTTGGTGCGGGTGGAGGGTATCCGCACCTTCAGCGAACTGCTCGAGCGCCATGGCAAGGGCCATCTGGGGTGTGACATCTGCAAGCCGGCGGTGGGCAACATTCTCGCCTCGTGCTGGAACCAGCCGATCATGGACCCGGCGCTGGTACCGCTGCAGGACACCAACGACACCTTCATGGCCAACATGCAGAAAAACGGCACCTATTCGGTGGTGCCGCGCATTCCCGGTGGTGAAATAACCCCCGACAAGCTCATCGTCATCGGCCAGGTGGCCAAGAAATACGACCTGTACACCAAGATCACCGGTGGCCAGCGCATCGACCTGTTCGGCGCCCAGTTGCACGAACTGCCGCTGATCTGGGGCGAACTGATCGAGGCCGGTTTCGAAACCGGTCACGCCTATGGCAAGTCGACCCGCACGGTAAAGTCGTGCGTGGGCAGTACCTGGTGCCGTTACGGCGTGCAGGACAGTGTCGCCATGGCCCTGCGCCTGGAAGACCGCTACAAGGGCCTGCGCAGCCCCCACAAGCTCAAGTTCGCGGTATCGGGTTGCACCCGTGAATGCGCCGAAGCGCAGAGCAAGGACATCGGCGTTATCGCCACCGACAAGGGCTGGAACCTGTACGTGTGCGGGAACGGCGGCATGCGCCCGCGGCATGCCGAGCTGTTCGCCACCGACCTGGACGACGAAACCCTGGTACGCCTGATCGACCGCGTGCTGATGTTCTACATCCGCACGGCCGACAAGCTGCAGCGCACCTCGGTGTGGCGTGAAAACCTGGAAGGCGGGCTGGACTACCTGAAGCAGGTGGTCATCGACGACAGCCTGGGCCTGGCCAGCGAGCTGGAAGCGCAGATGCAGCATGTGGTCGACCAGTATGAATGCGAATGGGCCAATGCCCTCAACGATCCGGAGAAGCTCAAGCGCTTCCGTACCTTCGTCAACGACCGACGCGCCGACCCGGACGTGCACTTCGTGCGCGAACGCGAACAACGCCGGCCCGCTGCACCGCTGCACCTGATCCCAACTGTCGAGGAGGCTGTCTGATGAACCTGGCCAATGCTGCTGTGAACACGCAAGAAAACTGGCAGCCGGTGTGCCAGGCACAAGACCTGGTGGCCGACTCCGGCGTCGTGGTTTGGTTCGATGGGGCCCAGGTGGCGTTGTTCTACCTGCCGGGGCAGGCCCAGCCGCTGTATGCAGTGGACAACCGCGACCCACGCTCCGGCGCCAACATTATCGGCCGCGGGCTGGTGGGCAGTGTGCAAGGTGAGCTGGTGGTGGCAGCGCCGCTCTACAAGCAGCACTTCAGCCTGCTGAGTGGGGAGTGCCTGGAGGATGCCGGGCAGAGGTTGCGGGTGTGGCCGGTGCGGTTGAAGGGGGAGGTGGTGGAGCTGGCGGTGGCCTGATACCCCTTTGCTGTCTGTGCCGGCCTCTTCGCGGGCACGCCCGCGCCTACGGAATCTGCACCGCCTTCAAATACGGCGCTGCACCTGTGGGAACGGGCCTTCCCGCGAAGAGGCCAGCACAAGCCGACTAGATAACCAACCCCTGCGGTTTGCGTCCGGCAAATACATCCACCAGGCTGGCCACCACCATCTCGCCCATGCGCGTGCGTGTCTGTACCGTGGCACTGGCGCGATGCGGTTGCAGGACTACATCTTCGCGCTCGAACAACGCCTCGGGCGCTCGCGGTTCATCGGCAAACACATCCAGCGCCGCGCCAGCGATCTCGCCGGCCTGCAACGCCGCGACCAACGCGGGTTCATCCACCAGCTTGCCGCGTGCGATATTGATCAGATACCCCTCGGCGCCCAACGCCCGCAGCACGTCGCGATTGATCAGCGCCTCGCCCTTGTCAGCCGCCGCCGCGAGGATCAGCGCATCGCTGTCCTTGGCCAACTGCAGCAGATCTGCCTCGAACCCGTAGGGCACATCCAGCGCCTGTAGATCGGTGTAGCGGATCGGGCAACCGAAGGCTGCCGCCCGCTGCGCTACCGCCCGACCGACCCGGCCCATGCCGACGATGCCCACGCGCATGCCCGACACCTGCCGGGCCAGTGGCAGCGGTGCCAGCGGCGTGGTGCTGGTGGCCCAACGGCCGGCGCGAACGAAGCGGTCACCGGTGCAGATCCCCCGGCACAAGCCGATCAGCAGGCCGATGGCAAGATCGGCGACGTCCTCGGTGAGCGCACCGATGGTCGCCGTCACCTGGATGCCGCGATCGCGGGCATAGGCCAAGTCTACCGCGTCGGTGCCGACGCCATTGACGGCGATCACTTCGAGGTTGGGCAGGCGCGCCATCAGCGCCTGGCTGATGCCGGTGTGGCCGCCGGTAATCACGCCCCGAATGTTGCTTGCATGCTGGCTGACGTAGGCCTCCTTGTCGGCCTGTTCGTAGTAGCGGTGTACGGTGAACAGCTGTTCCAGGCGCTCACGGATCTGCGGGATCAGGATAGGGCTCAGTTGCAGGACTTCTGGTTTCATCGGTCACTCCATCATAAACAGGGATCAGCCACGGCCAACGAACGGCATGTTGCTGGCCATCACGGTCATGTTCAGTACGTTGGCGTCGAGCGGCAGCGCTGCGATGTAGCGCACCGCATCGGCCACATGGCGCACGTCGAGCATCGGCTCGGCGGCGATCTCGCCATTGGCCTGGCGCACCCCACGGGTCATGCGCTCGGACAACTCGGTCAGGGCGTTGCCGATGTCCAACTGGCTGCACACGATGTGGTAAGGCCGACCATCCAGCGCCAGCGCCTTGGTCAGGCCCAGCACCGCATGCTTGCTGGCGGTGTAAGGTGCGGTGAACGGGCGTGGGGTGTGCGCCGAGATCGAGCCGTTATTGATGATTCGCCCGCCTTGCGGCTGCTGGCGGCGCATCAGGCCGAAGGCGGCGCGGGCGCACAGGAACACACCATCGACGTTGGTGGCCATGACGTTGCGCCAGTGCTCCAACGGCAGCTCGTCCACCGGCACGGCGGGCGCGTTGATGCCGGCATTGTTGAAGATCAGATCGAGCCGGCCGTGCACTTCTTCGATGGTGGCGAACAGCTGCGCGACGCTTTGCTCGTCGCGTACATCGGTGGGCACGGCCAGTGCCTCACCGCCTGCTGCCAGCGCCTGTGCAACCACGGCTTGCAGGGGTTCGGCGCGGCGCCCGGCGAGCACCAGGCTGAAGCCATCCTCCAGCAGGGCGAGGGCGACGGCGCGGCCGATGCCGCTACCAGCACCGGTGACCAGGGCGATTTTCTTGTTCTGGGTCATGTCGGGTCTCCGTCAGGTTCAGGCTGCGTTGGCTGTTTGCCCGGCAGGGCGGTGGCCGACACGCAGGTGCAGCTCGCCAATACCGTCGATCCCGGCGTGTATCGTGTCGCCCGGGTTCAGCGGGGCCACGCCGGGCGGGCTGCCGGTCATGATCAGGTCGCCCGGGTGCAGCGGCAGCTGGCGTGACAGCCGGCTGATCACTTCGGCCAATGCCCAGGTCTGCTGGCTCAGGTGGGCACGCTGGCGCTCCTCGCCATTGACCTGCAGCCACAGCGACGTATCCAGCGGCCAGTCGCATTCGCTGGCAGGGACGATGGCGGTCATCGGTGCCGAAGCCTCGAACACCTTGGCGCCTTCCCACGGCAGGCCCTCGGCCTTGGCCTTGCGCTGGTGATCGCGACGGGTCATGTCTAGACCGGCGGCAAAGCCGAACACATGCTCCAGGGCATGCTCGCGGGCGATGTTGGCGCCGCCTTTGGCGATGGCCGCGACCAGTTCGATTTCATGGCAGAACTCGTCGGTCTGCGGCGGGAAGGGCAGTTCGCCCAGTGCCTCGACCACGTTGCTTGCCGGTTTCATGAAAAACACAGGCTCCTGCGGCGCCGCGCCGTAGGATTCCGGCCACGGGTAGTTGCGGCCGAGGCAGAACACCCGGCCGACCGGGAAGCGCGCATCGCTGCCGCGGATCGGCAGGCTGACGATGGCCGGCGGGTTGAACAGGTAGGTCATGGGTGGATCCTCCGTACTGGAGTGGACAGCGTATCCAGCGGCTGGCCGGCAAAGTTGGACGAAAGCGGGGTTGGGTTGGACTATCCAAGGCACCTGGACCGGCCCTTTCGCGGCTAAAGCCGCTCCTACAGGGATAGCGTCAAACCCAGGGGCAATACCGTCCCCCCGTAGGAGCGGCTTTAGCCGCGAAGAGGCCGGTACCGTCAATACACGCCTTGGCTCAGCCCGCAGCCTTCAGCTCGATGCGATACAGCTTCCCAAGCAGCAGCGAGTAAGACAGTGTGCCCATCAACGCCACACCACCGATGAACCAGAACGCCATGGCGAACGAGCCACTGGCGTGCACGATCGCGCCGATCACGATCGGTGTGACGATGCCGCCGATGTTCGCCGCCAGGCTGGTAATGCCGCCGGTCAGGCCGATCAGCTCCTTTGGCGCCACTTCCGAGACGGCAGCCCACGACGACGAGGCGATGCCCTGGGCGAAGAACGCCAGGGTCAGCACGGCGATGCACAGCACATTGGAGTCGGTGAAGTTCACCAGCACGATCGACATCCCCAGCATCGAGCCCACCACCAGCGGCAGCTTGCGGGCAAACGACAGCGAGTAGCCCTTGCGGATCAGCAGGTCGGAGACGATGCCCGCCAGGAGGATGCCGACCGTGGCACCAATGAACGGCATGACCGCGAAGATGCCGACCTTGATCAGCGTCAGCTGGCGTTCTTCGATCAGGTAGGTGGGGAACCAGGTGAGGAAGAAGTACAGCGCCGAAGTGCTGGCGAACTTGCCCAGGCAGATCGCCCAGATCTGGCGATAGCGGAACAGCTCGGCAACCTGGCGCCAGTCGAAGCGGGTACGTTGCTGGCTGCTCTTCACCAGGCCACCACCGTGCTCGATATAGGCCAGTTCCTCCTTGCTGACCTTCTTGCAGTTCAGCGGGTCGCGGTACAGCACCAGCCACACGACGCCGAACAGGATGCCCACCAGGCCGGTGCTGTAGAAAACGTGGCGCCAGTCATAGGTGGTCGCCAGCCACAGCAGCGCGCCGGTGAACAGCGCGGTGCCCAGGTACTGGCCACATACGTAGATGCTGCTGGCCATGCCGCGCTCGCGGGCGGGGAACCATACCGTAACCGCACGGCTGTTGGCCGGGAAGGCCGGGGCCTCCATGGCGCCGACCGCCAGGCGCAGGCCGAACAGCGAGGCGAAGCCACTGGCCAGGCCCTGGGCCACGGTGACCGCCGACCAGCTGATCAGCGACACGCCATAGGTCAGACGCGAGCCGAAGCGGTCGGCAATGAAGCCAGCCGGTACCAAGGCCAACGCGTAGGTCCAGGCGAAGGCGGAGAAAATCAGGCCCATCTCGACCTTGTCCAGGCCCAGGTCTTTGGCCATGAACGGCGCGGCGATGGAAATGTTCACCCGGTCGACGTAGTTGATGATGGTCGCCACCAGCAGCAGCGACAGCATGAACCAGCGGCGGCGGGTAGGCAGGCGCTGGGCAGGGGCCGCGTCCAGTGCGTACGACGACGCGGCGCGGGGGGTAGGCGTGCTCGACATGAGTCGACCTCGTTTGTTGTTGTTGGTAGAGGTTGGGCTGCAGTCCCTTTTCTACAGTGGTCGTACGACGTATTGAATGCAACGGCGGTTTTAGACCGTTTTTTTCGCTGGAGACGGGGGAGGGCTGTGCTGTCCAAGAAAATCCGAAGGTGGGGTTTTACGCGTATTTTCAGCTGTATGTCGCATTCTCATTGGGTTGTGGGCGTTTAGGGTTGCGCGAGTTTTTGCAGACAGGTTTAATTTGATGACTTTAGACATCGTACAACTTGTTGTGCCTGCCCTGGTCTCTTCGCGGCCTTGCCCGTGAAGGGGCCAGACAGCGCCATCCTTGAAGACTGGAGCCAACCTAATGCCCCCCAAGCGCGAGGTTCCGACCTACGTCATGCAGCAGCGCAGCGAGCTGATGGATTTCTACATCCGCGACCAGCGCGGGCGCCCCGCCGAGACCGCGCCGCACCGTCACGAGTATTTTCAGATCCAGGTCAATTTAGGCGGCGACACGGTGCAACACATCGGTAGCGTGCAGCGCCCGTTCAGGCGCAACACCCTGGCTTTCATCCTGCCGCACCGGGTGCACGTGATCCCGCATCCGGCGGACAGCGACTTCGTGGTGATCAATTTCTCTCAGACGTTCCTGCTGCCTCACCTGGCCTGCGACCCGATGGACCTGGAGGAAGTGTCGATCCTGCAGGCGCCGGAGCTGTCACCGTTCCGCTTTCAGGAGCATCTCGACTTTTGCCTGGGTGAAGCCGACTTTGCCCAGGCGCGGCAAATCCTCGATCGCTTGCGTGAACTGGATGCCAACCGCCGCTTCGGCACCCGCGAAATGCTCAAGGGCCTGTTGCTGCAGCTGATCGGCCAGGTCTGCGGCCTGTACGCCGAGCCGCTGCGCGAACTGGCCGACAGCAACGCGGCCCAGCTCAGCCGCCGTGCCGCGCTGGGCCGCATGAGCGACTACCTGCGCCGGCATATCGACGACCCCGACCTGAACCTGCAGAAAGTCGCCGCCGCCACCTACCTGTCGCCGACCTACCTGACCCACTGGCTGCGCAAGGAAATTGGCAAGACCTTCAGCGAGCTGGTGCTGGAGCGGCGCATGCACGCCGCACGCAACTACCTGCTCAACGGCAGCCGCCCGGTGGGCGAGGTGGCGCGGCTCTGTGGCTTTGCGGACGAGGCCTACTTCTCTCGACGTTTCCGCCAGATCCACGGCCTGCCACCTGGCCAGTTCCGCCGCCAGCAACGCGACCCGGATACGCCGCAGGTAGCGATGCGGTAAGCTTGCTGCCATGAACCTCGACACCCGCATCAAATACCGCCACCTGCTGTGCTTCCTGGAGATTGCCCGGCAGGGCAGCCTGGCCAGGGCGGCCGATAGCCTGTCGATCAGCCAGCCGGCGATTTCCAAGACCCTCAAGGAGCTTGAGGACCTGCTCGAGGCGCGCCTGTTCGAGCGCAGCCGCCAGGGTGTCGAGCTGACCCCGGCCGGCACCCGCTTCATGCGTTACGCCGGGCCCAGTGTGCAGGCGCTGCGCGATGGCGTCAGCAGCCTGCGCGGTGAAGCGCGGGCGCCGTCGCAGGTGCGCATCGGCGTGCTGTCCACGGTCGAAGGCCTGCTCATGCCCGAGGTGCTGTGCCGCCTGCATCAGCGCCATGAAGCGCTGGTGATCAGCGTGGTCACCGGGGTCAGCGCGCAGTTGCTTGGCCAGCTTCACCTGGGGGAGCTGGAACTGGTGGTGGGGCGCATGACCGACAGTCCGCAAATCCAGGGGTTGTCGTTCGAGCACCTGTACAGCGAGTCGATGAGCCTGGTGGTGCGCCCGGGTCACCCGCTGCTGGCCAGCACTCCCGTGGAGCGGGGGCAGGTGGGGCGTTACCCGTTGGTGCTGCCACCCGCTGGCACCACCATCCGCCAGCACGCCGACAGCCTGTTCGTGCAATGCGGCATCCAGATGCCGGCCCAGCGCCTGGAAACCCTGTCGCTGGCCCTGAGCCGGCGCTACCTGCTGGGCAGCGATGGCCTGTGGGTGGCGCCGCGTGATGCCGTGCTGCTCGACCTGCGCCGTGGCGAACTGGTCGAGCTTGACCTGGGTGTGCGCGAGCCGGGCGGGTCGGTGGGGATTTGCCGCAATGCCGCCTTGCCGTTGAGTTTGCCGGGCCAGTGGGTGGGAGAGGTGCTGCGGGAGGTGGCGGGGGAATATCGAGAGGGTCGGTATCCTTGAGTTTTCGGGGGTTGCCTGGCCTGCTGTTTCCGACCTCAGAACCCGCAGAAATAAAAAGCCACCAAAGCCCGGCAAACCCGGCACAAAGGGTCAATACTGGCCAATGGCTGTAAAGCTTCGATGAAGAAGCTTTTAACGACTGAACTTCCTTACGAAAACCCGCTCCTATGCCGGTAGCCATTGGTCATGGCCGCCTGATAAGCTCGCGGCTTTACCCTGATTGCCCTCATGGCGCATGAACAAGGAAATAGCATGAAACAGCATCGTTTGGCGGCTGCGGTTGCCCTGGTAGGCCTGGTACTGGCTGGCTGCGATCAACAAGCCAGCAGCCCCGAGCTGAAGACTCCGGCGCAGAAAGCCTCCTACGGTATCGGCCTGAACATGGGCAAGAGCCTGGCTCAGGAAGGCATGGAAGACCTTGATTCGAAAGCAGTCGCCCTCGGCATCGAAGACGCCGTTAGCAAGAAAGAACAACGCATCAAGGACGAAGAGCTGGTAGAGGCCTTCACCGCATTGCAGAAACGCGCCGAGGAGCGCCTGGCCAAGGCCAGCGAAGAAGCCGCCTCCGCCGGCAAGAAATTCCTCGAAGAAAACGCCAAGAAGCCAGGCGTGGTCACCACGGCCTCGGGCCTGCAGTACGAAGTGGTCAAGAAGGCCGACGGCCCGCAGCCCAAACCGACTGACGTGGTCACTGTCCACTACGAAGGCAAGCTGATCGATGGCAAGGTATTCGACAGCTCCGTCGAGCGTGGCAGCCCGATCGACCTGCCGGTCAGCGGTGTGATCCCAGGTTGGGTCGAAGGTTTGCAGCTGATGCACGTCGGCGAGAAGTACAAGTTGTTCATCCCGGCTGAACTGGCCTATGGCGCACAAAGCCCAAGCCCGCTGATCCCGGCCAACTCGGTACTGGTGTTCGACCTGGAACTGATCGCCATCAAGGACCCGGCCCAGTTGCAAGGCGCCGAGCCGCAGGCCGAAGCCCCTGAAGAAGCACCTGCCCAGTAACATTGGCTGGTTGTCGAAAACGCCCCACATTGTTGGGGCGTTTTCGTTTGTGCCGATTGGACGAACCTGCAACAGCTGATACTGTCCGAGGAAATGCAGCGTGAAGAAGTAGGATGTTTCTGACGCAAATCGTTTGCGGCGCAGGTAGTCATGGCGTGAAACGACTGTGTAAAAAACGCCCGATCTGACCGGGCCCCTTGCCTGGCAGGCACCTGGGGTCGGAAACGTCGCCCTGTTCACAAGGTTATCCACAATAAATGTGGATAACCTTTTCCTCTCGGAGGCTCCATGAGCGCACCCTGGAATTTTGCCCGTTTCCTGCCATTGGCCGAGCGCCTGCTCAGCCGCGGTCGTTTGCCGGCCTTGCTGTTTGCGGTGGCGCGCAAAGGCCCGCGCCTCGGCCAACTGCGTGAAGATGTGAAGCTGCTGCAGTCGCTGTGCCTGGCCTGGTGGAGGGGGGAGTACCGCGCCATCAGCCCCAAGGCACTGGTCACTGTCGTGGCTGGCCTGCTGTATTTCGTCAGCCCCATCGATGCCATCCCGGACTGGTTGCTGGGGGTGGGTTTCCTTGATGACATCGCGGTCTTGGGCTGGGTGCTGAAAACCGTGGCCGACGAATTGGCGCGCTTCAAGGCCTGGCGCGATAGCCAGGCACCCGAGCGGCTACGCGTGGTCGAGCGCCTGCCGGCTACCCCGGAAGCGCTGCGGCTGGAGCGCAACAGGTAATGAAACCGGCCTGAATCTCACCTCAACTGCACAGACCTCGGAGTTGGTAATATAATTGGCATAAGGGTTATGCCTACGGATTACATGCTGTAATCCTTTTTAAAGGGGTTTGTAATGGGTATTCAGGTCATCAGCCGGGACGGTCAGCCCGAGTACGCCGTCGTTCCCTGGGAGCAATACCAGGCGTTGCTCCGCGCGGCAGGGCAGGCACCTGCCGAGGCGGTTTCCAGTGAGGCGCAGGGCGTTGCTGCCAGTGCGCCCCTGCCAGCCTTCAGCGAAGTCGCCCAGATTCGCCAGGCCAAGGGCATTGCCCCTGAGCAACTGGCGCGCAATGTCGGGGTGAGCCCGGCGTATCTGGCCATGATCGAATCGGGTGAACGCCAGCCAGATGCTGCCATCCGCCGCGCCCTGGCCTGGCATCTGGGGGTGGCTGGCTGGAGCGAGCCATCATGAGCCAGGTCAGGATCAGCCGTCAGCACTGGGATAACCTGCTGGGCGAGCTTGACCTGGCCCGTCGTCAACGTCACTTGCTGACATACCGAGCGCTGATCGAGCGCTTGCAGCTACCCAGCCCGGCCATGCAGACACTGACTGCCGCGCTGGAATACCTGGCGGTGCTGGATGCCCGTGCCGAGCAGCCATTGCGCAGTTCGCTGGTGATCAGCCAAGGCGCCAGCCGTTTGCCGCGAACTGGCTTCTTTGAGTGTGTCGAGCGCCTGGGGCGGTTTACCGGGCCGGTCGATGGCATGGAGGCTGCCTCGTGGCATGCTTCTGAGGTGGTTCGGGTGTTCGAGTACAGCTATCCCGAAACGGCCTGAAGCGTTACCCATTCCAGCCTGTTCGCTACAGGTGGTGACCCTGAACGAAAGGGCAGGGCCTGCTGGCCAATTTCCACCCGTCGTTCAACGTTGCCGCCGCTACCGTATTCGCGGGTAAACCCGCTCCTACCACGGTGGTGGCCACACATCGGGGGTTGGAATCAGGCTGTTGTAGGAGCGGGTTCACCCGCGAAAGGGCCGGGCCTGCTGGCCAATCTCCCCCCGTCGTTCACCGTTGCTGCCGCTACCGTATTCGCGGGTAAACCCGCTCCTACGCAGATCGGTGGTGGACACGCATCTGGGGTCGGACTCAGGCCGTTGTAGGAGCGGGTTCACCCGCGAAAGGGCCGGGCCTGCTGGCCAATTTCCACCCGCCGTTCAACGTTGCCGCCGCTACCGTATTCGCGGGTAAACCCGCTCCTACGCAGATCGGTGGTGGACACGCATCTGGGGTCGGACTCAGGCCGTCGTAGGAGCGGGTTCACCCGCGAAAGGGCCGGGCCTGCTGGCCAATTTCCACCCGTCGTTCTCCGTTGCTGCCGCTACCGTATTCGCGGGTAAACCCGCTCCTACCACGGTGGTGGCCACACATCGGGGGTTGGAATCAGGCTGTTGTAGGAGCGGGTTCACCCGCGAAAGGGCCGGGCCTGCTGGCCAATTTCCACCCGTCGTTCTCCGTTGCCGCCGCTACCGTATTCGCGGGTAAACCCGCTCCTACGCCTGATCGGTGGTTGGGCACAGGCCCCCGTAGGAGCGGGTTCACCCGCGAAGAGGCCGGCACAGGCAGCGCATCCCTGTGAATCAATCCGCACCCTCTGCCATCGGCATCCACCACTTCCAATGCCTCCAGGTGCTGGTATCGGCCAAACAGCTCCAGCAGCTGCCCGATCGTGGCATTCAAGCGCACTGTCGGTTGTTCAGCCAGTGGCACCTGCGTCAGTGCCGGTAGCAGCCCGCTGTCGCGTACCCCTCGCTCCTGTGGCCGCCCTAGCAAATAGCCCTGCACCAGGTCCACGCCCATCTCCGCCAGCACCGCCAGCTCTTCCGCCAGCTCGATGCCCTCGGCAATCACCTGTGCCTTCGATGCCCGAGCAATCTGCAAGATAGAGCCAACAAACTCGCGCTTGAGCGGGTCACGGTGGATGCCGTCGATGAAGTGCCGGTCGATCTTCACGTATTCGGGGCGCAGCTCCGACCACAGGCGCAGGCCGGAATAGCCCGCGCCCAGGTCGTCGATGGCGATCGAGAAGCCCATGTCGCGATAGTGGTGCAAGGCATTGGACAGCAGCTGGAAGTCGTCGGTGGGCGTGTGCTCGGTCAACTCGATCACCACCCGGCTGGGCGGCAGGCCAACCTGTTCGAGCAGTTTCAGGGTCAGGCCGGAAGGGTAGTGCGGCTCCAGCAGCGATTCGGGTGAGATGTTGAGAAACAGTTTGCCCTGCAGTTGCTGCTCGCTGAAGCGTCGGCAGGCGCTTTCTCGGCAAGCGGCTTCCAACTCGGTCAGGCGACCGGCCTGGCGGGCGATGGTGAACAGGTTGAGCGGCGCATGCAGCGGGCTATTGGATGGGCCACGGCTCAGCGCCTCATGGCCGAACACCCTATGTTCACTCAGGCACATGATTGGCTGGAACAGACTGTGAATACGGCGTTGAGCCAGGATGGCACTCAAGGCACTGAGCTGTTCGGCAACGGTCATGATGGATTCCTGAAAAGTGAGGGCCGGGCATCTGCATGCCCGGCCCTCATATTTCACGACAGCGCGATGACTGTTTGATGACAGGTCGCATTATTCTGCCATCATTGCTGAGGTGCCTTACTTCTTGGCCACCTTGGTGCTGGCACTGAGGTAGTCGATCAGGATGCGACCGGTTTCCGCGAGGTAAGCGTCGTCTTCCGGCTTGGTGTTTTCATCCTCGACCGGCAGAGCGTCTTCGTCCTCTTTCTTCAGCTCTTTCAGCGGCTCTTCACCCTTGGCCTTGCGGCGGGTGTTTTCCAGCGCCAGTTGCTTGGCCTCGATGCTATCGTGGCGTGCACGGCGTTCCTGCTCGTTGAGGCTGACGGTTTTTTCGTTCATCAGCTTCTGGGTGAGGGCCAGGCGGTCGCGGATGTAGGTGAACTCGGCATCCTTGTCGCTGCGCGCCTCATGTTGCGCCTTGAGCTGGGCCAGGAACGGCCTGAACGGATCGGCCGCAGGCTTGACCACCGGGCGGATGGTGTCCCACGGCATGGCCTCTGGCAGGGCGCTCTCGCCGATTTCCTTGGTGTCGATGATCGAGGGGTAGTCGATGTCCGGCAGCACCCCCTGATGTTGCGTACTCTGCCCGGAAACCCGGTAGAACTTGGCCAGGGTCAGCTTCAGCTCGCCATGGTTGAGCGGCTGGATGGTCTGCACGGTGCCTTTGCCGAAGGTCTGGCCACCGATGATCAGCGCGCGGTGGTAGTCCTGCATGGCACCGGCGAAGATCTCCGATGCCGAGGCCGACAGGCGGTTGACCAGCAGTGCCAGCGGGCCCTTGTAGAAGGCCCCCGGGTTTTCGTCTTCCAGCACGTCGACGCGGCCATCGCTGTTGCGTACCAGCACGGTCGGGCCTTTCTCGATGAACAGGCTGGTCAGCTCGGTGGCTTCCTGCAGCGAGCCGCCGCCGTTGTTGCGCAGGTCGATGACCACGCCGTCGACTTTCTCTTTCTGCAGTTCGGTGAGCAGCTTCTTCACGTCACGCGTGGTGCTCTTGTACTCCGGGTCGCCAGCGCGGTAGGCCTTGAAGTCCAGGTAGAAGGCCGGGATCTCGATGATGCCCAACTTGTAGTCACGCCCGTCCTGCTTGAGCTTGAGCACCGACTTCTTCGCCGCCTGTTCTTCAAGCTTCACCGCTTCACGGGTGATCGACACAATCTTGCTGGTCTGGTCGCTAGGCGCATTGCTGGCCGGGATGATTTCCAGGCGCACCACCGAGCCTTTCGGGCCACGGATCAGCTTGACCACTTCGTCCAGGCGCCAGCCCACCACGTCGACCATTTCCTTGTTGCCCTGGGCCACGCCGATGATCTTGTCAGCCGGGGCCACCTGCTTGGTCTTGGCTGCCGGGCCTGCTGGCACCAGGCGCACGATCTTGACCTGGTCGTTGTCGCTTTGCAGCACTGCACCAATGCCTTCGAGCGACAGGCTCATGTTGATGTCGAAGTTTTCGGCGTTGTCCGGCGACAGGTAGTTGGTGTGTGGGTCGTAGGACTGGGCAAAGGTGTTGATGTAGGCCTGGAAGATGTCCTCGGCACGGGTCTGGTCCAGGCGCGCGAGCTGGTTCTTGTAGCGCTTGATCAGGGTTTCCTGGATCTGCTTGGGTTCCTTGCCGGCGATCTTCTGGCGCAGCACTTCGTCTTTCACGCGTTTGCGCCACAAGTCATCGAGCTCGGCCTGGTTCTTCATCCACGGCGCATCCTTGCGATCGATCAGCAAGGTTTCGTTGGTGGTGAAGTCAATCTTGTCCACGCCCTTGTTCAGCTCGGCAAGGGCGAAGTCCAGGCGTTGCTTGACGCGGTCGAGGTAGCGTTTGTAGATGGTGAAGCCCGGGTCCAGGTTGCCGCTCTTGAGGAAATCGTCGAATTGCGTTTTCCATTTATCGAATTCGGCAATGTCGGCAGCGGTAAAGTAGCTGCGCGCCGGGTCCAGCAGCTTGATGTAGCTGTCGTAGATAATGGCCGAACGGGCATCGTCCAGGGGGGGCTTGCTGTAGTGGTGGCGCTTGAGCAATTCCACCACGTTGAGGCTGGCGACGATCTCGTCGCGGTCGGGCTGCAGGCTGTCCCACTTGTTGGCGGCCGCCGCATTGCCGCCGAGCGTGAGGCTGCCCAGGCCGATCATCACAGCCAGTGCGGTGCTTGGAAGGAAATGCTTCATGCTGATTCGACGTGGAGGCAATTGATCACGCATAGTAGGCCGTCTTTTCCGTTGCCGGTTCCATGGAGCCGGGCAAATACTGCAAAAGGCCTGAGGTAAGCGACCTCAGGCCCAGTCATGATTCAACTATGGAGGCACTGTGAAGGCATTGCAAGGCGTTGACGGACATGTGGAGTGGGTCGAGGCCGAACGCCCGACCTGTGACGCGGGCCAAGTGCGCATTCGCGTGGCCGCTGCGGGGCTGAACCGCGCCGACCTGCTGCAGATGAAAGGTTTGTACCCGCCACCACCAGGTGCCAGCCCATACATGGGGCTGGAGTGTTCCGGGGTGGTTGAAGAAGTGGGGGCTGGTGCCGCCTGGCGCGTGGGTGACCGCGTTTGCGCTCTGCTGGCCAGTGGCGCCATGGCCGAGGAAGTGGTGGTCGACGCCCGTCATGTACTGCCGGTGCCCGAGGGCCTTGGCCTGCATGAAGCGGCAGCGTTGCCGGAGGTGTATGCCACCGCCTGGCTGAACATCTTTCAGCTCGGTGCAGTGAAGGCTGGCGAGAAGGTGCTGGTGCACGCCGGCGCCAGTGGCGTTGGCTCGGCCGCCATCCAGCTGTGCAAGGCGTTCGGCAGCCCGGTATGGGTCAGCGTCGGTTCGCAGGATCGTCTGGCCTACTGCCAGGCGCTGGGCGCTGCGGGTGGTGTGGTACGTAACGAGAACCTGGACGCGCTGGAAGGTTTCGGCCCATTCGATGTGATTCTCGACCCGGTCGGCGCTGGCTACGGTGAGCTGAACCTCAAGCTGCTGGCCCGTGACGGGCGCTGGGTGATCATCGGCCTGATGGGCGGACGCAAGTTCGAGCTGGACCTGGCCCAGGTGCTGGGCAAGCGCCTGGAAATTACCGGTTCCACCCTGCGCAACCGTGATGACGGCTTCAAGGCCGAGTTGCTGCGCGAACTGCAGCAACAAGTATGGCCGCTGTTCGCCGAGGGGCGGTTGTCGCCGCAGCTGGTCGATACCTACCCGGTGGAGTTTGCCCAGGCGGCGTATGCCGAGCTGGAGACCAACCAGGTGTCGGGCAAGCTGGTGATGGTGATCGACCCCAGCCTGGTGTAAGCAGGCCTGGCCCGTTCGCGGGTAAACCCGCTCCTACCTTGGGATCGCCACAGTTTTGAACACTGTGCGATGCGATGTAGGAGCGGGTTTACCCGCGAAGGGGCCGGCACAGCCCATAAAAACCTTCAGCTCCAGCTCAGAATCGGCCACCCATTGATCTCGGCATGCTCGCGCAACACCGCATCCGGGTTCACCACATGCGGGTGATCCACTCTCAACAACAACGGCAAGTCATTCCTCGAATCGGAATAGAAACTCGCGCCCTCCAGGTTCTCCTGCTCCTGATCCAGCCATTCCAGCAACCGCGTGATCTTGCCCTCACGATAGGTCAGCACCCCGTGGGTCTTGCCGGTGTACACCCCGTTCACAGCCTCAAGCTCGATGGCCAGGTATTCATCCACGCCCAGTCTCGCGGCAATCGGCCCGACCAGGTGCGTACCCGAAGCGGAAATGATCAGGATGCGATCCCCACGCTTGCGGAGCTCGGCAATGCAGCGGCAGGCGTCACCGTAGATGATCGGTTCGATCACTTCTTCGACCCACGGTGCCACCAGGTGCTCGACTTCTTCCAGGGTACGCCCGGCAATCGGCTCCAGGCTGAAGGCCATGTAGTCCTCCATCTGCAGGTGGCCCCTGCCATAGGCTTCCATCAGTTCATGGTCGCGGCGCAGGAAATCCTTGCCGTCGACCCAGCCCAGCCGGGCCATCTGCTCGCTCCACAGTGATGCGCAGTCGCCGTGGATCAGGGTTTCATCCAGATCGAAAATTGCCAGTGCCATTGTGTTGAGTCTCCTTAAGCCACTTCCCGCAGCGCAGTGGGGTCGATCGACACGCTTACCCGTTTTCCGTCCGCATGCAAGTCGGCCGGCGAGCGGTTGAGCACATCGACCACCAGCTCCACGTCGCGCACCCGCACCCGGTAGCGGATTACGTTGCCCAGCAGGCTGTGGCTGCGCACCTCGGCGTCCAGCTCGCCGTGCTCGCCAAGGGTGATCGACTCTGGGCGGATCGCCAGGCGGCTGGCCACCGGGCGCTGCAGCAGGCGGCTGGCGCTGTCGGCGTCGAGCAGGTTGTAGTTGCCGATGAAGCCGGCGGCAAACAGGTCCACGGGGGCGGTGTAGAGGGTTTCGGCATCGCCGCTCTGGACGATGCGCCCCTGGTTCATCAGGAAGATGCGGTCGGACATGGTCAGCGCTTCCTCCTGATCGTGAGTGACGAATATGGTGGTCAGCCCCAGTTCGCGCTGGATGGCGCGAATCTGCTCGCGCAGGTGCTTGCGGATACGCGCATCCAGCGCCGACAACGGTTCGTCGAGCAGCAGCAGGCGCGGGCGGGTGACCAGTGAGCGTGCCAGGGCCACGCGCTGGCACTGGCCACCGGAAAGCTGGTGCGGGTAGCGCCCAGCGAACTTGCCCAGCTCCACCAGCTCCAGCACCTCGCGTACCCGCAGCTGGCTTTCATCGGCCTTGACCTTCTGCATGCGCAGGCCGAAGGCGACATTCTGCTCCACGGTCATGTTAGGGAACAGCGCGTAGCTCTGGAACACCATGCCGATGCCACGCTTTTGCGGGCTTAGCGGCACAATGTCGTGGCCGTCGAGCAGTATCTGCCCGCTGTCCACCGAGGTTAGCCCGGCAATGCAGCGCAGCAGGGTGGACTTGCCGCAGCCGGACGGGCCGAGCAGGGTGACGAATTCGCCGCGTTCGATGTGGCAGTCGATGCGCTCGAACACCGGGCTGCCGGCGTAGCTTTTCTGCAGTTTCTGTACGCTGACGAAGCTCATGTCAGGTCTTGTCCTTGTTCAGGCGGTTGGCGACCCAGGTCAGTACCAGCACGAAGGCGAAGTAGGAGATGACCAGCGCGCTGTTGAAGTGGCCGCTGCTGTTGCGCATGTTGTTCAGGTACACCTGCAGGGTCTCGTAGCGGGTGCCGACCAGCAGGTTGGCAAACACGAATTCGCCGAACAGGAACGAGAACGACAGCAGCACTGCCACCATCAGGCCCTGGCGCAGGTTCGGCAGCACCACCAGCAGTGCGGCCTGCCAGGTGCTCGCACCGAGCAGCTGCGCGGCGTCCATCAGGTCGCGCAGGTTGATGGCCTGCAGGTTGTTGGTGATGGCCCGGTACATGAACGGCAGGGCGATGGTGAAGTAGCAGCCGATCAGGATCCACGGTGTGCCGACCATGGCCATCGGCCCGCTGCCATACAGCTGCAGCAGCCCCACCGACGACACCACCGGCGGGACCGCGAATGGCAGCAGGATGAGGATGTTCATCAGCGCGTCGAGCCGCGGGAAGTGGTAATGCACCACGAACAGCAGTGGCAAGATCAGCACCACCGACAGCAGCAGCGCGCCTACGCACACCAGCAGCGACTGGCCGAAGGCCGCGAGGAAGCGCGGCTCGCTCCACAGCGCCGCATACCACTTCAGGGTCAGGCCACTGGGCAGCAGGCTCGCCGACCAGCTGGTGGCCAGCGAGTAGAGCAGGGTGCCGGCCAGGGGCAGCAGCAGGATCAGGAACAGCAGGTAGACCACGAGGCGGTGGTACCAGCCGCCGGAGCGGATGTCAGCGCGCATGGTAGCTCCTTTTCAGCAGCCATTGATGCACCACCGTGACCAGCGTCATCAGCCCCACCAGCACCATCGCCAGGGCGCTGGCCAGGTTCGGATCGAGGCTGATGTCGCCCGCCACCAGGCCGGCGATGCGGATCGGCAGTACGTTGAAATTGCCGGTGGTCAGTGCGTACACGGTGGCGTAGGCGCCCAGGGCGTTGGCCAGCAGGATGACGAAGGTGCCCAGCAGTGCCGGGGCCAGCACCGGCAGGCCGATGTGTCGCCAGTACTGCCAGTGGTTGGCGCCCAGCAGCGCGGCTGACTCGCGCCAGTCTTCGCGCAGGGCGTCGAAGGCGGGGTACAGCAGCAATACGCCCAGCGGGATCTGGAAGTAGGTGTACACCAGGATCAACCCGCTTTTGGAATAGATACTGAAGTCTTCCAGCAGGCCGACCTGCTTCAGCAGCAGCGTCAGCGCGCCGTTGAAGCCAAGCAGGATGATGAAGGCAAAGGCCAGCGGTACGCCGGCAAAGTTGCTGGTCATGTTGGCGAAGGCGCTGACGAAGTCGCGCAGCTTCGAGTCCACCTGGCGCAGCGAGTAGGCGCCGAGGGTAGCGATGACGATGCCGAACACGCTCGACCAGAAGCTTATTTCCAGGCTGCGTTGCAACGCCTGCAGGTAGAACTTGGAGGCGAACACCTTGCTGAAGTTGTCGATGCCCCAGCCGGCCTCCGATTGCAGGCTGTTGATCGCCACCCAGGCCAGCGGGGCGACCTGGAAAATGACGAAAAACACGGCGAACGGCAGCAGGCAGAGCAGGGCCAGGTAGCGGCCACGCATGCCGCCATTCACTTCAGCAACTCCCGGCAAACCGTCTTGTCGTGCGCGGCGCCCAGCAGCTCGCAGATGGTGCCGCACAGTTCGGTTTGCAGCGGTTTGGCGGCCGGGTCCAGGCTGAAGGCGTCGCCGAAGACGAACAGCGGCACTTCACGTTCTTCAGCCAGCAGGCCGTTGTGCGAGCGGTCGTTGTTCATGCCGTGGTCGGCGGTGACCAATACCTGATAGCCCTCTTCGAGCCAGCCAGGCAGGTAGTCGGCCAGCAGAATGTCAACGCTGCGCGCAGCGTTGCGATACTGGCTGCTGTCCAGGCCGTGGCGGTGACCCACGTCGTCAACGCTCATCGGGTGCACCAGCAGGAAGTTGGGGGCGTGACGGCGGCGCAGGTACTCGCCATCGGCCAGAAGGTGCGAATCGGGGTAGCGGTCGTCCCAGTAGAACAGCCCGTGCTGGATCGGCAGCTTCGGCGCGTGGGTGTGGCGGTCACGCTGTGGGTCGAAGGGCGAGCGGTTGTACAGCTCGCTCATCCAGTGATAGGCCGCCGCCGCGGTGCCCAGGTTGGCCTCGCGGGCGTAGTGAAACACGCTGCGTTGGTTGGACAGGCGGTTGATGTTGTTGTGCACGATGCCGCTGTCGATCGGCGGCACGCCGGTGAGGATGCATTCGTACAGCGGCCGCGACAGCGAGGGCAGCTCGCATTCCACGCGGTACAGCGCGGCGCGATCTGCTTCGACGTAGGCGTGTAGGTGGCCCATCGCATGGTGGGCGACCTGGTAGTTGAGGCCGTCAAGCAGGACCAGGATGACGTTGTGTTGCATGTTTTCTCCAGTCATGAACCGCGTTGGCACCTTCGCGGGTAAACCCGCTCCTACAGGTATCGCGTATCCCTGTGTAGGAGCGGGTTTACCCGCGAAAGGGCCGGATCAGGCGCTACAAAGCCCAGCCCCTTACTCCATCTCGATGATCACCTGCTCCTGCCACATCTGCGGCAGTTTCTTCGAGGTGACTTCCCAGGCTTCGGCATTCTTGATCGGCTGGGCGGCACCGTACTGCTCGTTAGGCAGCAGCTTGGCCTGCACATCCGCCGGCAGCTTCAGGTGCTCGGCCCGGATCGGCCGTGCATGGCCCTTGGCCAGGTTGATCTGCCCAGCGTCGCTGAAGATGTATTCACGGGTCAGCTTGGCCGCGTTGGGGTGCTTGGCGTACTTGTTGATGACCGTGGTATAGCCGGAAATCACCGAACCATCCGAGGGGATCAGCACTTCAAAACGTTTTGGGTCGATCTGTTCACGGTAGCTCAGGCCGTTGAAGTCCCACACCACGCCAACTTCCACCTCGCCCTTCTCCAGCGTCTGGATGGTCGGGTTGGCCAGCGACAGGCGCTTCTGCTGCGCCAGCTTGGTGAACAGCTGCAGGCCTGGCGCCACGTTGGATTCGTCACCTTTGTAGGCGATGGCCGCAGCCAGCACACCGTTGGCGGCCTGGGCTGCTGTGCCGACGTCGCCAATAGCGACCTTGTACTTGCCTTTTTCCAGGTCATGCCAGGTTTTCGGCCGTTCCTCTTCCTTGACCAGGTCCTTGTTGATGATGAAAGCGATGGTGCCGGTATAGGCCAGCGCCCAGTGGCCGTCCTTGTCCTTGGCCCATTCCGGCACCTGGTCCCAGGTGCTTGGCTTGTAAGGCTGGCTGACGCCCTTGGTCACCGCGATCGGGCCGAAGGCGGCACCCACGTCACCGATGTCGGCGCTGGCGTTGTCCTTCTCGGCTTCGAACTTGGCCAGTTCCTGGGCCGAGCTCATGTCGGTGTCGCTGTGCTTGAGGCCGTACTTGCTGGCCAGGTCTTCCCAGGTGCCTTTCCAGTTGGCCCACGCGTCGGGCATGCCCACGCTGTTGACAGTGCCTTCCTTGCGGGCGGCGTCTTCCAGGGCCTTGAGGTCAGTGCCGGCGGCCATGGCCGTGGTGCACAACGCGATGGCCGAACCAAGCAGTGACGCCATGAAGAACTTTTTCATCCGAAGCTCCTTTGGGTGGGTGCCTTTGCGATCGTTGTTCTGGGTAAAGCCGTTGCAAGCCTTTGACTGGCACCTTTGGTCTAGGTCAGCAAACCTTGAGCCAAGGTAGGCCGCTTGCGTGACAGTTTGATGTAGGGAGGGGGCCGGCAAGGGCCCTGAAGCTACAGCGTAGACCAGGTAATCGCCCCGGTTCTGCTGGCTTGGCGCGTTTCTGGCAGTGCCTGGCCCAAGCTTTGTCACAGGATGTTCATCAGCCCTGCCTAGGCTTGCACTATTCTCAACCTGCCCTGTGATGGGGCTGGACTAGTCCAGATAGGTAACCTTTCGATGCAGTCGACGCCCCCGCGTGCGGTAACAGCCATCTGCCATGCCCTGCAGGAGCAGATCGAGCATGGCCTGCTGGCGCCAGGCGGCAAGCTGCCGGCCGAGCGGCGGCTCAGCGAGGTGTTCGACACCACGCGCATTACCCTGCGTGAGGCGTTGGTGCAGCTGGAGGCCCAAGGCTTGATTTACCGCGAAGAGCGCCGAGGCTGGTTCGTTGCGCCGCAGCGCTTGACCTACGACCTCATCGAGCGCAGCCATTTCCATGCCATGGTGCGCGATCAGGGGCGGGTGGCCAGTACCGAACTGCTGTTGGCGAGGCTGCAGCCGGCTTCGGCGGCCATCTGTGCACGCTTGCAGCTGCCGGCGTTGTCCAGCGTGGTGCGCGTCTGCCGGTTACGGCGGATTGACGGGCGGGCGGTGCTGTATGCCGAGCATTACCTGAACCCCCGGTACTTTCCAGGCATTCTCGAACACGACCTGGCGCAGTCACTGACCGAGATTTATGGGCGGGTGTATGGCATCAAGTACGGGCAGGTGTGCTTCGAGATCCTGCCGACAGCGTTGCCGGTGGAGGCGGCAAGCGCTTTGAAAGTGTCGGCGGGCAGCCCGGGGTTGCACATTACCCGGGTCAACAGCGACCAGCATGGGCACTTGATCGACTGTGACCTCGAGTATTGGCGGCATGATGCGATCCGCATTCGGGCCCAGGCGGGATGAGGTGTTGCCTTCTTCGCGGGTAAACCCGCTCCTACGAGCCGGCCTCTGTCATCCCACCCCCACCGGCTGTCACCACCTGCACCGACAACCGCGGCGTCGCCAGGTCCAGCCCGGCTTCATCCAGCTGCCGCTTCAAGGCCAGGTTGAACGCCCGCGACACCTCCCACTGCTTGATCGGCGCGGTCTTGAACCGCGCCCGCAAGATTGCCGACCCTGACTCGAAGCTCTCCACCCCCTGTAGCTCCAGCGGCGACCAGATATTGCGGCGCATCAGTGGGTCATTGCGCAGCTTCTGCCCCACTTCGCGAACCAGCGTGATCGCCTGGTCGATGTTCATGCTGTGCGGGATTGCCACGCGGAAGATCGCGTAGCCGAACTCCCGCGAGTAGTTCTTGATGCTCTTGATTTCGCTGAACGGGATGGTATGCACAATGCCGTCGATGTCGCGCAGGCGCACGGTACGAATGGTCAACCCTTCCACCGTGCCCAGGTGGCCGCCGACATCCACGTAGTCGTCGATGGCCAGTGAATCTTCGATGATGATGAACAGGCCGGTGATCAGGTCGGCTACCAGCGACTGCGCGCCAAAACCGATGGCCAGGCCGATCACACCGGCACCGGCCAGCAGTGGGGTGACGTTCATGCCCATGTTGGCCAGGGCGACGATGACCGCAATGATGAAGATGACCACGAACATCACGTTGCGGATCAACGGCATCATGGTTTGCGCACGGGCGTTGGCCAGCCCCCGGCGCGAGCCCACCAGGGCATGGTGTACGGCGGTGTCGGCAAGGATCCACACCAGCCAGGCCACGATCAGCGTGCCGGCCAGGCCCAGCAGGCGCAGGCTGATGTCATGGCCGTCGCCCTCGGCGAAGCTGATCATCGACACGCCCCACACACGCAGGCCCAACTCGATGAACACCAGCCAGATGAACAGGTGCACCAGCAGGTAGCCGAAGTTGCGCAGGCGCTCGGTGTACACCGCCTGGCGCTTGCTGGCCCGCTTGGGGTTGGCAGCATGGCGGCGCACCAGGCCGTTGAGCACCATGCACACCACCACCAGCACGGTGCACATCAGCGACTGGCGCAGGGCGGTGCTGGTGTCGCCGGCGGAGACGAAGGTGGCGAACAGCGAAATGGCCACCAGGATCAGCGCCGGAATGAACCAGAAGCTGCCGAGGATCTCGATGGTATCGCTGAGGGTACGTCGGGTCAGGCGCCGCGACAGTGGCTGGTTGCGGATCAGGTGGGCGATCGGCCGGCGGAAGCGCAGGATGAACAGCCCGGTACACAGTGCCGCAATCACATTGGCCAAGGTAGCCAGGGCGTGGGCCAGGTGGGTACCGAGGGCAACCAGCATGCGTGGATCGCTCATCGCCTCGCCAAACGCGGCGAAGCTGCCAATCAGCCACAACGGGCGAAACGCCTGGCGCCGCAGGATGTGCAGGGCGCGGTGGCGGTGTGGGCCGTCCAGCAAGGAAAAGGCGATAACGCAAATGGCCGAAAAGCAGGTACCGACCACCAGCGCATAGGCCAACACCATGGCCAGGGATTTGCCCAGCGATGGCGGCAGCACGAAACTCAGGTACACCGTGAACACCAGTGCTACCAGCCAGGGGCCGAGCTTGCGCAAGGCAAAGCGCACCAGGTCCCAGGTCCGTGGGTGCTGTGGCAGTTCTTCGCTCAGGCCAAAGCGCAGGCGTACCCGATGGCCGACCCAATTGAAGGCGTAGGCCAGCACACTCCACACGACAATCACTGCAGCAAAACCGAACAGGATTGGCGGCCACTGGTGCACGGGCACCACCAGTTCGGTCAGTTCGGCCTGGGCTTGTTCGATTTCCGCGGCCCAGCGGTGGAATGGACTGGCATCGCCGCTGAACTGTTTTTCAAAGTCATGCAGGGCACCGCCGATCAGGCCGAGCACGCCCTGTTCAACGCTGGGTTGCGATTGCCGGGTGGCGTCGCGCAGTTTTTTCAGGTCGGCCAGCAGCTTGGCCCGTTGCTGGTCGTTTTCGAGGTTCTTGATCACCTCGTCCAACGACTTGCCCAGCGGCTCGGTGGCTTCTGGCTGCGCGGGCGCACTGCCGCCCAGCAGGCCAGGCAAGCCCGCCGCTTGTACCGGGGCGATGAACAGCAAGAGCAACAGGAACAGGTAACGCAGGAGGGCAGGCACTGGCAAATCTACCTCAGGTCAAACGATTGACCGAGTGTAGAGGTTTATGTCGGCAGTTTCTCGAGGATCTTCCAGCAGGTGAGGCCGAAAATACCCAAGGTGCCGACCCACATCATCAGTACACCGATGTTGCGTTCGCGCATGCTGAAGCCGATGGTCAGCAGCATCAGGAACAGGAACACCGGGACGAACAGTGACAGGAACGGGGACATGGACAGCAATCCTTTTGCAGTGGGGCCATGTAACAAGCATAGCGCTTGGCAAGCGAGGCGTGATTGACCTTGAGCATGTGTAAGCAGGCTCGGCCTGTTCGCGTCGAACCGCCGCGAATAGGCCGGGCTTGCTTACATCAAGGCAGTTCGCGGCTACGGTAGAACGCGGTCAGTACCTTCACCAGGTGCGCCAGGTCATGGCTGCCGCACAGCTCGCGAATGGAGTGCATGGCAAATGTCGGCAAACCGATATCCACCGTGCGCACACCCAGGTGGCTGGCGGTGATCGGCCCGATGGTCGAGCCACAGCCCATGTCGCTGCGCACCACAAAGCTCTGCACCGGTACTTCCTCGGCCATGCACAAGTGGCGGAAGAACCCGGCAGTCTCGCTGTTGGTGGCGTAACGCTGGTTGTTGTTCACTTTGATCACGGGCCCGGCGTTGAGCTTCGGCCCGTGGTTGCCGTCATGCTTGTCGGCGTAGTTGGGGTGCACGCCGTGGGCGTTGTCGGCCGATACCATCAGCGAGCGCTGGAGGGTGCGCACATAGGTGTCGCCATCGGGTAGCAGGCGCTGCAGGGTCTGCTCCAGCATCGGGCCATCGGCACCACAGGCCGAGCAACTGCCGACTTCTTCGTGGTCGTTGCACACCAGCACACAGGTCTCGTCGCTGTCGGCGGCCAGCAGGGCCTGCAAACCGGCGTAGCACGACAGCAGATTGTCCAGGCGGGCGCCGGCGATGAAGTCGCCATTCAGACCGATCAGCGCGGCGTCCTGCGTGTCATAGAAGCTCAGCTCGTAGTCCAGCACCACGTCGGCGATCAGCTCGTGCTCGCGGGCCAGTTGCTCGGTGAGCAGGGCGCGGAAGTCGATGCGTTCGTCACCGGCCACTTGGGCGAGGATAGGGGGCAGTTCGTTCTGCGGGTTGATCGCCCAGCCTTCGTTGGCGGTACGGTTCAGGTGGATCGCCAGGTTGGGGATGATCGCGATTGGCAGCTTGAAGTCGATCAGCTGGCTTTCGACCTTGCCGTCACGGCGGTAGGTGACGCGGCCGGCCAGCGACAGGTCGCGGTCGAACCAGGGTGCCAGCAACGCGCCGCCATACACTTCCACGCCCAGTTGCAGGAAACCCTGGCGCTGCAGCTCGGGCTGAGGCTTGACCCGCAAGCACGGGCTGTCAGTGTGGGCGCCGACCATACGGATGCCATTGAGCAGCGGCGACTGCTTGCCCAGTTTGATGGCGATGATTGAAGAATCGTTGCGGGTGACGTAGTAGCGGCCGCCAGTCTCGGGGTCCCAACTGTCGCGCTCGTCCAGGCGCTTGTAGCCGGCCGCCTCAAGGCGCTGGACCAGGCTGGCGGTGGCATGGAAGGGCGTGGGGGAGGCCTTGAGAAATTCGATGAGGCCGGTATTCAGTGCGTCGCGCATAGCTCACTCCAGACAGCAGTGGCGCGAGTTTAACGCAGAATGTCGACAATTTGTGTCTGCATCTTCGCGGCTAACACCGCTATCTCAGGTATTACACAGCCCCTGAGCGCAGCGCGGTCCTTGTAGGAGCGGCTTTAGCCGCGAAGAGGCCGGTACAGGCCCTGCGAAATCAGAACGGTGCCGGGCACTCGAACTTCAACCGCTGCCCGGACACCGGGTGGGTAAAGCTCAGCATCGAGGCATGCAGGCACAGCCGCTCATGGGCCGCCAGGGCTTGCGGGTTGGCGTACAGCCGATCACCCAGCAGCGGGTGCCCGATCGACAGCATGTGCACGCGCAGCTGGTGCGAACGCCCGGTAATCGGCGTCAGCTCCACCCGACAGTAATCGCCGCAGCGTTCGACGATACGCCAGAAGGTCAGGGCGTGTTTGCCCTGCTCGTGGTCCACCACATGCCGTGGTTTGGTCGGTGGGTCGTAGCGCAGTGGCAGGTCGATGCTGCCGCTGTCCAGCGCCGGCTGGCCCCAGCACAGCGCGGTGTAGGCTTTTTCGGTTTCACGGTCGTGAAACTGGCGCGACAGCTCGCGGTGGCTATCGGCATCGCGGGCCAGCAGGATGATGCCGGAGGTTTCCCAGTCCAGACGGTGCACGATCAGCGCATCGGGGTAGCCGTTTTCCTGCAGGCGGGTGATCAGGCAGTCCTTGTTGTCCTCGGCACGGCCAGGTACCGACAGCAGCAGGGTCGGTTTGTTGATCACCAGGATGGCGGCGTCTTCGAAGAGGATCTGGACATTCGACAGCGGCATTACAGGTCTCACGAAAATAGCAGTAAACGCTGGGGCCGCTTTGCGGCCCTTCGCGGGCAAGCCCGCTCCTACAAAGGCTATGCATTTCCCTGTAGGAGCGGGCTTGCCCGCGAAGGGCTGCAAGGCAGCCCCAAATTGTCGACTACGCGGATCAGCGATCCGGCAGGGTGATGTTCAGCTCCAGAATCGAGCAGCTGCCCTGGTTTTCCAGCTCGATATGCACATCATCGTTGCCGATGTTCACATATTTGCGGATTACTTCCAGCAGTTCTTTCTGCAGCGCGGGCAGGTAGTCCGGTTCGCTGCGTTGGCCGCGCTCGTGCGCCACGATGATCTGTAGACGCTCTTTCGCTACCGACGCGCTGGTCTGTTTCTGTCTGCCACGAAAGAAGTCAAAAAGGTTCATGGTTTATTTGCTCCCGAAAATGCGCTCGAAGAATCCCTTCTTCTGTACATCGATGAAGCGCATCGGCTTCTCTTTGCCCAGCAGGCGGTCGACCGCATCACTGTAGGCCTGGCCGGCATCGCTCTGGTCATCGAGAATGACCGGGATACCTTGGTTGGACGCCTTGAGGACGGCCTGCGATTCCGGGATCACACCCTTGAGTTTGATCGACAGGATTTCTTCCACGTCGGCCACGCTCAGCATTTCGCCTTTGACGACGCGCTCCGGGTGGTAGCGGGTGATCAGCAAATGCTCCTTGATCGGCTCTTCACCGTTTTCGGAGCGGCGCGACTTGCTCGACAGAATACCCAGCATGCGGTCGGAGTCACGTACCGACGAAACCTCCGGGTTGGTCACCACGATGGCTTCGTCAGCGAAGTACATGGCCAGGTGAGCACCTTTTTCGATACCGGCCGGCGAGTCGCAGATGACGTACTCGAAGTCCTTCTTCAGGTCCATCAGTACCTTTTCCACGCCTTCCTGGGTCAGCGCGTCCTTGTCACGGGTCTGGCTGGCGGCCAGCACGTACAGGTTCTCGAGGCGCTTGTCCTTGATCAGGGCCTGTTGCAGGTTGGCTTCGCCGTTGACCACGTTGACGAAGTCGTACACCACGCGGCGTTCGCAGCCCATGATCAGGTCGAGGTTACGCAGGCCCACGTCGAAGTCGACAATGACGGTCTTGTGGCCGCGCAGTGCGAGGCCGGTACCAATGGCGGCGCTGGTAGTGGTCTTGCCCACACCCCCCTTGCCGGAAGTAACCACGAGAATCTTGGCCAAGGTGTTTCACCCCTAAAAATAGTCGGGACACTTGTCCCTGCAAAAAACTGAAATAGCTAAATAAAGGCAACGGTAAAAAAGTTGCTCTAAAAATGCTGGCAAGTATCCGTTAAAGACGGGTGATGTTCAACACGTCACCAGACAGGCTGACTTGCACGCTGGTCCCCCACAGCGGATCCCGGCGCAGGTCTTCGCAGACTTTGTACTGGCCGGCGATCGAGACCATTTCGGCGGTCATCTGCTGGCAGAAGATACGCGCCTTGGTGTTGCCTTTGATGCCGGCCAGGGCGCGGCCGCGCATGGCGCCGTACACATGGATGTTGCCATCGGCCAGAAGTTCCGCACCTGGGCTGACCGAACCCGTTACAACCAGATCACCGCCCTGAGCATAGATCTGTTGGCCGCCGCGTACTGGCGAAGTAATGATGCGGGTCGGGCGCACCTCGGGTTCGGGGGGCGGTGGTGGCGCCGGGGCCGGCTCGGGCTTTCTGACCACCTCGGGCTCGGGCTCCAGCGGCCGTTCGCGGGCCCCCGAGGGCGGCAGCACCGGCAGGTCGATGGCGATGGCGGCGGCGATGTCCTCGATGCGGTTGGCGCGGATGGCCAGGGTACGCAGGCCGTGGTGTCGGCAGATCCGCATCAAGCCGGGCAGGTCGATTGCCCCTTCGTCGGCCGGCAGCTTGTCCAGCGCCAGCACCAGCGGTGTATTGCTGAAGAAATTCGGGGCCTGGGCGACTTTGGCCGCCAATTGGCGGTCGAGGGCTTCAAGGTCATTGCGCGCCAGTTCCAGTACCGTAATGGCGAGCATGCTGCCCTTGAGCTGGAACACGGAGGCGGTGTCGGGTGTGTGGTTTGGGCTCATGGTCTGCATAGACGGCTTGTTGCGAAAAAAGTGCCCTGACTTATAACGAGAACACCGGTTGCCCGCAACATGCGCTGATCCGTTGTAGAATGCGCGGCCTTTGTCTTTCCGGATGCTTCAATGGAACGCCCGCGTTTTCGTCCCTATTACCTTCACCCCAAGTTCTGGGGCCTGTGGCTGGGCCTGGGCCTGCTGTGGCTGGTGGTTCAGTTGCCATACCGGGTGCTGCTGAGAATCGGTGCCGCGCTGGGCGCCGTCATGTATTGCTTTGCCGGTGAACGTCGGCGCATCGCTGCGCGCAACCTGGAGCTGTGCTTCCCGGAGCTGTCGGTCGACGAACGGCAGCGTTTGCTCAAGGCCAACTTCGCCTCTACCGGCATCGCCTTCTTCGAAATGGCCATGAGCTGGTGGTGGCCCAAGGCCAGGCTGGCGCGCCTGGCCCATATCGAGGGCCTTGAGCACCTGCAGGCCGCCCAGCAGGCGGGGCAGGGCGCGATCCTCATGGCGGTGCACTTCACTACCCTGGAAATCGGTGCCGCACTGCTCGGCCAGCAGCACACGATCGACGGCATGTACCGCGAACACGGCAATGCACTGTTCGACTTCATCCAGCGCAGCGGCCGCGAGCGTCACAACCTTGATTCGCTGGCGGTGGAGCGCGAGGACGTGCGTGGCATGCTCAAACTGCTGCGTTCGGGCCGGGCGATCTGGTACGCACCGGACCAGGACTACGGCGCCAAACAGAGCCTCTTCGTACCGTTGTTTGGCATCCCCGCAGCGACGGTCACCGCTACCACCAAGTTTGCCCGGCTGGGCAAGGCGCAGGTGATTCCGTTCACCCAGAAGCGCCTGGAGGATGGCAGCGGCTATCGTCTGGTCATCCACCCGCCGCTGGCGGACTTCCCCGGCGAGAGCGAGGAAGCCGACTGCCTGCGCATCAACCAGTGGGTTGAACGTGTGTTGCGCGAGTGCCCCGAGCAATACCTGTGGGCGCACCGGCGGTTCAAGTCGCGGCCCGAAGGGGCGCCGCGGCTGTATGACAAGAAAAAGCGCTGAACCTTGTAAGCAGGCCTGGCCTCTTCGCGGGTAAACCCGCTCCTGCAGGATTACCACATGTTCTGCATATTGCGGGGCCCTGTGGGAACGGGTTCACCCGCGAAGAGGCCGGGCATGAAAGCACCTTGACCCCAGGAAGGACTCCATGGCTCCACCCCCGGTAACCGGTCTCATCCTTTCTGGCGGCGGCGCCCGCGCTGCCTACCAGGTCGGCGTGCTGGCGGGCATCGCCGAGTTGCTGCCCGCCGGCGCGCACAACCCGTTCCCGGTCATTGTCGGCACCTCCGCCGGGGCCATCAACGCCGTCACCCTGGCCAGCGGTGCCGTGCACTTCAACGAGGCCGTGCAACGGCTCACTGCCTTCTGGCAGAACTTCCGCAGCCATCTGGTCATCCGCAGCGACTGGCCCGGGGTCGTGCGCCAGGCTAGCCGCTTCGTCGGCCACAGCCTGCTGGGGCTGGGCGGCCAGGCGCCCGTGGCGCTGCTCGACAGCAGCCCTTTGCGCAGCCTGTTGCAAACGCACCTGAACCTGGATGGCATCGGCCACGCCTTGGCCGCCGAGCAACTGCGCGCCGTGGCAGTGACCGCCTTTGGCTACGAGTCTGGCCAGGCGGTGACCTTCTACCAGGGCCGTGGCACCATCGAGGCCTGGCTGCGCCACCGGCGTATCGGCGTACCCGCACCGTTGACCATCGACCACCTGCTGGCCAGTGCGGCGATCCCGCTGTTGTTCGCCCCGGTGCAACTGGGCGGCGAGTATTACGGCGACGGTGCAGTGCGCCAGTCGGCGCCGATCAGCCCAGCCTTGCACCTGGGCGCCAGCCGGGTGCTGGTGGTCGGGGTCAGCGGAAACCCGCAGCGGCCAGCGCCACCGGTGCCGCCCCAGCGCGTGTTCAGCGGACAGCAGCCGAGCCTGGCGCAGATCGGCGGGCACCTGCTCAACAGTACGTTCATTGACAGCCTGGAAGGCGATATCGAACTGCTGCAGCGCCTCAACCACTTGAGCGGGCTGTTGCCAGCGCACCTGGATGCCCGGCGCCTGGGGCTGGCACCGATCGACGTGCTGGTGGTGGCGCCCAGCCAGCCGCTGGATGAGATTGCCGCTCGGCACCGCCGCGAGTTGCCGGCGGCGTTACGCCTGTTTTTGCGGGGGCCGGGGGCGACGCGCACCAGCGGGGCGGGGGTGTTGAGCTATTTGCTGTTCGAGGCCAGCTATTGCAGTGAACTGATCGAGCTGGGGCGGCGCGATGCCCTTGCCAAGAAGCGCGAGCTTTGCGAATTCCTGGGGATTTGATGGTGCCTGTGCGGGCCCTTTCGCGGGTGAACCCGCTCCTACAAGGGGTTGTGCAATACCTGTGAAGGCGCGAAAGGGCCGCGGCAGGCTTATTCGGCTATCTGCAACTTGCGCGCCTGGGTATACACATACCGCACCTTTTCATACTCGAACGGCGAATTCAGCTGGCCGTAACGGAAGTTGGTGGTGTAGCGCTTGTCCACCACACGCAGGGCGAAGATTTCCGGGTGATCGGTGCTGGCTTCGGCCACGTTCAGGTAGTTGACCGCCTGCTCTCCCGCATAGTCCACCACCAGCCCGGTGGTATCGCGCAGGTTCGATGGGCCTAGCACCGGCAGCATCAGGTACGGCCCATCCGGCACGCCATAGAAGCCCAGGGTCTGGCCAAAGTCCTCGCTCTGGCGCGGCAGGCCCATGCTGGTCGCCGGGTCCCACAGCCCACCCACGCCGATAATCGTGTTGAACATCAGTCGCGCAGTGATTTCTGCCGAGCGCTTGGCTTTGAGCTGCAACACGCTGTTGAACAGGTTCGGCACATCGCCAAGGTTGTTGAAGAAGTTGCTCACCCCCGTGCGCACGAACTTTGGGGTTACATACTGATAGCCATTCACCAGCGGCAGCAGCACCCATTGGTCCAATCGGTAGTTGAAGTGGTAGATGCGCCGGTTGATCGACTCCAGCGGGTCGTACACGTTCAGCGCCTGCAAGGTTGAGCGCTCGAATTCGCGCTGGTCCAGCCCCGGGTTGAATTTCAGCTCACGCAGCGGGTCGAGGAAACCATCGGCTTCGGGCACCAGTGGCGCGGTGCCGATCACCTGCGGGTCGGCCTCGACCACGCTGGCTCTGGGTGCGGTTTCGGCGGCCAGGGTGTGGCCAGCGGCAAGCAGGGCAGTGGCGAAGAGGAGTTTGTTAACCACGGAAGAACTCCAGCATGGCGTCACTGTTGACGCGGTAGTTGAGGTTGCCGCAATGGCCGCCATGGGGGTAGAGGGTCAGCCGTTCGCCGAACACCTTGCGCAGGAAGCCAATGTCGCCCGGGCCGAGAATGACGTCGTCGGCGTTGTGCATCACAGCGATCTTGTCACTGCTGCGCAGGTAATCTTCCAGGGCATACAGGCTGACCTGGTTGACCAACTGCAGGATGCTGTTGCCGTCGGTGCGGGCGCGCCACATCGGAATCACCTGTTCGGTCATGTAGCAGTCGAAGTCGCACTGCAGGGCGCGCTTGAAGAACGGCGTGAGGCTACTGCCTTCGGTGATCGGGAACTTCGGCGGAATGATCAGGCCACGGCGGTTGATCAGGTCGGACGTGAAGGCGATGTCGGCTGCCGAGAAGCGGAACGAAGTGCCGATCAGCATGGCCATCTGTTCGTTGGACAGGTGCTGGCGCGACTGCTGGAAGTCGTACAGCAGGGCGTCGTTCAGGTCGATGTAGCCCTTGTCCTGGAAGTAGCGGGTGAGTTTTTCCAGCATCAGCTCGTAGAACGTGGTGCTGCGGTCGATGCCCTTGACCTGGGTTTGCACCAGCTTGTCGAGGTTGTTGATCGAGGTGTAGAGGTTGACCGGTGGGTTGAGCAGCAGCACACGTTTGAAGTTGAAGCTGCGGCGGGTTTCGTCCAGGTGGCTGACGAAGGCGGCGTCGAGCGCACCCAGGCTGTAACCGGTGAGGTAGAAATCACTGACCGGCAGGCGAGGATGCTGGGCGCGCACGGCCTGCATGACCCGGTACATGTCTTCGGCGTCTTCCTGGCTGATGCCGGGGGTAGCAAATCGCGAGGCTGCACTCATGAAGTCATAGCTGGTGGGCGATGACAGTTGCACCACGTGGAAGCCGGCCTGGTAGAACAGCTTTTTCAGGTATTCATTGATGCTGCTGCTGTAGGGCGCACCGGTGCCGGCGATGATGAAGATCAGCGGCGCTTCGCGATCCTGGCGGGCCAGGCGGTACTTGAGCTTCTTCACTGCCCAGAAGTTGTCGGGCAACGTGAACTCACGTTCCGGACGCAAGTTCAGGCTGTAGTCGGACTGATTGATGTCATCGTCGCTGGGCAGCTCAGGGCGCTTGTCCGGCGGCGTGGTGGCGATGGTGGCCTCGAACGGGTTGGTAAGAGGGTAGCCATAGCTGGCAGCGTCGATATCCCGCGCTGAAGCGGCCACAGCCATGAGCAAGCTGCCGAGCAGGGCAGCGAGGCGCAAAGATCGAAGCATGTAATCCCCCAAAAGAACGCAAGGTCGAGCAGTGTGCAGGCTAGGACCACAGCCAGGCGGGCAAAGTTGCCCGCTGCGGTGGCCTTTGGCGTACTTGCTATCTGCAACATAGCTGCCGGGGTGTGATTTTGCCTTAGAAACGGGCATAAGCGATCATGGATGCTTTCGATTACCGCTATTGGAGAACAGGATGTCTCGTTCGCTGCCGACGGTGCTGCTGGTGCTGTTTCTCGGGCTTTGGCTCGCGGCCAGCTATGGTGTGCGTTACGGCCTGATGGAGGATGGCCAGTGGGTAGGGCTGTGCGCAGTGCCGACGGCGTACTGGCAGTGCGAGGTGCGTTCGCTGCTGGGGTTGGGCATTCACCATCAAGTCATGGCCTGGGGCGGATTGGGCCTGGCGCTACTGGCCCAGTTCGTTTCCGCGCGTGCCGGCTGGTGGCTGGCAGTGTTGGCACTGGTGTTCGCGGTGCCAGCGCTGGTGCTGTACACCGCCAGCATTGCGGTGTTTGCGCTGGTGCTGGCGGGGTTGCGCCTGGTCAGGCAACCCCCAATGTAAGCAGCTGCGCGTACCTTGTGGGAGCAACTGTCCTGCTCAATTTCCAAAAGCTGGCGCTCCCACAGGGACTGCGCCAGGCTTTAGATGTGGAAGGCGACTTTCAGGGTTTCCAGCGCCGGTTCGACCTTGATGCCCAGCACTGCCCCCAGTTCCATTACCCGTGCCAGGTCCGGCTGCCCCACCATGATCATCTGCAGCTCATACCTGTGGGCAACAACGGCGACCCTGGGGTTGATGGGTGGTTTTGCGGTGATGATGTTTCTCGATACCGCGCTGGGCTGAGGCTGAGCACCAGCCTGTGTGAGCGGCCTTGTGTCGCGATAGGGCCGCAAAGCGGCCCCAGCAATCTATACATGATGCCGAGATCCTGGGGCCGCTGCGCGGCCCTATCGCGACACAAGGCCGCTCCCACAGGGATCGCGCCAGCTTTTGGAAATTGAGCAAGACAGTTTACTCACACAAGGTACGCGCCGGGCTCGAGGGATATGCAGTATCAAGCCTGTCGCATCCGCAAGCTTCGCCACAACGCCGCTGTCATCAGCACACTCACCACCGCCCAGCCCCAGGCCTGCTGGTTCTCCAGCCCTTCCACGAACAACTGCGGCGCCACCCCGGCGCCGACGATGAACGCCAGCAACGCTACCTCCGCCCGCCGCGCCCGCACCGGCCACAGCGCATACACCAGCGCCGGCAACGCCAGCGCCGCGCTGGGGAAGCTGCGGTATCGCGGGTCGAACACCATTGCCAGCATGCTTACCGCCGCAGCAAAGCCCGCCGCCAGCAACAGCCAGCCGGCTCGCACCTGCAGCCAGGCGAACAAGCGCTCACGCCAGCCGGCCCGCCGCGCCAGCGCCAACAACGCATGGGCCAGTACCAGCAGGTTAAGCCCGGCCAGCATCAGTGCCCACAACCATTCCCCGGCGAAGCGCGCATGGGTGCGCATCAACTCGCCCCACAGGCCCAGGCAAGCGGCGCCAAACGCTGCCAGCAGTGGCAGCAGCAAGGCGGCCATCGGTGTAGCGGGGCGCCCGGCCAGCACCAGCATGATCACCGTCAGCACGGCGCTGGCCAGCAACCACTGTGGCCAGTCATGCAGGTTGCTCACTGGCCCTTCGAGCACACCCTTGTCCTGCCGGCCCGCGTCGTATAGCCCCCAGTAACCACCCACCGCGCCCTCATTGGCGCGTTTCCAGGGCTGATCGAAGGCTTCGATCAGGTTGTATTGCCAGCCATTGCGCTCGGCCATGGCCACGAAGCCACGGATGAAGCGCGCCTCATTGACCCGGCTGGGCACCGCCGTTTCGCGTTGGCGGCCTTCGCTGGGCCAGCCGGTTTCGCCAATCAGTATGTCCTTGGGCGCGAAGCGTGTGCCGAACACCCGGCGAACATCGGCAACGTGGGCCAAGGCATCGTCGATGCCACGCGGGTCGTCCTCCCAGTAGGGCAGCAGATGGATGGTCAGGAAGTCCACTGCCGGGGCCACCTGCGGGTGCTGCAGCCAGAACTCCCAGACATCGGCGTAGGTCACAGGCACCTTGACCTGGTACTTCACCCGCGCGATCAATTTGGCCAGGTGGGCACCGGTCACCTCCTTGCGCAACAGTGTCTCATTGCCGACGATCACCGCGCTGACCACGTCCGGGTTGGCGTTGGCAGCAGCGATCAGCAAGCTGATTTCCTTCTCGGTGTCGGCCGGGTGAGCGTTCACCCAGGCGCCCAGCATTACCTTCAGCCCATGCTTGCGCGCCAGCGCGGGGATTGCCTCAAGACCGCTCATGGAATAGGTACGGATGCACTGGAACCGCTCGGCCAGTAACGCCAGGTCAGCGTCCATCCGCGCTGGGCGCAGGCGAAACGGCTGGTCGTAAGGCGACTGGTCTTTGTCGAACGGCGTGTACGAAGCGCATTGCAGCTTGTGCGCAGGGCTGGCCGCATCGGGCAGGTGCACAGGCTTGCCCAGCCCGTACCAGAGCCCCCCCAGCCCGACCAGGGCCAGCAGGCAGGCAAGCAGGTACAACGGCAATAACAGGCGGCTACAACTGGGCATGTGGCGGTCCATCGTCTGGCACAAAAGGTTAGATAGTAGCCCGGCGCCAAACCTTTGGCATGCAAGGATCGCGCAGGCCGAGGTAGGCCGATGGCGCTAATGGCATAGTGCTGTCGCATATGGGGCGGGTGCAGGTCGCAGCTGGATCAGGTCGACTTGTGTTGCAGGAAGATGATGCAATCTCCAAGACCTGACGAGGGGATGCTTTGATGGCAACTTTGAAGAAAATGCGACGTTTCCTGGGCGTGGGCACCGCCCTGGTAATGGCCATGAGCGCTGCACAGGCTATGGCCAAAGAAGTAAGCATTGGTTACGTGGATGGTTGGGCCGACAGCGTGGCGACCACCAACGTGGCCGCCGAAGTAATCAAGCAAAAACTCGGCTATGACGTGAAGTTGCAGGCCGTGGCCACGGGGATCATGTGGCAGGGTGTGGCAACTGGCAAGCTCGATGCCATGTTGTCGGCCTGGTTGCCGGTGACCCATGGTGAGTACTGGGCCAAGAACAAGGACAACGTGGTCGACTACGGCCCGAACTTCAAGGATGCCAAGATCGGCCTGATCGTCCCCGAGTACGTCAAGGCAGTGAGCATCGCCGACCTCAAGACCGATAACAGCTTCAAGGACAGGATTGTCGGCATCGACGCAGGCTCCGGTGTGATGCTCAAGACCGACCAGGCGATCAAGGACTATGGCCTGACCAGTTACAAGTTGCAGGCCAGCTCGGGTGCGGCGATGACGGCGGAACTGGGCCGTGCCTATGCCAAGCAGCAGTCGATTGCGGTGACCGGTTGGGTTCCGCACTGGATGTTCGCCAAGTGGAAGCTGAAGTTCCTCGAAGACCCGAAAGGCGTATACGGCGCGGCAGAAACCGTGAACAGCATCGGCAGCAAGGAACTGGCCACCAAGGCACCGGAAGTGGCGGAGTTCCTGAAGAAGTTCAACTGGCAGTCCAAGGACGAGATTGGCGAGGTGATGCTGGCGATTCAGGAAGGGGCCAAGCCTGAAGCGGCCGCCAAGGACTGGGTCGCCAAGCACCCTGATCGTGTGAAGGAGTGGACTGGCAAGTAATCACCTTGCAGGGCCAATAGGGTTTCTTCGCGGGTAAACCCGCTCCTACGGGAGTGGGTTTACCCGCGAACGGCTCATCACTTTGTTACGCAATCGGTAAAACACCGTTGCATCTAAGACTAAGGTCGTCTGGTTGGCGTCCATCGGCAGCATAAAGTAAGGGTGTGGGTTCCATCCCGTATCTGTGCTGCTAGGACAAAAACAATGAACGACAGCATTTACCTCTCGATACAAAACAGCCCCCGTTTCAAGGAGCTGGTCACCAAACGCGAACGGTTCGCCTGGATTCTCTCGGCGATCATGCTCGGCCTGTACTGCGCCTTCATCCTCCTGATCGCCTACGGTCCTCATGTGCTGGGCGCCAAGCTCAGCCCTGAGTCATCGATTACCTGGGGCATTCCCCTGGGCGTCGGCCTGATCGTTTCGGCATTCGTCCTGACCGCCATCTACGTGCGCCGCGCCAACGGCGAATTCGATGAGCTGAACAAGGAAATCCTGAAGGAGGCGCAACAATGATTCGCCAAGTCAAAGCCCTGGCCGTATTGGCCTGCGGAGCCTTCGCACCCGCCGTGTGGGCCGCCGATGCCCTGACCGGCGAGGTGCAGAAACAACCGCTGAACGTTTCCGCCATCGCCATGTTCGTGGCCTTCGTCGCCTTCACCCTCGGCATCACCTACTGGGCCTCCAAACGCAACAAGTCGGCATCGGACTACTACGCTGCCGGCGGCAAGATCACCGGCTTCCAGAACGGCCTGGCGATTGCTGGCGACTACATGTCGGCCGCCTCGTTCCTGGGTATTTCCGCGCTGGTGTTCACCTCGGGTTATGACGGCCTGATCTACTCGATCGGCTTCCTGGTTGGCTGGCCGATCATTCTTTTCCTGATCGCCGAACGCCTGCGCAACCTGGGCAAGTACACTTTTGCCGACGTGGCCTCGTACCGCCTCGGGCAAAAGGAAATTCGCACCCTGTCGGCCTCCGGTTCGCTGGTGGTGGTGGCGTTCTACCTGATCGCGCAGATGGTCGGCGCCGGCAAGCTGATCGAGCTGCTGTTCGGTCTGGACTACCATGTGGCGGTGATCCTGGTGGGTATCCTGATGTGCCTGTACGTGCTGTTCGGCGGCATGTTGGCCACCACCTGGGTACAGATCATCAAGGCTGTGCTGCTGCTGTCCGGTGCCAGTTTCATGGCGCTGATGGTCATGAAGCACGTGGGCTTTGACTTCAACACGCTGTTCTCCGAAGCGATCAAGGTACACGCCAAGGGCGAGGCGATCATGAGCCCCGGTGGCCTGGTCAAGGACCCGATCTCGGCATTCTCCCTGGGCCTGGCACTGATGTTCGGTACTGCCGGCCTGCCGCACATCCTGATGCGCTTCTTCACCGTCAGTGACGCCAAGGAAGCGCGCAAGAGCGTGCTGTATGCCACCGGCTTCATCGGCTACTTCTACATCCTCACCTTCATCATTGGCTTTGGCGCGATCCTGCTGGTCAGCACCAACCCGGAATTCAAGGACGCTGCAGGCGCTCTGTTGGGTGGCAACAACATGGCTGCGGTGCACCTGGCCAATGCGGTGGGTGGTAGTGTGTTCCTCGGCTTCATCTCGGCGGTGGCCTTTGCCACCATCCTGGCGGTGGTGGCTGGCCTGACCCTGGCCGGTGCCTCGGCGGTGTCCCACGACCTGTACGCCAGCGTCTGGCGCAAGGGCAAAGCCAACGACAAGGACGAGATCCGCGTATCGAAGATCACCACTGTCGCCTTGGGTGTGCTGGCGATCGGCCTGGGGATTCTGTTCGAGAAGCAGAACATCGCCTTCATGGTCGGCCTGGCGTTCTCCATTGCGGCCAGTTGCAACTTCCCGGTACTGCTGCTTTCGATGTACTGGAAGAAGCTGACCACCCGCGGCGCCATGATCGGCGGCTGGCTGGGCCTGGTGAGTGCGGTGACGCTGATGATCCTTGGCCCGACCATCTGGGTACAGATTCTCGGCCACGAGAAACCCATCTACCCGTACGAGTACCCGGCGCTGTTCTCGATGGCCATTGCCTTCGTCAGCATCTGGTTCTTCTCGGTCACCGACAAGTCCAAGGCGGCTGAGGATGAGCGCGCGCTGTTCTTCCCGCAGTTCGTGCGTTCGCAGACTGGCCTGGGTGCCAGCGGGGCGGTTTCGCACTAACGTTTACGCGTTGCAATAAAAAACGCCCCGCCTGTCGGGGCGTTTTTTATTGCATGCAGTAAGTCAGAAACCCCCTACATACGCATTGATGTCCTGCTCGTACAGTTCCCTCATGTCGTAAGTGCTCTATAGATGCCGGCACATTTGGGGAATGTTCAATGAAGTTACGCTGTTTAATCACCTTCGCTCTCCTTGGCGTGGCGGGAACTGCCGGGGCGAAGGAAATACCGCAGGACATCAGTGTCCAGGCTGTCGTGTCGGTACCTGAATTTCAGGTGGCATCCGTTGGCAATTGGTGGGAAGACGTACTTCAGGCTGAATATGACCCGGACCGGGGCGTCTTCAAGCAAATTGAAAAAGAAGTGTTTGTAAAAAGCACCTACGGCCCGATTTACGCGAAAACAGACCGTTCGGAGTATCGGTTCACGCGGGTGGGCGGTGCGGTAGCGCCCCGTCGATACCACATCATGTTGAATCGCAAAAAAATGGGCACGGCGCCGGTTGAAATCGTCAGTGCTGCTGAAGCTGCTCAGGGAAAAAGCATTCAATTCAGGTTCTATCCGATGTCGGAATCGTCGTCGACTCGCATGCCTGGTACTTACACTACGCAAGCCACCTTGATGTTTGAAACAGGGGCGCCCTGATTCGCAATTTCATTCGAGTGCCCTAGGGTGTCCGCTATTTGATGTGCAACCGTTAAAGGAAGTTTGATGTGAAATCCTATGTATTGGCTGTCCCGTTCCTTGCATTGTTTGCCGGTGCCGCTGTCGCGTCCGCCCCTGAGCCGATCAGCCAGAATATTTCAGTGACGGCGGTCATTCCCGGGAATGATTTTTCAGTGGCACCCGTAGGGGACTGGCTGGAGAAAGGCGTGACGCTTGAATATGAGCCGGAGCGCGAAGACTTCAAGGCGGTCAGTGAAAGGTTCTCGGCACAGAGTGATGTCGGCGCTATTCAGGCCCACCTGCTGCACACAGCAGCGCTGCAAGACCCGCAAACCGACCAGCGGATTGATCTTATCATCTCTGTTGGGGGTAAACAGTTGGCGTTGACGCCCACGGAGGTCATGAGCGCGGAAGATGCTAAAGTTGGCAATGAACTTCCCATTACGTTTAATGCCATAAGGCCCGACAGTGGTTATGTAAAGGGTGAGTATGCCGGGACAGTGAGCGTGTTGTTTGAAACTTCCTCCACCAGCCTTTGACTGAAGCAGTGCCGCCTGCCTCAACTTACTGGATCTTTATCCGTGTAGGGGCAGGTGTTGAAGTGGATTGAATCATGTTCCAGTTTGCTGCACCCGGCCGTGCACTCGCTGTCTGGCTGCTGGGTGCTGCCTGCCTTTTGCCCCTCGAAGTGTTGGCCGAGCGCGCGTCCAGTGCCATTGACCTGAATACATTCGGGCGTTTGCCTGAAGACTTCGAGGCGCACTTTTTCGATGTGCCGCTTGCCGTGCGAGTGGAGCTGGATCAGCGCTACCTCGGCGATGCCATGGTGGTGCTGAGCCGTGATAACCGTGTGCAGTTGCTGGCGTTTACCGACACTGAGCAGAGCGCAGAGCCGGCCACACTCAGGCAGTTATGGCAACAGCGCCTGGAGGGCGGGCGCATGCTGGGCGACTGCCTGCAAAACTGCCCGGACGGGTTGCAGGCTATCCATTACAGCCTGGCCAATTCCCAGTTGTCATTGCTGACGTCCAATGCCGAGAAGCTGGAGCAGGACACGCTCTTTCACCGCCTCCCGGAGCAGAGCGACGCTGGGTTGCTGCTGCGTAACCAGCTCAACCTGGTCAATGATGGTAATCAGACCACGGGTAGAATCGGCCTGCTCGGTCAGGGCAACCTGCATAACTGGACGACGCTTGCCGATGCACGCGTGGAACGCACCCCAGCTGAGCAAGGCGATATGCGTTACCGCATGAACCAGCTTTACGCGCAGAGCCTGCATGAAGCGCATTTCTTTCGGCTGGGTTACTTCTCTACTGACTCACAAGGCCTGGTGCGCCAGCCAGCGCTACTCGGGCGCCGCCCTGATAGCACGCTTGGCTTGATGCTGGGCAGCAGTGACAGCCTGTTGATCGACAATGGCCAAGCCAGCGCCATCCCGGTCTACGTCACGCCGAACCGCCCAGGTATCGTCGAAATCTATCGCAATGGTTCGCTGATCAACAGCCAGCCGGTACAGCCCGGTTTACAGGCGCTCGACACGCGGGTATTGCCCGGCGGCATCTACGATGTGGAGCTGCGTTTGCTCGAAGACGGCCTGGAGACCTCGCGCAGCGAAGTGTCCATCTACAAGCCCAGCCGGTGGCAGAACATGGATAACCGCTGGCGCTACAACCTGTACCTGGGCCAGCAGGTCGAGCTGCTGAGCAACTCGGATGGCAATCGTGAACAGAGCCCGGTGTTCGGTGCCCTTTCCAACTACCTGATGCATCCTTCTGCGGTGCTGGGGTTGTCAGTGCAACAGGTCGATGCTGACCTGCAGTTGGGTACCTCGCTGGACTGGGACGTGCATGAACGGTTCAAGCTTTACGCCAGCCTCAATCAGACCCAGGGCCTGGGCAACGGCGGCGATCTGCAGTTGACCTATACCCACCCTTGGGGCTCGTTGTTGCTGAGCCACAACCAGACCTGGCTGGAGCCTGGCAGTAACGGTCGCGACGATACTTCACAGCGTCAAGTGCGCAGCCGCACCGCCTTTTCGATCAACCAGCGGGTAACCTCGCGCAGTTCAGCGACGCTGCGCCTGGAACACAGTGCGGGCTCGGCAAGCGGCCTGGGTGCCGACCTGAGCTGGGCGTTCTACGGGAAACTGCGGGGGCATCAGAGCAGTGTTCGCCTGTCACTTTTCGACAGGCCTGGAACGCGCAGCAGCGCCGGTGTCCGCAGCCGCGGCGTCAACGTTGCTGTAAGCATGAAGCTTGAGCGCGATGGCAGGCAGCTTGGGGTCGATGTGGGTAGCCGCGCCTCGCGTGAGGGGGGTAATGACCCCTACGCTTCGCTGTGGTATCGGCAGAACGTCGACCTGGGCCCCGTGCACAGCCTGGGGGGCAGCGCGACGCTCGACGGCTATGGCACCAGCCTGGCGGCCAATGGGCGGTTCCATAGCCAGGCGCTGCTGGGCGATGCCTATGCCCAGAGTTCCTCTTTCAACAATAACCTCAGCGGTGGCCTCAACCTGGAAAGCACCCTGGCGCTGGGCGCCGGGAAGCTGGCCATGGGGGGCAGCAACCTGCCGCTCGAAGCCGGCTTGATCATCGATGTCGAAAGCGATCTGCACGGTGTGAAGCTGCGCGCCAACGATGGCCAGGGCATGAGTGCAGTGCTGCACCCCGGGCGCAATATCGTGCCGGTGACGGCGTTCAAATCTGGCCATGTGCGTTTCGACTTCGACACGAAGGACGTGCCGCCAGCACAGATCCAACCCCTCGCCGTGGACTATCACCTCAACCGCGGTGGGGTGGGGTACCACGCAGTGAAAGTCATGCGAACGGTGACTGTGTTTGGCCGGCTGCTCGACGGGCAAGGCCAGCCACTGCACGGCGCGCATGTGGTCAATGACGCCGGGCGCACGGTTGTCGAGGCGGATGGCTATTTCAACGTGGAAATGAGTGAGTCACGGCCCACCCTGGAAATTCGCCATGGCACGGCAGGCAACTGCCTTCTGACATTAACGCCGGACAACTTTGATCGCGAGGATGACCTGCTGATCGTGGGTGATCAGCGGTGTGTGCCCAGTGTGGGCTGAGCCGGCTTTCGGCATGACGCTGTAGAGGGCCCGATTCCCGGGTCGATGGATTGGATGTTGAGTAAACAGAGGTTGAAGATGCACAGGTTCACATTTCACTTGTCACCCTTGTTGTTCGTTGCGCTGATGCTGCCGTGGTTTGCCCAGGCCGGGCCACAGCTGGATGTCGGCACGCTCTATGACTACCTCGAACCAGGCAAGGGCACCTATGCCAAACGCATCTACAACCGGGGGGACAGTACCGCCTTCGTCAAAGTCAGCGTGGTGGAGTTGGTCTACGACGGCCAGGCAGAACCCCGAGAGGTGGACATCGAGGAGCTGCCCTTCGACCAGCGCAGCGTTGTTGCCAGCCCAGCGCGGATGATCATCCCGGCACGCGGCATGCAGGCCGTGCGGTTGCTGTATCGCGGTGAACGGAACCAGGAGCGTTACTACCGGCTGCGTTTCGTCCCGGTGGTGCCGGAACAGGATGACAGCTTCGCACTGGATAAAACGGAGCTTGACGCTTACCGCAAAGAACTCAGTGCCGGTGTGCAGTTTCTGGCCGGCTACGGCACCATTTTGATTACCAAGCCTGCTGCCACGCGGTACCAGACCTCGATCGAGCGCGTCGGTGGGAAATGGACCGTGCGCAACGAGGGCAATGCAACGGTGCTGCTCGACAACGTCGAGGCCTGTGTGTTGGTCCAGGACGAGTGTGATCCTCCGGCCAAGTACCATCTTCGCCCCGGGCGTACGCGCGAATTCGTCGAGAAGCCCGGGCTTGAATATCGCTTCGAACTGGTGGAAGGCGATGCGCGCAAAGCCATGAACTTCAAGGCAGAGTGAGAGGTAGAGGCATGTTTCGCAAGTGTGCAATGCTGGTACTGCTGTCGGGCGTGTTGGGTTCGTCGTGGGCGCAAGCGGCCGACATTACGCTCAAGCTGCGTTACCGCGGCGAGACCCGGCAATTTGAAAACCTGACACCCCGGTCGTCACCTGTCTGTACTCAGTTGCCGCAGCTTTGTGGCGATCCGCTGCAGGATCTGCTGGATGTGGGGGTCGAATACTCGAAAACAGTCGATGGCGAAGGCACCGATGGCTTCTACCTCTCGGCCCCTGTCCAGCCAACTGCGCTACTGATGGTCCGTGACAAGACCGGCGAGCAAGTCAGCATGGACTTTGCCATTACCCACCTGGGCGGCGCGGTAGCTTCGGACGATGGGGCACCGACGCTTGCGGCGCGCACGGGCCTGGACTCGAGTGGTTGCCAGGTTGCGTTGGCGAGCGCGGCGCATCGCCTGTTTCTGTGGTCGCCAGCCAGCAACGGGTGCTGGGCCAACGTCAATGCGGCGAATGCGAGCACTTACCATGTGAGTCACCTTACGCTGGGCTACAAGCTGAAGACGCCTGTGCCGGCGAGCTTGAAGTCGGGCGTGTACCGAGGGCGCGTGGTCTATTCGATAGGCCCCGACAGGGATATAGGCCTGGGCTCGAGCCGAACAGTCGCTGGGCTCACGGCCGATTCAGTGGCGATCAACGTCGAACTGGAGGTGGTGCATGACCTTGAGGTGCGTTTTGAGCCGGGTTCCGAGCAGGTGGTACTGGTGCCGCAGCAGGCGCACGGGCATGGGAGCCGAGGGCGGGGTGTAGCAGAGAAACTGGAAAAAGACGTGGGCTTCAGCCTGACTGCCAGTGGGCCATTCAACGTCTGGGCGCTGTGCAGCACCGGGCTGGATAGCACGTGCAATCTACGGTCGGCCAAGGGCCATGGCATACCGCTGTACCTGGCCATGACCTTGCCAGGGGTTTCCTACAATGGCCGTTCGCTCTATCGGCAGGCAATGTCCTTTGGCGGAGCTGAGAACGCCATGAGCCTGGAAGTCCCGCCAGAGGGTGTGACCGGCAGCGAAGGGCAGTTGCATTTCCATGTATACCCTCGCGGCCACACCCAGAAACAGGACATGTTGCCTGGTATCGAGTATCAGGCCGTCGTGACAATGGTGTTTGATGCGAACCTGTAGAATGGCAACCGGGTGGTGTGACCCGCTTGCCATTCACCTCACGTGACTGTTTGAAGTGGCTATCCGCAGCGTGTCATATCATCCCAAGCAACAGTAATACCAACAGAATCACCAACACCACGCCGATTATGCCGGAAGGGCCATAGCCCCAGCTGCGCGAGTGGGGGAAGACCGGTAAGCCACCGATCAGCAGCAGAATCAGGATGATGATAAGGATCGTGGTCATGTCAAAGTCCTTGCGTGATTAGGGGGCAAGAGCCTGAGAATGCTGGCCTCTCGATAATTCGGACCGGTGCGGGTTGGTAAAGATTCCATCCCCGTGCAGCCGTCTACCCAATCATGCCCGCCCATTCACTGCCCTGATGAATCCTCCCGGATGGCGACGCCTTGATTACACTCGTCGGACTACCTGACAGAACAAGGCCTGCGACCATGCAAAAACGCATCATGATCACCGGCGCCGGGTCCGGCCTCGGTCGCGAGATCGCCCTGCGCTGGGCGCGTGAGGGCTGGCGCCTGGCATTGGCCGATGTCAACGAAACCGGCCTGCGCGAAACGCTGGAGCAGGCTCGCCAGGCCGGGGGCGACGGCTTCGTCCAGCGCTGCGACGTGCGCGACTACAGCCAGCTGACGGCCCTTGCCCAGGCCTGCGAAGAGAAGTTCGGTGGCGTCGATGTGATCGTCAACAACGCGGGCGTCGCTTCGGGCGGCTTTTTCGCCGAACTGTCACTGGAAGACTGGGACTGGCAGATCGCGGTCAACCTGATGGGCGTGGTCAAGGGCTGCAAGGCCTTCCTGCCGCTGCTGGAGCGCAGCAAGGGGCGCATTATCAACGTCGCCTCGATGGCCGCACTGATGCAGGGCCCGGGCATGAGCAACTACAACGTGGCCAAGGCCGGTGTGCTGGCCTTGTCGGAAAGCCTGCTGGTGGAGTTGCGTCAGGTAGAGGTGGCGGTGCACGTGGTGTGCCCGTCGTTCTTCCGGACCAACCTGCTGGACTCGTTCCGCGGGCCGAACCCGGCGATGAAGGCGCAGGTGGGCAAGCTGCTCGAAGGTTCGCCGATCAGTGCGGCGGACATTGCCGACTATATCCATCAGCAGGTCGCTGCAGGCGAGTTCCTCATCCTGCCCCATGAGGCAGGGCGCCAGGCCTGGCAACTGAAACGCCAGGCCCCTGAGCGGCTGTATGACGAGATGGCCGACATGGCGGTGAAAATGCGGGCAAAAGCCCCATCGCGATGACTTGTCCGTAGGAGAAGTTACTTAAAAGCGTAAGGGCTTTCTGAATCACAGTGGCGCTATTGAGTAGCTGAATACCTACGGGGCAGGCTCCGGTTTTCCCTTTCGCAGGAGGATCGGAACATGCTGGTAATTGGGCGCGAAGTTGGGGAAGTCATCATGATTGGCGATGACATCCGGATCGTCGTGGTGGAGACCCGGGACGGCGTGGTGCGCTTTGGTGTGGATGCTCCGCGTCAGGTGCCGGTGCATCGAGCCGAAGTTCACAAGCGCATCAAGGCGTCCAAGCAGAGCAAGGCCTGAAGAGGCCTGACCTGCTATTCGAGCAGCTCGCGGGGCACATCATGCTTGGCCAGCAACTGGCATTGCTGGCTTTCCAGGTCGAACAGGATGAAAGCCTGGCCTTTGGCCAATGCCTGACGTACCCGCAGCACGCGGGTTTCCAGCGGGGTGTCGTCGCCGTTGTCAGTGCCGTCGCGGGTGACGAAGTCCTCGATCAGGCGGGTCAGGGTTTCGGCTTGCAATTGGTCGTAGGGGATCAGCATGGTCGGGCGGTGTCTGAAATAGGTATGGGCATGCTACGCGAAACATTCGAGGTGTTGGGGCCGCTTTGCAGCCCCAAGGGCGTTTAGCCTTTGTTTCCGACCAGGCTGTCCACGGCCGGTACCCGCGTGTCGCTCTCCATCTGCGCATCATGCTCCAACTGGTGGCTGAAGCGCTCGAGTGACGCATTGGCGGGCTGCGAGTCACTGGCAAACACGGGCGGGCTCAGCAGGTAGGCTGACAACAACCGGCTCAGCGCTGCCAGGCTGTCGATATGGGTGCGCTCGTAACCATGGGTGGCATCGCAACCGAACGCCACCAGCGAGGTACGAATATCGTGCCCGGCAGTCACCGCCGAATGGGCATCGCTGAAGTAGTAACGGAACAGGTCGCGCCGCACCGGCAAGTCATGGTCGCCGGCCAGTTTCAGCAGGTGCCGGGACAGGTGGTAGTCGTAAGGCCCCGACGAGTCCTGCATGGCCACGCTCACCGCATGCTCGCTTGACGCCTGGCCGGGTGCCACCGGGGCAATGTCGATGCCGACGAACTCGCTGACATCCCAAGGCAGGGCGCCGGCTGCGCCCGAGCCGGTTTCCTCGGTGATGGTGAACAGCGGGTGGCAGTCGATCAGCGGCTGGCGACCGCTTTCCACCACAGCCTTCAGTGCCGCCAGCAATGCCGCTACACCGGCCTTGTCGTCCAGGTGGCGGGCGCTGATGTGGCCGCTTTCGGTGAACTCGGGCAATGGGTCGAAGGCCACGAAATCACCAATGCTCACGCCCAGTGCCTCACAGTCGGCGCGCGTGGCGCAGTAGGCATCCAGGCGCACTTCCACGTGGTCCCAGCTGATCGGCATTTGGTCGATGGCCGTGTTGAAGGCATGCCCACTGGCCATCAGCGGCAGCACGCTGCCACGGAATACCCCGGTATCGGTGAACACGCTAACCCGGCTGCCTTCGGCAAAACGGCTGGACCAGCAGCCGACGGGCGCCAAGGCCAGGCGGCCATTGTCCTGCAATTGGCGCACGCTGGCGCCGATGGTATCCAGGTGGGCAGAGACGGCGCGGTCGGGCGAGGTCTGCCGGCCCTTCAGCGTGGCGCGGATGGTGCCGCGGCGGGTCAGCTCGAAGGGGATGCCCAGTTCGTCAAGGCGCTCGGCCACGTAGCGCACGATGGTGTCGGTGAAGCCGGTGGGGCTGGGGATGGCGAGCATTTCCAGCAGTACGCGTTTGAGGTAGTCGAGATCGGGTTCGGGGAGTCGTTCGGACATGTCCAGGCCTCCGGTCGGGTTAAAATTTCGCAGTCCTTGTGGGAGCGGTCTTGTGTCGCGAAAGGGCCGCAAAGCGGCCCCGGCAATATCGGCAGCGAAGCTGAGATCCTAGGGGCGCTTCGCACCCCATTCGCGACACAAGGCCGCTCCCACAAAAAGCCGAGCAGTTGTCAGGCCAACGGCCGGCTATGGGGAAACAGCAGGTCGATAAAACGCTCGGCCGTGGGCTGCGGTTCATGGTTGGCCAGGCCAGCACGTTCGTTGGCCTCGATGATCACGTACTCCGGCTGCCCGGCATCGCGCACCATGAAGTCCAGCCCAACCACCGGAATTTCCAGTGCCCGTGCCGCCCGCACGGCAGCATCGGCCAGCACCGGGTGCAGGCGTTCGGTGACGTCTTCCAGGGTGCCGCCGGTGTGCAGGTTGGCCGTGCGCCGCACAGCCAGGCGCTGGCCGGCCGGCAACACGTCGTCATAGCCAACGCCCGCTGCGCGCAAGGTGCGCTCGGTTTCGTCGTCCAGCGGAATGCGGCTTTCGCCACCGGTGGCGGCCTGGCGGCGACGGCTCTGGGCTTCGATCAACTGGCGCACACTGTGCTTACCGTCGCCCAGCACCTGCGCTGGGTGGCGGATGGCCGCGGCCACCACCTCGTAGCCGATCACCACGATGCGCAGGTCGAACCCGGCATGGAAGCTTTCCAGCAGCACGCGGCTGTCGAACTGGCGGGCATGCGCCACGGCACGGGTGATGTCGTCGATGCAGGTCAGGTTCACCGCCACGCCCTGGCCTTGCTCGCCATCGACCGGCTTGACCACCACCGCGCCATGCTCTTCCAGAAACGCCAGGTTGTCATCGGCATTGCCCGCCAGCTGTTGCGCGGGCACCTGCAGCCCAGCGTTGTGCAGGGCGTGCTGGGTCAGGCGTTTGTCCTGGCACAGGGTCATGGTCACGGCACTGGTCAGGTCGCTGAGCGATTCCCGGCAGCGAATGCGCCGACCGCCCAGGCTCAGGGTGAACAGGCCGCCAGCGGCGTCATCGACCTGTACTTCGATGCCCCGGCGTAGCGCCTCGTCGACGATGATGCGAGCGTAGGGGTTGAGGTCGGCTTGCGGGCCAGGCCCGAGGAACAGTTGCTCGTTGATACCGTTCTTGCGCTTGACTGCGAAGGTGGGCAGGTTGCGAAAACCCAGTTTCTGGTAAAGGCGCTTGGCCTGGCGGTTGTCGTGCAGCACCGACAGGTCCAGGTAGGCCAGGCCACGGCTCATGAAGTGTTCGATCAGGTGGCGCACCAGCACTTCACCCACGCCGGGGCGGGTGCAGTGTGGGTCCACCGCCAGACACCACAGGCTGCTGCCATGCTCGGGGTCATCGAACGCCTTGGTGTGGTTCAGGCCCATGACGCTGCCGATAATCGCGCCGCTGTCTTCGTCCTCTGCCAGCCAATACACCGGGCCACCCAAGTGCCGGGGGGTAAGCAGCTCGGCGTCGACGGGGAGCATCCCGCGCGCCTGGTACAGCGTGTTGATCGCCTGCCAGTCGGTGGGGTTCTGTGCCCGGCGCACGCGGAAGCCGCGAAATACTCGCTGCGCCGGGCGGTAGTCGGTGAACCACAGGCGCAGGGTGTCGGACGGGTCGAGGAACAGCTGCTGGGGGGCCTGGGCCAGCACCTGCTGCGGTGCGGCCACGTACAGGGCGATGTCGCGTTCGCCCGGGTGCTCGTCGAGCAGATCCTCGGCCAGGGAAGCCGGGTCGGGGTAGGTGTGGCCTATCAACAGCCGGCCCCAGCCGCAGTGCACGGCACGCGGCTGGTCGTGGGGCTGGCTGCCGTCGCCGGCCAGGCGCGCTTGCAGGCGCTCGTAGGACGGCGCTTGGCCGCGCAGCAGGCGCTGACCATAAGCGATTTCATGGGCTTTCATCGGTCAGATTCCTTGTTCGCTCAGCCACAGGTTCAGCGCCGCCAGTTGCCACAGCTTGGAGCCGCGCAATGGCGTCAGCTGGCCGTGTGGGTTGCTCAGCAGGCGGTCGAGCATGGCCGGGTTGAACAACCCTCGGTCCTGGCTGGGGTCGGTCAACAGTTCGCGTACCCAGCCCAAGGTGGCACCTTCCAGGTGCTTGAGGCCCGGTACCGGGAAGTAACCCTTCTTGCGGTCGATCACCTCATGCGGGATCACCCGTCGCGCTGCCTGCTTGAGCACCTGCTTGCCGCCGTCGGGCAGCTTGAAGCGTGCGGGAATGCGTGCCGACAGTTCCACCAGGCGGTAATCAAGGAACGGCGTACGCGCCTCCAGGCCCCAGGCCATGGTCATGTTGTCCACTCGCTTGACCGGGTCGTCGACCAGCATCACGGTACTGTCCAGGCGCAGGGCCTTGTCCACGGCAGCCGGTGCGCCGGGGCGCGCGAAGTGTTCGCGCACGAAGTCGCCGGCAGCGTCGGTTTCCAGCAGCCAGGGGGCCTGCACGGTGTCGCGGTATTCGGCGTGGCTTCGGTCGAAGAAGGCTTCACGGTAGGCCGCATAGGCATCGTCGGCGCCGTCCACCTGCGGGTACCAGTGGTAACCGGCGAACAGCTCATCGGCACCCTGGCCGCTCTGTACGCCTTTGCAGTGTTTGGCCACTTCCCGCGACAGCAGGTAGAAGGCGATGCAGTCGTGGCTGACCATCGGCTCGCTCATGGCGCGGAAGGCGGCCGGCAGTTGGTCGATGATTTCGTGTTCGGCAATGCGCAACTGGTGGTGACGGGTGCCGTAGTGTTTGGCGATCAGGTCCGAATACTGGAACTCGTCGCCGCGCTCGCCGCCGGCATCTTCAAAGCCGATGGAGAAGGTCGACAGGTCGTCAACGCCCACTTCGCGCAGCAAGCCGACCAGCAGGCTGGAATCGACACCGCCCGACAGCAACACACCCACATCGACGGCTGCCCGCTGGCGGATGGCTACGGCGTCGCGGGTGGCGTCGAGCACGCGGGTGGTCCAGCCTTCCAGGTCCAGTTCACGCTCGTCGGGGTGGGGGCCGTAGTGCAGTTGCCACCAGACTTGGCGTTCCACTTCGCCATGCCGGTCGATGCGCATCCAGGTGCCAGGCTCCAGCTTCTGCACGTTGGCCAACAGGGTGCGCGGTGCCGGTACCACGGCGTGGAAGTTCAGGTAGTGGTTGAGGGCCACCGGGTCGAGCATCGGGTCGATGTCGCCGCCCTTGAGCAGTGCCGGCAGGGTCGAGGCAAAGCGCAGGCGCTCGCCGTTGCGCGACAGGTACAGGGGTTTGACGCCCAGGCGGTCGCGGGCCAGGAACAGGCGCTGGTTGTCGCGCTCCCAGATGGCCAGGGCAAACATGCCGTTGAGCTTGGGCAGCAGCGCCGCGCCCCAGGCGTGGTAGCCCTTGAGCAGCACCTCAGTGTCGCCGTCGGACCAGAAGCTGTAGCCCAGCGCCTGCAATTCCTCGCGCAGTTCGGGGAAGTTGTAGATGGCACCGTTGAAGGCCAGCGACAGGCCCAGCGTATTGTCGACCATCGGCTGCGCCGAGCCGTCGGACAGGTCCATGATCTTCAGGCGCCGGTGGCCCAGGGCGATCGGGCCTTGGCTATGGAAGCCCCAGGCATCCGGGCCACGCGGGGCCAGGTGATGGGTAATGCGCTCTACCGCAGCCAGGTCGGCTGGGCGAGGGGCTTGGTCGATGGGGGTGAAACGTAACTCTCCTGCTAATCCGCACATAAGTCCTTACCGGTTTTTCCGTTGGGGAGGTGATGCCCCGGATTAGGGCACCTTAAGGAACTGACCTATGTGCTTTTCGAGAGTTTTAGAATGTTTGGTTATATGTGGCCGGGCAGGCAACCCGCTGCAATCATTTCCCCCGGATCAACCGGCGCAATCCAAACCGGTTCGGATGACACGCCTGCGCCACTGCCCGCGGCAATGGCAGCGGTTCCCCACATACCCAGGCCGCCACCAGCTCGCCACTCAACGGCGCTGTTATCAACCCGCGTGAGCCATGCCCGCTGTTCACATACAACCCGCCCAGCCAAGGGCAGGGCACATCCGGTACTTGCCGCGCATCCCGGCCCAGTACTGCGTAGGCTTCGGCAAACGCCTGCGCGTCGGCGATGGGCCCGACGATCGGCAGGTAATCCGGGCTGGTGCAACGGAACGCAGCACGTCCCTGCAATTGCTCGGGGTCCCGCTCAGCCACAGCCAGCCGTTGCGCCAGATCGACGGAAATTTCGTCCAGCAGCGCCAGGTTGCCCTGGTGCTCGGCCACCGTCGGCGCAAGGTCTTCGCTATGAAAGTCAAAACTGGCCCCCAGTGTATGTTCACCCTCGCGCGGCGGTGCCACATAGCCTTCGGCGCACACCACGGTGCGCAGTGCCTGGCTGCTGGCGGTGGCCGGCAAGCGGGTGATCTGCCCGCGGATGCGCTTGAGTGGTAACTGCGCGCAAGGTTCGAAGCGCAGCACATCCGCCGCGCCGGCCAGGACCACCACTGGAGCGCGGGCTAACAGCTGGTCGCCAGCCCAGGCTTGCCACTGTTCATCCACTTTGCGCAGTTCGAGTACTTCCTGGTGGGTCACCACGCGAATACCAGGGTGCTGCAACTGCTGTTGGCACAGCGCCGGCGGGTGCACCCAGCCACCTTCGGGGTAGAACAACCCGCCGCCAGGCAACGCCACGCCGGCGATGGCTTCGGCCTCGGCGCGCGCCAGGCAGTGCAGCAAGCCATGGTCGAAGGCGGCAGCCAGCTTGCCCTGGCGTTCGGCCTCCTTGCTGTCGAAGGCCAGTTGCAGCACCCCGCAGGCATCCCAGTCACGGCCACGCTGCAAGCGCTGCAGCTGACGCCGGGTGTAGCCGAACCCGGACAGGATCATCTGCGAGAGCGCGGTGCCATGGGCAGACAGCTTGAGGTACAGCACCCCTTGCGGGTTGCCCGAAGCTTCCAGGGCCGGGGCTTCGTGGCGCTCCAGCACGGTTACCTGCCAGCCGCGCCGGGCCAGGCTGGCGGCGGCGCTGCTGCCGGCAAGTCCGGCACCGATCACCAGCGCCTCGCGCGGCCCCTGTGTCACAGCGGGGCGCGCGTACCAAGGCGCGCATGGGCCGGGCAGGGGGCCGACGTAGGCGCCGCTCATCACCTCCCACTTCTTGCCGATGCCTGGCACCTTCTTCATGGCGAAGCCGGCTTCCACCAGGCTGCGGCGTACCCAGCCGGTGGTGGTGAAGGTGCCCAGCACCGTGCCCGGATGCGATAGCCGCGCCAGTTGCGCAAACAGCTCCGGGGTCCACATATCGGGGTTCTTGGCGGGGGCGAAGCCGTCGAGGAACCACACATCGATCTGCGCATCGAGTTGCGGCAGCTGTTCCAGCACATCGCCTATCAACAGGGTCAGGGTGACCCTGCCATCGGCGAAGGTGAACTGCTGAAAGCCCGGGTGCACCGCCACGTATTGCTCCAGCAGCGGCTCGGTATAGGCGGCCAGTTCAGGCCACAGGCGCATTGCGCGGGCCATGTCGGCGTGGTCGAGGGGGTACTTCTCGACGCTGACGAAGTGCAGGCGCGCGTCGCTGTGTGCGTGCTGGTCGAACAGCTGCCAGGCGCAGAAAAAATTCATGCCGGTGCCAAAACCGGTTTCGCCGATCACCGTGCAGGCGTGCGGCGCCAGGTTGGCAAAACGTTCGGCCAGGCGGGTCTGGCCGAGGAACACGTGCTTGGTTTCTTCGATGCCTTCGTTGACTGCGAAATAGACGTCGTCATAGTGCCGCGAATGGGGGCGGCCCTGGTCGTCCCAGTCGATCTGGGCGTGCTGGAGGAGGGTGGGCATGGTTGGCTCGGTTGCAGCGGATGGCGGGATTTTATGCCATCCGGCTGAGCTGTGGGAGCGCGTTCACTGGTGAAGAGGCCCGCACAGGCCGAAATGAAATCCGCTAGTCTTGTTTATCCATTGAAGGAGCCAGTGCATGTTCGAATCTGCCGAAATCGGCCACAGCATCGACAAGGAGGCTTACGACGCCGAGGTACCCGCTTTACGCGAGGCCCTGCTCGAAGCCCAGTACGAACTCAAGCAGCAGGCGCGGTTTCCGGTGATCGTGCTGATCAACGGCATTGAAGGCGCCGGCAAGGGTGAGACGGTAAAACTGCTCAACGAGTGGATGGACCCGCGCATGATCGATGTGCTCACCTTCGACCAGCAGACCGACGAAGAGCTGGCCCGCCCCCCCGCCTGGCGCTATTGGCGGGCCTTGCCACCCAAGGGGCGGATGGGTGTGTTCTTTGGCAACTGGTACAGCCAGATGCTGCAGGGGCGGGTGCACGGGGTGTTCAAGGATGCCGTGCTCGATCAGGCCATTACCGGTGCCGAGCGCCTGGAGCAGATGCTTTGCGATGAAGGTGCGCTGATCATCAAGTTCTGGTTCCACCTGTCCAAGAAGCAGATGAAGGCACGGCTGAAATCGCTCAAGGACGACCCGCTGCACAGCTGGAAGATCAGCCCGCTGGATTGGCAGCAGTCGCAAACCTACGACCGCTTCGTGCGCTTTGGTGAGCGCGTGCTGCGTCGCACCAGCCGCGACTACGCGCCATGGCACATCATCGAAGGGGTAGACCCGAATTACCGCAGCCTGGCGGTGGGGCGCATTCTGCTGGAAAGCCTGCAAGCCGCGCTGGCCAATAATCCCAAGGGCAAGCACCAGGGCAACGTGGCCCCGCTGGGCCACAGCATCGACGACCGCAGCCTGCTGGGCGCTCTGGACATGACCTTGCGCCTGGACAAGGCCGACTATCAGGAACAGTTGATCACCGAACAGGCCCGTCTGGCCGGCCTGCTGCGTGACAAGCGCATGCGCCGGCACGCCCTGGTGGCGGTGTTCGAAGGTAACGACGCCGCCGGCAAGGGGGGCGCCATCCGCCGCGTGGCGGCAGCGCTGGACCCGCGGCAGTACCGTATCGTGCCGATTGCCGCGCCGACCGAAGAAGAGCGCGCCCAGCCGTACCTGTGGCGGTTCTGGCGGCACATCCCGGCACGGGGCAAGTTCACCATCTTCGACCGTTCCTGGTATGGCCGGGTGCTGGTGGAGCGGGTGGAAGGCTTCTGCAGCCCCGCTGACTGGATGCGTGCCTACAGCGAGATCAACGACTTTGAAGAGCAGTTGGTGGATGCCGGCGTGGTGGTGGTCAAGTTCTGGCTGGCGATCGACCAGCAGACCCAACTGGAGCGCTTCGAAGAGCGTGAGCAAATTCCGTTCAAACGCTACAAGATCACCGAGGATGACTGGCGCAACCGTGACAAGTGGGACGAATATTCCCAGGCGGTGGGTGACATGGTCGACCGCACCAGCAGCGAGATTGCCCCTTGGACGCTGGTGGAGGCCAATGACAAGCGCTGGGCGCGGGTTAAGGTGGTGCGCACCATCAACCAGGCGCTTGAGGCGGCGTTTGCCAAGCACAAGAAATAGCCGACGGTGATGTTGCCTGTTCTGGCCCTTTCGCGGGTAAACCCGCTCCTACAGGGGTACGCGATCCCTTGTAGGAGCGGGTTCACCCGCGAAAGGGCCAGAACAGGCAACACCTCCCCCCAGCCATGCCCCAAAAGAATGACCTGATGAATTCTTTTCTCGGCACTCTCCACCGTCCCCGTCCTCCAACCCCGTAGAATTCAACAACCCCCACCACGGGCTTGATCGAGGATTTTATGCACACCACTTCTGGCCGCTGGGGCTATGGGCTGTTCCTGGCACTTCTGACGGCGCTGCTCTGGGGCATCTTGCCGATCAAGCTCAAGCAGGTATTGCAAGTGGTCGACCCGATCACTGTCACCTGGTACCGCCTGCTGGTCTCCGGCAGTCTGCTGTTCGCCTGGCTGGCGGCTCAGGGGCGTTTGCCGTCCATGCGTAAACTGGCGCCCAAGGGCAAGGGCCTGGTGCTGGTGGCCGTGCTCGGCCTGATGGGCAACTACGTGCTCTACCTGATCGGTCTCAAACTGCTTAGCCCCGGCACCGCACAACTGGTGGTACAGATCGGCCCGGTGCTGTTGCTGGTGGCCAGCGTGTTCGTGTTCCGCGAGCGCTTCAGTGTGGGGCAGGGCATGGGCCTGTTGGTGCTGCTGGCAGGGTTTGGCCTGTTCTTCAACCAGCGCCTGGAAGAGCTGCTGACTTCACTGGGTACCTACACCACCGGCGTGTTGACCATCTTGCTGGCGACCAGCATCTGGGTGTTCTACGCCCTGAGCCAGAAGCAGTTGCTGACCGTGTGGCACTCGCAGCAGGTGATGATGGTGATCTACCTCAGCTGCGCTGCGCTGCTGACACCTTGGGTGCACCCGCTGGAGGCCTTGCAACTGACCCCGGTGCAAGGCTGGCTGCTGCTGGCCTGTTGCCTGAATACCCTGGTGGCATACGGCGCGTTTGCCGAAGCACTGGCGCACTGGGAGGCCTCACGGGTAAGTGCCACGCTGGCGCTGACCCCGCTGGTGACCTTCGTTGCGGTGGCGCTGGCGGCGTTGGTTTGGCCTGAGTATGTGCATGCCGAGGACATCAATGCCCTGGGCTATGTGGGGGCGGTCACGGTGGTGTTCGGTTCGGCGCTGGTGGCGCTTGGGCCGTCGCTGGTGGCCGGGTGGCGGGCGCGTCGAGAACGAGGTCAGCGCGCATACTCATCAGAGGGCTGACCTAGCATTTTTGCTAGTTGCGAGTTTTTTGCTATTTGAATCAAATGTGCATAAAAGTTCGCGGAGTAAGGGTGATGAAGGCTCATGCGTTTGTGCATCCGGGTATAAAGGTAAATGTGAATTACCTTGAGAGCTTCGTGCGTCATAATTTGCACCGTGAGCCTTGGAAGAGTGCCAGTGAAAAAGTACTGAATGATTATTTGAAAAGAGCAGATAAAAACTGGGTTCCGAAGCCGCGCGAGGTAGTGGATTGCGGAGCTTATAGCCAGCCGGATTGTGGGTGTACTGATGAAACTCGAGATGGTCAGGCTGCCTATGCGCAGGCATTGCTCTGGGTGATCAAGGATGACAAGGAATATGCAGCTACTGCCATCAAAATCCTTGACGCATGGTCTCGAGAATTTACCGGAGGACATATCGGCGAAAATGCACGCCTTCAGGCATCGTGGGCAGCGTGCTTATTCATCAGTGCTGCGGAAATCCTTGCTCATACTGCGTCTGGCTGGACGACTGAAGGTAAGGCGCGATTCAGAGGGATGTTGGAAACGCAGTTTCAACCGATCATAGAGGACCTCTTCCATGGTGACGGGTGGAAGTGGGATACCGTGCCTGGCAATTGGCGCTCCACAGGTATCGAGGCACTTTTATATATAGCGATTTTTACTGACAATCACGAAATCTTCGCCAGGAGTATCCAGTTATGGAAAGACCATATCGTGGCGTCCATTTATCTGGAAAGTGATGGAGCGCGTCCCAGACTACTGCCCAATTGGACCCGGGTGCCGACCGACGAAGAGGTCAATCAACAGTGGGGTAGTCCATACCAATACATTGAGGGGATGAACGTTGAAAGCTGTCGGGACTTCGCCCACACCGCTTATGGTCTGGCGGCTACTATCAATGTGGCTGAAACGGCGTTATTGCAGGGGATCGATCTGTACAGGGATGAAGAAACGCAAGCCATGGCGCGAATGATGCAGACGATGGAGTTTCATTCTCGGTATGAAAACATTGCATTGATGCCAGACATTTGTAAGCGATACCACGGCATCCAGTTGAGTGCTCAATGGACATTTGAAATTGGTTATACCCACTATGCGGTCCGTTTGGGGCACTCTTTGCCGGAAACCCGCGCATTTGTGCAAAGACATCGGCCAACGCAAGGCGATTTCCATTACATGTGGGAAAGTCTGACCCATGCTTATCCCCGTACCGGGGATGACCCGATTTCTTGAGTGCCAGAGAGATAGACACCTCTACCCGATAAACCGTGAGCCGCCCGTGGTGCGGTGCCGGGGTGATGAGGCAACCTGGGCGGCTCATGGGGGAATCTAGCCTTTGCCCCCAGGCGCCAGCATGTTCTCCGGCCGCACCCACTGGTCGAACTGCTCATTGGTCAGGTACTTCAACGCCAAGGCCGCCTCGCGCAAGGTCGTGCCCTCGCCGTAAGCCTTCTTGGCAATTTCCGCCGCCTTGTCATAGCCAATATGCGGGTTCAGCGCCGTCACCAGCATCAACCCGCGCTCCAGGTGCGCGGCCATCTGCTCGGCATCCGGCTCGATACCCGCCACGCAATGCTGCTGGAAGTTGCGGCAACCATCGGCCAGCAACTCGATGGATTGCAGCAGGTTATGGATGATCACCGGCTTGAACACATTCAGCTGCAAATGCCCCTGGCTGGCGGCAAAGCCAATGGCCGCGTCGTTGCCCAGCACCTGGCAGGCCAGCATCGACAGCGCCTCGCACTGGGTGGGGTTGACCTTGCCCGGCATTATCGAGCTGCCGGGCTCGTTGGCCGGCAGGCGCACCTCGGCCAGGCCGGCGCGCGGGCCGGAACCCAGCAGGCGCAGGTCGTTGGCAATTTTCATCAAGGCCACGGCCAGGGTTTTCAGGGCGCCCGCCAGGCTGGTCAGCGGTTCGTGGCCGGCGAGGGCGGCGAACTTGTTCGGCGCGGTGATGAATGGTAGGCCGGACAGCGCCGCCAGCTCGGCCGCGATGGCCTCGGCAAACCCCTGCGGGGCGTTCAGCCCGGTACCCACGGCAGTGCCGCCCTGGGCCAGTTCGCACACCGCCGGCAGGGTGGCGCGGATGGCGCGCTGGGCGTAATCGAGCTGGGCGACGAAGGCCGACACTTCCTGGCCGAAGGTAATCGGCGTGGCGTCCATCATGTGTGTGCGACCGGTTTTCACCAGCTGGTGGTGACGCATCGACAGCTCGGCCAGCCCTGAAGACAGTTCGGTGACGGCCGGCAGCAGTTTTTCATGCACCGCCTGGGCTGCCGCAATGTGCATGGCGGTGGGGAAGCAGTCGTTGGAGCTCTGCGAGCGGTTGACGTGGTCATTGGGGTGTACTGGCGCCTTGCCGCCACGGCCTTTGCCGGCCAGTTCGTTGGCGCGTCCGGCAATCACCTCGTTGACGTTCATGTTGCTCTGGGTGCCACTGCCCGTCTGCCAGACGACGAGCGGGAACTGATCGTCGTGCTGGCCATCCAGCACTTCATCGGCGGCCTGTTCGATCAGCCGAGCGATGTCGGCCGGCAGGTCGCCATTGCGGTCGTTGACGCGCGCCGCGGCCTTCTTGATCAGTGCCAGGGCGTGCAACACCGCGAGGGGCATGCGTTCCTTGCCAATGGCGAAGTTGATCAGCGAACGCTGGGTCTGCGCACCCCAGTAGGCGTCCTCCGGAACTTCGACCGGGCCCAGGCTGTCTGTCTCGATACGGCTCATTCTGTACTCACTCCTGTGTAGTTCGAAATCGCAGTTTAGGCCCTGATTCGACCGAGCGGTTCCGTCGCTCGTCGTGCCACTTGAGCACATCGCCACCACGGCGCAGAATGCTCTACTCTGAGGTGCCCGCCTCCCTCTCTTTGAAGGAAATGCAATGACCCGTCTCCGTGTCCTTTGTGCCGCCGTTGCCCTGGTTTGCGCCAGCGGCCAGGTACTCGCTGCCACCGCCAGCCACAACGCTGCTGCCGAGAAATTCCTGACCCTGGCCAACGCCGACAAGCTGGGCACCCCGGTGTACATGCAAGTGCAGCAGATGTTCGCCCAGCGTTTCGCCCAGACCAAGGCCCCGGCCGCCAAGCAGCCGGTGCTGGAAAGCTACCAGGCCAAGGCCAATGCCGCGCTGGACAACGCCATCGGCTGGAACAAGCTGAAGCCGAAGATGGTCGACCTGTACACCCGGACCTTTACCGAGCAGGAGCTGAAGGACCTGGTCAAGTTCTACGAATCGCCGCTGGGCAAGAAAGTGCTGCGTGAAATGCCCAAGGTCACCCAGCAGTCGGCACAGCTGACCCAGCAGAGCCTGGAGCCCGCAGTACCGGTGGTGAACAAGCTGCTGGAAGACATGACCAAAGAGCTGGACCCGAACGCAGGCAAGGCCGCCGCCCCAGCGAAGAAGTGAGTACGCAGCAATGACCATGCAACAACGTATCGAACAGCAACTGGCCGCGCTGGCGCCGCAACACCTGGAAGTGCTCAACGAAAGTCACATGCACAGTCGTGGTCAGGAGACCCACTACAAGGCCGTGATCGTCAGCGAGCAGTTCGCCGGGTTGAACAGCGTCAAGCGCCACCAGAAGGTGTACGCCACCATGGGTGAGCTGATGGGCGAGATCCACGCCCTGGCCATCCACACCTACACCGCCGAAGAGTGGGCCAAGGTCGGCGTTGCTCCGGCCTCGCCCGTGTGTGCGGGCGGCGGGCACTGAAACCTTTCTGTTGTTCTGGTAGAATCCTGCAAAATCCGGGGGCCGCTTTGCGGCCCTTTCGCGACACAAGGCCGCTCCCACAAAAACCGCACTAGCCATCAGGTTACGCGGTCCCCTGTGGGAGCGGCCTTGTGTCGCGAAAGGGGCGCAAAGCGCCCCCATGCTTTTTCTATACCGTCAAACCCGGTCCGCCCCTTACGAGGGCAACCACCTGGAGATTCCGTTACATGTCTCAAGCCATCGTCGTCGCGGCGCTGTACAAGTTCGTCACCCTGGAAGACTACGTCGAGCTGCGCGAGCCGCTGCTCAAGACCATGCTCGACAACAATGTCAAAGGCACCCTGCTGCTGGCCCACGAGGGCATCAACGGCACCGTATCGGGCACCCGCGAAGGCATCGATGGCCTGCTGGCCTGGTTGCGCAACGACCCGCGCCTGGTCGATGTCGACCATAAAGAATCGTATTGCGACGAACAGCCGTTCTACCGCACCAAGGTCAAGCTCAAGAAAGAGATCGTCACCCTCGGCGTGCCGGGCGTAGACCCCAACCAGGCCGTTGGCACCTATGTCGAGCCCAAGGACTGGAACGCCCTGATCAGCGACCCGGAAGTGCTGCTGATCGACACCCGCAACGACTACGAAGTGGCCATCGGTACGTTCAAGGGCGCCATCGACCCGAAGACCGAAACGTTCCGTGAGTTCCCGGAGTACATCAAGGCCAATTTCGACCCGAGCAAGCACAAGAAGGTCGCCATGTTCTGCACCGGCGGCATCCGTTGCGAAAAGGCCTCCAGCTACATGCTCGGTGAAGGCTTCGAGTCGGTCTATCATCTTAAGGGCGGCATCCTGAAATACTTCGAGGAAGTGCCTCAGGAAGAAAGCCTGTGGGACGGCGACTGCTTCGTCTTCGACAACCGGGTTACGGTGCGCCATGACCTGAGCGAAGGCGAGTACGACCAGTGCCACGCCTGCCGCCATCCGATCAATGCAGAGGAGCGCGCGTCCGAGCACTATTCGCCAGGTGTCAGCTGCCCGCATTGCTGGGACAGCCTGAGCGAGAAGACCCGGCGCAGTGCCATCGACCGGCAGAAGCAGATCGAGCTGGCCAAGGCCCGCAACCTGCCGCACCCGATCGGTTACAACTACAAAGCCGAGGCTTGAAGCATGTCTGCACGCCTGATCTATGTGATGGACCCGATGTGCTCCTGGTGCTGGGGTTTTGCGCCAGTGGCCGCGGCCCTGATCGCCCAGGCGCGTGAGGCAGGCGTGCCTGCCCGCTTGGTAACGGGCGGGCTGCGTACGGGCGGCAGCGCCCTGGACAGCTCCACTCGCAAGTACATCCTGGAACACTGGCAGGCGGTGGCTGATGCTACCGGCCAGCCGTTCCGCTTCGAGGGGGCCATGCCTGACGGCTTCGTCTACGACACCGAGCCGGCCTGTCGCGCCCTGGTCGCGGCACGCGAGCTGGATGCCGAGCGCGTCTGGCCGCTGCTGGCGTTGATCCAGCGTTCGTTCTACGAGCAGGGTACCGATGTGACCACCGCGCCGCAGCTGGTCGAGCTGGCCTCCCAGAGTGGCTTCGACCGTGCCGCGTTCGCCGAAACCTTCGCCCGTGCCGATACCCGCGCCGCCACCGCGGCCGACTTCGCCTGGGCCCAGGACCTGGGTATTGCCGGTTTCCCGACCTTGCTGGCCGAGCGCAATGGCCAACTGGCCTTGCTGACCAACGGCTACCAGCCGCTGGAGCGCCTGCAACCCTTGCTCGGCCGCTGGCTGCAGCAGGCCGCCTGTGCTTGATGTACCAGGGTCACCCGACCCGGTACCGGGCAAGCCATACACTGCGGGCGATCGACTGAGCTGGGCGGAAATCCGCCGCCTGGCCCTGCATCACAAGAAGAACCTCTGGTCCGCCAACCTCATTGCGTTACTGGCGGCGTGTTGCAGTGTGCCCATTCCGCTGCTGCTGCCGCTGTTGGTGGACGAAGTACTGCTCGGCCATGGCGATGCCGCGCTGAAGTGGATGAACCACCTGCTGCCGTCCAACTGGCAGGTAGCAGCTGGCTACATCGGCCTGATGCTGGCGCTCACCCTGTGCCTGCGCCTGGCTGCGCTGGCCTTCAACGTGATCCAGTCCAAGCTGTTCGCCGGGCTGGCCAAGGACATCGTCTACCGCCTGCGCATCCGCCTGATCGAGCGCCTCAAACGTATTTCGCTGAAAGAATACGAAAGCTTGGGCAGCGGTACGGTGACCACCCACCTGGTCACCGACCTGGACACCCTCGACAAGTTCGTTGGCGAAACCCTCAGCCGCTTCCTGGTGGCCATGCTGACACTGACCGGCACGGCGGCCATCCTGATCTGGATGCACTGGCAGCTGGCCTTGCTGATCTTGCTGTTCAACCCGCTGGTGATCTACTTCACCGTGCAGTTGGGCAAGCGGGTCAAACACCTGAAAAAGCTCGAAAACGACAGCACCGCGCGCTTTACCCAGGCGCTGGCGGAAACCCTCGATGCCATCCAGGAAATCCGCGCTGGCAACCGCCAGGGCTACTTCCTTGGCCGCCTTGGCCTGCGTGCCCGCGAGGTGCGCGATTACGCCGTGGACTCGCAATGGAAAAGCGATGCCAGTGGCCGTGCCAGTGGCTTGCTGTTCCAGTTCGGCATCGACATCTTCCGCGCGGCGGCCATGCTGACCGTGCTGTTTTCTGACCTGTCGATCGGCCAGATGCTGGCGGTGTTCAGCTACCTGTGGTTCATGATCGGTCCGGTGGAGCAACTGCTTAATCTGCAATATGCCTACTACGCCGCCGGCGGTGCGCTGAGTCGCCTCAACGAGCTGCTGGCGCGTGCCGACGAGCCGCAATACCCGGCCGCCAGCGACCCGTTCGCCGGCCGCGAAACGGTGGGCATTGACGTGCGCGACCTGCGCTTTGCCTATGCCGACGAGCCGGTGCTCGACCACCTCGACCTGTCTATCGCCGCGGGTGAGAAGGTGGCGATTGTCGGTGCCAGCGGCGGCGGCAAGAGCACGCTGGTGCAGCTACTGCTGGGCCTTTACAGCGCCCAGGCCGGGACCATCCGCTTTGGCGGGGCCAGCCTGCAGGAAATCGGCCTGGAAACCCTGCGCGAGAATGTCGCGGTGGTGTTGCAGCACCCGTCGCTGTTCAACGACAGCGTGCGTGCCAACCTGACCATGGGCCGCGACTGCAGCGATGATGCGTGCTGGCAGGCGCTGCGCATCGCCCAACTGGATGCCACCATCGCCGCCTTGCCGCAAGGCCTGGACAGTGTGGTGGGGCGTTCAGGCGTGCGCTTGTCCGGTGGCCAGCGCCAGCGCCTGGCCATTGCCCGCATGGTACTGGCTGAGCCCAAGGTGGTAATCCTCGACGAGGCCACCTCAGCCCTGGATGCCGCCACCGAGTACAACCTGCATCAGGCCTTGGCGTGCTTCCTCAGCGGCCGCACCACGCTGATCATCGCCCATCGGTTGTCGGCGGTGAAACAGGCCGACCGGGTGCTGGTGTTCGATGGCGGGCACGTGGCCGAAGACGGCGACCATCAGCAGCTGATTGCCGAGGGTGGGTTATACGCCAAGCTTTACGGGCATCTGCAGCAGAGCTGATTATCTGGCTGCCTTCACCGGGCTTGTGGGAGCAACTGTCTTGCTCAATTTCTAAAAGCTGGTGCGATCCCTGTGGGAGCGGGCTTGCCCGCGAACACGGGCGAAGCCCGTGCCATCCACCGCGGTGTCTTCTTCGCGGGTAAACCCGCTCCTACAATGGCCAGCGCATACGCTGTACAAATTCCCCGATTCCTTGTCATAAAAATCCCCTCCACAGCGATGGCAAATGGCCTACGCTGTGCTTGTCTGGGTCGATTTACGCCTTATCTGCTCTGTGACAGGGACTCCATGAAGGGAAATCGCACACTCGAAGCGCCAAAGTTGCTCGGCATCACATGGCCTTTCATCGCCGTCGTGGTCCTTCAGGTGGCGTTGGGCAGCCTCAGCCTTTATACGCTCTCGGCCGTGCGCGCCTATGTCGCGGGCGAAAGCCTGTGGTCCAAGGCGCAGAAAGATGCCATCTACTACCTCAGTCTGTACGGCGAGACGCGCGACGACAGCACCTACCAACGCTATCGCCAGGCCATTACCGTACCGCAGGGTGACTATCGTCTGCGCGAAGTGCTCGACCACCCCAGCCCTGATCTGGACGCCGCACGACAGGCGGTTCTGCAAGGTGGAAACCACCCTGACGATGTCGAGCGGATCATCTGGTTCTACCGCAACTTTCGCCATGTCAGCTATATGCAGACAGCCATCGATTACTGGGACATCGGTGACGACTATCTGGCCAAGCTGGATGTACTGGCCGGTGAAATGCGCCAGCGTTTTGCCGATGGCCCGGTGGATGCCGACACCGTCAGCGACTGGAAGGCCCGCATTGTCGCCATCAACGAAGGCGTGACCCCGGCCGCCAAGGCGTTCAGTGATGCCTTGGGCGAAGGCTCGCGGATGTTGCTACGGGTGCTGCTGATCACCAACCTGCTGACCGCGATGTTCCTGATCGCCATTGCCTGGCGCCGCTCCAGCAAGCTGTTGGCCCAGCGCCAAGCCTTTGCCAGCGCCCTGCAGGAAGAAAAAGAGCGTGCGCAGATTACCCTGCAGGCCATCGGTGATGCGGTGATCACCACCGATGTCGAAGGCAGTATCGGCTACATGAACCCGGCCGCCGAGCAATTGACCCACTGGCAATCCGGGCAGGCCCAGGGCCTGCCGCTGTCGGCGCTGTTCAGCCTGGTGGACGAACACGCCGAGGAGGACGGGCGCAGCTTGGTCGAACAGGTGCTCAGCGGCAGCCTCAAGGGCGGCTCCGAGCATGCCCGGCTGATCCAGCGCCTGGACGGCAGTACCGTGTCGATCAACCTGGTCGGCTCGCCAATCGTCAATGATGGCCAGGTCAGTGGCATCGTGCTGGTGCTGCACGATATGACCCAGGAACGCCAGTACATTGCCAATCTGTCCTGGCAGGCAACCCACGACGCCCTGACCGGGCTGGCCAACCGCCGCGAGTTCGAATACCGCCTGGAGCAGGCGCTCAACGACCTGGCGCGCCAGGCTGGGCGGCATTCGCTGATGTTCCTTGACCTCGACCAGTTCAAGCTGGTCAACGACACCTGTGGCCACGCTGCCGGCGATGAGTTGCTGCGGCACATCTGCGCGGTGCTGCAATCTGGTCTGCGTGAGGGCGATACGCTGGCGCGGCTGGGCGGCGATGAATTTGGCGTGCTGCTGGAAAACTGCCCGCCCGACCAGGCCGAGCGCATTGGCGAACAACTGCGCCAGATGGTGCAGAGCCTGCACTTCGTATGGAAAGGGCGGCCGTTCGTGACCACGGTCAGCATTGGCCTGGTGCATATGGCCCAGGCCCCCGGTACCCTGGAGGCCTCGCTGCGCGCCGCCGACATGGCCTGCTACATGGCCAAGGAAAAGGGCCGAAACCGTGTGCAGGTGTACCACGCCGACGACAGCGAACTGTCCATGCGTTTTGGCGAAATGGCCTGGATCCAGCGCCTGCATGTGGCCCTGGAAGAAAACCGCTTTTGCCTCTACGCCCAGGAAATCGCCCCGCTCAAAACCTTCGAAGGCCCGGGCCATATCGAAATTCTGTTGCGCCTGCACGACGAAAGCGGCCGCACCATCCTGCCCAGCAGCTTCATCCCGGCGGCCGAGCGCTACGGCCTGATGACCGCGCTGGACCGATGGGTGGTGCGCAATGTGTTCATGGTCATACGCCAGTGCCTGGAAGAAGGGCGTGAAGGGCCGTTGTCGACCTGTGCCATCAACCTGTCGGGGTCCAGCATTGGCGACGACAAGTTCCTTGAATACCTCCAGCGGTTGTTCGTCGAATACGCCATTCCGCCGCGAATGATCTGTTTCGAAATTACCGAAACCAGCGCCATTGCCAACCTGGGCAGCGCCATTCGCTTCATCAACGAGCTGAAAGGGCTGGGTTGCCGTTTCTCGTTGGATGATTTTTGCGCTGGCATGTCCTCGTTCGCCTATCTCAAGCATTTGCCCGTGGACTACCTGAAGATTGACGGGAGTTTCGTCAAGGACATGCTCGACGACCCGGTCAACCGGGCCATGGTCGAGGTCATCAACCATATCGGCCATGTGATGGGTAAGCGCACGATTGCCGAGTTCGTCGAAACACCCTTGATCGAGCAGGCCTTGCAGGAAATAGGCGTGGATTACGCCCAGGGCTACCTGATCGAACGCCCCCAGGTGTTCACCTGTGACAGTCTGCAGCGCCAACGGATCGCCGCCCGGCCTCTGTTGCAGCGAGCACCTGGCACGTTTCGCTAGTTGGAAATCACAAGGATCAAGGAGCTGAAAGTGATTGACGCATTCGTTCGTATCGGGCCTTTGATGGACCCCGCCAGTTACCCCCAATGGGCCCAGCAACTGATTGAAGACTGCCGCGAGAGCAAGCGCCGGGTGGTTGAGCATGAGTTTTATGCACGTCTACGCGATGGCCAGCTGAAGCAATCGACCATCCGTCAGTACCTGATCGGTGGCTGGCCGGTGGTGGAGCAGTTTTCGTTGTACATGGCGCATAACCTGACCAAGACCCGCTATGGCCGGCATCAGGGCGAGGACATGGCGCGGCGCTGGCTGATGCGCAACATCCGCGTCGAGCTCAACCATGCCGATTACTGGGTGAACTGGTGCCAGGCGCACGGTGTGCACCTGCACGAGTTGCAGGCGCAAGAAGTGCCGCCCGAGCTGAACGGCCTGAACGACTGGTGCTGGCGGGTGTGCGCCACCGAAAACCTGGCGATTTCCATGGCGGCGACCAACTACGCCATCGAAGGGGCGACCGGTGAGTGGTCGGCGGTGGTGTGCTCGACCGACACCTATGCGCAGGGGTTCCCTGAAGAAGGGCGCAAGCGGGCGATGAAGTGGCTGAAGATGCATGCCCAGTATGACGATGCGCACCCGTGGGAAGCGCTGGAAATCATCTGTACCCTGGCCGGTGAGAACCCCACCCTGGGGTTGCGGACCGAGCTGCGCAGGGCGATCTGCAAGAGTTACGACTGCATGTTCCTGTTCCTGGAACGCTGCATGCAGCTGGAAGGGCGCCAGCAAGGCCGTATGCGGCCGGCGTTGGCTGCGGGCTGATCGCTTTCCTGTATCGGCCTCTTCGCGGGCTTGCCCGCTCCCACAGGTATGGCGCAGTCCTTGAGGGTTGCGGTGATTCTGTGGGAGCGGGCAAGCCCGCGAAGAGGCCGATGCAGGTTTATTGGGCGTTGAACGCCTGCCCGTTCACCCCTGTGCTGTCCGGCCCCATCAGGTACAGGTACACCGGCATGATCTCTTCGGGCAGCGGGTTGTTCTGCGGGTTCTCGCCAGGGTAGGCCTGGGCCCGCATCGCCGTGCGCGTGGCGCCTGGGTTGATGCTGTTGGCGCGCACCGGCGCCACGCCTTCCAGTTCATCGGCCAAAGTCTGCATCAGGCCTTCGGTGGCGAACTTAGACACGCCATAGGCGCCCCAGTAAGCCCGGCCCTTGCGCCCGACGCTGCTGCTGGTGAACACCACCGAAGCGTCTTCCGACAGCTTCAGCAGCGGCAGCAGGGTGCTGGTGAGCATGAAGGTGGCATTGACGTTGATGTGCATCACGCGCATGAAGTTGTCGCCCGACAGCTGTTCCAGCGGCGTACGCGGGCCGATGATCGACGCATTGTTGAGCAGGCCATCGAGGCGGCCGAACTGGCCTTCGATCATGGCCGCCAGCTCGTCGTACTGGTGTGGCAGGGCGGTTTCCAGGTTGAACGGGATGACTACCGGCTGTGGGTGGCCGGCGGCTTCGATCTGGTCGTAGACCTCGTTCAGGTTGGCCTCGGTCTTGCCCAGCAGCAGCACGGTGGCACCCAGTGCGGCATAGGCCTTGGCAGCCGCGGCACCAATGCCACGGCCGGCACCGGTAACCAGGATGACCCGGCCTTGCAGCAGGTCGGGGCGGGCGGTGTAGTCGAACATGGTTCTGTCCTTCGAGTTCGTGTGGGCGGCCGGGCCTATTGTAGGAGCGGGTTCACCCGCGAATGCGTCCGATCAGGCGCCAGTGTTGTCTGGGCTGGCGCATTCGCGGATGAACCCGCTCCTACAAAGAGGCGGTGCCCGGTCATCGGTCTGGGTTCAGCAGCCGCACAGCGCGCTGTCGATCACTTTGCGCAGTTCCAGCGGGTGGTCCACCACCACGTCGGCACCCCAGTTGTTGGGGTTGTCCTCTGGATGAATATAGCCGTAGCGCACTGCTGCCGTGCGGGTACCTGCGTCGCGGCCAGACTCGATGTCGCGCAGGTCGTCGCCGACGAACAGCACACTGGCCGGGTCCAGGTTCAGCGTCTTGCAGGCCAGGATCAGCGGCTCGGGGTCGGGTTTGCTGTTTTTCACGTGGTCCGGGCAGATCAGCAACGCCGAACGCTCGGCCAGGCCCAGCTGCTGCATGATCGGCTCGGCGAAGCGCACCGGCTTGTTGGTGACGACGCCCCACAGCAGGTTGCCTTTCTCGATGTCGGCCAGCAGCTCGGCCATGCCCTCGAACAGCTTGCTGTGCACCGCGCAGTCGCGCTGGTAACGCTCGAGGAATTCCAGGCGCAGGGCCTCGAAGCCGTCAGCCTCCGGGTCCATGGCGAACGCAGTGGCGACCATGGCGCGGGCGCCACCCGAGATCACGCCACGGATCAGGTTGTCGTCAACGGCCGGCAGCCCGCGGTCGGCGAGCATGGCCTGGCAAATGGCGATGAAGTCCGGCGCCGTGTCCAGCAAGGTGCCGTCCATGTCGAAGAGTACTGCTCGCAAACGCATGCTTATTCCTCGCGCAGGGTCTGGATCATGTAGTTGACGTCGACGTCGCTGTTGAGCTTGTAGTGCTTGGTCAGCGGGTTGTAGGTGAGGCCGATGATGTCCTTCACCTGCAGGCCTGCATCGCGGCTCCAGGCGCCCAGCTCGGACGGGCGGATGAATTTCTTGAAGTCATGGGTGCCGCGCGGCAGCATCTTCAGGATGTACTCGGCGCCGACGATGGCCAGCAGGTAGGCCTTGGGGTTGCGGTTGATGGTGGAGAAGAACACCTGGCCGCCCGGCTTGACCATGCGGTAGCAGGCGCGGATCACCGAAGACGGGTCGGGCACGTGCTCGAGCATTTCCAGGCAGGTGACCACGTCGAACTGTTCGGGCATTTCCTCGGCCAGGGCTTCGGCGGTGATCTGCCGGTATTCCACCTGCACGCCGGACTCCAGCTGGTGCAACTGAGCCACCGCCAGTGGCGCCTCGCCCATGTCGATACCGGTGACCGTGGCGCCGCGCAGGGCCATGGCTTCGCTGAGGATGCCGCCACCGCAACCCACGTCCAGCACTTTCTTGCCGGCCAGGCTGACGCGCTCGTCGATCCAGTTGACGCGCAGCGGGTTGATTTCGTGCAGCGGCTTGAACTCGCTTTCGCGGTCCCACCAGCGGTGGGCCAGCGCTTCGAACTTGGCGATTTCGGCGCGGTCGACGTTGCTCATTGAACAGTCCTCTGAAACTTCGCAAAATTGCGCCGGAGTATACCCGAGCGCTTGGCCGCGAGGGTCGCTATAATCGCCGGTTTTTGATATCCGAATGACGGGGAGAGGCGATGCGCGAGCGACTTTTGGCGGCGGAGAAGGTGACCGCGATCCGCTGGCAGGGCGGCGCCTTGCACCTGCTCGACCAGCGCCTGCTGCCGTCGGAGGAGCGTTGGCTGGCCTGCGACAATGTTGCGCAGGTGGCCGCAGCCATCCGTGACATGGCCGTGCGCGGCGCCTCGGCGATCGGTATTGCCGCAGCTTACGGCCTGGTACTGGCCCTTGAAGAGCGGCTGGCCGAAGGCGGCGATTGGGAAATGGACCTGGAAGACGACTTTCTCACCCTCGCCGAAGCGCGTCCTACCGCCGCCAACTTGTTCTGGGCGCTGAACCGCATGCGCGAGCGTCTGCTGCGCCTGCGTCCGGAAGAAGACGTTCTGGCGGCGCTGGAGGCCGAAGCGGTGGCCATTCACGAAAGCGACCGTGAGGCCAACCTGACCATGGCCCAGCAGGGTATCGAACTGATCCGTCGTCATCAGGGCAATGCTCAGGCCCTGCTCACCTTCGGCAACGCCGGCGCCCTTGCCAGTGGCGGCTTCGGCACCGCACTGGGGGTGATCCGTGCCGGCTACCTGGAAGGCATGGTCGAGCGGGTGTATGCCGGTGAGACTCGCCCTTGGCTGCAGGGCTCGCGCCTGACCGGCTGGGAGCTGGCCAACGAGGGCATCCCGGTGACCCTTTGTGCCGACTCCGCGCTGGCCCACCTCATGAAGACCAAGGGCATCACCTGGGTGGTGGTGGGGGCGGACTGCATCGCTGCCAATGGTGACATGGCAAGCAAGATCGGCACCTATCAGCTGGCCGTCAGTGCCATGCACCATGGGGTGCGCTTCATGGTCGTGGCGCCGAGCACCAGCATCGACCTGAACCTGGCCACGGGTGAGGATATCCCGCTGGAGGAGCGTGACGCCGACGAGTGGCTGGACTTTGGCGGTACCCGGGTGTCGCCGGGTGTCGAGGTGTTCAACCCGGTGTTCGATGTGACGCCTGCCGACCTGATCGATGTGATCGTGACCGAGCGCGGTATCGTCGAGCGCCCGGATGCTGCCAAGCTGGCTCAGCTGGTTTGCCGCAAGCGGTTGCATTGACAGCCTGATAGAACAAGCACCTCGTGGGGGCAACTGTCTTGCTCAATTTCTAAAAGCTGGCGCGATCCGTGTGGGAGCGGCCTTGTGTCGCGAAAGGGCCGCCAGGCGGCCCCCGGATCCTGGTGAGGAAGCAAAAATTGCCGGGGCTGCTGCGCAGCCCCATCGCGACACAAGGCCGCTCCCACAATGACCGTGCACTGCCGTACAGATCTCCCCACCGCCCCCGCCTTTGTGATAATATCCGGCAGTTTCCAAGACCGCCCAAAGTGGCGGCCTTCATTGCGCAGATCCATGGCACAACTCATTGATTTGTCGTAAGTCGTCGCACCCTTATGCGCTGCGGCGGCGAGCTTCGTTCGGCCCTTGATGGAGCTGCGAAGTTTCACCAGAAAAAGGAATCAGGCTTCTCATGGGCGAACTGGCCAAAGAAATCCTCCCGGTCAATATCGAAGACGAACTGAGACAGTCTTACCTCGACTACGCGATGAGCGTGATTGTCGGGCGAGCGCTGCCCGATGCGCGTGACGGCTTGAAGCCCGTGCATCGCCGCGTTCTCTATGCGATGAGCGAACTGGGCAACGACTGGAACAAGCCGTACAAGAAATCCGCCCGTGTGGTCGGTGACGTGATCGGTAAGTACCACCCGCACGGCGACACTGCGGTCTACGACACCATCGTGCGTATGGCCCAGCCGTTCTCGTTGCGCTACCTGCTGGTCGACGGCCAGGGCAACTTCGGTTCGGTGGACGGCGACAACGCTGCTGCCATGCGATACACCGAAGTGCGCATGACCAAACTGGCCCATGAACTGCTGGCCGACCTGCACAAGGAAACCGTCGACTGGGTGCCCAACTACGACGGCACCGAGCAGATCCCGGCGGTCATGCCGACGCGTATTCCCAACCTGCTGGTCAACGGTTCCAGCGGTATTGCCGTGGGCATGGCGACCAATATTCCGCCGCACAACCTCGGCGAGGTCATCGATGGCTGCCTGGCGCTCATCGACAACCCGGAAGTCACCATCGATGAGCTGATGCAGTTCATCCCTGGCCCGGACTTCCCGACTGCCGGCATCATCAACGGTCGCCAGGGCATCATCGAGGCCTATCGCACCGGCCGTGGCCGCATCTACATGCGCGCCCGCTCCGAGATCGAAGACATCGACAAGGTTGGCGGCCGTCAGCAGATCGTGATCACCGAGCTGCCGTACCAACTGAACAAGGCGCGCCTGATCGAGAAGATTGCCGAGCTGGTCAAAGAGAAGAAGATCGAAGGCATCACCGAGCTGCGCGACGAGTCCGACAAGGACGGCATGCGCATCGTCATCGAGCTGCGTCGCGGCGAGGTGCCGGAGGTGGTGCTCAACAACCTCTACCAGCAAACCCAGCTGCAGAGCGTATTCGGCATCAACGTGGTGGCCCTGGTCGACGGCCGTCCGCGGCTGCTCAACCTCAAGGACCTGCTCGAAGCGTTCGTCCGCCACCGCCGTGAAGTGGTGACCCGCCGTACCGTATTTGAGCTGCGCAAGGCCCGTGAACGCGGTCATATCCTTGAAGGCCAGGCGGTCGCGCTGTCCAACATCGACCCGGTCATTGCCCTGATCAAGGCCTCGCCGACGCCGTCCGAAGCCAAGGAAGCCCTGGTTTCCACGCCGTGGGAATCCAGTGCCGTGCAGGTCATGGTCGAGCGCGCCGGCGCCGACGCTTGCCGCCCTGAGGACCTGCCGGAGCAGTACGGCCTGCATGACGGCAAGTACTTCCTGTCGCCGGAACAGGCCCAGGCCATTCTCGACCTGCGCCTACACCGCCTGACCGGCCTGGAGCACGAGAAGCTGCTGGCCGAGTACCAGGAAATCCTCGAGCAGATCGGCGAGTTGATCCGCATCCTCAGCAGCGCCGAGCGCCTGATGGAAGTGATTCGCGAGGAGCTGGAGGCCATCCGTGCCGAGTACGGCGATGTGCGCCGCACCGAAATCCTCAATGCCAGCCACGACCTCAACTACGGCGACATGATCCCGGAAGAAGAGCGCGTGGTCACCATTTCCCATGGTGGTTATGCCAAGACCCAGCCACTGTCCGCCTACCAGGCCCAGCGCCGTGGCGGCAAAGGCAAGTCGGCGACCGGCGTGAAGGACGAGGACTACATCGAGCACCTGCTGGTCGCCAACAGCCATGCCACCCTGTTGCTGTTCTCCAGCAAGGGCAAGGTGTACTGGAAGAAGACCTACGAAATCCCCGAAGCGTCCCGCGCTGCCCGCGGTCGTCCGCTGGTCAACCTGCTGCCGCTGGAGGAGGGTGAGCGCATCACCGCCATGCTGCAGATCGACCTCGAAGCGCTGCAGCAGAACGCCGACCTCGACGAAGAGCTGGACGAGGCTGATGACACCGTGCTCGAGGGTGAGCTGGTGGAGGCCGAGGAAGTCGACGAAGAAGACGGCGACACCCCGGAGTGGGTTGCAGAGCCGACCGGCGCGTACATCTTCATGGCGACCGCTTCCGGTACCGTCAAGAAGACCCCGCTGGTGCAGTTCGCCCGTCCGCGCTCCAACGGCCTGATCGCCCTGAAGCTGAAGGAAGGCGACACCCTGATTGCCGCGGCCATCACCGATGGCGCCAAGGAAGTCATGATGTTCTCCGACGCTGGCAAGGTCATCCGCTTTGCCGAGAGCGTCGTGCGTGAAATGGGCCGCAACGCCCGTGGTGTACGCGGCATGAAGCTGGGCAAAGGTCAGCGGATCATCTCGATGCTGATCCCGGAGTCCGGCTCGCAGATCCTCACCGCCTCCGAGCGTGGCTTTGGCAAGCGCACCCCGCTGTCCAAGTTCCCGCGTCGCGGACGCGGTGGCCAGGGTGTGATCGCCATGGGTACCAAAGGGCGCAACGGCCTGCTGATCGGCGCTATCCAGGTGCAGGAAGGCGAGGAGATCATGCTGATTTCCGACCAGGGCACGCTGGTTCGCACCCGGGTTGGCGAGGTGTCCAGCCTGAGCCGCAACACCCAGGGTGTTACGCTGATCAAGCTGGCGGCCGATGAGACACTGGTGGGCCTGGAGCGTATCCAGGAGCCATCCGAGGACGAGCTCGATGAAGTGATCGAGGCGGACGAGGAGGGTGTCGAAGCCGAAGCGCCAGACGAAGCTGCAGGCGCCGAAGAGGCCCCGCAAGAGTAATCAAGCGTGAAACCCGAACGGGGCGACCAAGGTCGCCCCGTTTGACTGATAACAGCTGGCAAAGCCCGGCCTTGTGGGAGCGGGCATGCCCGCGAAGCAGACACTGCGGTAGATGGCACCGGCTTTGCCGGTGTTCGCGGGCTCGCCCGCTCCCACAGGGTCGCTGCTAACCCATGTGATAGTTTTTGTTCTATTTGGCAGAGCGAGAGTGGATGTGAGCAAACGAGCCTTTAACTTCTGCGCAGGCCCTGCCGCGCTTCCTGACGCTGTCCTGCAGCGCGCACAGGCCGAGATGCTGGACTGGCGTGGCAAGGGGTTGTCGGTGATGGAAATGAGCCATCGCAGCGACGATTACGTGGCCATCGCCGAAAAGGCCGAGCAGGACCTGCGTGACCTGCTGTCCGTCCCCTCCAACTACAAGGTGCTGTTCCTGCAAGGGGGCGCCAGCCAGCAGTTCGCTGAAATCCCGCTGAACCTGCTGCCGGAAAACGGCACGGCCGACTACATCGAAACCGGTATCTGGTCGAAAAAGGCCATCGAGGAAGCGCGCCGTTTCGGCAACGTCAACGTCGCCGCCACTGCCAAGCCTTACGACTACCTGGCCATCCCCGGCCAGAACGAGTGGAACCTGACCCAAAACGCTGCCTACGTGCACTATGCGTCCAACGAGACCATCGGTGGCCTGCAGTTTGACTGGGTGCCGCAAACCGGTGACGTGCCGTTGGTGGTCGATATGTCGTCCGACATCCTCTCGCGCCCGATCGATGTGTCGCAGTTCGGCCTGATCTACGCCGGCGCGCAGAAGAATATCGGCCCAAGCGGCCTGGTGGTCGTGATCGTGCGCGAAGACCTGTTGGGTCATGCCCGCAGCAGCTGCCCGACCATGCTCGACTACAAGGTTTCGGCTGACAACGGGTCGATGTACAACACCCCGGCCACCTACTCCTGGTACCTCTCTGGCCTGGTCTTCGAGTGGCTGAAAGAGCAGGGCGGTGTTGAGGCCATGGAGCAGCGCAACCGTGCCAAGAAAGAGCGCCTTTACGGGTTCATCGACCGCAGCGAGTTCTACACCAACCCAATCAGCGTCAACGCCCGTTCGTGGATGAACGTGCCGTTCCGCCTGGCTGACGAGCGCCTGGACAAGGCCTTCCTCGCTGGCGCCGACGCGCGTGGCCTGCTCAACCTCAAGGGCCACCGTTCGGTGGGCGGCATGCGCGCCTCCATCTACAACGCCCTGGGCCTGGAAGCGGTAGAAGCGCTGGTAGGCTACATGGCTGAATTCGAGAAGGAGCATGGCTGACATGTCCGAACAGGAGCTCAAGGCGCTGCGCGTGCGCATCGACAGCCTCGACGAGAAAATCCTCGAGCTGATCAGCGACCGCGCCCGCTGCGCCGAAGAAGTAGCCCGGGTCAAGACGGCCTCGCTGAAGGAAGGCGAGAAGCCGGTGTTCTACCGTCCCGAGCGTGAAGCTGCGGTGCTCAAGCGCGTGATGGAGCGCAACAAGGGCCCGCTGGGCAACGAAGAGATGGCGCGGCTGTTCCGCGAAATCATGTCGTCGTGCCTGGCCCTGGAAGAGCCGCTGAAAATCGCCTACCTCGGCCCTGAGGGCACCTTCACCCAGGCGGCGGCCATGAAGCACTTCGGCCACGCGGTGATCAGTCGGCCGATGGCGGCCATCGACGAAGTGTTCCGTGAAGTGGCGGCCGGTGCCGTCAACTTCGGTGTGGTGCCGGTGGAAAACTCCACTGAAGGTGCGGTCAGCCACACCCTGGACAGCTTCCTCGAGCATGACATGGTGATTTGCGGTGAGGTCGAGCTGCGTATCCACCACCACCTGCTGGTGGGCGAGAATACCAAGACCGACAGCATCACCCGCATCTACTCCCACGCCCAGTCGCTGGCCCAGTGCCGAAAGTGGCTGGACGCGCACTACCCGAACGTGGAACGCGTGGCCGTATCGAGCAATGCCGAAGCGGCAAAGCGGGTCAAGGGTGAGTGGAATTCGGCGGCGATCGCCGGCGATATGGCGGCCAACCTGTACGGCCTGACCCGTCTGGCCGAGAAGATCGAAGACCGCCCGGACAACTCCACGCGCTTCCTGATGATCGGTAACCAGGAAGTACCGCCGACCGGCGACGACAAGACCTCGATCATCGTTTCGATGAGCAACAAGCCAGGTGCGTTGCATGAGTTGCTGGTGCCGTTCTATCAGAACGGCATCGACCTGACCCGCATCGAGACCCGCCCGTCGCGCAGCGGCAAGTGGACCTACGTGTTCTTCATCGACTTCGTCGGTCACCACCGCGACCCGCTGATCAAGGCGGTGCTCGAGCAGATCAGCCAGGAGGCTGTGGCGCTGAAGGTGCTGGGCTCTTATCCGAAGGCGGTGCTTTGATCTGAGGTTGTTGGGGCCGCTTCGCACCCCATCGCGACACAAGGCCGCTCCCACACAGGTGTAGCGCATTGTGGGAGCGGCCTTGCGTCGCGATGGGCTGCAAAGCAGCCCCAATGGCTCTTACCGGCTGTCCAGATTTCAGAACAGGGTTCGCACCAGTGGTAAATGCAGCAAAAACCAAACCCGCGCCAATCATCAACCGCCTGGTCGTGGTCGGTCTCGGCCTGATCGGCGGCTCGTTCGCCAAAGGCCTGCGTGAAAGCGGCCTGTGCCGCGAAGTGGTCGGTGTCGACCTGGATGCCCCCTCGCGCAAGCAGGCCGTGGCCCTGGGCGTGGTCGACCGCTGCGAAGAAGACCTCGCCGCCGCTTGCGTGGGCGCCGATGTCATTCAGCTGGCCGTACCGATCCTGGCCATGGAGAAAGTCCTGGCCCGCCTGGCCCAGCTCGACCTGGGTGATGCAATCATCACCGACGTCGGCAGCGCCAAGGGCAACGTTGTGCGGGAAGCGCGTGCCGTCTTCGGTGATCGCCTGCCGCGCTTCGTCCCGGGCCACCCCATTGCCGGTTCCGAGCAGAGCGGGGTAGAAGCCTCCAATGCCACCTTGTTCCGCCGGCACAAGGTCATCCTCACGCCGCTGGCCGAAACCGACCCCGCCGCGCTGGCCCTGGTTGACCGCCTGTGGCGTGCGCTGGATGCCGATGTGGAGCACATGTCGGTCGAGCGCCATGACGAAGTACTGGCCGCCACCAGCCATCTGCCACACCTGCTGGCCTTTGGCCTGGTCGACTCACTGGCCAAACGCAATGAAAACCTCGAGATCTTCCGGTACGCTGCGGGTGGATTCCGCGATTTCACAAGAATCGCCGGCAGCGATCCGACCATGTGGCATGACATCTTCCTCGCCAACCGCGACGCTGTCCTGCGCACGCTTGATACATATCGCAGCGATCTCGACGCCCTGCGCGACGCGATCGCTGAAGGGGATGGGCACCAACTGCTGGGTGTATTCACCCGCGCACGGGTTGCCCGCGAGCATTTCAGTAAAATCCTGGCCCGCCGGGCCTATGTGGACGCTATGAACGCCAACGATCTGATTTTCCAGGCCCAACCGGGTGGCCGCCTGAACGGGCGGATCCGTGTACCGGGCGACAAGTCGATTTCCCATCGCTCGATCATGCTCGGCTCGCTGGCCGAAGGTACTACCGAGGTCGAAGGCTTCCTCGAAGGCGAAGATGCGCTGGCGACCCTGCAGGCATTCCGTGACATGGGTGTGGTCATCGAAGGCCCCAACCACGGTCGTGTGACCATTCACGGCGTGGGCCTGCATGGCCTCAAGCCGCCACCTGGGCCGCTGTACGTAGGTAACTCCGGTACTTCGATGCGCCTGCTGTCGGGCCTGTTGGCCGGTCAGTCGTTCGATGTCACCATGACCGGCGACGCCTCGCTGTCCAAGCGCCCGATGAATCGTGTGGCCAACCCGCTGCGCGAAATGGGTGCTGTGGTCGAGACCGGCCCGGACGGCCGCCCACCGCTGACCATCCGCGGTGGCCACAAGCTCAAAGGGTTGACCTACACGCTGCCGATGGCTAGCGCCCAGGTCAAATCCTGCCTGCTGCTGGCCGGCCTGTACGCCGAAGGCAAGACCACTGTCACCGAACCTGCGCCTACCCGTGACCACACCGAGCGCATGTTGCGCGGTTTTGGCTATTCGGTCGACAGCAATGGCCCGGTGGCCTCGCTGCAGTCCGGTGGCAAGCTGACCGCTACCCGGATCGAAGTGCCGGCTGACATTTCCTCGGCAGCGTTCTTCCTGGTCGCAGCCTCTATCGCTGAAGGCTCCGAGCTGGTGCTGGAGCATGTCGGCATCAACCCGACCCGTACTGGCGTGATCGACATCCTGCGCCTGATGGGCGGCGACATCACCCTGGAAAACCAGCGTGAAGTGGGCGGCGAACCTGTGGCCGACCTGCGTGTGCGCGGTGCCAAGCTGAAGGGTATCGACATTCCTGAAGCGTTGGTGCCGCTGGCCATCGACGAATTCCCGGTATTGTTCGTGGCCGCTGCCTGCGCTGAAGGGCGTACCGTGCTGCGTGGTGCCGAAGAGCTGCGGGTGAAGGAGTCCGACCGCATCCAGGTGATGGCCGATGGCCTCACTACCTTGGGCATCAAGTGCGAGCCGACCCCGGACGGCATCATCATCGACGGCGGCCAGATGGGCGGCGGCGAAGTGCATGGGCATGGTGACCACCGCATCGCCATGGCCTTCAGTGTGGCTTCGCTGCGCGCCAGTGCGCCGATTCGCATTCATGACTGCGCCAACGTCGCCACCTCGTTCCCCAACTTCCTGGCGCTGTGCGCCGAAGTGGGGATTCGCGTGGCAGAAGAGGGCAAGTCGTGAATTCAATGGCACCGGTTATCACCATCGACGGGCCAAGCGGCTCGGGCAAGGGCACGGTCGCCGGGCTGATTGCCCGCGAGCTGGGCTGGAAGCTGTTGGACTCCGGCGCGCTGTATCGCTTGCTGGCATTCAATGCCAGTAACCACGGCGTCGACCTGACCAACGAAGAGCTGCTGACCAAGCTTGCCGCCCATCTGGATGTGCAGTTCATTGCTGCTGAGCCCGGTAAGCTGCAACAGATCATCCTTGAAGGTGAGGACGTCAGTAACGTCATCCGTACCGAAACCGTCGGTGCTGGTGCATCGATGGTGGCCTCGCTGCCGGCAGTGCGTGATGCGCTGCTGGTGCGTCAGCGTGAGTTCCGCGAAGTGCCGGGGCTGATTGCTGACGGTCGCGACATGGGTACCGTGGTGTTCCCGGATGCGCCATTGAAGGTCTTCCTCACCGCCAGCGCGGAGGAGCGCGCACGTCGCCGCTACCTGCAGTTGAAGGGCAAGGGTGAAGATGTTAGTCTGTCGAGTCTGCTGGATGAGATTCGTGCGCGTGATGAACGCGACACCCAACGTGCAGTGGCCCCGCTGAAGCCAGCGGCCGATGCCATTCAGTTGGACTCTACCGAGTTGTCCATCGAGCAGGTGTTGCAACGTATCAGAAGCGAGATCGCCCAGCGCGACCTTATCTGATAGCCAGGAAAGCAGGCAGGGGCACCAGTCAACGTCCTGCCGGCTTTCCTTTACTTAAAACGAACCCACATTGTCTGGAATGTGGTTATGGGCGTTTGTTTCGCCCGAATCTACAGGAATTAAAATGAGCGAAAGCTTTGCAGAACTCTTTGAAGAAAGCCTGAAAACCCTCAATCTTCAGCCGGGTGCGATCATCACCGGTATCGTTGTCGACATCGACGGCGACTGGGTTACCGTACACGCTGGCCTGAAGTCCGAGGGCGTCATCCCGCTCGAGCAGTTCTACAACGAAGCTGGCGAGCTGACCATCAAGGTCGGTGACGAAGTTCACGTTGCGCTGGACGCGGTCGAAGACGGCTTTGGCGAAACCAAGCTGTCCCGTGAAAAAGCCAAGCGCGCCGAGTGCTGGATTGTTCTGGAAGCAGCTTTCGCCGCCGAAGAAGTGGTCAAGGGCGTTATCAACGGTAAGGTTAAGGGCGGCTTCACTGTCGACGTTAACGGCATCCGTGCGTTCCTGCCGGGCTCCCTGGTTGATGTCCGCCCAGTGCGTGACACCACCCACCTGGAAGGCAAAGAGCTGGAATTCAAGGTCATCAAGCTGGACCAGAAGCGCAACAACGTTGTCGTTTCCCGTCGCAGCGTGCTGGAAGCCGAGAACAGCGCCGAGCGCGAAGCCCTGCTGGAAACCCTGCAGGAAGGCCAGCAAGTCAAAGGTATCGTCAAGAACCTCACCGACTACGGCGCATTCGTGGACCTGGGCGGTATCGACGGCCTGCTGCACATCACCGACATGGCCTGGAAGCGCATCAAGCACCCATCGGAAATCGTTAACGTTGGCGACGAAGTCGACGTACGCGTTCTGAAGTTCGACCGTGAGCGCAACCGCGTTTCGCTGGGTCTGAAGCAGATGGGCGAAGATCCGTGGGTAGCTATCACTGCCCGTTACCCAGAAGGTACTCGCGTACAGGCTCGCGTTACCAACCTGACCGACTACGGCTGCTTCGCTGAGCTGGAAGAAGGCGTTGAAGGTCTGGTACACGTTTCCGAAATGGACTGGACCAACAAGAACATCCACCCGTCGAAAGTCGTTCAGGTTGGCGACGAAGTGGAAGTCATGGTTCTGGACATCGACGAAGAGCGTCGTCGTATCTCCCTGGGCATCAAGCAGTGCAAGTCCAACCCATGGGAAGACTTCTCCGGCCAGTTCAACAAGGGTGACAAGATCACCGGTACCATCAAGTCGATCACCGACTTCGGTATCTTCATTGGTCTGGACGGCGGCATCGACGGCCTGGTTCACCTGTCCGACATCTCCTGGAACGAAACCGGCGAAGAAGCCGTGCGTCGTTTCAAGAAGGGCGACGAGCTGGAAACTGTCATCCTGTCGGTTGACCCAGAGCGCGAGCGCATCTCCCTGGGCATCAAGCAGCTGGAAGACGATCCGTTCTCCAACTTCGTTGCTGTCAATGACAAGGGCGCTATCGTCAAGGGCATCGTGAAAGAAGTTGACGCCAAAGGCGCCATCGTCACCCTGGCCGACGACATCGAAGCCACTCTGAAAGCTTCCGAAATCAGCCGTGACCGCGTTGAAGACGCGCGTAACGTTCTGAAGGAAGGCGAAGAGATCGAAGCCAAGATCATCAGCGTTGACCGCAAGTCCCGCGTTATCAGCCTGTCGATCAAATCGAAAGACGACGCTGAAGAGCGCGAAGCTATCCAGAGCCTGAAAAACGCTCCGGAAGCTGCTGCCGACACCACCATGGCTGCGCTGCTGCGCGAAGCAATGGCCAAGCAGAACTGAGTTCTGTTTGATCGGTAAAAAGGGCGACCCTCGGGTCGCCCTTTTTTTATGCTCCGCAACCAGGCGGCGCGGTGGATGGCGCTGCTGGACCACGCCAGCTTCAGGCTGGCACAACCCGGTGTAGGAGCGGGTTCACCCGCGAAGCAGGCAGCGCGGTGGATGGCACCGGCTTCGCCGGTGTTCGCGGGTAAACCCGCTCCTACACCGACGGCGCTGGATCACACTCGCCTCAGGCTGACACGCCCCGTTGTAGGAGCGGGCTTGCCCGCGAATCAGGCAGCGCTGGCCTGCCTGAGTGGTAGACCATTCTTGAATTACTTCAATCTTGAATTTTTTTATTAAGTCAAGATCCACCCTGTTCAAATCCTTCCCAGCGTGCTACAAACTGGTTAAGCAATGATCTAGCTGCTTGATAACGAAGGGAAAAATATGACGAAGTCGGAGCTGATCGAACGTATTGTCACCCATCAGGGGCTGCTCTCGTCCAAGGATGTGGAGCTGGCCATCAAGACCATGCTTGAGCAGATGTCGCAATGCCTGGCTACCGGCGATCGCATCGAGATCCGCGGTTTTGGCAGCTTCTCGCTGCACTATCGCGCCCCCCGCGTGGGCCGTAACCCGAAGACCGGCCAGTCGGTCAGCCTCGAAGGCAAGTTCGTGCCGCACTTCAAACCCGGCAAAGAGCTGCGTGATCGGGTCAATGAAGAAGACGAGGCTGAAGCCTGATCTACCAAGGAGAGAATTCTGATGCGTAACCTCAAGCGCGCCCTGGCGGCAGTGTTCGTGCTGCTGTTGGCGGCTGTGGTGCTGTTCTTCGTGCTGGAGAACCAGCAAGCCGTGTCATTGGTCCTGTTCGGTTGGGCTACGCCAGCCATGCCGGTTGCTGTTCTGGTATTGGCTGCCTTGGTCATTGGCCTGGCGGTCGGGCCGTTGCTGGGGGCTTACGGCGTGCAGCGCAGCAAGCGCAAGATCAGGGCTTCTGCCCGTCAGGCGGCACTGAACGGCAACTAAGGAAGTTTCCTACACCTACTAAAGAAAGGTTCACCTATGCATGCGTCGGCCGTCATGGAGTAATAGTCCACTTCATTTTCGGTCCAGGCGAGTGTGCGCAGCATGGAATATCCCAGCCTTTCCCATCACGGTGGTACCCGGGGTGTCACCGGGTCCTGTCACCAGCTGCACCTCGGCCCATCCACCAGTTTGCTGGTCGACTGCGGGCTGGAACAGGGAAGTGATGCGCCGCCCGGTGCAGCATCCGCCCCCCTCGGTTTTGACATCCAGGGTATTCAGGCCCTGGTCATCACCCATGTCCATCTCGACCATGTTGGGCGCATCCCTGCGCTGCTGGCAGCGGGTTACCGTGGCCCTATCCTGTGCAGCGAACCCTCGGCCCGGCTGCTGCCGCTGGTACTGGAAGACGCCTACAAGCTGAGCATCAGCAGCGAGCCTGCGCAGGTGGCGCGCTACCTCGACTTCATCCATGACCTTATCGTGCCGCTGCCCTTTGAGCAGTGGCACACGGTGGTTGAGTACCCTGGTCTTGCCTGCCGTATTCGCCTGCAGCGGGCAGGGCATTTGCTGGGTTCCGCTTATGTCGAGTGTGATATGCAGCATGAGCACACCAACACCCGGTATGTGTTTTCTGGTGACCTGGGCGCTTGTGGCAACCCGCTGCTGCGCCCGGTGCAACCTCCGGAGCGTGCCGATGTGCTGGTGCTGGAAAGCACCTACGGCGACCGCCTGCACCCACAGGCAGGCGACCGCCGTCAGCGGCTGGAAAACGCCATCGACCGAGCCCTCGCCGACAAGGGCACCCTCCTGATTCCCGCATTCAGTCTTGGTCGTACGCAGGAGCTGCTGTACGAGCTGGAAGACATTCTGCACCGCAAAGCCCTACTGAACACTACCGGTCCGGCTCCGGACGGTGAGCCGATCGACTGGTCACAGTTGCCCATCATCCTCGATTCGCCCTTGGCTCAGCGCATCACCCGCGTGTACCGGGAGCTGCACGAATACTGGAATGCAGAAGCCAGGGCGCGTGTTGCAGCAGGGCGTGATCCACTCGGCTTCAGCCAACTGATCAGTGTGGACACCCATGCCCGCCACCAGCAGGTGGTGAACTACCTCAAGAGCACTGGGCGACCGGCGATCGTGATTGCCGGCAATGGCATGTGTTCGGGTGGGCGCATCGTCAATTACCTCAAGGCCATGCTGGGTGATCCGCGGCATGAGGTGATGTTTGTGGGGTATCAGGTTAAGGGGACGCCGGGGGCAGTGATACAGGCGAGTGAGGGGGCGGAGGGTTTTGTGCAGGTTGATCTGGATGGGCGGATGTATGAGGTGCGTCTCAAGGTAATTACCCTGGGTGGTTTCTCAGGGCACGCAGATCAAAGGGGGCTCGTGAGCTTTTCTCTTCAGGGCCAGGCACCTGCTCGTCGAATAGTACTGGTCCATGGTGAGGCCAAGGCAAAGCATGCTCTTGCGGTCGCGTTGGGCAATTCATCGGAGCTGCTGGGGCGGCGTGTCGAGGTTGTGATGGCGCAGGCCGGAACCTGATCAGCTGTCGTCGCTTGCTGGAACATTTCCGTTTTTTCCAACTCTATTCCTTTTCAGCTGTCGTCGATGCGTTACGCTAAAAAAACGTTGAGTGGGGTGCCGATTCACCTTACCCTCATGCCACGTGAGGTCGCCCCTGCCTGGCGTGACTACCTTTAGGTATGTTGGTATACGCCTAGCTGGTTGATGTATCGATGATGTCGTAAAGCAGTATGGGCTAAGGAAAAAATAGAATAAATGCGCAATGACCGTGAGCGTTTAAACGGCAAGTCTGTAGTCGATCTGATAGAGTTGATCGAAGGGCTGTGGAAGCAAAAATGGATTGTGGTGTTGACCGCAACAGTCGTTACGTTAATAGGTGCGGCCTATGCGTTGCTGGCTACTCCGATATACGAGGCGAAGATTTTCGTCCAAGCGCCCTCTCAAAAGGACATTGCGCAACTCAATTATGGACGCGGCGGTGACAGTGGGTTGCCCGTTTTGACGGTCAAGACCATCTATCAAAGCTATGTGCGCCATCTTCAGTCAGAAGCGGTGCGGCGGCAATTCTACCGTGAGGTCTATTTGAAAACGCTACCTGAGGCGGATCGGCCTGGCGCTCAAGATGACCTTTATGCGAAGTTCAATAAAGCTGTGTCAGTACCGGCTGCGGTCAAGAACTCTCCTGATCGTTTCGAGATTGTCGCGACTTCCCGTGACCCGCAGCAAGCGGCTGATTGGATAGTCCAGTATGCGCAACTCGCTGGGGAACAGGCCAAAAAAGAAATAGCGGCTGATGTGCGTGCCGATGCTTTGGTTAAAGCACGTAACCTAAAAGAGCGTGTTCGCTCCGCCAGAGAGGAAGCGCGGAAAGCTCGCGAAGACCGTATTGCTCGTCTCTCTGAGGCGCTGGTTGTTGCGCAGTCAATCGGCTTGGAAAAACCGCCCATTATTTCGGGGAATGGTAGTTCGGAGCTATCGGCGGACATGGAGGGCTCCCTGGTGTACATGAGGGGCAGTCGTGCGATCGAGGCAGAGCTTAAAAATCTGCGCGCTCGTACTTCCGATGATCCGTTTGTGGATCATTTGCGGCGAGATCAAGAAACGCTCGCTTTTTACGAGGGGCTTGAAGTAGACCCGTCAGTCTTTGATGTTTATCGTCAGGATGGAGGCTTGTATGTTCCCGATAAGCCGGTCCAGCCGCAGAAGGCAATTATTATAGTACTGAGTGCGTTCTTGGGGGCGTTGCTCGGCGTGCTGATTGCTCTTTATCGAGCATTTTTCCTCGCTCGTCGGTATGCGCACAGTGCCAAGTAGTCATTGCGTTGTTGCTTGGCCAAGGGCGAATCCCTGGTTTCAATTGTCAGTATGTTGCGGCGTCGCGAGGCCGGTATTCCCGCTGGCGATAACCAAGTTTAACTTTATAGATGAACGTTCTCATGAATATTAAGCTGGCGGTTATTGGTTTAGGCTATGTTGGTCTGCCCTTGGCAGTCGAGTTCGGTAAACATCGTGAGGTTGTCGGGTTCGATATCAACGCATCACGAATTGAGGCATTGAAGGCAGGTCACGATGCGACTCAAGAGGTTAGCGCTGATGAGTTGGCGAGCGCCCACTTGCTGAGTTACAGTGCGGAAGCTGACGATTTACGCCTTTGTAATGTATTTATCGTTACCGTTCCTACACCTATTGACGAATACAAGCAACCGGATCTGACGCCTTTGGTGAAGGCTTCGGAAACCATCGGCCGAATCTTGAAAGCCGGTGATATTGTGATTTATGAGTCTACGGTCTACCCTGGTGCAACCGAAGAGGTCTGTGTCCCAGTCCTTGAGCGGATGTCCGGGTTAGTGTTTAATCAGGATTTTTTCGCAGGCTACAGCCCTGAACGCATAAATCCAGGTGACAAAGAGCATCGCGTAACGACGATCAAAAAGGTTACCTCGGGCTCGACCGAAGCCATTGCTGAAGTAGTCGACTCGCTGTATAGGGAAATTATCACTGCTGGCACGCACAAGGCGGCAAGTATCAAGATCGCTGAGGCGGCCAAGGTTATTGAAAATACTCAGCGTGACTTGAATATCGCACTGATCAACGAACTGGCGATAATTTTCAATCGACTGGGTATCGATACTCAAGCGGTTCTTGAAGCGGCGGGCACAAAGTGGAACTTCTTGCCGTTTCGCCCCGGTCTTGTGGGGGGGCACTGCATCGGTGTCGACCCTTATTACCTCACTCACAAGGCCCAGGCAATTGGTTATCACCCGGAGATTATCCTTGCTGGTCGGCGCTTGAATGATTCGATGGGGCGCTACGTTGCCTCGCAGTTGGTCAAGGCGATGCTCAAGCGCCGCCTTCAGGTTGAAGGTGCTCGCGTGCTGGTTATGGGCTTGACGTTCAAGGAAAACTGCCCGGATCTGCGCAATACGCGCATCGTTGATATTATTACCGAGTTGAGTGAGTACGGCATTGCGGTCGATGTATTTGACCCTTGGGTTGATGTCGCTGAGTCGCAACACGAATATGGCATCACACCAGTGGCCACACCGCCGGCGGGCGCCTATGACGGCATCGTTGTGGCCGTTGCGCATCAGGAGTTTAAAGCGCTCGGTGAGGCTGCCATTCGTGCTTATGGCAAAACTAATCATGTGCTCTACGACTTGAAGTATCTGCTGGATGCTGCAAGTTCCGATATTCGCCTTTAGTTGGTAGCGATGTCAGCTTTGTCAATTATTGTAGGTGGCGTTGAAAATGACCGCATATGAGTCGCTTCAGAAACTCCTTCCCCAAGCCCCCAAAAGGTGGCTTATCACTGGGGTTGCAGGGTTTATCGGTTCCAACCTGCTTGAGCATCTGCTTTTGCTCGACCAGACAGTGGTAGGTTTAGATAACTTTGCTACGGGCCATCAGCGCAACTTGGACGAGGTCAGATCCAACGTGAGCGCCCTGCAATGGAGCCGTTTCACCTTTATAAAGGGTGATATTCGCGATCTGGATGACTGCCAGGCTGCCTGTCGCGGTGTGGACTATGTATTGCATCAGGCGGCTCTGGGGTCAGTGCCGCGTTCGCTGAACGACCCAATTGCTACTAATGCAACCAATATCGACGGTTTCTTGAATATGTTGGTTGCTGCACGTGATGCAGCAGTCAAAAGCTTTACTTATGCGGCAAGCAGTTCGACGTATGGTGATCATCCAGGGTTGCCAAAAGTAGAGGATGTGATCGGTAAACCTTTATCGCCGTATGCGGTGACAAAGTATGTGAATGAACTGTATGCCGAGGTCTTCTTCAGGTCTTATGGTTTCAACAGTGTCGGCTTGCGCTATTTCAACGTATTCGGCCGTCGGCAAGACCCGCAAGGAGCTTATGCGGCGGTAATCCCGAAATGGCTTGCTTCGATGATCAGTGCGGACGACCTGTTTATCAATGGCGACGGCGAGACCAGTCGCGATTTCTGCTTCATTGAGAACGTGATACAGATGAATCTTCTGGCCGCCACCAGCTCCGATCCTGCGGCAGTTAACCAGATTTACAACGTGGCAGTTAGTGGCCGTACTTCCCTCAACCAATTATTCGAGGCGTTGCGTAGAGGCTTGGAAGAGAACGGTATAGTCTATTCAAAAGCGCCGGTGTACCGTGATTTTCGTGCCGGCGATGTGAGGCATTCGCAGGCGGATATTTCCAAAGCGCAGAAGCTATTGGGTTATGTGCCGGCCTATGATGTCAGCCGAGGAATTTCCAAAGCGATGCCGTGGTACATTAAATTCCTTGCCTGAAATAGCGCCTTTGTAGCTGCTTTAAAATTACAATGGCTTGAGCCGGCTGGTGCCGTCAACCAGGTCCAGCTTGGCTGACATCGGTGTGAGGGGATTTGGTGCATTACAGAAATATCATTTGGAATCTGCTCGGTCTAGGCTTGCCGCTTATTATCGCTGCGCTGACAGTTCCGGGCTTGATTTCAATAGTAGGTACTGAGCGTTTTGGTCTTCTTGCACTCGCCTGGGGGTTAATCGGATATGCCGGTGCGCTCGACCTCGGAATTGGTCGTGCGCTGACCCAACGTATTGCCTCCCTGCGAGGCGACCCGCAAGCTGCGGTCATCAGCGATGCCGTTGCAACTGCAGTTACGTTGACCTCGGTGGTCGGTGTCGTAGGATTGGTGGCAATTGCACTGGGCTCGTTTGCGGGTGTGCAGCAGTTTATTCCACGCCAGAGTATTCCTGCTGCAGAGATTACGTTTTCCCTGCTGCTCTTGGCTCTTGCGCTGCCAATGCAAGCGGTGAGCGCAACGTACCGAGGGGTGAATGAGGCTTACCTGAATTTCAGAGGCATCAGCCTGTTGAGAATTGGTTTGGGTGTAGCCAACTTTGGAGGGCCGTACTTGGTTGCTCAATTCACGCATGAACTACCTTGGTTGGTGTCCACGCTGGTGGTTTCGCGTGCGGTTGCGCTGGTTATTTATCGGTACAGCGCAAAGGGTTGTTTGCTTGAGCAGCAGTCTGGTCGTTATGCAAAAGAGGAGGCTATCAAGCTGCTGCAATTCGGAGGGTGGGTAACGGTCAGCAGCATCGTTAGCCCTTTTCTGGTGCAAGCGGACCGTTTCTTTGTAGGCTTCCTGTTATCAGCTGCAGCGGTGACTGCCTATGTGATTCCCTACGAAATTACCGTGCAGTCGATGATTTTGGTTGGCGCGGTTAGCACCGTCGCGTTTCCCGCCATTGCTGCGTTGATGCAGCAAGGCGCGGATAAGGCGTGGGCATTGTTCCGTACTTGGACACTTCGGGTTGCTGCGATGATGCTGGTCATCATGAGCGCGATGGCGCTGTTGATGCCGGTCGTGCTCAATCTATGGGTAGGTGAATACGTAAATTCTGAATCCGTCACGGTGGGGCGGATTTTGTGCGTAGGCGTATTCTTGAATGGCGTTGGCGCCATGCTCTATGCCTTTCTGCATGCTCAGGGGCGGACCAGAACCACTGCCATTTTCCACCTGATAGAGTTGCCGCTATTTGTCGGCGCGCTGTACTGGCTGATTCAAGATTTTGGCGTCATCGGTGCGGCAATTGCCTGGATGCTGCGAACATTGCTAGACACACTATTGTTGGGTTGGGCTGTGTCGCGTGCAAAAGGCCATAGGGGCGTGGTCGATGCCATTGAATAACTTCGCCCGACAGGTGGCAGGCTTGATATTGCTGCTGTCCCTGGTATTCCCCACGAGCTTCACTGCCTTCAAAACCGTAGCACTTCTGCTACCTCTAGGTTCCCTGATACTAGGTGGTGGGATTGTAGGTAGGGTTGATACACGTTTGATTATTGCTGCGGTTCTATTTTCCTGTGTAGGACTCGGCTGGTCCCTGTATGGTGCTTTGGTGGGTAACCTTGGCGCACTGCGCGTGCTCACTGTGATGGTGGTGTACCCGATTTTGTTCACAATACTCGCGATGCTCTATCGTGGGGACAGCCAAGGCCTGGAGCGCTTGTTGGTATTCGCAGGGCTGATGATTGTGCTGATTGACCTGGGCTTCGTATTAGGCGAAATCGTGCTGCCTGGCAACCCGCTAGGCGTGACTTTGCGAGCCCTGTATGGTGATGAGGCGGTCGTCGATTATGGCGCTGGCTACTTGAAGTTTACCTTGCCTAACGTCTCCACGGTTATCTTCTTGTTGTCTTTCATGTTATGTCGGATCATCTGCGAGCGCATTTCTCTGACTGGGCTGATGACGTTCCTTGGTTTGGTACTGGTCGTAGTGCTTTCCGGGCGACGAGTCATATTGGTAACGGCATTTTTCGGGCCGGTTATTGCCTACTGTATGAGTTGGGGAGCCCCTGGGGGGCGAGGATGGGCAGTATTTAAAGTAGGTATTTTCGTCGGTGGTGCCATTTTACTTGCAGTGTTCATGTATTCACTGTGGCCTGACTATATTTACGAGCGAGTGTCATCGATTTTCGAGTTTGGTGCGGGTGCTAGCAACCTGGAACGGACGTATCAGTTTATAGCATTGATGGATGGAATTTATGATCATCCATTATGGGGCGCGGGGGCAGGCGCAGTAGCTGACTACATCCGCTCAGAAGAAATGCCTTGGGCCTACGAGTTGTTTTATGTTGCGCTCGTTTTTCAGTATGGTCTCTTGGGTTTCGCAGTTTACGCAGTGGGCGTGTTTTTCCTCATGGTGTTCCTGGCTCGTGAAGTGCGTCGGAAAGGGCGCGATTGTTTTGAGTTTTATTATCTCTGTGGGCTTATTTCGTTTTTGTTGGCTACAGCGACCAATCCGTATTTGGCAAAATTCGATTACATGTGGGTTTTGTTCGTGCCTGTGGCCTTGTTGAATCACCGGCTGATAGAGAGCGTTGACAGGAGCTGGGTTCATGGACATTGATGTAGTTATCGTTAACTGGAATTCGGGCTCGCAGATTCGCGACTGCATCAGCTCGTTGCAAGCGAGTATCGCCATGGGCCAGGCACGGGTGATTGTGGTCGACAACGGCTCCACTGATGGTTCTGATCTAGGTTTGGAGCAGGATGGGGTCAGCGTTTTGCGCACGGGCGCCAATCTTGGTTTCGCACGAGCCTGCAACTTGGGTGCTGCTGAAGGGGATGCGCCTTTCGTATTGTTCCTTAACCCTGATGCAGCTGTGTACCCGGGGACCCTCGATTATGTCTTGTCGTTCATGCGTAGCCCTTGTAATACCAAAGTTGGCGTGTGTGGCGTTCAGTTGGAAGAAGAAAATGGCCACATTGCCCGCAGTTGTACGCACCTGCCGACTACGGCCAGTTTCGTAACCCATGCACTTGGACTGGACCGTTTCATTCCGCGTTTGGGCTTTTTCATGGCCGATTGGGCTCATGACACTGATCGCTCAGTCGATCACGTGATCGGTGCTTTCTACCTGATTCGCCGCGAGCTTTTTGATCAGCTAGGCGGGTTCGATGAGCGATTTTTCGTCTATCTCGAAGACTTGGATTTATCGAAACGGGTCAAAGACGAAGGATACAGCATCAAGTACTTGACCGAGGTGAAGGCGTTTCACAAAGGTGGAGGGACGTCGGACCAAGTCAAGGCCCGGAGGCTCTTCTACTCATTGAGGAGCCGTATACTGTATGCCTTCAAGCATTTCGGACGGGCATCCGGCATTGCAGTTCTGCTTGCGACAACATTACCAGAACCCTTTCTGCGTGTCGGCCTGGCGCTGCTAAAGCGCAAGGGGGGTATGGAGACGTTACAGGCCTACCGTATGTTGTTCGTCTGGCTGGGTGAATGGTTGACTACGGGCAAAACGCGATGAGCAGCTTGAATACTGATTCCGGCAACTCCACGAAGAAAATTCTTATTCTCAGCCGCTACACGCGCATGGGCGCGAGTAGCCGCTTGAGGATGTTGCAGTATATCCCTGCGCTGCAGGGCAGCGAGCTAGTGTTTGAAGTCAGTGCTTTCTTTGGCGAGGACTACCTGAATGACCTTTATGCCTCGTCCAGGCGTTCGCCATTAAAACTGCTGCGCTACTACGTGAAGCGCGTGGCCGTTTTGATGCGTGTTGGCCGTTACGACGCAGTATGGATTGAAAAGGAGCTCTTTCCCTTCTTGCCTGCGATATTCGAGCGTTGGCTGCGAGCTACGGGGGCTCGATATCTCGTCGATTACGATGATGCAGTGTTCCACAACTATGACCTCTCTTCGCGGGCGTGGGTACGTAGATTGCTAGGCAACAAGATTGACCAAGTGATGCGTGCTTCGGATATCGTTGTTGCTGGCAATGAGTATTTAGCGGAACGGGCAAGGCAAGCAGGTGCCGGGCGTGTTGAGATTATTCCTACTGTAGTCGACCATCGCCGTTATCGGGTAAGCAGCCGCAGCACAGACCAACAACTGGCAATTGGCTGGATCGGCTCGCCCTCAACCCAGAAGTATGTCGTCAGCATTCATGCGGCGCTGCGGGAGGTCTGTACTCGTTACGGTGCCAAGCTCGTCCTGGTTGGCGCCAATCCGGATATCGCTACTCTATTACCGGGGATCGAAGTTGAAACCCTTCCTTGGAGTGAGGATAGCGAGGCTGAACTGATCGAGCGTATGGATATCGGTATCATGCCGCTGATTGATGGCCCCTGGGAGAAGGGCAAATGTGGGTACAAACTGATCCAGTACATGGCCTGTGGTATACCCGTAGTCGCTTCGCCTGTTGGGGTTAATGTCGAGATCGTTGGTGACAACCGCTGCGGTTTGCTCGCCCATGATCAGGCAGAGTGGCTGGCTGCACTGTCACATTTGCTGGCTACTCGTGAAGAACGTACGCGCCTGGGTTTAGCTGGCAGGCATGCGGTCGAGTCACGGTACTCGATACAGGCGCAGGCGCCTGTGCTCGAAAAACTCTTGAAAAGACTGACAGGTTGATCAGATTGCAAAGTCGAACTCACAAGGTGCGCCCCAATGTGTGGAATTGCTGGATTTTTTAGCCCGGGCATGCCGAATGCATCGGCGTGTATCGGGCGAATGACAACTGAAATTATCCACCGGGGACCTGATGATAGCGGTCACTGGATGGACGAATCGATAGGCCTTGTTTTAGGTCATCGACGGCTGGCGATTCTCGACTTGTCGCCAGCCGGCCACCAGCCCATGGCATCGGCTTGTAACCGGTTCATCATGGTCTATAACGGCGAAGTCTATAACCATCTTGAGTTACGTACCAAGCTTGAGGCGCAAGGGGCAGCTCCTACTTGGCGGGGGCACTCTGACACAGAGACGCTCCTTGCAGGTATCGCTGCGTGGGGGCTTGAAAAGACGCTGCAACTAGCAGTTGGCATGTTCGCGATTGCGCTTTGGGACCGACTGGAGCAGACGCTTAGCCTTGCGCGTGACAGGTTTGGCGAAAAACCTTTGTATTACGGATGGCAGGGAAACAGCCTGCTGTTTGGTTCCGAACTGAAAGCCCTGAAATGCCACCCAGCTGCGACGAAGGAGATCGATCGGGATGCACTGGCGCTGCTGCTGCGGCACAACTGCATTCCTGCACCGTACAGTATCTATAAGGGCATCCATAAACTGCGTGCTGGTCACTGGATCAAGTTTCCACTTGCTCACCCCGACGCCGCTCGCCATGCCCAGTCCGCTGCATACTGGTCGCTCAACGAGGTGGTTGAGAAGGGGCTGCGCAACCCGTTCCAAGGTTCATTTACAGAAGCCGCCGACCTGCTTGAGCATCAATTGTCGGCCACGGTAGGGGAGCAAATGCTGTCTGACGTTCCTTTGGGGGCGTTTCTTAGCGGCGGGGTAGACAGCAGTACCATTGTCGCCCTGATGCAGGCGCAGAGTCGCCAGCCGGTGCGTACCTTCACGATTGGATTTGGTGAGTCTGCCTACAACGAGGCCGCATTCGCTAAGGAGGTTGCGCATCATTTGGGCACTGATCACACCGAACTGTATGTGACGCCCAATGATGCTCAGGCGGTTATTCCGCGACTGGCCTCTATCTACTGCGAACCGTTCAGCGACAGCTCACAAATTCCGACTTTTTTGGTCAGCCAGTTGGCAAGTGCGCATGTCAAGGTTGTTTTGAGCGGTGATGGCGGTGACGAACTGTTCGGCGGATACAACCGTTACCTGATGGGTAACAAGGTCTGGAGCAGGCTGTCGCGGCTGCCGGCATTCGCCCGCAAAGGTGCTTCAATGGCTTTGCGTTCGTTATCGTCTGCGCAGTGGGACCAAGTTTACGGGGCTCTCAAGCCGGTTATTCCATCGAGCTTGCAGATTTCTACGCCGGGCGACAAGGCGCATAAACTGGCAGGTCTGCTTGGTTTGGCAGATCAGCGCGAGTTCTTCCGCACCTTGACGAGTCATTGGCAGGACCCCTCCAGCGTGATTATCAATGCCGTGGAGCCTGAGACCTTGCTTAGTGCCAGCGCGCATTGGCCTAACTCCGACCATTTTGCGCATACGATGATGGCGATGGATGCCCAGACGTACATGACCGATGACATTCTGGTCAAAGTTGATCGTGCTGCTATGGCCGTGAGCCTGGAAAGCCGGGTGCCGATGCTTGATCCACGGGTGGTTGAGCTGGCTTGGACCCTGCCGCTTGACCACAAGATCCATGCGGGACAGGGTAAGCGCGTGTTGCGCGAGGTGCTTTACCGGCATGTGCCACGGGAGCTGATTGAGCGTCCCAAACAGGGGTTTTCACTGCCTCTCGACAGCTGGCTGAGAGGCCCTCTACGTGAGTGGGCGCAGGCGCAGCTCGATCCCTCTCGATTGCGGCAAGAAGGTATTTTCCATCCTGAACCGATTACTCGGATGTGGAACGATCATTTAAGTGGTCGACGTAACTGGCAGCATCATCTGTGGAACGTCCTCATGTTCCAGGCGTGGTATTCAGAGCAATAGAATGCAAAAATTTCTTATGATCTCGAGTCATCCAGACTCGCTGCTGAACTTGCGTGGCGCACTGCTCGAAGCGGTGCTTGCCAGAGGGATACAGGTGCATGTGGCTTCACCCGACTTGGATGCCGACAGCCAGGTGCGGGCAGCGTTCGAGGCCAAGGGCATCATTGTGCACGACATCGATCTGCAACGTGTGGGCTTGAACCCTGTGGCGGATGTTCGCTCGCTTTTGCAGCTCTGGCGCCTCATGCGCCAAATTCGGCCGACCTATCTGATGGCGTATACAGTTAAACCCGTCGTGTATGGCTCGATAGCGGGTTGGCTTGCAAGGGTACCTCGGCGCTTTGCGTTGATCCCCGGGTTGGGCTACGCCTTCCAGCAGCCGGAGCAGGAGGGCAAGCGGGGTTTCGTACGCAGGGTAGTGCAACGTCTTTACAGCGCAGCCTTGCGTTGTACGCATAAAGTGTTTTTTCAGAACCCGGACGATGAAGCGTTGTTTCGCTCGTTGAATCTTCTCCCGAAACGTGTGCCATCTTGCGTGGTCAATGGCTCCGGCGTAGACGTGTCTTCGTTTGCTGTGGTGCCCCTGCCAGAGTTGCCACGCTTTCTGTTGATCGCTCGGCTGTTGGGTGACAAGGGCGTGCGTGAATACGCTGCTGCCGCGCAGTGTATGCGCCAGCTCCATCCACAGGCCAGTTTTGCTCTGGTCGGTTGGATTGACGATAACCCGGATGCCATTACTCAGCGTGAACTGGACCGCTGGATTGCTGAGGGTACCTTGCAGTACTTGGGGCGCATGAGCGATGTTCGTCCGGCGATCGAGACCTGCAGTGTCTACGTTCTGCCTTCTTATCGGGAAGGCACCCCGCGGACGGTGCTCGAAGCCATGGCGATGGGGCGACCGATCATAACCACCGATGCACCTGGTTGCCGTGAAACGGTGGTGCCGGAGGACAATGGTATGTTGGTCGCGGTGAAGAACGTGGAGCAATTGGTCGAGGCGATGGAGCGGTTCGTGGTAGAGCCCGATCTGGCTATGCGTATGGGGCGGCGGTCCAGGGAAATTGCAGAGCAGCGTTATGATGTTCACTCAGTGAACGCGGTCATGCTCGCTGAAATGGGAATTGCCCCCCAGGGCAGGGTCGGCTGAGTTGGCGGCCATACGCACTCGCCTATGTTTGATAAAGGGGCAAATGTTGACCGCCCCTGCAACCCTCGTCTTTGAAAGCGCCTTTCACGCCCCATGGAATTCATGCCGGACGACCCCGTCAGCATTAGATTTATGGGGCGTTGATGGCCATCAGTGATTGCCAGGTAGCGGCAACTTTCACGTCGGCGAAAGGTTATTGGTTTCGCTATTCAATTTCATCAGTTCGTGGGGCAGTGATATGAAGGTGTTAGTTACCGGTGCCGGGGGCTTTGTAGGTAAGGCACTTTGCAAGCGTCTTGAGGCTGCGGACGACATTGAAGTCATTGGTGCGGTTCGTACGCTGCCTGCACAACCCTATGGCGCTTGTTCGCTGGTCGCGGTAGGTGATATTGACGGGCATACCGACTGGTCTCAAGCGCTCGCAGGCGTGAGCGTGGTCGTTCATCTGGCTGCTCGCGCTCATGTGCTGAATGAACAGTCGAGAGATCCACGCGAAGCATTTCGCCGGGTTAACGTGGAAGGCGCGCTGGCCTTGTTCCAGCAAGCTATCGATTGTGGCTTGAAACGCTTCGTGTTCATCAGCTCGATTGGCGTGGTGGGCGGCAGCACGGAGGGTAAGCCGTTTACGGAAACCATGCCGCCTGCGCCCCACGCCGACTATGCCCATTCGAAATACGAAGCCGAGGAGGCATTGAAAGCCTTGTCGAAATCAAGTGGCGTCGAGTTGGTGATTGTTCGTCCTCCGCTGGTTTACGCCGCGCACGCTCCAGGTAACTTTGCCCGGCTGTTAAAGTTGGTAGCACTTGGTGTGCCGCTGCCATTTGGCGGTGTGATGAATCAGCGTAGTATGGTCGCCTTGGAGAATTTGGTCGATTTTATAACCTTATGCGTTCGCCACCCTGCGGCTGCAGGTGAAACGTTTCATGTTAGCGATGATGAAGATGTCTCGTTACCACAGATGCTCAAACTGCTGGGCCGAGGGATGGGGCGAAATGTGCTTTTACTTCCCGTCCCAACGGGTTTGATGGCGTTGGGCGCCCAGTTGCTGGGAAAGAAAAATCTCTATACCCAACTGTGCGGTTCTCTTCAGGTTGATTCGACGAAATCTCGATCGTTATTGGGGTGGCAGCCCCCGATCAGCGCGGAAATAGCCCTGCTCCAAGCGGGAGCAAGTTTCAACCGGTCGCAGAAGCATGATGCCTAACGTATTACAGTCACGATGGAATCGGCCTGCTCTAACTTATCGGGTGGATGGGCCAGACCATTTTGTCAGAAATATCCATAAGTTGCGTGCGTACCTTCTGTTGTCATGCAATCTGTTCGGTAGTGATAATCGACATGGCGAGTGCCGGTCCACCGCCAGACTGCTGGTCTGCATGTACAGTGTATGGTCAGGGGCGACCGCACGGCGGGTTGCGGATGTAATCGCAAAGCAGGGTATTGCTCGTCAGGCAACTCTGGCACAAGTGAATGCGGCTTCACTGGCTGCGGCCAGGCACTAGAAAGGAAATTAATAACCGATGATGCTTTTGTGGGCTTTACCTGCTGTATTGCTGCTGTCCTTGCTGATGACCGCCGGCTTGCGCCGCTATGCGCTGGCGCGCAGTGTCATCGACGTGCCTAACGCCCGCAGTTCGCACACCGTGCCCACGCCGCGTGGAGGCGGCGTGGCCATTGTGGTGACGTTCCTGTTGGCCATCGTTGGCACGATGCTGGCCGGGACAATAGACAACCACTCACTGGTAGGCCTGGGTGGTGGTGGGGCGCTGATTGCCATCATCGGTTTTATGGATGATCACGGCCATATTCCGGCTCGTTGGCGCCTGCTGGGGCACTTCATCGCTGCCGCCTGGATGCTGATCTGGATGGGGGGGATGCCACCACTGACGTTGCTTGGTTGGCACGTCGACCTGGGTTGGCTGGGTGGCGTGCTCGCTGCGGTGTACTTGGTGTGGTTGTTGAACCTGTACAACTTCATGGACGGTATCGATGGCATTGCCAGTGTCGAAGCCATCACTGTGTGCCTGGGGGCTGCGTCGCTATACTCATTGTCAGGTATGCTCAGCCATGCCGTGTTACCCCTGCTGTTGGCCGCAGCAGTGGCAGGGTTTCTGTTCTGGAACTTTCCCCCTGCCAAGATTTTCATGGGTGATGCGGGCAGCGGCTTCCTCGGCATTGTGCTTGGCGGGATGTCGTTGCAGGCGGCCTGGATATCGCCCGGTATGTTCTGGTGCTGGCTGATCCTGCTCGGCGTGTTCATCGTCGATGCGACTTACACGTTGGTGCGCCGCCTGCTGCGTGGTGACAGGGTTTACGAGGCGCACCGCAGCCATGCTTACCAGTTCGCCTCGAGGAAGTTCGGCATGCACTTGCCGGTGACTTTGGCAGTTGCCGTACTGAACCTGTGCTGGTTGTTGCCGATCGCTTTCTGCGTTAACCGACTGGGCCTGGATGGCTTCTTGGGCGTGGTTCTGGCCTATTCCCCGCTGGTTTTGTTGGCTGTGCATTTTCGTGCGGGCGAAATTGAAGAGTGAAGCGAAGAGCACGGGAGCCACTCGATGTCAGGGCATTTCTGGAAATCGTTTAAGAGGAGCAATGGAAAAGGTGCGCGCTAAACTGCTTGCTCTACCTCGTAGGCATAAACGGTTGCTGCAGGTATTGACCGATATCGTCCTGATCTGGGCAGCGCTCTGGATGGCGTTTGTCGTGCGTCTGGGGATCGATGATTTAGTCAACCCTTTCCTCGACCATGGCTGGCTGTTCCTCACTGCGCCGATGGTAGGCATTCCGCTATTCATCCGTTTTGGCCTCTACCGTGCGGTCATGCGCTATTTCGGCACCGATGCGCTCATTGCCATTACCAAGGCTGTCACCCTTTCGGCGCTTATTCTTGGGTTTATCATCTACTGGGCCGGTGACCATCAGCATGTGGTGCCACGCTCAATCACCTTCAACTACTGGTGGTTGAGCCTAATCATGATTGGTGGCCTGCGCCTGGCCATGCGTCAGTACTTCCTGGGGGACTGGCTTGCCGCTGCCGTGCAGCACGTACCGTTTACCAGTACCAACCGTAGCGATGGCTTGCCCCGCGTGGCCATCTATGGCGCTGGAGGTGCTGGTAACCAATTGGTTGCCGCCTTGCGCGCCGATAAGGCACTACGCCCCGTAGCGTTCATTGATGATGACCCCAGCATTACCGACCGGGTGATTGCCGGCCTGCAGGTTTATCGTCCCGAGCAGCTGCAAGACATGATCAATGTAACTGGCGCCCAGGAAATCCTGCTAGCCATACCGTCTTGTACTCGCACCCGTCGCCGTGAAATTCTCAATTTCCTCGAAGGCTATCCACTGCATGTGCGCAGTATCCCCAGCTTCATGGACTTGGCTAGCGGTAAGGTCAAGGTGGACGATATTCAGGAGGTTGATATCGCCGATCTCCTGGGCCGCGATGCGGTGCCAGCCCAGGCCGATCTGCTGGAACGCTGCATCGTCGCGCAGACCGTGTTGGTAACTGGCGCCGGCGGTTCGATTGGTTCGGAATTGTGTCGGCAAATACTAGGCCAGGCGCCAAAAACCCTGCTGCTGTTCGATCACAGTGAATTCAATCTATACAGCATTCTCTCCGAGCTGGAGCAACGCATTTCACGCGAGTCGTTGTCGGTACGGCTGGTACCTATGCTGGGGTCAGTACGCAACCAATCGCAGTTGCTTGATATCATGAAAGCCTGGCGAGTCGACACTGTGTATCACGCTGCGGCCTATAAGCACGTTCCGATGGTTGAGCACAATATCGCAGAAGGCTTGTTGAACAATGTTATTGGCACCCTGCACACCGCCCAGGCTGCGCTGCAGGCTGGTGTTGCAAACTTCGTGCTTATTTCCACCGACAAGGCCGTGCGCCCCACCAACGTCATGGGCAGTACCAAGCGCCTCGCCGAAATGACCCTGCAGGCCTTGAGTCGCGAAGTGGCGCCCGTGTTGTTTGGCGACAGCGGCAAGGTTTCGCAGGTGAATAAAACCCGCTTCACCATGGTCCGCTTTGGTAACGTGCTGGGCTCCTCGGGGTCGGTGATTCCTCTGTTCCACAAACAGATTAAGGCCGGTGGCCCGCTGACAGTGACCCACCCGAAGATCACCCGCTATTTCATGACCATTCCGGAAGCAGCCCAGTTGGTGATTCAGGCCGGCTCCATGGGCAAGGGCGGCGATGTGTTCGTGCTCGACATGGGGGAGCCAGTCAAAATTGTGGAGTTGGCCGAGAAGATGATTCACTTATCAGGCTTCAGTGTACGTTCCGAGCGTAACCCGATGGGTGATATTGCCATCCAGTTCACCGGGCTTCGGCCAGGGGAAAAGCTGTATGAGGAATTGCTGATTGGCGATAACGTCATTGCCACCCGCCACCCGATGATCATGAGTGCCAGTGAAGACTTCCTCGCGTGGGATACCCTGAAGGACACCTTGCGTCAGCTATTGGCAGCAGTGGAGGTGGATGATTTCAACCGGGTGCGGCAGTTACTGCGCGAAACTGTGAGCGGCTATTCGCCGGAAGGTGAGATTGTCGACTGGATTTACCAGCAGCGACGACTGGAGCCCTGATTCTAATGAGGTGTAAGGCTTGGTCTCAAGGGGCAGAGATCCGTGGGCAATCATTCAGGCCTCTATGCTGCGCTCCCGCGCTTGGATGGATGCCTGAGCTCTAGCTGCAGCATGAGGGCAAGCCTGCATCCGCCGGGATAGGGCTCCCTGGTGTATCACTTACGTCCGTTCCCAACATCGCGCGGCGCATCATGAATTCCAGCCCGCGTGCTTTACCTTTCAAGGCAATCCAATGAAAGTAACACCCCTTGCAATACCCGAAGTCATGTTGCTCGAACCAAAGGTCTTTGGTGATGACCGCGGATTCTTCTTCGAAAGCTTCAACCACGCCGCTTTCGAAGCCGCCACTGGGCGCTCCGTAAATTTCGTACAGGACAACCACTCCAGCTCGCGTCAGAACGTCCTTCGCGGCATGCACTATCAGCTCCACCAGCCTCAAGGAAAACTGGTCAGGGTGGTGGCAGGCGAAGTGTTCGATGTCGCAGTAGATATGCGCCGTTCATCCCGCACCTTCGGCCACTGGGTCGGCGCCCGGCTCTCGGCGCAAAACAAACACCAGCTCTGGGTGCCCGAAGGTTTCGCCCACGGGTTCTTCGTATTGTCCGAACAGGCGGAATTCTTGTACAAGACAACTGCCTACTACGCTCCTCAGTTTGAACGTTGCCTGGCTTGGGATGACCCGACAGTCGGCATTCAATGGCCCATCGAACAGCCGCAGTTGTCAGATAAAGACCGCCTCGGTAAAGCGCTGGAAGACTTGGAATGTTTTGACTGAGCGGGAGAGGCGCTTGCCATTCTGATTTTTTTTCACGATGACAACTTTTTCGCCGCTTGGTCGACCTGGCATGCGGCTGAAATCCAGAGGCCGGACAAGAAGTCCATGAAAGCGGAAGCAAGCTTATGACTATTTTGGTAACAGGCGGCGCAGGTTTCATCGGCGCCAACTTCGTCCTGGACTGGCTGGCCGGCTCTGACGAGCCCGTGGTCAACCTCGACAAACTCACCTACGCAGGCAACCTGCAAACGCTGAGCAGCCTGCAAGGCGACCAGCGCCACATCTTTGTGCACGGCGACATCGGCGACGCTGAACTGGTCGCACGTCTGCTCAAGGAGCACCAACCACGCGCCATCGTCAACTTCGCCGCCGAGTCCCACGTCGACCGCTCGATCCACGGCCCGGAAGACTTCATCGAAACCAACATCGTCGGCACCTTCCGCCTGCTGGAAGCCGTACGCGCCTACTGGGGTGGCCTGGCTGAGCCGGCACGCCAAGCGTTTCGCTTCCTGCACGTGTCCACCGACGAAGTGTACGGTTCGCTGGCCGCCGACGAGCCTGCGTTCACCGAAACCCACCAGTACCAGCCCAACAGCCCATACTCGGCCAGCAAGGCTGCCAGCGACCACCTGGTGCGCTCCTACCACCACACCTACGGGCTGCCGGTGCTGACCACCAACTGCTCGAACAACTACGGCCCTTACCACTTCCCGGAAAAGCTCATCCCGCTGATGATCGTCAACGCTTTGGCCGGCAAGCCGCTGCCGGTGTACGGCGATGGCCAGCAGATCCGCGACTGGCTGTATGTGAAAGATCACTGCAGCGCCATCCGGCGGGTGCTGGAAGCCGGCAAAACCGGTGAGGTTTACAACGTGGGCGGCTGGAACGAGAAGCCCAACCTGGAAATCGTCAACCGCGTGTGCGCGTTGCTGGACGAATTGCGTCCGCGTGACGACGGCAAACCCTACGCCGAGCAGATCACCTACGTCACTGACCGCCCCGGCCACGATCGCCGCTACGCGATTGACGCGCGTAAACTGGAGCGCGAGTTGGGCTGGAAGCCAGCCGAAACCTTTGAAACCGGCATTCGCAAGACCGTGGCCTGGTACCTCGACAACCAGGAATGGGTGCAGAACGTACAATCTGGCAGCTACCGCGACTGGGTAGAGAAGAACTACGCAGGGCGCTCGGCATGAGGGTTCTGCTACTGGGCAAAGATGGTCAGGTAGGCTGGGAGCTGCAGCGTAGCCTGGCGCCGCTTGGTCAGGTGCTGGCGCTGAGCTCGCGCAGCCAGGCCCATTGTGGTGACCTGACGAACCTTTCTGGTCTGGCCGAAACCGTGCGCAGCTTCGCCCCTGATGTAATCGTCAATGCTGCCGCCTACACCGCCGTGGACAAGGCTGAAAGCGAACGCGAACAAGCGTTCAAGGTGAACGCCGAAGCCGTGGGTGTGCTGGCTCGCGCTGCTGCCGAGTGCGGCGCGTTGCTGGTGCATTACTCCACCGACTACGTGTTCCCTGGCGGGGGTAACCGTCCGTGGCGGGAAGACGATGAGACCGGCCCGCTGAACACCTATGGCGAAAGCAAGCTGGCCGGTGAGCAAGCCATCCAGGCAGCCGGCTGCCAGTACCTGGTCTTCCGTACCTGCTGGGTCTATGCGGCACGTGGCAATAATTTCGCCAAGACCATGCTGCGGCTGGCTGCGGAGCGTGACAGCCTGGGGGTGATCGACGACCAGTACGGTGCGCCTACCGGTGCTGAGCTGATCGCCGACATCACCGCGCATGCTATTGCCGCCACCCGCGCCAACCCGGCCCTGGTTGGCTTGTACCACCTGGCGGCAGGCGGCGAAACCACCTGGTGTGGCTATGCACGTTATGTACTCGAGCAGGCCGCCGCCCAAGGTGTGCAGTTGAAAGCTCATGCCGAGCAGGTCAAGCCGTTGACCACCGATGCCTATCCGACCCCGGCCAAGCGGCCGGCCAACTCGCGTCTGGATACCCATAAACTGCAGGAAGCCTTTTCCCTGAACTTGCCAGACTGGCGTGTGGGGGTGGCTCGCATGCTCACGGAAATACACGAGAAATGACCATCATGAAGCGTAAAGGCATCATCCTGGCAGGCGGGTCGGGTACCCGACTGCACCCCGCGACACTGGCAATCTCCAAGCAGCTGTTGCCGGTGTACGACAAACCGATGATCTACTACCCGCTGACCACGCTGATGCTGGCGGGCATCCGGGACATCCTGATCATCTCCACACCGCAAGACACCCCGCGCTTCGAGCAACTGCTGGGTGATGGTCATCAGTGGGGCATCAACCTCACCTACGCCGTGCAAGCCTCGCCAGATGGCCTGGCGCAGGCGTTTCTGATCGGTGAGAGCTTCATCGGCAATGATTTGTCCGCGTTGGTGCTGGGCGACAACATCTATTACGGCCATGATTTCCAGGCGCTGCTGGGCAATGCCATGGAGCGTAGCGAAGGGGCGAGTGTATTCGCCTATCATGTTCAGGACCCCGAGCGTTATGGCGTTGTGGAGTTCGATGTACAGGGCAAAGCGATTAGCCTGGAAGAGAAACCGGCCAAGCCCAAGTCCAATTACGCGGTCACCGGGTTGTATTTCTACGACAAGGACGTGGTTGAGATTGCCAAGGGCATCAAGCCGTCGCCACGTGGTGAACTGGAAATTACCGACCTGAACCGCTTCTATCTGGAGCAGGGGCGTTTGTCGGTGGAGATCATGGGGCGTGGTTACGCCTGGCTGGACACCGGCACCCATGATTCACTGCTGGAGGCCAGTGGCTATATCGCGACCATTGAACGCCGTCAGGGTTTGAAAGTAGCGTGCCCTGAGGAAGTGGCGTACCGCCAGGGCTGGGTTGACGCCCAGCAATTGGAAAAGCTGGCTGCACCGTTGGCCAAGAATGGTTATGGCCAGTATCTGCTGCGCTTGATTCAAGACAAGGTTTATTGAGGGAACAACCTCGGGAGGCGGAACCGCCATGCTCGGGCGGTTCAACCCGCGAAGGGACGGGCCTGCTGGCCAATCTCCACCCGCTGTTCAGCGTTGCCGGCGCTACCGTATTCGCGGGTAAACCCGCTCCTACACACGCATCGAGGGCGGCACAGGCCGCTGTAGGAGCGGGTTCACCCGCGAAAGGGCCGGCCCTGCTGGCCAATCTCCTCCGGCCATTCACCGTCGCAGCCGCCATCGTATTCGCGGGTAAACCCGCTCCTACACACGCATCGAGGGCGGCACAGGCCGCTGTAGGAGCGGGTTCACCCGCGAAAGGGCCGGCCCTGCTGGCCAATCTCCCCCCGCCGTTCACCGTCGCAGCCGCCACCGTATTCGCGGGTAAACCCGCTCCTACGCCGATCCGTGAACCATCCCTCACCCCAGGGTTTTCCCACCCCGGCAACCCGCGTATCATCCGCATACACAAATCTGAACATTCCCACGCGAGTCCCAGACCATGAGTCTTGCGCCCGGTGCGTGCATGGCAGTTTCAGGTACCCAGACAATCATCAGTGACATATAACGACTGGCCAGTTTCGTGGCCGGGCCAGGCATGCCGGCTGTCCGACGGATGGGACGGTGCCCGATGAGATTTGAAGGAATAGGTTTTGATCAAGCGTAGAAAGGTTGCAATCGTTGGTTGTGCGTACCGTTTTCCTGGCTCTTCCAATGCGGGCTTCTGGCAAAACCTGATGGAGGGCCGCGACCTGGTGACCCAGGTTGACCCGTCGCGTTGGAACAAACGCGAGTTCCTGCACCCGGACAAGGCCAGCCCTGCAACCAGCTACACCTTCGCCTCAGGCACCTTGGGTGATATCAGCGCTTTCGACGCTGGCTTCTTCAGCATCTCGCCGCGTGAAGCCGCGATGATGGACCCACAGCAGCGCATGCTGCTGGAAATGTGCTGGGAAACCTTCGAAAACGCCGGGGTCAAGCCGTCCAGCCTGCGTGGCAGCAACTGTGGCGTGTACCTGGGCATCGCCGGTGTCGAGCAGTCCTACCGCCTGCTCGAGGACCTGTCGGCCATCGATGGCGCCACGGCGACCGGCAACACCATGAGTATCGCGGCCAACCGCCTGTCGTTTTTCTACGACCTGCGTGGCCCAAGCATGGCCATCGACACCGCCTGCTCGTCGTCGCTGGTGGCCTTCCACCAGGCGTGCCAGGCCATCCTCAGCGGTGATGTCGACCAAGCCGTGACGGGCGGTATCAGCCTGCACATGCACCCGTTCGGTTTCATGATCTTTGCCAAGGCGACCATGCTGTCGCGCACCGGGCGCTGCCAGTCGTTCGACGAAAACGGTGACGGTTACGCCCGCTCCGAAGGCGGCGGGTTGTTCCTGCTCAAGGACTATGACCAGGCAGTGGCCGACGGAAACACCATTTTGGCGGTGGTGGCGGCCAGTGCGGTGAACACCGACGGGCGCAAGTCCAGCCTGACCCTGCCCAATGCCGAGGCCCAGGCGGCGTTGCTCAAGCGCGCCTACACCCAGGCCGGCATCGCCCCCGAGCAGTTGGACTACCTGGAGGCCCACGGCACCGGTACCGCTGTGGGGGACCCAATCGAAACCCGCGCCATCGGCGAGGCGCTGGGCCAGGCGCGCGGCGCCGGCAACCCGCTGCCAATCGGCTCGGTGAAAAGCAACCTCGGGCACCTTGAAGCCGCCTCTGGCGTGGCTGGCCTGATGAAGGCACTGAACTGCCTGGCTGAGCGTACCGTGCCCGCTACCATTGGCGTGCAGGCGCTCAACCCGAACATCGCGTTCGCCGACCTCAACCTGCAGGTGGTCACCGAGCCTCTGCCGCTGAAAGCCGATGGCCAGTTGACCGTGGGGGTGAACTCGTTCGGCTTTGGCGGCGCCAACGCCCATGTCATCCTGCAAAGCCCCGAGCCACAGGCGCCGGTAGCGCAAGCGGCCAGCGCCCGGCGCGTGCCGTTACTGCTCAGTGCCAAGAGCGAAGAAGGCCTGCGCGCAACCGCAGAGCGCTTTGCCGCCTACCTGGCCGGGCAGCCGCAGGCCGACTATTACGATGTGGCCTACCAGGCGATGTTCCGTCGCGATGCGCACAGCCATCGCCTGCTGCTGGTTTGCGACACTGCAGCCGAAGCTGCCCAGGCGCTGGACGACTATGCCCAGGACCCGACCCTCAGCGAACTGAGCGCAGTGCTGGAGGCAGGCCAGGCCCTCGACGGCGCCTCGGCACCGGTATTTGTCTATTCCGGCAACGGCTCGCAATGGCAGGGCATGGGCCGGGCGATGCTCGACCAGCCGCTGTTCGCCGCCGCCGTGGATGAAGTGGACGCGTTGTTCCAGCCTTTGGCGGGCTACTCGCTGCGCGCCGAGCTGCTGGGTGACAACGGCGAAGGCCGTTATGCACGTACCGAAATTGCCCAGCCTGCGCTGTTTGCCCTGCAAGTGGCGGTTACCAAAGTGCTGGCTGCCGAAGGCATCCACCCGGTGGCGGTGATTGGCCACAGTGTGGGTGAAGTGGCCGCGGCCTGGGCCAGCGGCGCGTTGAGCCTGGAGGACGCCACCCAGGTCATCTACCACCGCAGCCGCCTGCAGGGCCTGACCCGTGGTACCGGTAAGATGACGGCGGTCGGCCTCTCGGGTGAAGCCACGGCGCAGCTGATTGCCGAACTGAAACTGGACGGCCGCCTGGTGGTGGCGGGCGAGAACAGCGCCCGCGGCGCCACTGTGGCCGGTGAGGTCGACGCCCTGGCACTGCTGGAGGCGGCCCTGGAAGAGCGCCAGGTATTCGCCCGTCGCCTGGACCTGGACTACGCCTTCCACTCGCCGGCCATGGACCCGATCAAGCAAGCGGTTATCGACGACCTCGCGCATATCCGCCCGCAGGCTACGAAGATTCCGTTCTACTCCACTGTTGTTGGTGGCCAGTTGAACGGCGAACGCCTGGACAGCCAGTACTGGTGGCAGAACATTCGCTTCCCGGTGCTGTTCCAGGGCGCGCTGGCTGCCTTGGTACGCAATGGCCTTAACCTGTTCGTCGAAGTGGGCCCGCATGCGATTCTGCGCAGCTACGTCAGCGATGTGCTGGTCGAGTGCGAACAACCGGGGCAGGTGATTGGCACCCTCAAGCGCAACGACCACAGTCCGCTGCTGCTGGAACGTACCGTAGCTCGCCTGCAGATTGCCGCCGTGGAGCCACAGTGGCAGGCACGCTTCCCGGTGACGGGGCGCCCGCTGCGCCTGCCTAACTACGCCTGGCAGCGCGATCACTTCAGCTTGCCGGTCACTGCCGAGGCCTATGGCCCGCTGAGCCACGAGCGCGTGCACCCGTTGCTGGGTTACCCGGTAACAGACCAGGCGCTGACCTGGGAAAACCGCCTGGATACCCAGCAGTATCCGACCCTGGCCGACCACAAGGTGGGTGAGTCGGTACTGTTCCCGGGTGCAGGCTTTACCGAGCTGGCCCTGGCGGTGGCGCAACTGCACCAGCCGGGCGAGTTCGTCGATATCGAAGAGCTGGAAATCCACAACCCTCTGCTGCTGAGCAGCGAGGTCAGCAAGAAAGTGCGCGTGCAGGTGGAAGAGGCCGATGGCACATTGCGCATCAGCTCGCGCACGGTGATGCAACGCGAAGACTGGGTACAGCACGTGGTCGCACGCTTGCCGGGCGAAGCGCGCGGTGTGTTGCTGGACACCCGGGCACCGGCGTTGCCAGCCCGCCCGGCAGACTTCACCGGCGAGCAGCACCTGGCAATGACCTGCGCGGTTGGCCTGAACTACGGCCCCGCTTACCAGACGGTGGCCGCAGCCTGGGTGGAAGGGGAGCGCGTGCTGGCTCAGTTGGTCGTGCCTGCTGCCATCGAACACGAACTGGCAAGCCTGCACCTGCACCCGGCGTTGCTGGATGGTGCCTTCCAGCTGATTACCGAGCTGCTGGCCAGCCGCCAGGGGCATGACGATGGCCTGGCGTTCATCCCCGTCAAGCTTGGGCGCATTGCCTTTACCAATGCTGGTGGTGTGCCGGTGCTGGCCGAGGTGCGCCAGCGCAAGCGCACCGCGCATTCGCTGCTGGTCGACTTCACCCTGTTCGATGCCAGCGGCGCTGCCGTGCTGGCAATCAAGGATGCGCGCATGCGTGCCGTGCGCCTGCAGTACGACCGCAGTGGCGATATCAAGCGTATGGGCCATGTGGGGCAGGCCGCGCCAGGCGCAGTTGTGCCTGTGCAGCGTAACGCCGTGGCCTGCTCGCCGCTGGCTGAGGCCTTGCAGTGCCTGGCCGACGAGCCGGCACAGGTGCGTTACCTGAATGAAGTGGAGCCACTGCTGGATGTGCTGTGCAGCAGCTTTGTCCTCGATGCGGTGGAACAGGCCGGCGGCCGCATCAGTGCCGAGCAGGTCGCGCAGTGGTCGCAGGGCCAGGGCGACTTCCTGGCGATGCTGTTGCGCCATGCCGAGCACGACGGCAGCCTGCAGCGTAGCGCGGACGGCAGCTGGCAATTGGTCGACCAGGGCGAGCGCCCGACCTCGCAGGCTATCTGGCAAGAGCTGTTCAGAAGCTACCCCGAGTACTTCCAGATTATCCATTCCGTGGGCCGTATCGGCCGTCATCTGTCGGCGTTGCTGGATGGCAGCCAGGCCTTCGACACCCTGCAGCCGCGCGAAACCAGCGGCGCCAGCCTGGCGCGCCTGGTGCTGGGTGCGGCAGGGCAGCAGCACCTGCTCAGCGGCATTGGTCAGACCTTGGCCGCGCGCCTGGCGCAACTGCCGCCCGGCCAGCGCCTGCGGGTGCTGGAATTCGGCTTCGGTGGCGCTTCGTTTGCCGAGCTGTTGTACGCCGGTCTGGATTTCGATCGCCTCGATTATGCCTACTGCGTCGCCGAGCCCGAGCTTGAGCAGCGCCTGCGTGACGATTGCCCGGCGTTGGAGGTACTTGGCCTGGAGCAACTGGCCGAAGCCGGTACGTTCGACTGGGTGCTGGTGCCTACCGACTTCGGCCCCCTTGGTACGGTGGGTGACGCCCTGCGCCTGGCCAGTGGCCAGCTCAACCCGCACGGCCAGTTGGCGCTGCTTGGGCAGTACCCGGCGCGCTGGGCCGATTTCGTCTTCGGTGCCCAGCCAGATTGGTGGCTGGCCGGCCCGCAGCAGGCGTTGTCGCGCCAGCAAGGCCCGGCGTTCTGGAGCCACGAGCTGCAGCGGCATGGCCTGACCGCGTTGCGCACGCTGGAGGCGTTGCCGGGTAACGCCTGTGGTAGCTACCTGTTGCTGGCGGACAAGCCCGCCGGTGCCGACACTGTCGCACCCGTGGCAGTGCAGCGCTGGGCCGTACTCGCCGAAGCAGGGCAGGGCGCTGCCCTGCGCCTGGCACAGCAACTGCGCGCCCAGGGCCAGCAGGTTGACCTGTTGCAGCCGGGTGACGCCCAGGCGCTGGCGGCCCAGCTTGGCGCCTTTGCCCAGCCCCCTGAGCATGTGCTGCACCTGGCTGGTTTCGACAGCGGCACAGGCCTCGATGGCCAGGCCGAGCGCTGCATGCAAGCGGCCGCGCTGGTGCAGGCCTGTGAGTCGCTGACGATCGCCCCGCAGTGCTGGCTGTTCAGCCGTGGCGCTGCCGAGCACCTGTACAGCGTCGACACCGCCGCTGAGGTTGCGGCCATCGGCGACGCCGCCTTGTGGGGCTTTGGCCGCACCCTGGCCAACGAATCCCCGCACTGTCGTATTCGCCTGCTCGATCTGGCCCACGCGGCAGCGGTCGAGCTGGCGGTACCTGCGTTGCTGCACGCCGACAGCGAAACCGAGCTGGCCCTGGACGCCGAAGGCCGTCGCTACGTGCCGCGCCTGCGCGTGCTGGCCGACCAGCCGCGCCGCGCAGTGGGCGATGCGCAGTGGGTGTGCCTGGGCTTCGACCTGCCGGGCCAGCTGCGCAACCTGCGCTGGGAAGTGCGTGAGCCGCGTCAACCGGCGGCGGATGAGCTGGACATTCAGGTGCGCGCGACGGGCCTTAACTTCCGTGACGTGATGTTCGCCCTCGGCCTGCTGTCGGATGAAGCCATCGAAAACGGCTTCTCCGGCCCTACCCTGGGCTTCGAATTTGCCGGTGTGGTGCAGGGCAAAGGCGCCGAGGCAGTGGGCGACTTCGCCCCGGGTGACCGTGTGGTGGGCTTTGGCCCCTGCAGCTTCGCCAACCGCCTGGTCACCAACGCCAACGCCGTTGCACGCATCCCCGAAGGGATGTCGTTCGAAGCGGCGGCCACCATTCCGAGTACCTTCTTCACCGTGTACTACGCGCTGCATCACTTGGCGCGCCTGGAGCCGGGCGAGAAGGTGCTGATCCACGGCGCTGCCGGTGGCGTGGGCATCGCGGCCATCCAGATCGCCAAATGGCTGGGCGCAGAAATTCACGCCACCGCAGGCAGCGACGAGAAGCGCGACTTCCTGCGCCTGCTGGGCGTCAGCCACATCTACGACTCCCGTTCGCTGGCGTATGCCGACCAGGTGCTGGCAGCCACCGGTGGGCGTGGCGTGGACGTGGTGCTCAATTCGCTGGCCGGTGAGGCCATCAACCGCAACCTGCAGGTGCTGAAGCCGTTTGGTCGCTTCCTGGAGCTGGGCAAGCGCGACTTCTACCAGAACACCCGTATTGGCTTGCGCCCGTTCCGCAACAACATCAGCTATTTCGGTATCGACGCTGACCAACTGATGAGCGAGCGCCCCGCGCTCACCCGCCGCCTGTTCGCCGAAATGATGGAGCTGTTCGAGCAGGGCATCCTGCACCCGTTGCCGTTCCGCGAGTTCGACGCCAACCAGGTGGTCGAGGCCTACCGTTACATGCAGCAGGCGCGGCAGATTGGCAAGGTCGTGGTGACGTACGCCAACCCGATCCAGCAAACCGTCGACACCCGCGTGCAGCCGGTGCGGGCATTGCAGCTTGCCGCCGATGCCAGCTACCTGGTCACCGGTGGCCTGGGTGGCTTTGGCTTGCGTACTGCGCAGTGGCTGATCGAAAAAGGTGCCCGTCACCTGGTGTTGCTGGGCCGTCGTGGCCCGGCCAGTGAAGAGGCCCAACCGCAGCTGGCGTTGTGGCACGCCCAAGGTATCGATGTGCAGGCCGTGGCGTGCGACATCACCGACCGTGAGCAACTGCGCGGGGTGTTTGATCGCATTGCCGCCAGCCCATGGCCACTGCGTGGGCTGGTGCATGCCGCGACGGTGATCGACGACAGCCTGATCCGCAACCTTGACGGTGACCAGTTGCGTCGCGTGCTGGAGCCCAAGGCCAAGGGCGCGCAGTACCTGCATGAGCTGGCCCAAGGCCTGGCGCTGGACTTCTTCGTGATGTTCTCCTCGGCCACCACCTTGTTCGGCAACCCTGGCCAAGCCAACTACGTGGCGGCCAACCACTGGCTCGAAGCCCTTGCGCGGCACCGTCGTGCTCAGGGCCAGGCAGCCACCGCCGTGCTGTGGGGCGCCATCGACGATGTCGGTTTCCTGGCGCGCAACAGCCAGATCAAGGACGCCCTGCAGAGCCGCATGGGGGGCTCGGCGCTGCGTGCTGAGGCAGCCTTGGCACAGCTCGAGGCCATGCTGTTGCAGGGTGATAACGGCCATGGCGTGCTGGAGCTGGACTTCAAGGCCCTGGCGCGCTTCCTGCCGAGCGCCACTACACCGCGCTTCAGCGAACTGGCCCGTGCCTATGGCGGCGACCATGAGGATGAAGGTGGCGGTGAGGACATCCAGCGCATGCTGGAGGAGCTTGACGATGGCGAACTGCTCGAACGCTTCGTAGACATGCTCAAGCACGAGGTGTGCGAGATTTTGCGCCTGCCGCCCGCACGCCTGGATGCCCAGCGCCCGCTGCAGGAAATGGGGCTCGATTCGTTGATGAGCGTTGAGTTGGTGGTGGCGCTGGAGGAGCGTTTCGGTATTCGCCTGCCGGTGATGGAACTGAGCGACAGCTCCAGCATCGACAAGCTTGCCGTACGCTTGCTGGAGCTGCTGCGCGGTGAGGCGAGCAGCGGCGAAGAGCAACTGGCGCAGAATGTGCTTGCCCGCCATGGCAGCGAGCACAGTGCCGAAGAGTTGGCGCAGTTGAACGCAGCCTTGGCCGACAGCAACGCGGCACCCAACCGATTGATTGATTAAGAGTGCCAGATGACAGCCAGAACCCCGACCGGCCTTGGTGGTGATGCCAAGCAACGCCTGATCCAGCAAGCCCTCGCCCGGCGCCGCCATGTGGCTGCCGAGGGCGAGCAGGGCGCCACCCTGGAGCAGGTACAGCAGGCTGCCCTGAAGGTGCCCGAAGCGCACTATCGCTTTGATCAGCACCCGGGGTACCAGCAACTGCGGGTAATCCAGCAAAGCGCCATGCAGCTGGGCGTGAGCAACCCGTTCTTCCGTATGCACCAGGGCACCGCCGGCGCCCAGACGCAGATTGGCGAGCGCGAGTACCTCAACTTCGCCAGTTACAACTACCTGGGTTACTCCGGCCACCCGACCGTGGCCGAAGCGGCCAAGGCTGCGATTGACCGCTACGGCACCTCGGTGTCGGCCAGCCGCCCCGTTTCTGGCGACCGCCCGCTGCACCGCGAGCTCGAGCGCGAACTGGCCCGCCTGTATGAGGTGGACGATGCGGTGGTGATGGTCAGCGGCCACGCCACCAACGTCACCACCATCGGCTACCTGTTCGGGCCACGCGACCTGGTGGTGCATGACGAGCTGATTCACAACAGCGTGTTGCAGGGTATCCAGCTGTCGGGTGCCCGCCGTCTGAGTTTTGCCCACAACGACTGGCAGGCGCTGGATCGCCTGCTGGGCGAGCAACGCCAGCACTTCGAGCGGGTGCTGGTGGTGGTGGAAGGCATCTACAGCATGGACGGTGATTACCCTGAGCTGCCCCGGTTCGTCGAGCTCAAGCATAAGCACAAGGTTTTCCTGATGGTGGATGAAGCCCATTCGCTGGGGGTGATGGGTGCGACGGGCAAAGGTATTCGTGAGCATTTTGGGTTGGCTGGCGATGACGTCGACATCTGGATGGGGACCTTGAGCAAGACCCTGGCCAGTTGCGGCGGGTACATTGCGGGCCGCACGGCACTGATCGAGCACCTGAAGTTTCTGGCGCCGGGCTTCTTGTACAGTGTTGGCATGCCGCCGGCGGTCACGGCCTCTGCGTTGGCAGCGTTGAAGCTGCTGGCTGCAGACAGCGAGCGGGTAGCGCAAGTGCAGGCGCGGGGGGAGCTGTTCCTGCGCCTGGCGCGTGAAGCAGGGTTGGACACGGCGACCAGTACCGGGTTGGCGGTGATCCCGGTGATTACCGGCAGTTCGTTCAAGGCCGGCCGTTTGTCCAGCGCCCTGTTCGAGCGTGGCATCAATGCCCAGCCGATCCTGTACCCGGCGGTGCCGGAGCATTCGGCGCGGGTGCGGTTTTTTGTGTCTTGCGAGCATACGGAAGAGCAGATCAGGCATACCGTTGCGGTGGTGGCGCAGGAGATGGCGCGGCTGGGGTGAGGGCCACGCTTACAGCCAGATGGCATCCCAGTGTGGGTATTCGCCGACATTGGGTGCCAGGCCGGCCCTGACCGGGTTGGCAATGATGTACCGAGCGCTGTTGAGCAGGTCATCATCCTTGCGCATGGCGCGATCGCAGTAGCCGGCCTGCCAGATCGGGGTGGCTGTTACACCAGCCTTGTGCAAGGCATGGCTGGACCTTGATTTGAAGCGGCGCATCAACGTGGCCAGCGTCACCTGTTTCAGTTCTATCAGCCAGTGCACATGGTCGGGCATGACCACCCAGGCCAGCGTGGCGCAGCTGTTTTCCCGGTCTGCCTGGCGCAGGTGATTGACCACCAGCCTGGCCAGGTTGAAGTTGTGAAACAGGGGGCGGCGCTGGTGGGTGACGGTTGTCAGCATGTATAGCCTGCCGGGGTGTGAAACCCGATGGCGGCGCAGATGGTGGGCGTGGGCGTAGTGCATGGGGTCATCCTTGAGGCTTCGATAGTTCGAGCCAGCGTAGACGCCCTCCTGGCGCCAGCAGCGATTCAACCATTGCAGAATGTGCCCACCGACCAAGGGGGGGACGGTGATTGGCCAGGGATATTGGCCAGCAGGCCCGGCCCTTTCGCGGGTTCACCCGCGAATACGGTGGCGGCAGCAACGGTGAACGGCCAGGGACATTGGCCCGCAGGCCCGGCCCTTTCGCGGGTAAACCCGCTCCTACGCGACGGCCTGCGTCCAGCCACCGGGCCGGGGACTGGGCGTGGGTCAGATATGCGGTGCCTCATACGCATTCAACTGTTCCACAAACCGCCAATGGCTCTTCTTGCCAAACCCCATCAACCGCTTCAACCGGATATCCCAACGCATGTGGTGGTTGGCAATCCATGGCAATGCAAACAGGTGCGCCCCGCGCCAGGGGATGAACGGGTTACGCCGCAGGCTGGCATAAATCTCGACGCGGTGGCTGGCCTGATGGCTCGCACAGCGGGCATGGAAACCAGACGTGTCCGCCACCACCAAGGTGTTGGCTGGCACCGCAAAGCGACGGGGCGGCGGCAAGCCGAGGGCCGCCAGTTCGGGCTCGTCGATGCGGAACGAACCCTCACGGTGCATCTGCTCGCCGGAGCGCGCCGCCCCCAGGCTTTGACGGTACTCCCAGGCCAAACGCTCCGGCGTCAGGCGGTGCGACCCCGGCACATAACTGAACGGCCCTTGGTCATCCGCCACATCGTCCAGGAACAACCACGCCTTCGCCGTGGGGTGGAAGGTGTCGGCATGCAGGCGGGTCTGCGGGTCCTGGTCGGCATTGGCGGCGTCGATCACGATCGACTGCAGCTGGTAGGTAATGCCACCGGTATTGGACGACGCATAGGCAATCAGGTCGCGCACCCCACGGTCCGCCACAAACGCCGCACTGGCCGGGTTTTGCGCCAGCACGTCCTGGTCAAGGCTGACCCGGCGGGTAACCGCGCGGCCCTGGCGCATTTCCCAGCCGGTGCTGCGCAATGCACCCAGCTCGGCGCGCAAGGCCGCAAACTGCTCGGCAGGCAGGGCGTTTTCACGAATGAAAAAACCGTTCTGCTCAAAATGCGCGCGCTCACCGGCATCCAGCCGCGAGGCCAGCGCATTGCGACGGTAACCTGCCATGGCCATCGCCAGCTGACGACGCTGCACATGCAGGCCCAAGGCATTGAGCCGGGCACTGCCCAGCACCGGGTTGTTCTCGAACGACTTGGCATGGGTAGCCAACTGCAGGCAATGCCAGGGGAGTGCCGCGTAACGGCCGATGTCCTTGATCGAAACAGGCATGATCTAGTCCTTTGATGGGGCCAATGGCCGGCCACAGCCGAGCATGGTCCGGGTATAGTTGAGCAACGGCGCCACTCGTCGATAGGCCACCGGCGCCGGGTGGGGCGCGCTGAGGCAGGCGAGGGCGTGCCAGGCATCGCAGGGCAGGTCTTGCTGGACGTCGGCATAGCGCGCATAGCGCAACAAGGCGCCGGCTACCAACTGGTCCAGGGTTAAGCGCCGGGTGCGGCGGGGCAAGGGCTGATGGTCCTCGGTCAGGCCCCAGCCGGCATAGAATGGCGTGCCATAGGTGACCACCGGCAGCCCGCGCAGCAAGGCCTCGAAACCGGCGGTGGAACTGAGCGTATGCAGCGCATCGACCTGGCCATACAGGCTGGCGATGTCCACACCCGCCAGTACCTGATCGGCCAGCCCCACCAGCTGTGCCGGGGCGATGTGCCCGCGGCGCTTGCCGGCTTCCACGTCGGGGTGCGGCTTGTACAGAATCCAGGCATCCGGCAACCGCGCGCGCACCTGTTGCAGCAGCCGCAGGTTGCACCCGGCACCGCCACCGCTGCACAGCGCCGAGGCATCATCCTCGACCTGGCCCACCACCAGTACCCGCCGCTGCCCCGGCTGCCCTAGCAGCGCCGGGCGCACATTGCTGCGCAGGTTGAACTTGCTGGTGCCGCTGGCAACGATCTGCGCCCGCAAGCGCGCCGCTTCGGCCAGGCATGGGGCGTCAAATTCGCCATGCTGCAACAGCTGCTCCAGGTCGCTGGCAGACTGCGCATCGTAATGAATGCCACCCCGGTCCAGCACCAGTGACAGCGCCGGGCTGTTGGTCGCCCCCAACCCCGTGGAGCGCAAGAAACCATCCTCGACCCGCCACACTGGCACCCCCGCCTGGCGCGCACGTTCGGCCAGGCCGGCCGGCTCGCGCGCAGCCCATACCAGCAGCCGACCCTGTTCGGCCGCTACCTGGCTTATCAGTTGCGGGCTGTCCACGCTGAAGCGCAGCTGCCCCCAACGGCTTGCGAAAAAACGCCGGATGTTGTGCTGCTTGTGCCGCTTCACGCCCAGCACCGTGGTGGGGCCGGCAAACGCAGCATCGCGGGCTTTCTTGCTGGCCAATTGGCGGGCAACGGTCAAGGCATCGGTCAACTGGCCGCTCAATGGGTCGACATAACGGCAGTAACGCACATAGGCCGCCGCCACCAGTTGCACAAGGTCTGGCCGTGACTGCCGGCGAGCAATGGCCATGCGGTCATCGGTCAGCCCCCAGCCCGCGTAGAACGGCAGCCCGAAGCAGGTGACCGGCACGCCCTGGATCAACGCCTCCAGCCCGGCCTGGCTAGTGCCCACGTACACGCGCCGGGCACGCCGGGCCAGTGACGCCCAGGCTACCGGCCGCGCCTCCAGCGTTACCCCGCGGGCCCGCGCGGCATCCAGCAGGCAACTGGGCTTTTGCCCGCCCAGGCAGTCCGGGTGAATGCGCACGCGCACGTCGGCATCCGGGTTTTCTGCCAGGGCCTCATCCAGCATTCGCACATAGTCGGCTTCGCATAGCCCGCCGCCCGGGATTGAATAATCCCCGGCAGTTTGGTCCACCACCAGCACCAGCGGCCGCTCGCGGCCCAGCGGGTCGTCGTCGGGCAGGTCCTGGGCGTTGTTGTACTTGCCGATGCCGCTGCTGCGCATCAAGGCAATCAGTTCGCGGGCGCAATTGAGCTCGTATGCGCTGAGCGCCTCGGGCTGCTGCAGGATGTTTTCCAGCAGCGAAGGGCGGTCGGCCAGGTAGTGGATGCCTACCGGGTCGACCACCATGGACATCGGCGTATCGCCCTCGATGCCCAGCGAAGAAGAACGCAAAAAGCCGTCTTCCAGCGCAATGTAGGGCAGCCCCCAGCGCTGGCACAGCACCCGGGCATGGGCCGACGACTGCTTGTAGCCGATACCGGCAATGGCCTTGAGCCCCTTGGGCGCCTTGCGGCCACGGCGCCACAGCCAGAAGGGCGGGCCTTCCGGGCCGAGGAACTGCGGCAGGTGCAGGACCTTCCAGGCCACCCATTGCGACATGATGCCGACCCAGCCGGTGCCGTCTACCAGGGCATCGGGTGGCGAGTAACCTTCGGGCGGGTGGGGTACAAAGGGAGGCGTGTTGTGCATTACACGGCCCGCCACATGTTGCGCACCGGCGGGAACGGCACCCAGCGCTTGCGGCGCAGGGCAAAGCCATTATGCAGGTACAGGTGCTGCGCCCGATGATTGCTCAGCGGCACCTCCAGCTCTACCTGGGTAAAGCCCTGGCCGGCGGCGTGCGCGCAGCACGCCTGCACCAGCGCCGAGCCTACGCCGTGCTGGCGTGCGGCCTTGCTGACCCGCAGCCCGTACAGCAAGAACGGGTAGCGCCATTCGCGCAGTTCGCTCAGGCAGAACCCAATAAACCGCACCCAGCCGCTCAACAGGCCAAACTCACGCACGAACGGCCGCCAGTGCCAGGCAAACGGCCCGCGCCGGCCATGCTTGAATGCGGCAAAGCCCAGTGCCTGCTCGCCGTCGAAGGCCAGCAGCACACGGTCCCAGTGGATAGCCGACCCCAGCAAGCGATAGCGGCAGGCCGTATTGCCAATCAGGAACGCCAGCGACCCCCGCCCCTCGGTCAGCAAGCGGGCCAAGGCAGGGTCTGCGGCACGCTCCGGCGACAGGTCCGATCCCAAAACGATACGCACCACGTTGTCAGGCTACCCCGGCACTGGCCACAGGCGTGTCCTGGCAGGTTGCCGGCGCCAGGGCATGGGCCAGCAATGTGCTGGAAAGCTGCTGCACCGGCATTGGCTTGGCCCCGCAGCCAGGCTGGCGGCGGTTGGACCACACCAGGTAGTCGGTATCACCTGCGGGCGCACCAACAGCCTGGTACACCTCGGGCAAGATCGGCACATGGTCGCCAAAGAAGCACAGCAGCGCCTCGTTCGGCTGGGCCAGCAAGGTGTCGCGCAGCATGCCCAGCATGCGGTCGGCGTTGCCGATGTGCCGCAGGTAGGGCGCCAGGTCTTTCATGCCCGGTTGCAGCGGGCGGTCGAACCAGGCCGGCAGCTCGTGCGCGGCTACGCTTTCCAGGTGCAACGGGCCATGGTTTTCCATGGTGACCGCATGGATGAACAGCGGCTGTGTGCGGCCTGGCGCCTGCAGCAGCGCGCGGATTTTGTCTGCCACGGCGCAATCACCAATGAACGGCCCGGCCTTTTGCGAAGCGTTGAACGCCTTCACATCGATGAATTCATCAAAGCCCAATGCCGGCAACACCTTGTTGCGGCCATAGAAACCACCGTCGTACGGGTGGATGCAAATGGTCCGGTACCCCTGCGCCTTGAGCCTGGAGGCGATACTGGGCAGGCCTTGGCGGGCCAGCACCCGGTACGGGTTGAAGCGGTGCACGCCCAACCGGTCGGCAGGGATGCCGGTAAGGTAGGCGAACTCGGTACGCACCGTATTGGCGCCCCAGGCTGCCACCTGCAGTTTGCCCCGGGCCAGCGCCTGGCTGGCCAACAGGTCGTACTGGTCGAGCACTTGCGGGCGCACGCCAGGCCACAGCCCACGCACATCGAAGAACGACTCGCTCTGCACCGAGACCAAGTCCGGCAGCGCCCCGGCCTGGGCCGCTGTCGGCTGCGAAGAGGCCGGCACAGCCCCAACAGCAAACGGCGAGCCCAGCCCGTCCCGGTCAACCGGCGCCCGCGCCGCCCAGAAGTACCGCCACAAGCTGGCCGCCAAGCCCCAGCCACGTACATCCTGCTCGGCATCAAAGCTCGGCTTCACAGGCCGATGCCCCAGGCGCAGCAAGCCCAGGCCCAGCGCCAACGGCAGCAACGCCTCAAGCCGCGCGCCCGCCACCTCGAAGCTCAACCCCGCCCACAGGTAAACCAGAAAGCCCACCGCCAGCAGCGCGGCCTTGCCAAAGCCAAAGAACGGCAAGTACAACCGCGGGAACTTCACTGCATCGCTGAAATACTCGAAATCTGCACACACAAACGGCTCGCGCAGCGAGTGATACTTGGCGTTGCTGACCAGCACGATCAGCAGCCACAGCAGCAACACATTCACGCCACTGAACAACGGCCGCGCCGTCAGTGCATACAACAGCCCGAAGGCCACACACCACAGCCCCGCGTGCAGCAGCCAGCAATCGGCCGGGCGACGCAGGGCAGGGCGGGGAACCAGCAGGCGCTCGACCGCGACGGTCAAGCCCAGGCCGATCAAAGCGACCGGCAACATGGAAACATCAATCACTGTACTTCAACCCACGCAGGATCATCGAAGAAAGCCACTGCGGGATAAGCCCCAGCAGCCAGGTGCCCAGGTTGAGCGGGAACGGAAAGCTGATACGCGCCTGGTTCGCCGCCAGCCCGCGCTTGATACGCCTGGCCGCTTTGTCGGCGGTCCACAGAAAAGGTTTAGGCCCGGGCATTTCGAAGCACATCTTCGACTCCACATACCCCGGCACAATCACATTCACTTTTACCCCTTCCGGCGCCAGCCAGTCGCGGATGGCCTCGCCATACACCCGGATAGCGGCCTTGCTGGCGCTGTAGGTCGGTGTGACCGGCAAGCCACGCCAGCCCGCCAGCGAGCTGAACAGGGCGATCTGCCCGTCGCCACGGCTGCGCATGGCGGGCAGGGCGGCCTCGACGGTGGCCAAGGCGGCCATCACGTTCACTTCCATCAGGGCGCGGCTGTCGTCCCAGTCTTCCGCTTCGCCATTGGCGCCCACGGCGGTGTTAAGCCCTGCGCCCACCAGCACCAGGTCGGGCTGATGCTGCTCGCTTACCCGGCGCACCATGGCCCGCAGGGCGTCTAGGTCGCGCACGTCGAGGGCTTCCAGCAGCACCTGGGCACCCAGGGCGCGGCATTGTTCGGCCATTTCGGCCAGGCGGTCCTGGCGCCGGCCTTGCAAGATCAGCGTCACCCCCGGGGCGGCGTAGGCAGGCGCCAGCGCGCCACCGATACCGCCTGTGGCGCCGGTGATGAGGATGCAGCGGGGTGAGGCATGCGAACTCATAGGTATTTTTCGATTCTTGAGGTTTTCGCCATCAGCACTTCCAGGCAGTTGGCCACGGCCATGTCCATGCCGCAGGTGGTGTAGAAGCCGCCGTTGACCTGGGTGGTGTGGATGACCGTGTTGCGGAAGCGTTGAAACAGCGTGTTGTCGGGCGCTTCGGGCTGCTGCCAGAAAGCATCCAGGCCGCCCTGATGGGTTAGCCCCGGCATCGCGTAGATCGGCTCGGCCAGCGTGCAGGTAGGGCGGTGGTGCAGCAATGCAGAAGCCCCCGCGGTACTGTTGACGGTGATCATGCCGGTGATGTGCGAGAGCAGCGTAGGCATGTGCCCGCTTTCCATGAAGTCGACACGCTCGGCCACGTCGTACTGGCGCGCCAACTGCTCGGTGACCTTGCGGTAGTTGACCAGCCCAGGCGTCAACGGGTGGTTTTTCACCAGCAGGCGCGCATCGAAGGGCGCGTTGAGCGAGAACGAGTCGATCACATGCTCGATCACCTGGGTCATGTTCTGGAACGGCGAGTGGTCGCGGATTTGCGCATCGCTGTCCAGCTGCAAGGGCAGCAAAAACGTGGGGTGCCGCTCGCGGGCCACTTCGGCCACCAGCGCGTCGTCATGCACACGGGCGCGCAGCAGGCGCATGCCCTGGCGGATAAACCCGGCGTACTCCATGGCGGCGTTGAACGGGGCATGGGTGCGGTAGCGCGGGAAGCACAGCCGGTTCAGCGCGCCGCCGGCATGGTACAGCACATCGTGCGTGGCACGTGCGGCGAACGACAGCTTGAACGGGTTGCCATTCTGATAGCGCGGAATGTACTTGCCCACATCGCGGTACCACTGCGGGTCACGTGGCAAACGCGAGTTGTTGTTGACCCCGTCGCGCTCCAGCGTCACCCAATAGGGCCGAAAGTAGCCTTCCTCGAACACGTGCACGCGAATACCCGACAGCCGCGCCAGGCTCACGGCCGGGCGGTGTACCGGGCGGCAGTCGCCGAACAGCACCAGGTCGGTGATATCCAGTTGGCGGAACACCTGTGAATACCAGGCCTCCATGTCTTCCGGGGCGTGCGGGCAGGTCAGCTGCGCGCCGCCGGGGCCGTACAGGGCGTCACCGACGTTGAAGCGCACACTGTGCACTCGCTGGCCGATATCCCGCAGCCCCTTGGCAAGGCGGCTGAAGAAGGGCGAACTGACACCCTGAAGCAGCAGAAAATTGTGTGACGGGATACGCAGCAGCGGACCACGCGTCGCCCTTGCATTCAGTTGGTCGGGCGCTTCATGCCCAACAAACTGCTCAAGCGTCGTTTCAAGTCCTGCCATCGGGAGGGAGCTCCAGGCTGCGGTAAGGCGTGCCAATTTTGTAGTTCGTATAAGGTTCGTTCGGCGGTGGTGAAGCGGTTGGTCACCAGGCTTACGTAAGTGGGGTAGAGCAACAGCGTGCCCGCTACCAACTGGTCCAGCGTCAGTTGTCGGCTGCGCCGTGCCTGCACCGGTGCTTGAAGGTCCATGTCGCGGGTCAGCCCCCAGCCGGCGTAGAACGGCTGGCCATAGGTCGTCACCGGCACACCGCGTAGCAGGGCCTCGAAGCCCGACTGCGAGGTCAGCACATGCAATTCGTCGACCACTTCCAGCAATTGCTGCAGTGGCGTATCGCCGATCACTTCATCGCACCAGTGCACGGTTTGCGCTTCGTCGTCACCGCGGGCGCGCGTGCCGGCCAATACCTCTGGGTGGGGTTTGTACAACACCCACGCATCAGGGTTTTGCTCACGCACGGCGCGCAGCAGTTGCAGGTTGCTGCGGATACGGTTGCCGCCAAAGCGTATGGAGGCATCGCCCTCCACCTGGCCAGGCACCAGGATCACCCGTTGCGCATGCGAGGGGCGCTGCCAGCTGGCGCCGGGCAAGTTGTACTTGGTCAGCCCCGCCGCGCAGATGGCCAAGCGCAAAGCATGCGCGCGGGCTAACAACTGCGGGTCGAACGGCTCTTCAGCCAGGATGCGCTCCAGGCGCGAAGGCCGGGTGGCGTCGTAGTAAATACCCAGGTCATCGACCACCCACGACAACGGTCGCGCCTTGCCGGCGCCCAGGCCGACCGAGCGCAGAAAGCCGTCTTCCACCCGGTTGACGGGCAGTGGGTGGGCGCAAAGGTGAGTGTCGTGCTTGCAGCCCCAGGACACCACGGGCAAGTCTTGCGCCAGCGGTTGCTCGGGCTTGACGAAGCGAATGGCCGCGCCATTGAAAAACAGGTTTGCCAGCGGTTCTTTCCAGCGGCTGAAACCCAGCATCTGTACGGTGTTTGGCAACACGCTGCGGTGCCGCCGTTGCAGGCCCAGCCAGTTGATCAGCACCTCTGGCGTACACGGCTGACCACGTTCTGGGCAGACATAGCGCGGGTAGGCCACCAGGCTGGCATGAATCAGTTGCGCCAACGGCACAGGCTTGCGGCGTGAAGGTGCCGGCAAGCGGTCGTCGGTCAGCCCCCAGCCGGCATAGAACGGCATGCCCCAGGTGTGCACCGGTACGTCCCAAAGCAAGGCATCGAAGCCCAATTGCGACGTCATCACGAACACTGCACGCATGCGTGGCAGCAAATCGGCCGGGTGAACATTGTGGGCCAGTACCTGCACCCGCGGGTTGCCGGCCAGCGCTGCCAGGTCGAAGTGCCCGGCCTTGCGCCCGGCCACCACGTCGGGGTGCACCTTGAGCACGATGGTGCTATGCGGGTAGCGGGCCAATGCCGCCTCCAGCATGGCCCGGAAGTCGCTGGCCCCTGCACCTTGCAACGAGGCATCGCCACAGGTCTGGTCGGCCACCAGCACGCAGTCGGCCGGCAGCGCTGGCAGCTCGATGCGTGCGTCGTTGTACTTCGACACCCGTTGCTGCTGCCACAGGCTACGTAGTGCCAGGGCACGTTGGGTTTGCTCGGCGTCGAGGGGCGTGGCGATCAACTGTTCGAGGCGGGACGGCTGGGAAGCGTCGTAGTACACGCCCACGTCATCGACGATCAGCGACAGGGGCGGCTCGTCGGCGCCCAGGCCCACGGAACGGATGAAGCCGTCTTCCAGCGTGAGAACGGGTTTGCCTGCCTTGTGCGCCTCGGCCATTGCCTTGATGGCGCTTGGCTTGCGGCCCCAGGCCATTACCCAATCTGCGAGCTCGACATCGCGCACAGCACCGCTTTGCAGCGCGAATTCGGGCAGCAATGCAGGCAACGTACTGATGCGCTGGGCTCCTTTTGACAGGATCAGCAGGCGAGGGCGGGGCGAAGCGTCGTCCATATACGTGGAGCGGCATCCATTCAGCAAAGGGGCGGCACGGGCCTATAGCCCTGCGGGTCCGGTGGAAACAAAGGAGGGCGAATCTTAATACAAATTCACATTTGTAGGCGTGCCGCTGAGCAAAAATCGCGAAAAGAAATTAGACGATATGTGCAGATAATGACCTATGGCATCAAAATGACATCTGATCCCGACAAACTCCCCGAAACCGCTGCGTTCCACACCGCTGGGGAACGTAACGCACGCCTGTAGGAGCGGGTTCACCCGCGAAGCTTTTTCCCCGGCGGGTACAAAAGCTCATCTACTCCTGCTCCAGCATCCCCAGCAAATAGTGGTATTTCTCCAGCAATAACCCCATCCGGTCGCGCTCCTTGTACTCAGCGACCGTTTCTGGGCGCAAGCAATGGAACAGCGCCGTGAGGAGAAACACGTAGCGCAAGTTTCCTAGCGCCTGTTCCACATCGAAGCGCTCCGGCAGGGCTGCTCGGTACGCCTCGATGAACTCGGTCTGTGCTGCCAGGAATACCTTCATGTCCTTGCGCCGGAACAGGCTGCCCAGGTAGGCGCCGCCGTCAAAGCCTATGCGCCCAACCTTTACCTCGCTCCAGTCGATCAGATGCAATTGGCTTTTGTCGACGAAGAGATTTTTTTGCAGGTAATCCATGTGGCTGATGCAGCGCTTGCTGCGCCGTGCTTTGGCTGCCATTTTTCGGGTCAACGGCACAAATGCCTTGAAGCGCTCGGCAAGGCCTGCAAACCTTTCGTCTTCGAGCCCAAGCTTCACCAATCCAGGCAAACACCGGGAGAAATTGAAGCGGGGGCGAAGTTGGAACCATGGCCTGAAGAAATCCATGCTCCAAAGCAGAGGTGCCTTTACAAGTGGCTGCGCTTGCAGATAGTCATGGCTTAACGTCTCCAGTTCTGCAATGCCAAGCGCCAGCGGTTGGCCGATCTTGTGCATTCGTGGGGGCTTGCCGCGTACGAACTCGGTGAAGATCAAGCTTTCCCATGGTGTTTCAATAACCCCCAGGCAGGCGGGGTAGTGAAAATGTACGCTGCCGGTCAGCATGCCATCTGCGCGATGAAAGCGCGCCTCCTGGCTGCCGATGAACGCTATTTTGCGAATCGATTTTTCCACGACCTCTACAGGTTGACCGGTGCAAGGGTCCAGTAGCCGATGGTGGCGTACGTAGTTCACGAATGAAGCATTACCGCCCAGCACCTCGGTCGTAATCTCCAGCGTCTTTCCTTCCCATCGGGGGACTAGAGCTTGAAGATGGCTTTCGAGAGAGGCGCCTTGCCAGCGGTAGAGTGTTTTGCTGGCTACGTGCCGGCGTGTTGGAGGATTCATAACATCCATGTTGCCACTGTCATACGTCCAATTTGAAGCTGAGAAAGGGGGTATGCTGCTGTATGAGCGGCCTGTGTACAACGAAAAGTTACAACAGGATATTGATTTGGAAGGGGAAAAAGGGCTGAACGCCTTGTGGTTCAAGGGGTGCCGCTGGCGTCGGGCTTTGTGCAAATGCAAGCGATGCATCCCGCTTTTTTGGTGTCGTTACGCGGGAGTAGCGCCACCAGTATTTATCTGGTGGCGCCCCGAACAGCCCTAGTGACTGCATAGACAACATGTCTTCATTGATGGTCCGAAAGCTGCGATTTCCACGTCTAATCACTTAATGGTTTGCGTCGGAACGAGTTGAATGGTTAGGGCGCTCACGCGCAATCAGGCCAAGGTGGCACCTTGTATGAGGCACTTCTACGAAGTTAGTTAACTGGCTACTGGGTGTAAAAGCCTGCTGAGGATGGGGTGTGAAAAAGTAGATTAAATTTGATATCTCAATGCCATCACTGGCGCAAAGTCGGCGCTTAGTTCTCTGTTCTACTAGCGTCGCCGCCAGTCAGATTGCCCTGAGACTGGGGCTTCCGCACTATGCTTCCAGCTGTAAAAACCTTAACATTCGCGCCTTCGTATACATTCGCTGTCGTCAGGGACGAAAATGAATCACCTCAGCATCGCCAAAGAAGCCCTTATCGCTCAAGCTCAAGCCGTGACTCAGTTGGCCGACCGCCTGGATGGCGAGTTCCAGAGCGCCGTTGAACTCATCCTTGGTTGCCAGGGGCGTACCGTGGTGTGCGGCATGGGTAAATCTGGCCTGATCGGCCAGAAGATGGTCGCCACCTTCGCATCCACTGGCACCCCCAGCTTTTTCCTGCACCCGGCCGAAGCCTTCCACGGCGACCTGGGCATGCTCAAGCCAATCGATGTGCTGATCCTGATCAGCTACAGCGGCGAAACCGAAGAGCTGATCAAGCTGATTCCTAGCCTGAAGTCTTTCGGTAACAAGATCATCGCCATGACTGGGAACGGCAAATCTACGCTGGCCAAGCATGCTGACATCTGGCTCGACATTTCGGTCGAGCGTGAAGTCTGCCCGAACAATCTGGCCCCCACCACTTCGACGCTGGCGACTATGGCCATGGGTGATGCACTGGCAGTGGCGCTGATTGAGGCTATCCAGTTCAAGCCAATGGACTTCGCTCGCTACCACCCCGGTGGCAGCCTGGGTCGCAAGCTGCTGACCCGTGTTTGTGACGTCATGCACTCGCCGGCACCTGTTGTTTCACCGTCTACCAGCTTCCATGATTGCTTGCTGGTCATGACCCGTAGCCGCTTGGGCATGACGGTGGTGATGGATAACGACAAGCTGGTCGGTATCGTTACGGACGGCGACCTGCGTCGGGCACTGCTGGAGGACGAGAGCGTTATTCAAGCCTCGGTCGAGCAGTTCATGACCGCTAGCCCACACACTATTCGCGAAGATTCTCAGCTTTCTGAGGCTGAGGCCTACATGCTGGACAACAAGATTCGGGCGTTGGCTGTAACTGACGCTGAAGGCGCTGTTGTGGGGGTTGTTGAGATTTTTGACTGATCGGTCTTAGACCTTGTAGGCGGTTTTGTGTGTCTTGGCAGCGTGTGCTCCGGTGCGCTGCCTTGGCATTTCTCCTCCCCCCTTACCTCCGCAAATGCTGGCTTTGTCGGCATTCCTCCACGCTCATTTCTCACTCCCTACTTTTCCGCCCTCGAATAATGATCTATATTCGAGTGGAGTGAAGTGGTGGTTGCATTAAGGATGCTGAGATCCGCTTTCAATAATGCTGTTTTAAGTTGATCTGTATAGAGATGAGACATGATGAACGCCGTTGAGTCGCCAAATAATACGAATATAAAGCAGGCGGAATTATCCAAAGTTGATATTTCGAAATATGAAATTCAGCGGAATGGTGTTGAAGCTTTGGTGATGTCTGGGGCTAATCCCAAACGAGCAGTAATTTCGTTTTCGAGCATGAATCCCGGTAAGTATGAGCGTTGGTCATGGTTTTTTGAGCGTCATGCTGAAGGCTGCGAAGATCTATACATGATTTTCAAGGACGACTCGCAGCATTATTACCTGGGGGATAGTACGTCCTCTATGTATATTAGGCATATTAAGTTTATTAATGAGCAGCTAGAGTCGCGCGGCCTTAAGGCGTCTGATGTATATATGGTCGGCTCCTCAATGGGCGGATATGCTGCGCTTTATTTTGGGTTTACGCTTGGTGTTGCAGGTGTGGTCTCCATAAATCCCCAGATCGATTATGCAAGTACCCGTCGTCACTCCATGCAAAACTGGGAGAGGCAAATTCGGGCAATTGGAGATACTTGGGTTGATTTAAATGACTTCGTTTATCGTTTTGACGTAAAGCCAAAGATACATATTGAGCATGGTGATTATCCCGCAGATGTGGCGGCTGTTAACAAGCTCATTGGGTCGCTTACAGATTTAAAGATTTGCTACAGTCGGGAGTTTACCGGCGGTGGGCATAGCGAGACCACTATTAATAAATACCGGCTATTCGATATTATTGATTTCTGGGCGAAAGGGCGTAGGGTAAGCTAGGCCAACTCTGGTATTGGCTTCTTTTGAAAGCATGGGGAAAGTTGAATTACTCTCCCTCATGCGGCCTTATTACTGAGCCATAGCGCTCATTACTTTGGCATATCCTAATGCTGTGCTAAGAACACATTCTTTATCTTGGGCGCATAGAATGGCGTCGGCTACCTCACGGAATGCTCCTGTTCCGCCGCTGGCCAGCAGCGTTTGAGTCGCTGCTGCTTTCACGTAAATAGGGGCATCCGCCACAGCGAAAGAAATGCCGCAAGCTGAGAAGGCTGGTAGGTCAATACTGTCATCACCAATGCAAGCTGTTTGCGCAGATGTTACACCTGCTTCTTCCATCAATTGCATGCAGGCGCTGTGCTTATCTTTAACCCCAAATTGGCACAGACTGATACCTAAGTCAGACACGCGTTTACGTAAGGTCGCTGAGTCACGACCCGACAGTACTGCAACTCGTACACCGTTCTCTTCTAGCATGCGCATTCCCAGTCCGTCACGCACATGGAAGCGTTTAATGCATTCTCCTGTAGCATCATAGTAGATGCCACCATCAGTCAGAACGCCATCAACGTCAGTGATGACTAAACGGATATCTTTGAGAGTCGGTTTGGGTGTCGGTTGTTGGCCGGTGATGAGAGCTCTGACGTGTTCCAAGCACTCTGGCGTATCTACGCCAGGTCCTGTCGGCTCGACGATATAGGCTCGAATGCAATATCCAGCAGCCATTAGACGAAGTTGCTCTAGCTTCTCAGCATGCTCCATCATTGGTTGGGGTAGTGTAGAGTATTGCGCAACTACATCACGCCTATACGCATAGACACCAACGTGCTTCAGATAAGAAGTCGCTTCTTTGTCTCGTGGGTAAGGGATTGGCGAGCGACTGAAATACAATGCATTACCGTTAGTGGCAAGCACAACCTTCACGGTGTTGGGGTTTTTAGCCTCCTGTTCGTCGATCGGGTGACAAAGCGTTCCAATGCTCACTCCAGCGTCGGCAAGCATGCCTGCGGCTAGCGACTCAATATCAGCCGGACGTACTAGCGGTTCATCCCCCTGGAGATTAATGTAGATGTCTGCATCAACCTCACGCATAACTTCTGCTAGTCGATCGGTACCAGAAGGGTGATCCGGTGAAGTCATAACGTATTTTCCGCCGAATGCGCGTACCGCTTCTGCGACACGTTCATCGTCGGTAGCGATGACTACATCATTTGCGTTAGAAACCTGAAGAGCACGCTCGTAAACGTGCTGCACCATTGGCTTTCCTGCAATATCGGCCAGCGGTTTACCTGGCAAGCGTGTTGAGCCGAATCGGGCTGGAATAACGATCGCGATCCGTTGTTCAGAGCCTGGCATATTCACAATCCTTGCTACCTAAGATCTGCTTACGAGATTTGCAGCGGTGGGAATGATTTAACCAGATCATCAAGTGCTTTAATCTGCATGAGGAATGGTTCCAGCTTATCTAGCGGCAGGGCGCTTGGTCCGTCACATTTGGCTTGGTCTGGGTTGGGATGTGCCTCAAGGAAAAGTCCCGCAAGACCGACGCCCATACCCGCGCGTGCAAGGTCTACTACTTGATCGCGGCGACCACCCGATGCGGCACCGGATGGGTCGCGGTTTTGGAGTGCATGGGTGACGTCAAAAATGATTGGCAGATTATCACAGGTGCGCTTCATCACACCGAACCCAAGCATGTCGACTACCAAGTTGTCGTAGCCCATGCACGAGCCACGATCGCAAAGAATTAACTGATCGTTACCTGCTTCTTTGAACTTATGCACGATGTTCTGCATCTGTGACGGGCTCAAGAACTGAGGTTTCTTGATGTTCACCGGCTTCCCTGTCTTGGCCAAAGCAAGGACCAAGTCAGTCTGGCGAGCCAAGAACGCTGGGAGCTGAAGGATGTCTACAACTTCTGCAACAGGAGCAGCTTGATAAATCTCGTGAACGTCAGTAATGATAGGTACGCCGAACTCAGATTTTACCTTCTCAAAAATTCGCAGGCCTTCTTCCATGCCTGGCCCGCGATAGGAGTGGATGGAGGACCGGTTAGCCTTGTCAAAGCTGGCTTTGAAAACATATGGAATGCCAAGCTTTTCTGTGACACGTACATATTCAGCGCAAGCAGTCAGGGCGAGTTCTTCAGACTCCAATACGTTGATGCCTCCGAAGAGGACAAATGGGCTATCGTTAGAGCATTTGATATGTTGAGAAATTTGGATCATGTTTAGAGTCGCCCGTTAATCTAGGTGTTCGAAGGTCAAAAATGGAAGTGCCTGCTCTAATTCCGATGCGCTCATGGTAGTCATCAGAATGTTGAAGTCTGGTGGCTCAATCGACGCTGGAGGAGTCTGAGTTTCAGTCAGGATTAGAGATGACTCCGATATTCTATAATATCTGTAGCCATGTGGCTTTAGTGAGGCATGAATCGTTTCAGTTAGAGATGTGGGTAGTAGCTCGCATATAATATCAGGCTTAGATGCCCCGATAATGTTCTGCGCGCTGCTAAGGATGAGGTGCTCAGCCCCCTCCGCATCAATTTTCAGGAGCTCGATTCTGGGGATGTTTTGATCCTGCACAAATTTATCAAGGCTGGTGGCCCGGACAATACGGCTTTCCACTGGTGAGCGATCAGTTACTTCTGAAACTGTAGTCGAACCAGAAACGAGAATGTCTTCGCCAGAGTAAATAAATAGCTCTACTTCTGGACTGCCATCCGTAATGGCTATGTTGAAGCACTTGAGGTTGGAGGCTCCATTGGCACGCTTATTGGCTAGCAGGCGGGAGTAAACCCGGTCTAAAGCCTCTATAGCAAAGACCTTAGACTTAGGGTTGCTTTTCGCTGCAGCTAGGGAGTAGACGCCAGTGTAGGAGCCAATGTCGATGACATGTGACGATAACTTGGCGAGCGTAGTCCAAAGCCTAAGGCTTGTGGATTCGTACGCATTTTTTCCATGCCAGAAATAAGTGCGAGCAACGAAGTCATCATTGTTGCTGAACATGGAGAATAAGATATCATCAATCTCAATGTCGACGAATCCAAAGTATGAAGTTTTCTCCATTAAAGATTCAAATTGAGCCTGGTCGATTCTTGTGTTGGCTTTAAGTTGGTATAGCCTTCTTAGCGCCAGCGCAGCTTCGTTCTTATTCTCCATGAACTTCATGCGGCTACCACCCGTTTCCCGAACAGTGAAGAGAATTCCTCGTAATCTAGATAGGGGCGCAAGAAAGACGCTTTGCTGCAGTTGACTATGCGTTTCCCCTCTTTGTTCATGATGGTATTAGCGTTTGCAATATTCCAGATCTGAATGCTGGTGAAGCTATCTTCCAGTTGCGGGTTGCTTTCTCTGTAAAAACGGGGCGACTCAGCCGAGTACTTGAGGTCGCAGCCGAGTAGATAAATATCTTTGATCCCGAGATAGTATGCGAACTGAATGGCAAGCATAGTCGTCGTGCAGCCAAAGAAGTAGCCGGCGCGAATGTCTCTTGAAAAACCGTCCCGCTGGAGGGCTGGGACGTAGTAGCTCTTGTTCGGAAGCGTTCTATCATCAACTTCACGAAGCTCTTCGCGAAGGATTCGAATCGTCTTGGGGTCGAGGTCGGTAGTACCGAAATGGCTTTTCTCCGGGTGCGTCAAGAAGCGCTTGTCCGAGAGCACATAATAGTCAGTGGTGAAACCATGCTGCTCTTCCAGCATGGTGGAGGCATTCATGCCTATGGTCACTTCTCCTTTCAGAAGAGAAAGGTCTTCTGCAAGAATAGAGGGGCCATTTGCCAAGATAAAGGCACGTTTGCCTTTCTCGCGATTTTTCAGAGACGAAATAGATTTAAAAATTTTCATAAGCGTTATCGAACACCCTAGCCATTTTTTCTGGGGTCAAGTAGGACTTGAAGTAGTCCAGGCTTGCTTCTTGAAGTTCAGCGGTCTTCTTCCAGTCATTCGCTAATTCATGAAGCGTGTCAGCGATCGACTCACCTGTGGCATAGAAAAATGGAGGCTTGTTGCCGTCGGCGAATGTCGAAAATACTGCCTTACTGAAGTAGTCCGCCCTATTAATTGTGACGTTGCCAGCTGCTAGACCTTCAATTGATACCTGGTGGAATCCGCCAGTGGCAATCTCATCAATAGTAACGTGGCACGTCTTCCGTACTGCCATCAAAACTTTTGGAGAAACAGGTTTGTCAGGTACCACAGCTTCGATCTTGCCGAGGCTAACAAGCGAGTTCATCGCTGTTTCAAGCTCTGCCACATACTTGTTGTTCCAGCGGCCAGGCCTTAAGTGAGTTGGGCTGAAGATAACTCGAAGCTTCTCACCTTTTTGCCTGATGCTCGCCATGGGAGTATCGTGAATGATGTTTGGGACAAAAATATGATTGTTATGGATCCTGGGCTGGAATTGTCCCACTACAAAGTTGGCCAGGAATGGTAGATTGATATCATTCTGGCGTGGCACATAAAGCGGCCCTTCTCTCAGGGGAGAGTGGACTTGGTAAAAGTATTTTGCTGCTTGGTTGGCGTGAATCAGGCGCTCAGCCCAAGCGGGGGGTAGGTCATTGTGAATTTGAATAATATCCGCTTCGCGAATAGCAGCATCAATCAGCGGCTTGGTGAACTCGGTTTCAACGATGTAATCTTCAATAAATTTTTGAAAGAGTGGGCCGTTGTTGGGGTAATCGTTCAGCGCAATGGCGATGGAGTCATGACCAATCAGACGCTGGGCGAGCGCGACTTTCGCGGGGGCAGCCACCAGCGGAGTCTGAGAGATATGGACTATCTTATACTTCCTGGACATCAATCATTACTCCATCTTTCAAGCAGGCTTTAATGAGGTTGAGAGGCGAACCACCTTGTTCGACGGCCTCGCATTGTGAGCGATACCTCATATAAACCGATTCCAGTAATGCAAAGCCAACTGTCGACTTAGCAAGGTCTTCATAAATCTCGATCATATTGGTTGATCTGGCATGATCAACCGGGCGTATTTTCATTACGCCTTGGTAGTAGCGATGATCAAAATTGAAAAACTCCGATCTATCGAATTTCGCCTCTTCGTTCATAAGGACTGGCAGTAGCATGTCCTTCTTACGAGGGAAACCTTCCTGCAGGGCACGTCGGATGGCTACAGGGATGTCGTCAGTCGATTCTAGAGTGATTAAACGGCTCAGACTAGTGGCTTCTTCTTCGGGGAAGAGAGTGATAACAACATCCACTGCCTCAGGATTAACTACCAAATCTTCCTCAGTTTTGATCAGAATGATTCTCTGGTCAGTTCCTGAGTATCTCAGGGCGTAGCACAGGTTGGCAGGGGCGTTTAGCATAATCAAAAAATTGATTTCTGCCAGGTTGCCTTTGTTTTTTGCGTCAATCCTGTTGATTATGGAAAGCGGCGACTGATCTTCTGAGATGTCAAAGGCACCCAGCTGCATCCTCTCCGTATTCACATACATGAAATCATCATACGTGTTCAGCTTATCGAGAATGGATAGAACCAGCTCGGGGTCGACATCGCTTTGGTGAAGAAAAGCTGTCCCATATCCCTTGGGTTTGGCGGGGCGTACTTTAAACTCAATACGACCTTCATCGCTAATTGAAGTGATGTAATTTTCCAAAATTGCCTTTTTTTGCTTCGGTTGGGCGTTGTCCACTATGGCTTTCACTGTAGGGGATTTCACTATGACGGTAACGGGAGCCGCAGGTTTTTCTGCGATTATTGGGTGATCTTTGAACTCATTCTTTAGGTGCGTCAATTGCTTCAATCGGCGCTCCTGAAGCTTTCTCCTGATATACTTCGCTTCTGTGGAGTCGCGAAAAAAATCGATAGGATGCAGAAATAGCTTCTTTGTTTTTTTTACAAAGGGGGACTGTTTTTTCTTCATGATATTTTTTAGTTGGCTTTTGACCAGGATTTTTAAATGTTTTTCAACGCGCTTTTCGGGCCTGGTGGTCAGAGAAACCTTCTTTCCCCCTTTGAGTGTCTCCGTGAGACCATTTCTGAATGCTAGGTTTATTTGAGCGGTAAGGCCAAAGTTCTCAATTTTCTTCGGCAATTTGTAGGTTTTCGAGATTTTGTCTGAAAAATTTTGAATGTCACCTGGCTTAACAGGGATAAGCTCTGCCAAGTTGGAGAAGTACTCGACCACTCCCAGGTGTTGCCAAAGTACTACGTGACACCCACGTGTTAGCGCTTCGATGGCGACCATTGAAGATGTTTCGAACAGGCTAGGAATAATTACTACGTTTGAGAGCGCGTAAATATCATCCTTGCTCATACTGGTGCCATCTAAAAAAGCCATATTGCTGGCTGTTGGAGCCTCATCAATTGGCGGGCATACGATGGCAAACTTTAGGTCGGGAAGATTGCTGGCAAGCTGCTCCAGAACTAAAGTGCCTTTGAGCTTTTGGTATCGTCCGACGAATGTAACGTCATATTTATTTGGTGCTAACTGTGGGTTTGCATTCGAGGCAGCAGGATTTGGGAAAACGCTTGGAGTTTTCTTGAATCCAAATAACTCTTTGCTGGCAATAAATGACGCCCAGGAGGGAGAGCTCAGGAAATGAGAGCGTTCAATCTCGATTTTCTCGAAATGGACTTCTTCTTTGCTAAACGGTAAGCCTTGTACAACCGCACCCAAGCTCCTTGAACAATGAAGTCGGATGTGTAAAGGGATGTTATTGGCAATAAAGCGCGTGCTACTGAGAGATTCTGGTGCTTCGACGCACAGGATGTTTGGAGTTCGCTCTACTTCATCGCGCACGCGAACGCGAAAATCCTCGAGTGTCTCTTCTAATCCCTTTTCGATGACCTTGACTGTAAATCCAAGGATTGCTAGTTGCTCGGATGCATAGCGGGTGTATGTGGTGACACCACTATCTTTTCGGTTGAACGGGTCAACTAGGATGTAGATTCCATTCATCGCAGGGTCCATGCATCGCTTCATGAGAGCGGGTCAGCAAATTTGCAATCCGGCAGCTGGGCTGCCGGAAGTAAAGTTAATTTTTACTGGTATACGCCAACGGTGCGCCCAAGAATCATAGTTTGAACTATAGGCGAAATGACTTTTTGCCACTCATAAACTGCAGCGTTGGTTACGTAGATCGTATCGTCCGGTTTGATCATAACCTGGCGGGCATAGAAAATTGCAGCCGGATCGCGCATGTTCAACCTTAAGACAGTTGGCTTGCTTGCACCGCTTGCCATGCGGAAGACAAAAACACCCTCAGGGTTTGCATTGGCTTCTCGCAGACCACCAACACTTCCCAGTGCATCCAGCAAGCTTGTATGTTGGCTGGGCAAATCCTTCAGTCCAGGTTCAGTGACAGCCCCCATGGCAACGAAACGCTGACGAGCTCTGTCGAGTACTACTTCAGAATTTGGTCGCAATACCATGTTGTTGCCAGCGAGCACGTCTTCGTAGTTGAACTGCTGAACTTGGCTTCCGGTACGCACAGTGACGTTAACCAAGTGCGGTTCGATCACGGGGCCGCCAGCTTGGTTGATTGCATCTAGCAAAGTCAACGGACCCTGCAGGGTGCTGAAACGTCCTGGGCTTTTTACTGCGCCTGCCACCAATACAGAGCCAGATAGGTCACCAACAAGTTCTACATGTGTCTGGACATCTGTAGTTATGCCTTTCAGTTGGCGGCGAATCATGTCCTCGACCTGGTTGAGCGTCATCCCTCCGACGAACTGCCGGCCTACATATGGCAGGGAGAGCATACCTTGAGTGTCAATTCGCGATTTTAACTGGGTTCCACCGCTCGCGAGAGGAGCAAACAGGGCTGATCCCTCCGGAGCCGTATCGGCAATCAATACGTTCAGAGTGTCTCCTGGCATTAGGCGTACTTCTGGTGAAACAGGTTTGCTCACTGTTGCCAGAGGAGGAGGCTCAACACCGCGCATATAAGGGGCAATCGTATTTGCATTAATGTCGACGAGATTGTACGCCTCATTCTTGCTTTCGATTTCACCTTTGTATGGGCCGGCCCCCGATATGGCACCGCCGCAACCGGCAAGACCAACGGTCGCCAAGGCCAGTGCCGCCAGTTTTAGGTTAAAAATCTTGGACACAGGCTGAAATTTAATCACGATGATCCTCGATGGAAGCCAGGATGAAGCGGGTAATACCGTATAGCATCAGTAGACCGAGCAGGATGGTTGCCAAGTTGTACAGGCGTTCGGGGTACAGTGCCAATTGAGGGGTGTTTGGGCTCACCACAGTAACGAGTGTCCGAATTTTTTTACTCGCTTCGATCCGGGCGTTGTCCAGCGCAGCTACAGCACTTTTGTATGTCTCTTCTGCAATCCCGGCATCTAACGTCAGTTGTTGAAAGCGCGATGCTACTACGTTCAACTGCGAGCCTTGCGGGGAAGAGACAAGTAGACGCTTCTCTTTAACAAGCTGCTGGGTAATCGCTTCAACTTTTTGCTTCTGCTGGCGCACCTGCGGAGCGTCGCCGCGAAGCTTGAAGGTCATTTCGGTGAGCACTGCTTGCTCTTTAGTGTACTGGCTCTCCAACTCAGCGATAATGGTGGCACGATTTTGGGCAGTGTTGCCGCCGTCGAGAACCTTGTTATCGTTCTGGAAGTTAAGGAGTTGGGTTTTTCGTTTTGTGTAATTTACTCGAGCAGTTTCCAGTTCGCCTTGCGCGAACTTCATTTGCTCGCGAGCAATATTGTGGCTCACTTCGTTTACAAAGTGTTCGCTTGCTTGAAGAATAGTGCGCAACATTTTCTCCGAAAGCTCTGGAGTGAAGGCCTGAACTTCAACCCGGAGCAATCCAGTGGTTTCGTCATAGTGCGCAGATACTAGGCGTTGGTAGTACTTTAGCAGGTCCTCGCGAGGAGCATCGTTGTCAAGCCAAAAGAATATATCGCTTCTCTGGGCTGCGTAGGCTTCAATCCATTGAACTTTTTGCTCTAGGAGTAGCATCATATCCATGGAAGTGATGTACTCGCGCAAATATAGGGTTTCTTCTCGCGAGGCGGGATTAGTGCCGGTAAGCAGGGTGGCTAAGCCAGGAACCTGAGCACCTTGGTTGTTGCCATCTTGGCGCACTACCACTTGGGCGGTGCTCACATAGCGGTCTACGGCGAAAACGCTGTAATAAACGGCCGCTAGGACCATGGGCAGGACTACCATGGCGATCGCCAGTCCCCAGCCTTTCTTGTTGCCCGAACTGCTCATAGTTGGATGCATCCTTGATATGTAGCGGTGTTGCAAAGTTAAGTAGAGGGTTGGTCAGCTGTTGTAGGCTTGGATGCCTTCATCGACATCGTCGTAAACGTGGATTCCCCCGCCGCGAACCAATAGTACGATATCGCATAATTTCTTGATTTCCGGCATCGAGTGCGAGACCAAGACAACGTTGGATTTCTTTAATCTATCTTCGAATACTTCAGCGCATTTTCGTTTGAACTGTGCGTCGCCGACCGACATAACTTCATCGATCAAATAATAGTCAAAATCGAAAGCCATGCTGAGCCCGAATGCGACTCTGGAGCGCATGCCGGATGAGTACGTTTTGATTGGCTCGTCGATCCAGTCGCCAATCTCTGCAAACTCCTGTACAAAGCGGATTTTTTCACGCATCGACTCGCCCTCGGCGCCGTAAATGCGACACACAAACTTTATATTATCACGGCCGGTCATGCTGCCTTGAAATCCGCCAGTCAAGCCTACAGGCCAAGAAATACTTCGGTCGGTCACAATGCTTCCAGAGTCTGGCACATCAGCCCCGCCGAGTAGGCGCATTAGTGTTGATTTGCCTGCCCCATTTCGGCCGATTAGACCAATGTTTTTACCTGGTGGAATGGCCAGCGAAAGATTACGAAATACGTATCTGCGCCCATTGGGTGTCAGGTAAGACTTGGTTACGTTTCTAAGCTCGAACACGTTTGACCCGTACTCAACCGTTCTTAGTGGAAATGAGGTGCATCCTGCGAGCGCGATAGGCGCCAAGCGACAGGAACATTAGTACTACAGTGACTGTGACAACATAAGCTTCGGAAACGCCGTCAACCGGAACATAATTCGGCAGAACCTCTGCGCGAATAAGCTCCAGCAGGTGCAGAAATGGGTTTAGTAAAAGTGCAGGCATCATCGCTGGTGGTAGGTAGGCCGGTGGAATTAACACGCCTGAGATAAAATACAGCGGGAAGAATGCCATTCTGATAATTATTTTAATGCTTGGAAGTGCATGTGTGATCATCGCGAAGAACATGCCCAAGCCAAACGCGAAGAAAAGCCCTAGGGCGAGTGTCGTTATCCATTCTAGAGGGCTGTGTACGGACATGTTAAAGCCGAACCATGCAAAGCCAAATACCAAAATGGCGTAGACAGTTGCACTAATGCATGTTTCAACTATCACTCGCGCCACATAAGTGTCGAGCGGTTTGATTTGTTTGTATCCGAATAGCGAACGGTTTTCGCGCAGACTATCCATCAAGCGCAATGCCGTATTTCGGTAAAGCAAAAACGGAGCCATACCAACTAAAACGAATACAGGGTATTCGACGTCAGCGACAGTGCGGGCGCGGAGCATCGCAAACAGGATGGAGAAGATAAGCAGGTGGCATACTGGTTCGAGCAGCAGCCATAAGGCTCCCAGGCGACTATCGCCAACACGAGACCGTGCCTCGCGAAGCACGAGGGCGAAGATGACCGATTTCTGGATCTGCAGAGACGAACGAGCTTTCAAGATGGCGACCGCAAAGCAATGCAGCGCGCCTAGGCACGCCGGAATTCATCTTCAGGAAAGGCTCGCCCTGAGGCGATTTCAGACGGATCTTCCGGACACTTCCCTGTTCTAAGGGGCGGAAGGGTAAGCGCGAGAGGGCGTAAGCGTCAAGCAAGACGCCGCAAATGCAACCGAAAGTTCTAATCCATTAGTCACATTCGAGACGAATGGCATAGATAGATGGTGGCATATTGATATCGTTTTGGGAAGGCGTGAGCCGACAGATTTTTGTTACCGACATTGCTTCACAGCTTACGCTGGACGGACAGTTTTGGAAGTGAATGGGTTCACACTATGCAGTCAAGGCATGCGGTTTCGATGGTCAGCCGCTGACTGTAAGGTTTGCGACCAAAAAGGGCATCCGACCTGCAGATTTTTGCAGCAATGCTTGAGGGGGAGCGGCGCCTTCGGGAGTCGGAGGTAGCTTCATGAAGCGTAATGCCAACCGTAAACAGACCTGCGACATTGGCCGCGAAACCTATGTGTTTACAGCAAAATCCGCAAAATTATGGCAATCTGCCAGACTTCGCTAGCCTTCTTGGCTCGACTTGTACTCGTTCCGTGCCCTCTGCCCGGCATGCCTGCCTGACCGTGAAACGATGAACATCCCTAACTTCAAGAAGTTGTTTATGCCTGATATTTCAGCAGACGCAGCCAGCCTTATCCATGCCATAGCCTCTGCCACTGCGGTAATCGCAGCGCTGATCGCCGCCAGTGCGATGATCATTGCCCATATGACCTCGGATGTAAAAAACCAGCAAGCCGAAGTGCCCGTTTCCCGGGGGGCGCAGGTGGTTACTGTCGTCCAGGAGTCGGACGTGCAGGCCAGGCTGGAGATCGAGCAGCTCATGGAGCAGAACGATGCGCTCAGGGCGGAACTTGAGCGCGAGCGGGCCGAGCGGTTGAAGCTGGAAGCCAGCCTGAAGCCCCGAGCGCTGACGCCGCAGGCGCATGATGCGTTCAAGGCATTGGCGGGCGAGCTGAAGGCTAAGACGCTGGCGCCGGTGGTGTTGCTGAATATCCACAAAGATGACAAGGAAGCTGTGCGCTTTGCCAAGGAAATTGCCGTTGCGCTGACCAAGGCGGGTGTGCAGGTTCAGATCAAGCAGTTGCCCCTGCAGAAGCACAATACCGGTACCCAGGTGGTCGTTTATGCCGGGGTGGGCGGTGACGAGCTTGAGCAGGCATTCAAGACCGCTGAGTTTGCGTCTGACATCAAGCGCTCGGGGCAGAGTCCGCGGGTGAAGGTGGATGATGGGGATGCAATTGCCATTTCGGCGTTTATCAGTGTTTATCCGCGCAGTGAGATTTGAGCGACGGGTGGGGGCTGTGATCTTGTAGGCATTGGGGGGGATGGCACCGGCGGTGCCGGTGTTCGCGGGCGCGCCCGCTCCCACAGGGCGGGGGCTTGGCCACTGCAGTGGTTTGCCCTCGCCATGTCTGGGCTGATGAAGCCCATTTCTTCTGACTGCAAGCGAGGCATAGCCTCGCCTGGTCTCGCGTCATTCCCTTCAGTGCTGCCTGTTTTTCGCAATCTCGATGTCGTTCATCAGGGCTTTTGCGGTGGCCAGCAGGTAGTCCGCTGCGCCCAGCATCTTGTGGTCGTCTTCCATGTCACCTTCGCGTACCAAGTGCTTGCAGTAGCCCAGTAGGACGGAGACGTGTTCATAGGCGTCATCGACAGGGATGCCGGGTTGGACGCGCAGCAGGTCCAGGGTGGGGTTGCCGGCTTCGAGGAAGGTTTCGATGCCTGCGGTGAGGAGGGGGGATTGGTTGTTGTTTTTCATGGTGAGATTCCAGTGCGTTGTTAGAACTCACCACCTCGATCTTTCTCACGGACAAAGGTGGCAGCCATTGCGCGGGGTGAGAAACCGATGCACTGAAACCGGCCAAGCCGAAGCCTGCCCGCGAATGGCTGCCATTGAACAGTAGAGCAGCAGTGCACAACGAGTTCTCACACCCGGTCACCAACAGGGCGACCCGGTGAAGTTATCCCTGGGGCATTTCCCCGACAATTCAGCTGCTTCTGACTGGCGCGTAGGATAGTTCGCTTGGTTGTCGAGCTGAAGAGGTGGGGCAGGGTTTCAGGAAAGTCTGACGTGCTGGGTGTGCACCCCAAGGCAAGTAGCTTCGCCGTTATTGCCGACCGTTGTCGGCGGGGGTTTACCCGCGAACCGCCACCGCATTCGCGGGGGAAGCCCTGTACATCGATCGGGGGTGTTGAGCGGGGCGTTGGTGTCGCCATGTTCCAGATGCGCTTGAAGCCGCCACGGCCGGCTGCTTTACGGGGTGAGCCTTGTTCGGCGGGCATTGTAGGAGAATGGCCGGGCATTGGTGGGCAGTGGGTGTCGACCCCCCGGGATTTGGCTACAGGCACAGGGCCGGAGTCTTGTGCATCAAGGGCCGGCGCCGAGCGAGGAGGAAACGGCCACTGTTGGTGGGTGGGCGAAGTTGAGCGTTTTGCTGACCGATTCGGTAACCATTCGCCGGGGTGGTTGGGTATTTTGCGGCCGGGTTACCCGCTAGGGTTGGTTGCGCAGCCGAAGGAAAGCGGTTGCTGGAAAATGACCAACCCAAGGAGTGTTGACCATGCGCAATAACGTTCTGTCGTACCTGCTGCTGCCGCTGTTCACCAGTTTGTCGTTCTCCCTTAGCGCCGCCCCGGCCAGCACCATGGCAGTGGCCGAACCGGTGCCGGTGGTGGCCCAGGCCCAGGCACAGCAGGCGCCGAGGCTGGACTTGAACACAGCAGATGCACTCACCCTGCAAAAGGAGCTGAACGGCATTGGCAAGGCCAAGGCGGAGGCTATTGTGGCCTACCGCGAGGCCAATGGGCCGTTTGCTTCAGTGGATGAGTTGCTGGAGATAAAGGGCATAGGCAATGCGTTGCTGGAGCGCAACCGGGACAAGGTGATGGTGGAGTAAGCGGGCAGGGGCCGGGGTGATGCCCTGGCCCGGCCTTTGTGTGCCGGGAATGGCGCGCTCCCGCAGGCGCAGCGCCTGAAGGGCTGGGCGTTTTAGCGGTCTTGAGCGTCCTTGGCATCCGCTTCGGCATTGCGCTCATGTACCTTGCGCAGCTGCTCTTCGGTCAGCGGCAGTTTTTTGGCCGTGTCGCGTAGCATCATCAACCCGCCGACAATCGAGCCGAGGGCTATGATGAGTATCAGCCAGGCATACCAGGGCATTGTCGTTCTCCTTAGATCGGGCCATGGGCAACGGTTACATAAGTTTTGAGCAATTGCCCGTTCCGTTGGTTCAATTATAGGTGCCAGGCCGTGCAGGGCCAATTCCGTGACCTGCGGGCCCCAAAGCCTGCGTCACTTCGTTTACAATGCGCGCCGTTTTCGACTTGCCAAGAGACCCTGCCCATGTCCGCCTGCCAGACGCCCCTGATCGTCGCCCTGGATTTCCCTACCCGTGAGGCCGCCCTGAAGCTGGCTGACCAGCTTGACCCTGCGCTGTGCCGGGTGAAGGTTGGCAAGGAGCTGTTCACCAGCAGCGCTTCGGGCATTGTCGAAACCCTGTGTGACAAGGGCTTCGAAGTGTTCCTGGACCTCAAGTTCCACGACATTCCCAACACCACCGCCATGGCGGTAAAGGCCGCCGCCGAGATGGGCGTGTGGATGGTCAACGTACATTGCTCCGGTGGCCTGCGCATGATGGTGGCCTGCCGTGAAGAGCTGGCCAAGCGCAGCGGCCCGCAGCCGTTGCTGATTGGCGTGACCGTGCTGACCAGCATGGAGCGTGAAGACCTGGCCGGCATTGGCCTGGATGTCGACCCCCAAGAGCAAGTGCTGCGTTTGGCGGCGCTGGCGGAAAAAGCGGGTATGGACGGTTTGGTGTGCTCGGCGCTCGAGGCCCCGGCACTGAAGGCGGCGCACCCATCGTTGCAATTGGTGACCCCGGGCATTCGCCCGGCGGGCAGCGCGCAGGATGACCAGCGCCGCATCCTCACCCCGCGTCAGGCACTGGATGCCGGTTCGGACTACCTGGTGATTGGCCGGCCGATCAGCCAGGCTGCAGACCCTGCGCAAGCGTTGGCAGCGGTGGTGGCGGAGATTCGTGGGTAATTAACCTGCGGCTGTCCAACAATGGCCTATGCCGAGCCACCGCTGTGTGTCCCCCGCGAATACGGTGGCGGCGGCAACGGTGGACGGCGGGTGGAAATTGGCCGGCAGGCCTGGCCCTTTCGGGCCACCGATGCCTGTGTCGAACCATTGATGTGGCTGCACCCCCGATCCGTGTAGGAGCGGGTTTACCCGCGAATACGGTGGCGGCGGCAACGGTGAACGGCCGGTGGAGATTGGCCCGCAGGCCCGGCCCTTTCGCGGGTGAACCCGCTCCTACACGACGGCCTGTGTCGGGCCATCGGTGGCGTTTAAACCTTCAACACCAACTTGCCAAAATTCTCCCCGCTGAACAGCTTCAACAAGGTCTCCGGGAAGGTTTCCAGCCCTTCCACCACGTCCTCTTTGCTCTTCACCTGCCCGCTGGCCAGCCAGCCGGCAATCTCCAGCGCGGCTTTGCCGTAGTCTTTGCTGTAATCCATCACCACAAAGCCTTCCATGCGCGCGCGGTTGACCAGCAGCGACAGGTAGTTGGCCGGGCCTTTTACCGCTTCTTTGTTGTTGTACTGGCTGATCGCGCCGCAAATCACGATGCGTGCCTTGAAGTTGATGCGCGTCAGCACGGCATCGAGGATGTCGCCGCCCACGTTGTCGAAGTACACGTCCACGCCTTTGGGGCATTCGCGCTTCAGGCCGGCCAGCACGTCTTCGGCCTTGTAGTCGATCACGCCGTCAAAGCCCAGTTCGTCCTTCAAGTACTGGCACTTCTCGGCACCGCCGGCAATGCCGACCACGCGGCAGCCTTTGATCTTGGCAATCTGCCCGACAATGCTGCCCACCGCACCGGCCGCGCCGGAAATGACCACGGTATCGCCAGCTTTGGGTTGGCCGACCTCCAGCAGGGCGAAGTAGGCGGTCATGCCGGTCATGCCCAAGGCTGACAGGTAACGGGGCAGGGGGGCCAGCTTGGGGTCGATCTTGTGCAGGCCCTGGGGCTCGCCGGTGAAGTAGTCCTGCACACCGAGGGCGCCGCTCACATGGTCGCCGGGCTGGTAGCCGGGGTGATTGGAGGCAACCACTTCACCTACACCCAGCGCACGCATTACCTGGCCCAGGGCCACGGGCGGGATGTAGGACTTGCCTTCGTTCATCCAGCCACGCATGGCCGGGTCCAGCGACAGGTACAGGTTGCGCACCAGTACCTGGCCTTCGCCGGGTTGTTCGGCGGGTACGGTCTCGAAGCTGAAGTCGTCACGGCGCACGGCGCCGACCGGGCGTTTGGCAAGCAGGAAGCGGCGGTTGGTCTGGGTCATGGCGGGTCCTTGTGGGCTGTGGAGGGCGTAAGGCGTTCAATCTACCTTGTTGATGAAGGCGGTTCCTTAAAATCACTGACAAGCATGGTAGCCCAACCGTTGCTGTGATGATGCTGCCCGGCCGAGCGGTGGCTGACTATGCTCTGAACCCCACCCAACCCCTCACAGGAGCACGCGATGAGCATGACCTTTTCTGGCCAGGTAGCCCTGGTGACCGGCGCGGGTGCCGGCATCGGCCGGGCAACCGCCCTGGCGTTCGCCCACGAGGGCATGAAAGTGGTGGTGGCCGACCTCGACCCGGTCGGCGGCGAGGCCACCGTGGCGCTGATCCACGCGGCGGGCGGCGAAGCGCTGTTCATTGCTTGCGACGTGACCCGCGACGCCGAGGTGCGCCAGTTGCATGAGCGCCTGATGGCCGCCTACGGTCGGCTGGACTACGCCTTCAACAATGCGGGGATTGAGATCGAGCAACACCGCCTGGCCGAAGGTAGCGAGGCGGAGTTCGATGCCATCATGGGCGTGAACGTGAAGGGCGTGTGGTTGTGCATGAAGTATCAGTTGCCCTTGTTGCTGGCCCAGGGCGGCGGGGCCATCGTCAATACCGCGTCGGTGGCGGGGCTTGGGGCGGCGCCAAAGATGAGCATCTACAGCGCCAGCAAGCATGCGGTCATCGGCCTGACCAAGTCGGCGGCCATCGAGTACGCCAAGAAGGGCATCCGCGTGAACGCCGTGTGCCCGGCCGTGATCGACACCGACATGTTCCGCCGCGCCTACCAGGCCGACCCGCGCAAGGCCGAGTTCGCCGCAGCCATGCACCCGGTGGGGCGCATTGGCAAGGTCGAGGAAATCGCCAGCGCTGTACTGTACCTGTGCAGTGACGGCGCAGCGTTTACCACCGGGCATTGCCTGACGGTGGATGGTGGGGCTACGGCGATCTGAGTGGATACCGTGCGGGCTGCTGCGTGGGCAAGCCCGCCCCTGGCAAATGCGATCACCAGGCCCAAGCCTACTATGTCGCGCATGGACAGGATGGGCGTGCCCAGACCATTCTGAGCAAGCCGGGCAGTCCGCCGGCCACCCGGCTAAAAGCTGACACCTATTTTCAGGCCATACTCGTCACGGGTTTGTTCGTCCGAGTCAGTCATCAGGAACTGCCCATCCAGTTCATAGTTGTAGCGGCTGAAGTAAAGCGAAGCGTATACCGGCACAGTACCGTGTTGGTTGAACAGCACACTAAGTTCGGCAAAGGGGTTGGTGGTATCTTTCAAATCAAGCTCTTCGTTGCTGATGCCATGTATTTTCAATTGCGAATCGCCATTGATAACCTGGCGTATGCCCGCCTCGAAACGCACGGTGGCATTATTGAAGCGGTAATTGTACCCCGCCGCCAGCTTGGCGAACGGCGTGCGGTTGGTAAGGTCGACATCATGGCGGCTGGTATTGGGTTCCAACCGGTTCCATTTGTAACCGGCGCCCAGCAGCAGGTCGACTGAATGCCGTTCGGCCAGTGCCAACCGCCAACCCAGGTCCAGGTCGGCCTGGCCGTCCTTGAGCTTCTGGTCATGCTGTTTCGAGTACATGCCACTGGCCTCGGCCTGGTAGACAAGGCCTTGCGTGGCCGTCATCTTGTTGCCGTAGTTGAGGAATAAGCCCCCTTCGGGCATATCTTCGGTTTCATTATTACGGCCGTTGAGTTCCAGTTGGGTGTAGCTCCCTTGTAAGCCAAGGGTGAACAACGGGGCGGTGGAAGTTTCGGCATAGCCAACGGTTGGCACAGTAAACAGCAGCAACGGGGTGACCACAGCAGTAAACATGGCTGTTTTCATTGCAAGCTCCAGGGTGCACTGCAGGTCCGGAGAACGGGCCAGTTACCGATCACGATAGCGACGTTTTTATTGTGTGCAGGGGTGTTTAAAAAAATTTCAACACCCCACTTTTGGCGCAAATTTAATGGCGTCAAGAGTGATTGATAAAGTGTGGATTGGAATAAATGAATGTTTTACTTGCGTCGATTTAATATGGACAAGCGCGGCCGAAGGTTGAGGGACGGGCTATCATTGATGGCCTAGTGATATCGTTTACAGCTGGCACTGAAAGCGACCCTTTTGCAGCCAAAAACGACAAGACATAGCTATTTGACACTATTCTGACGCCAGCCCCTTGTTCATTGGCAGATAACGTTGCCACCCTTAGCCTTCGGGATAACCTCACTGGCTGAAAGGGGATCGGCGATGGGCGCGAGCAAGCACGGTGTGCTGGCCAACCTGGGCATGGCCCGCAAACTTGGCCTGGGCTTTGCCTTGGTGCTGCTGCTGACACTGGCGGTGGCGGCTATCGGCGTCGTGGCGTTGCACAGCGTTGGCCAGCGCTTCGACAGCTTGCGTCAGCTGGCCCAGTTCAATACCGACTTGCTGCGTTTGCGCGAGCATGAGCAGGCGTTTGCCCTGCGCTCCGACATGCAGCAGGCCGACGCCTTGCGTGGCGGCCTGCAGGGCTTGGTGGAACGCGCCCGAGGCCTGCCGGCGCTGGCGGCGGCGCAAACCGATCTTGCGGCCTATGGCCAGGCCTTCGAAGCCTTTGTCGAGGCCGTGCAAGCCAAGGAGCTGGCGCTGGACATGGCCAGCTGGTCGGTGTCCAACGTGTCCAACAACCTTGATGTGCTGCAGGCCGGCCTGGCCGATGACGGCGTGTACACCCTCAAGCAGTCTCAGGGCCAGCAGGGTGGCGAGTTTCTGGAGCAAGCCGCGCAGGTGGCCCAGGTGTCGCGGCTGATGCTGCAGGCCATGGACGAAGCACGGGTACGCCTGGAAAAAAGCCGCAAGGGCGAGGAGGGTGTGAGCCAGGAGCGTATTGCCCAGACGGTGGAGGCCGCTGGCCTGGTCAGCCAGCTGCAAGGCGCGGTTGGCGATGCCGGTTACCAGAGTGTGTTGGGCGAAGTGGCGGGGCACATTGGCAGTTTCTCGGAAAAACTCAACGAATACACCGACCAGCTGGCCCGCGAGCAGGGGCTCAAGGCGCAGTTGCAAGCCAGCGCCGAGCGGGTTACCGGTCGTGTCGACCAGGCCTATCTTGGGCAGGAGCAGGCCCTGCAGGGCGAGCTGCAGCGTAATGCCTTGGCCATCGGCCTGGCGACGGCGCTGGCGCTGCTTGTAGGCGTGTTGGCGGCCTGGCTGATTACCCGGGCTGTGGTCGGCCCGTTGAAGCATGTGATTGCCCGTGCCCAGCGCATTGCGGCGGGTGAGCTGGGCTTCGACGCCCAGGCGCCGCGCCGGGATGAGGTGGGGCAACTGATGCAGGCCATGCAGCAGATGGCGGCGGGGCTTTCGGGCATTGTCAGCGGCTTGCAGCAGGGCATCGAACAATTGGCCGGCAGTGCCCAGGCGTTGTCGACGGTGACTGAGCAGACCAACCGCGAGGTGGGCAGCCAGAAGGAAGAAACCGAACAGGTGGCGACCGCCATGCAGCAGATGACTGCCACGGTGCACGATGTGGCGCGCAATGCCGAGGAGGCGGCGCAGGCGGCCCAGGCGGCGGACGAGAAGGTCGACACCGGCCAGCAGGTGGTGCGCCAGAGCATGCAGCGCATCGAGCAGCTGGCGTCGGCGGCAGAAGCTGCCAGCGCCGGCATCGACAGCCTCAGTGCCGAAATCCACACCATTGGTGACGTGTTGGAAGTGATCAAGAGCGTGGCCGAGCAAACCAACCTGCTGGCGCTTAATGCTGCCATCGAGGCTGCCCGCGCCGGCGAGCAGGGGCGCGGCTTTGCCGTGGTGGCCGATGAAGTGCGCGCCCTGGCGCGGCGTACCCGGCAATCCACCGAGCAGATCGAGACCTTGGTGGCCAGCCTGCGCGGCAATGCCCAGCAGTCAGTGACGCAGATCCGCGGCAGTACCGAGCTGGTGCGGTTGGCCGTGGCCGATGCACTGCAGACCGAAAGTGCACTGGGCAGCATTGCCGCAGCGGTGTCATTGATTCAGCAGATGAACCAGCAGATTGCCGCAGCCGCCGAGCAGCAGAGTTCGGTGGCGGAAGAGATCAGCCGCAGTGTCACGCAGATTCGCGGCAGTGCGGACCAGGCGGCGCTGGCGATGCAGGACAATGCCCGGTCCAGTGTCGAGCTGGCGCAGCTGGGCACCGATTTGAAGGGCATGGTGGGGCATTTCAGGTTGTAATCTCGTTGCCTGTGCCGGCCCATTCGCGGGTTTACCCGCGAATAGGCCGGCACAGGCAACAACGACCCTCACCCCCTGCGCGGGTTAAGAATCACCAAGGCCAACACCCCCGCCACAATCCCCCAGAACGCCGAACCAATCGAGAACAAGGTCAGCCCCGAAGCGGTCACCATAAAGGTGATCACCGCGGCCTCCCGCTCGCGTGCCTCGCTCATGGCCACGGTCAAACCGTTCATGATCGAACCAAACAGGGCCAGTGCCGCAATCGACAGCACCAGTTCTTTCGGCAATGCCGCAAACAGTGCCGCCAAGGTGGCGCCGAACACCCCGGCAATGCCGTAGAAAATCCCGCACCACACTGCCGCGGTGTAGCGTTTGGCCGGGTCTTCATGGGCATGCGGCCCGGTGCAGATCGCCGCGCTGATCGCCGCCAGGTTGACTCCATGCGAGCCAAACGGCGCCAGCAGCAGCGAGGCAAAGCCGGTGGCCGAAATCAGCGGCGAGGCCGGTACCTGGTAGCCGTCGGCACGCAGGACGGCCACGCCTGGCATGTTCTGTGAGGTCATGGCCACCACGAACAGCGGAATGCCGATGCTGATGGTTGCCGCCAGTGAGAAGCTTGGGGTGGTCCACACCGGCTTGGCCACTTCCAGGTGGAAGCCGCTGAAGTCCAGCAGGCCCAACGCGCCGGACAATGCCGTGCCCACCAACAGCGCGGCCAGCACGCAATAACGCGGCGACAGGCGCTTGACCAGCAGATAGCTGAAGAACATGCCCAGCACCAGCAACGTGCGGTGCTGGGCGGCCACGAAGATTTCGCTGCCGATCTTGAACAGGATGCCTGCCAGCAGCGCCGAGGCCAGCGAGGCCGGGATGCGTTTGACCAGGCGCTCGAAGCTGCCGGTCAGGCCGCACACCAGCACCAGCAAGGCGCAGGTAATGTAGGCGCCAATGGCTTCGCCATAGCTGACCCCACCCAGGCTGGTGATCAGCAGCGCCGCGCCGGGGGTGGACCAGGCGACGGTGACCGGTGTGCGGTAGCGTAGCGACAGGCCGATGCTGCATACCGCCATGCCGATCGACAGCGCCCAGATCCATGACGAGATCTGCGCGGTGGTCAGCCCGGCCGCCTGGCCGGCCTGAAACATCAACACCAGCGAACTGGTATAGCCGGTGAGCATGGCAATGAAGCCGGCGACCACCGCCGAGGGGGAGGTGTCTGCCAGGGGCCGCAGGCGTGCGGAAGTGGCATCGGTCATGAATAAAATCCTTGTAAAGGTGTAAGCAGTTTTTTCAGACTACAGCGAGCAAGGTTGATCCTTGCCATACAGCGGCCATTGCTTTTAGCCGTACAGTCGCCAAATATTGGGCGCAATTGCGAAACTGCTTTGCAGGGAGGGTCGATGTACAAGGTCTATGGCGACTACCAGTCGGGTAACTGTTACAAGGTCAAGCTCATGTTGAGCCTGCTGGGCCGGCCCTATGAATGGCACCCGGTGGACATCCTCAAGGGCGAGACCGAAACGCCCGAGTTTCTGGCGATGAACCCTAATGGCAAGGTACCGGTGCTGGAACTGGAAGACGGTAGCTACCTGTGGGAGTCCAACGCCATTCTCAACTTCCTGGCCGATGGCAGCGAGTTCCTGCCCAGCGAGCCGCGCCTACGTACCCAGGTGCTGCAGTGGCAGTTTTTCGAGCAGTACAGCCATGAGCCGTACATTGCCGTGGCGCGGTTCATCCAGTTCTACCTGGGGCTGCCGGACGAGCGCCTGGACGAGTACCGCAAATTGCACAAGGGCGGCTACAAGGCGCTGAGGGTGATGGAGCGACAGTTGCAGATGACGCCTTACCTGGTGGGTGAGCACTACTCGATTGCCGATGTGGCGTTGTATGCCTACACCCATGTGGCGCAGCAGGGCGGGTTCGACCTGGCGGAGTACCCGGCGGTAAGGGCCTGGCTGGAGCGGGTCAGCAGCCACCCGCGGCATGTGCCGATGGTGGGCTAAACGCCGATACGGTTCATTGTGGGAGCAACTGTCTTGCTCAATTTCTGAAAGCTGGCCCGATTGTGGGAGCGGCCTTGTGTCGCGAAAGGGCTGCACAGCAGCCCCGGGGTTTCAGCGTCGATGCAAATACTGCCGGGGCCGCTTCGCGGCCCTTTCGCGACACAAGGCCGCTCCCACAGGCCGGTGTTCAGCCTCAGCCTAGCGCGGTATCGAGAAACATCATCACCGCAAACCCGCCCATCAACCCCGGGTAATGGAGCTGGGGGCAGCGCTGGGCATCCAGGTCGAGCCGGCGCTGGAAGCACTGAAGGTCGCCGTCAATATCTAAAGCCTGGCACAGGCCTTGTGTCGCGAAAGGGCCGCAACGCGGCCCCAGCAATTTGTCCCGCGATGCTGTAATCCTGGGGCGCTTCGCGCCCCTTTCGCGACACAAGGCCGCTCCGACTTGCAGCGCTTTTAGGCCGAAGCAAACCGCTCATCCAGGTAAGCGATGATCGCCTTGGACTCATACATCCAAGTCACCTTGCCGGCTTCTTCAATGCGCAGGCATGGCACTTTCACCCGGCCGCCACCTTCTTGCAGGGCCTGGCGGTGCACCGGGTCGTTCTTGGCGTCGCGCAGCGCCACCGGCACGTTCAAACGGTGCAGGGTGCGGCGGGTTTTGACGCAGAACGGGCAGGCGTGGAACTGGTACAGCGCCAGCCCCTTGGCCGCTTGCTCGATGCGGGCCTGGGCGGCCGCGTCGCGCTTGCGCTTGGCCGGGCGGCTGATCCAGTCACCGAACACAATGAGCTGGCCGAGGCCAACCCGCAGGGCTTTGACGATCATGGGCAACTCCTGAAATGCAAAAGCCGACCCTGAAGGGTCGGCTTGGGGTCAGCAACCAATCACTTGATCAGGCTGAGGAACTCGCTACGGGTGGCGGCGTTATCGCGGAACTCACCCAGCATCACCGAGGTGATCATGGTCGAATTCTGCTTCTCGACACCGCGCATCATCATGCACATGTGCTTGGCTTCGACCACCACGGCCACACCCGCGGCACCGGTTACCTGCTGCACGGCTTCGGCGATCTGGCGGCTGAGGTTTTCCTGGATCTGCAGGCGGCGGGCGTACATGTCGACGATACGTGCCACCTTGGACAGGCCCAGTACCTTGCCCTTCGGCAGGTAGGCAACGTGTGCCTTGCCAATGAACGGCAGCATGTGGTGTTCGCACATCGAATACAGCTCGATGTCCCGGACCAGCACCATTTCGCTGTTGTCAGAGCTGAACAAAGCGTTGTTGGTGACTTCTTCCAGTGTTTGCTCATAACCGCGGCAAAGGTACTTCATCGCCTTTGCAGCCCGCTTGGGCGTGTCGAGCAGGCCCTCACGGGAGACGTCCTCGCCAATCTGGCTGAGGATCTCGGTGTAGTTCTGTTCCAGGGACATGGATCTACCTGTGGGAAAAAATCGCAAAAACGAAGGGTACGGCGGTGAGGGCGGCGCTGCAAGCGCGGCGTTACTCGTCGCGGCCTTCGAGCATGGTTCGCTTCAGCATCACATACACCGCGCCGGTGCCGCCGTGGCGGGCACTGCACGAGGCAAAACCGAGCACTTGCGGGTGCTGGCGCAGCCAGGTGTTGACGTGGCTCTTGATCATCGGGCGCTTGCCGTCCAGGCGCGCGGCCTTGCCGTGGGTCACCCGCACGCAGCGCACCTCCAGTTTAGTGGCTTCGGCGATGAAGTCCCACAAGGTTTCGCGGGCCTTTTCCACCGTCATGCCGTGCAGGTCGAGGCTGCCCTCGAATGGAATCTGCCCCAGCTTCAGCTTGCGCAGTTGGCCTTCCTGTACGCCATCGCGGCGCCACATCAGCTCGTCTTCGGCGCCTACGTCGATGACGAACTGGTCGGACATGCCATCGATGACCAAAGCCTTGTCACTGCGCACGGTCGCCGCCTGGCGCAGGCCGGCCAGCTTCTGGCGGTCGGCCTTGGGCTTGCCGACGTCGGCACGGTCGTGGCTGATCGGCTTTACGCCGCGCACTTCGGCCTTGAACAGGGAAAAATCGTCGTCTTGCATGATGCCTCCACGTAGGCGACGTAGTTTACGCGACTGTGGGGCCGTGTGCAGCCTGTGCGGGCCTCTTCGCGGGTAAACCCGCTCCTACAGGGATTGCGTATGGCTTGAGGCCGGTGCGATCGGGGGGCAACTGCCTTACGTCGCGAAAGGGGGGCGCAGTGCCCCCGAGGGTTTCAGTTCACTGCATGAATTGCCGGGGCAGCCTGTGCGGGCCTCTTCGCGGGTAAACCCGCTCCTACAGGGATTGCGTATGGCTTGAGGCCGGTGCGATCGGGGGGCAACTGCCTTGCGTCGCGAAAGGGGTGCGCAGCGCCCCCGAGGGTTTCAGTTCACTGCATGAATTGCCGGGGCAGCCTGTGCGGGCCTCTTCGCGGGTAAACCCGCTCCTACAGGGATT